>JFJP01034729.1_pt1 | contig 25825 bp, 25 predicted proteins | sample 431651 | NCBI WGS metagenome assembly JFJP01 (sample SAMN02602958, study PRJNA72255) | Microbial mat metagenome, whole genome shotgun sequencing project. | biome: fresh water; feature: sink hole; material: water; isolation source: purple microbial (photo- and chemosynthetic) mats found in...
CGCGAGTGTCAGAACTCCTGCGCTTCTCAGTTACCTTATTATTCTCTTCTCATCTTCTCATCTTCTCCGTGTCTCTGTGCCCAAATTCCCTTTCTTATATTCTGTGTTTATTTCTTCGTTAGTTCAGCGTGGTTCTGCCTGGTAATCGGGTACTTGATCAGGAGCGGCAAAGCGGCGGCAAAGGCGATGACCGGGACTATGGCAAAGAAGATGCGGATGCCCAGGAGGGCATGGGTAGTCTGTTCGACATTGGGGACGTAGCCGAAGAGCTTGAGTGACCAGCCGGCGGCGGCGATGCCGATGGCGCCGGTGAGTTTGCCCAGGAAGGCGTTGATGCCAAAATAGATGCCTTCGTGGCGCTCTCCGGTGGCGGCCTGGTCTACTTCGATGACGTCGGGGATCATGCTCCAGGGGAAGACGTATTGGGCCGAGAATCCCAGGCCGGCAAAGAAGGCTACGCCGTAGATGATGGGGGTGGGGCCTTGGGGTAAAAAGAAGGTTACCAGTATGGCGGCGGACGCTATGGCCAGGCCCAGGGCATACGCGGGACCTTTGTTCATTTTTACGGAAGCGAATCGCCAGGGGATGAGGAATATGGCTATGGTTCCGAGCATGACCAGCATGACGAGAGGAATCTGGTCGGTCATCTTCAGCTGATAGGTCAGGTAATAGGGCAGAAGGCTCGTCAGCAGGGTAAAGCTGATGCTGACGATGGTGCTGATGATGATGTACTGGATGAAGGGGCGGTTGCGAAGGACCTGCTGGATTTGCGGCCATGCGGGCATGGTTGCCGGTTTGATGTCGATATTGGGAGTTTCCTTGACCCCGACTATGGTGACGAGCATGGTGACGATGGCCACCAGGCCGAATATGGCTCCCATGCCGCTGTACGCCGCGGTTTTTGACCAGCCCATGCCCATGAACATGCCGGCGACGGCGGTTGTGGCAGCAGCACCGAGGATGTAGCCGAGTACGGTAAATATCATCCTGATTGATATGAGCGAGGTCCTCTCGTCATAATCGAGGGTCAGTTCGGCGGAGAGGGCGTAATAGGGTACGCTGACCAGGGTCTGTGTCGTGTCGACGAGGAGGAATGATCCGAGTACCGCCAGGAACGCGGTTGCGCCGGTCATTCCGGGTGGCAGCGAGAATAAAAGCCACATGGTGAGTCCGAAGGGCAGGGCGCCTATCAGCATGTAGGGTTTTCTGCGACCCCACCGGCTGCGGGTGCGGTCGGAGAAGTACCCGACAAGGGGGTCGTTTATGGCATCCCAGGTCAGTTTTCCGACGAGCAGGGCAGTGCCAGCCAGGCCGGGGTTGATGCCCAGGATGTCCGTATAATAGAAGAGCAGGAAGAACTGTATGGAAGCGGTGAGCAGGGCAATGCCAAGGTCGGCTACGCCGTACGCGATCTTCGTCTTCAGGGTAAGGCTGGTTTTCATGTACGCTCCTGTTCGTTATTTTTCCGGGAGTAGTATTGGCCGGCAAGCGACAGAAATTCGTCTGCCGCCACGAAATGGACGGTGCTGTCGTTGAAGCCTGCCATGAACCGGGCTATGTCGTCGATACCCGTGCGGTAGGCAAAGAGGTGGACGCCGATGAATCGTGGCAGGGTGTCTGGCGACTCGATTTTTTCCTTCAGTCTGGCAAGCAACGCGTCGGGAGCATCATGGATGTCCCTGGCCGCTGGAATTTCATTGGATACGAAAACCGAGTCGTCTACACACAGCTGCGGTGCCCTGTCCACGACGGCGTATCCGCAGAGGAATCCCGCAAGGTGGCCTTTGTTGCGGGCCATGGTGCGCAGTACCCGCATCGGCGGATCGGCGACATAGCTGGTGACGATGTCGATGCTGGCCTCGCCGCAGATGCGCACGGTTTCTTTCATATAACGTGCAAGACTGGGACAAAGAGGCGGCACGATGTACCCAGCACCCGAAGGGCCGGCAACGAGGCAATCCCTGGGCGTAGCTTGCCTTGTAAAACGCTCGAGCAGCGCGGGGGCAAGCTCGACGAGGAGCGGCTGGACTTCCCAGTTGAACGGTATGGAGCCGCGGACCGGGCTGTACCAGTTTCCCAGCTCGGCCGTATTCATCATCATCAACTGGTCTCCATCGGAAAGCGTACACGTTATGTACGTACCTTTGGGATCGAGCTGAAATTCCTGTTTTGGTTTTCTGGCTGTGGCACCAAGCGGTTTGACCCTGGAATGGAACGAGAAATTTCCGGCCAGGTGCGATGGTACGAGACGCAGTCCGTTTGACGAAAGTTGGAGCATGAAGGCCAGTTCGTCGTCTCGTTTTGTATGCCAGCCAAAAATTGTGGGGTACGGATTGCCTTGAACCGCCTTCTGTATACGGTTCGATAGCCTGACTTCTTTCGATTTGAAGCCCATGAGCAGAAGCCCAAGCCATCTGATCGGGCCGTCAAGCCGCAATGCGAATACTACTTCGCGTACGGATGACGGGCCGAACGCGAGCAGCATGAGCAGTGAACTCCCTAGACCGCGTATACCCCCGGCAAGGCTGTAGACGAACATCCTGTTCTGGACGATATAGTCGACGAATTCGGGCCGGTGCCATCCTGGTTCGACGCACGCCACGACGCCTTTGGCGCAGATTGGCCACAGTTCGTCGAATGCCCACTGGTAGAGGGCAAGCCTGTCTGGCCAGCGGCCGCAGAGGTCATGGCATATCGGCAAGCCAAATCGACCCATTCTTTCTGCCATTTCCGCGGTTATGGGCAGGAGATTGTCCCTGGCGGCGATCATCAGGGCGATGTTGACGGTATCCGGTAAGCCTTCATCCCAGATGACGCAGCCCTTTATTGTATCAAGGTTGTCCGCTATGAGGGCGTCCAGGTTTTCAATCTCCTGGATTAAAAAGCTATGTTCCTGCCGGTAATACTCGAGGTTGAGGCGATCCTGCTTGCCTACCATGCTGCGGAACTTTGAAAACCACGCTTCGTCATCGATGAACACTTCGTTTGTCTGTCGGGCCAGAGGCGAATCGTACACGCCGAAATCGATGAAAATCCTTGGGCCATCACGATTTACCAGACCTTGGAGCGTAGCTGCGCACAGCTGCTCGCTGTAAGGAGCGTCTGAAAGCTCGAGTACTGACAAGGGTTCATCATGATGCATATACACATCATAGGGCATATTTCAGACGGCTACAAACTGATGGGCATTTCATGCTAGAATCGAACCGTGCCGTTGTCGGGGCGTTTCCAGGCATGGTCGGCGCACATTCCACAGCAAGGATCGACGATGCGAATCGACGAATGCGTATACTCCCGCGGCTCTGCGGTTGACTCAATTTCAGATGAACTGCTCGCCTCCGAGTTTATCGGAGCGCTCAAGGCCATAGGTCCGCGCCACCGGGTGCTCGCGTTACCTCCAGACAACACGCGAAGCCATGCAAGGGCTGGTGTGCTGCTCAAGGCAGCGTATGATTATTATGGGGATTCACTGGCTGCAGTGCTTCCCGCGCTGGGAACGCACAGGCCAATGAATGAATCGGCTATCAGCGCCATGTTCCCCGGAGTGCCGTTCGGACTGTTCAGGGCACACGACTGGCGGCGGGATGTTGTCGAGCTTGGCCGGGTACCGGCGGATTTCGTTCGGGAAGCTTCGGAAGGCCTGTGTACCTTTGACTGGCCAGCCCAGGTGAACAGGCTGATCGTAAATGGCGGTTTTGACCTCGTGCTTTCCCTGGGACAGGTAGTGCCTCACGAGGTTGCGGGGATGGCCAATTATACCAAGAACCTGTTCGTCGGCACCGGAGGCAAGGATGGCATCGACCGTTCGCACTGGATTGGCGCTGCGTACGGCATCGAGCGGACATTGGGCAGGATCGACACGCCGGTACGAAAGGTGCTTGACCGTGCCCAGGAATTATTTGCCGGATCGATACCCCTTCTGTATGCGCTGACCGTCATCGGTCCGGATGGCAGGGGTGGCGAGGCTACCAGGGGGCTCTACGTCGGCGCGGGCAGGTCGACCTTCGATCAGGCTGCAAGGCTTTCCGCTGAAGTCAATATTGAGTACCTCAGGAAACCGGTGGCCAAGGCTATCGTGTACCTCGATCCGGAAGCGTTCAAGTCGACATGGCTTGGCAACAAGGCAATTTACAGGACGCGGTTGGCGATGGCCGACGCCGGTGAGTTGGTCATACTTGCCCCGGGTATCGACAGTTTTGGCGAGGACAAGGCAATAGACGAGACGATCCGCGATTATGGCTATCGTGGCGCAGAGCGCATACGTGAGCTTGTGGAGTCGGGTGAACTGGCTGGCGACCTGGCCGGCGCGGCCCATCTTGCCCATGGATCGACGGAAGGCCGGTTCTCGGTGACGTACGCAGCCGGCGGTCTTTCAAGAGCGGAGGTAGAGGGGGTGGGTTACGCCTGGGGAGACTGCGCTGCCCTGACCCGCCGCTATGATCCGCATGCTCTGGCGGACGGCTGGAACACCCTTGGAGGCGAGGAAGTGTTTTTTGTGCGCAACCCGGCTCTGGGGCTATGGGCTACCAGGGAACGTTTCGGAGCATAAAGCACCACATCTGTTGATGTTGCTTGATACCTTGGCGGAGGGTGTACATGGAATACGTTGCTGATTCTGCGGTCAACCGTGAAGCTCAGGGAATTGTATCGAAGGTTCGTGCTGCCATGGCTCTACACCTTGTCGGCAAGCCAGAAATAGTCGATGCCATCCTGACCGCCGTTGTGTCGGGGGGGCATGTGCTCCTCGAGGGAGTCCCGGGGCTGGCCAAAACGCTCGCGGTAAGGACGTTTGCCGCGATATCCGGTTTGACGTACAAAAGAATCCAGTTTACCCCAGACCTCCTGCCCGGGGATGTTACAGGAACGCTATTCTACGATGCCGCCACGGGGTCTTTCCTGCCGAGGCAGGGTCCGGTTTTTGCCAATATCGTTCTGGCCGACGAGATAAACCGCGCACCGGCCAAGGTGCAGTCGGCGTTGCTTGAAGCCATGGAAGAGCGGCAGGTGACGATGGGCGACCGCAGCCTTGCCCTGCCTTCACCGTTTTTTGTCCTTGCTACGCAGAATCCCATCGAGCACGAAGGAACGTTCAGGTTGCCGGAAGCCCAGCTTGACCGTTTCATGCTCAAGGTGGTAGTGACCTACCCTGACGAGTCCGAAGAGATGGATGTGGTGCTTCGGTACGCCGACGGTGCTGCGGGGGCACCCGTCGTATCACGGGCTCAGGTTATAGGTCTTCAGGAACTGGATGTCCTTAAAAAGGCTGCAACGTGCATACGCTTCGAGCGTGAAGTGGTGGCGTACGCCTTGGCCATAGTCAGGGCCACACGGCCTGCCCTTGATTCACGCGATGTTCCCCAGGCTCTTCGCGAGCTTGCCCGGTATATCGAATACGGAGCCAGTCCAAGGGCTTCAATAGCGCTGTACCGGGCCTCCAGGGCCGCCGCCCTGCTTGCGGGCAGGGACCACGTGTTGCCGGATGACGTCAAGCGTTCAGCGCTTGCCGTGCTCAGGCACCGGGTAATTCCATCGTACGAGGCGGAAGCTGATCGCGTGGGGTCTGACGCCATCGTCAAGGGCATCCTGTCGGCGGTTCCGGTGCCGTGATGGACGAGCGGTCGCTCAGGGAACGGATACGCAGGCTCGTGTTCGCTGCGCCGGCTTTATCGGAAGCCCTGGCTTCAGGCAACTTCAAGTCCGTGTTCAAGGGTCGCGGCATGGATTTCGAGACACTGCGCGAATACGAAGCTACCGACGACGCCATGCGCATGGACTGGAATGCTACCGCCCGTTTCAATCGCCCTTACGTAAAAACCTACAAGGATGACCGCGACCTTACGCTCTATCTGGTGGTGGACGAGTCGGCATCGATGAATTTTGGAGCAGGCGGAACTAAGCGCGAGACAGCCGCCCTGGCCGCGTCACTCCTTGCCTACGCGTGCTCCCTCAACGGTATCCGGGTTGGTGCGCTGTTTTTTGGCGCGGTGCAGGGAATGGATGCGCGCTCTCCGGCGATCGGAGAGGGTTCCGCCAGAGCTCTGATGGAGCGGCTCGCCGCAGGGCCTGCCGACCGCCGGGAGTCAGGCAACGTGGGTTCTCGCCTGGGTGAGGCTCTTTCGGCAGCCCTGTCGATACTCAAGCGCCGCAGCCTGGTGCTCGTGGTAAGCGATTTCATGGCAGCTGGCTGGGCTCTGCCGCTGGCTATGCTCGCCCGCCGTCACGATGTTGTAGCAATCAGGGTGCACGATGTGCTCGACGCGGCACCACCTTTGACGCGTTGCACGCTACGAGCCGTCGATGCGGAGAACGGGAACAGCAGGTTAGTAGTGCCCCGGTCAGCCAGCTGGCGGAAATCCCGCGCTGACGGAGCCAAAGCCAACAGGCTGGAATGGCTGGTTGCGCTTTCGGCAAGCAAGGTTCCCTGGCTTGAAATGGATTCAAGCACTGACCCCGTAGAAGCCCTTGTCACTTTTTTTGGGCGCAGAAGGACAGCCTGATGCTTTCCAGTCGCTTCATGACCATCGCGGCGGTTTTTTTCCTCGCTCCATGGATGGCTTTTTCCGATGGTCTCGCGGTGCCCGCCGAGTTGGCACAGGTGGAGTTCAGCCCCGCAACCTTTGTTCCGGGTGAAGTGGTTACGGTTTTCGCAAGACTGCTGGTGGGGTCAAATACCTGGAAGGAAGAAACGGTAAGCTCCGGATTCCCGGAAGCTGATGCTTCCAGCGTGCGCATTCTTTCGGTTGCGCTGGAAAAACGTTCCGGAGAGCCGCTGCTCGTCATCAGGTTCGTGCCCTGGCAAGCAGGACCCGGACAACTGCCCGAGTTTGTTGTAGGAGGCATCGGTATACCTCGCGTCCGCTTTGAATGTGCTTCGGCTTTGGCAGCAGGAGGGGCAGCAGTTCCGCTTGCCCAGGCGCAGTTCGATCCGCCAGGATTGTACGCCCGCATATACATACTGGGCGGTATTTTTCTGGTGATCGTAATTGCCGGTATAGTGGCGTTTACCAAGGCTCGGCCCTGGTGGCAAGCGCTGCTTGCCAGGTGGGCGTTTACTAAAGCCCGCCGTGAATTCGATGCGCTTCTTGACGAGATTGAAAAGGCTGCAGCAAAAACCTTGGCGCTGGGCAGCACCGGGGCGGTTGCACCTGAATGGGCTGCGCTCTGCGGCGGCATGAGGAAATTTCTTGGTTTCAGGGCGGGATACGACTGGAGCGCGCTTACCGCAATGGAGGTGTCGGCCCTGCCTTTGGATGCGCCGACGGGTATCGTGGTAAAGGAGTCGGCTGAAATTCTGACTATGGGCGACCAGGCCAGGTTCGCCGGAGCGACTGGCCTTGATCTGCGTTCAGCGGTGACTGCGGCGCGGGTAATGGCAAAAAAACTCGACGAGTCGCTGGTGTCACCGCCCCGTATACCGGAGGCGCCATGCTGAGTTTCGATCATCCCGCTGCGCTGGCTCTCTGTCTTGTTCCGCCCTTGGTGGCTGTTCTGGGAGCTTTGCGTGCACAGGGCAGGTCTCGAGCTCTGTCCCTGCCGCTGGATGTATGGGGAGGCCCGGCTTCTGCTGACGCGCCTACAGTCTGGAGGCTGACCCTCGTAGTCTCGCGACTGTGCGTCGCGCTGGCCTGGATGGTCCTTTCTGTGGCCGCATCCGGTCCTGCCAGTGAAATTCCACTCTCCTCAACGGTCAAATCCGGGTTCGTGCTGGTTTTTGCCGTTGATTCTTCGCCAAGCATGGCGGCCAAGGATCTGGAGCCTACGCGACTCGACGCAGCCAAGGCGTTGGTACAGGCATACCTCGAGTCGCCTGAAGGCGCGGCCGGAGCAGCTATCGGGCTCGTTGCTTTTGGGGCGGAAGCCGCGCTGGCCTGTCCGCCAACCACGGATTACAAGGTGCTTGCAGAAAGGCTGGATGCGATTCTGCCCGGAATCCTGGGTGACGGTACCGCCATCGGCCTCGGGCTGGCCAGCGCGCTCAGGCAGGTTGCCGCTTCGGGTTCTCCGCGTTCGGCCGTGGTACTGCTCACCGATGGCGAGGACAACGTAGGCTTGGTGCATCCGGAGGATGCTGCGGCTGCCATCGGTCGTCACGGTACCGCTCTGGTGGTGGTAGGTTTGGGTTCAAGAGGCGACATACCCATAGAGTATATCGATCCTGTCAGCGGGCAGAAGATGAGCGGAGCCTACCGCTCCGACTTCAACCAGGCTTCAATGGAAGCGCTGGCTTCAGCAGCTGGCGGGGAGTACCGGAACGCGGGCGACCCTGGTTCACTTGATGCCCTGGCAGTCCGACTAGGTGCTTTGGGTATCATGGGTGCCGATGATGTTTCAGGCTTTGCCGGTTCATTGATACCTGCGGTACGGACTGGCACGATACGGGTGCCCGTGGGCAAACCTCTGTTTGGTTTAGCTCTGTCCCTGTTGGCTGTAGCCTGGATTTTGCAGCGCCTTTTTCTGGGAGGGCTCGCATGAGCGATGCGGCGCTGCGATGGTTCTGGCTGCTCCTGGCCTTGCTACCGTACGGTCTCCTTGAATCCAGGACTTTAGCCGCTTTGCGATCCTTGCCGGCGAAGATGGGATACCAGCCTGGCGGCGAGGCTGGCTGGAAGGCGTATATCCGACGCCGGAGCGCGGCTTCGGTATTGGGTGGGCTGTGCTGGGCGCTCGGCGTACTGGCGCTGTCCGGGGCTGTCCGTTTTCCGCGGTACGCTTCGGAGCCGGTTTTGGGAGCAGAGCTTGTTTTTGTGATGGACGCTTCCAATTCGATGCTGACCGACGATGGCCGCGGTTCAAGGCTGGAACAGGCACGGGCCTTCGCCTCGAGGGTGGCATCTGTTGCTGACGGGGCCGCTCTTTCGCTGGTGGCTTTCAGGGGAGGCGCGGTGACGCTCTGTCCCTCGACGCTTGACAGGCGGGCCTTCGAGGATGCGCTGCGCTGGGCAGGTCCCGCAGTGACAACGACTATGGGCTCTGACTTAGGAGTTGCCATTGAAGAAGCGTTACGACCGGTTCCACCTGCCGGAACCGTCCGCGTCCTTGTTGTCCTTGGCGATGGCAACGATACAGGCGATACGGCACGTGCGGCTTCCGTCCAGGCATCCGAAGCGGGTGTACAGTCGGTTTTTGTCGGTTTTGGCGGAGATTCGCCTCAGTTGGTTGTTGATCCTGTCGGCGTGACAGTGCTTGATGGTGATGGAAAGCCAGTCTACACGGTGTTGAAGGAATCGGTACTGAGGGAACTTGCGCATGCCGCAAACGGCGAGTTTGTGAGGGCGGACAATCCCGAGGCGTACAGCCTGGTTGCAACTGTGGTACGCGAGGCTTCGGCATCGACAGGAAAAAGGCGCACGGTAAAAGTTGAGACCGACGCCGGGCCTCTGCTTGCATGGGTGGCTTTGGCAACCCTGGGTGGAGCCGTCGTTTTGTCCTTCGCTCCTGCGGTTCGAAAACCCAGACGAGTGCAGTACGGCAGGAGGAAAGCCGATGCATGAACGTACGCACATAGTGGTCATCGCCTGTTCGTTCTTGCTTGCATCGTGCGGTTTTGGCGATGGACTTGATATCGCACGTGCAAACAGGCTTTTCCGCAATGGGTATGCGCATGAATCAGTTGCGCTGTATCTGGAGGCTGGAGCAGGACAGGAAGCCGTAGCCTCGTACAATCTTGCCAACGTGTTTTTATCGCTGTCAGAAAAAAAACCGGCCATGGCGATGTTTGAGACAGCAATAGCGACGGGCGATACCGGCCTGGTTGCCCGGGCCTGGTTCAATATCGGCGTTTCTGCGTTTGAATCAGCCGAATACCCCCAGGCCATGGAGGCTTTCCGCAAAGCCCTTGAAGCCTACGCCGACGATCCGGTGATGCTGTCCGCCCGTGGCGCAAAGCACGACATACAATTCAGGTTCGAGTGTTCCAGAGCGTATGAACTAGCCCTTGCGATGGCTTCGAAGCGGCAGGAAACCGGAACCGTGGAGCGCGGTGCTTTTGGTACCGGCTCTTCCGGTGACGATCCGGAGCCGTTTACGCTCTCGAGATCCGGAGAACGTACCTTGTACGCGCCGGGCAACGCCTCGTCGGGCAGCGGGGTTGATCATTGATGTCCGCAAGCAAGGCGTTGTTGTTGTCTGTATTACTACTTTTTCCTGGTTATACCCTGTATGGGCAGGATGGGCGAACTGTACGCGTGGTACCTGAACGGCCCCTTGCCGGCTCGGCTTTTGACATCATGGTCGAACTGCCTGGAGAAAGTGCCGAGGATGTCGAGTCGGTGGAACCGCGCCTCTCGGGGGCAGCCCGGTACGAAGGATCGGATGTCAGGCCGGAAATTTTCCCCGATGCACTGTCCGGCGCTTTGGTAGAGTATCACTTCATGGCTGAAGGAACCGGCCTGGTGGAAGTTTTCGACGTGGCGGTGCGGGTAAAGGGGCGGATTGTCCGGCTTGGCACCTGGGTAGTTGAAGTCTTGCCCGGGCCTGGGTCAAACCCGGTACGGGCGGGCTCGTGGAAGGCTCCGGTGTCGGTGTTCGCCGGGGAGGTTTTCAACCTCGTGGCCATTGACCCGGATGGCCTTCCAGCCGATTGTCCTGGCTTGGCGGTACGGGGTGCCCTGGTCGAGCCTCTCGCTTCAATCCGGGGTACGTTTCGTGTTCTGCCGCTTGAGGCTGGATCGTTGCGGCTTCCCCTGATGGCGCTTGAGGATGAGGCAGGTCCCTTTGAAATTGATTCACGGGTAGTAGTCGTCAGGTCAATACCGGTGACAGCTGCCCACGTTGATGCCGTGGGAGGGCCGTGGCAACTCGAGCTGGCTTTGCCGGAAATAATAGAACCCAAACCAGGCGATGCCATCCCGTGGGAACTGAAAGCCGTGGGCAATGGTTGGGCCGGAGCCCAGGCCGCGCCGAGACTGTCCCTGAGTGTACCCGCTGGCGGCTTGAACGAAACGCTCTCCGGCACCCCATATTCTGAACGGGGTGCCCAGGATACAACCTGCATCAGCGGAATCCGCGGTGCTTTGATAGCGGGTGAACCCGGTGAGTATGTGCTTGTTCCCCAACCTTTCACATGGTTTGATACGGCGAGCAGGACCGTCAGGCAGGCTGTCGCGCCACCAATCAGGATGACGGTACGTGCTCCGCGCGAGGGTATCAAGGCAATTCCTGAAGAATTCATTCTAGCCACCCGCCGCTTGCTGGATGAAAAGGCAGGCAAGGAACTTGCCTGGTCGGAAGTTCAGCATGCAGCCCAGGCATCTGACTGGAACACCGCAAAGACAACGGCCTATGCGGTAATGGGTATCGATACGAACCTGGGGTCGTTGCTGCTTTCCAGGATCGATCCTGCTAGCAAGGCTGCCTTGGCGGCGCTTTCCGCGCTCGCCGAAGCGGATTCCGCACGCGTGCGCGCAGAAGCATGCGCCGTCATGCTCCGCCTGGGGCGAAGCGCTTTTCCGTTGCCCGGCATCGAATCGATGGCCGGCTCTCTGGAAGCTTCGTTTGGTAACCTTTCGCGGCCACCGTATGTTTTACCGGCGTTCGGGTTATTTATGGCAGGTGGTTTTGCAAGTCTGGTTTTGGCCGCAGCGTTCCTTGTTTTCATGATGCTTGATACGTCTGGCAGGATACGCACGTCGAAAACCTGCCGGCTTACTTTGGTGGCGGTGGCAGTCATAGGCACGGTGCTGGTAAGTCTGTCAATCGCTTCGTGGGCGGAGCGCTCCGGAGACCGCTTCATTTCACTGGGCGGCATGGCACGTCCTGTTCCTTCCATGGATTCAGCCGGGGGATACGTGCTGGATGCAGGTAAAACCGGGAAAGTGCTTGAATCAGCCGCCGGTTGGCACTTTGTAGAACCGGATGGTGAAGCCGCGGCATGGCTTGTATCCGGGGATGTCGTGTTGTATTGAGTAAACTTCAAGGAGTTTTGCGTGGATTTTGGCGACATACTGGACCGGTGGGAAGCTAATACGGGCAAGGATGAAACTGCTGCCCGGCTGTCTGCCCGCAAGAAAACCGTTCCCGGCAAAGCAAATACAACGGCGATAGCGCAGGCTGCGTGGCTGGATCGTCATGGTGTTCCGGAACATGCCGCGGTGGCCCGTGACGTTCATGGTGAACCGAGGCTGACCAGGCAGGACATAGATGCCATGCCGGTTGATGCCTGCCTGGACCTGCACGGCATGACCAAGGTTGAAGCGGACGTGGCCTTGGGCTCGTTTTTTCGTGCGGCGGAAAGTGATGGAAGCCGAAAAGTACTGATAGTCCACGGTAAGGGGCTCCACTCGGCTTCGGAACCCGTTCTTGCCGGCTATGTAAGGACATGGCTTGAGAGACGGGCGTCAGCTGGCAGAACCGGGCACGCCGACGCTGCTAATGGCGGCAAGGGTGCGACGTGGGTGTTGTTGAAACGATCGGGGGATCAGCGTTCTCGATAAATGATGCGGCCGCGGGAAAGGTCGTACGGCGACAAGGCCACCCTGACAGTATCACCCGGGACGATGCGGATGTAATGCTTGCGCATCTTTCCAGAAAGATGGGCGAGAATCAGGTGTCCTCCGTTTTTAAGTTCTACCCTGAACATGGTGTTTGGCAGGGCTTCGCGTACGACACCCTCTACCTCAATGGCTTCTTCCTTGGCCACAATGCCTCCTGTAAAAGAAATACGGCGTCTCCATTGAACGGAGCGCCTCAAGCGCTATAATAGTACGGGCCGTGCATTGACGTGTCAACATGGAGTATGACCCGTGGTGCCGGGAGCAGTTGACACACTGGCCTCATCCATGAATAGTGACACGCCCATACCGTATAACCAAGATCAGCGAGGAGGGTCCAATGGACAAGGATTTCACCGACAAAATGCGAGAGTCGCTCGTTTCGATGAAGCAGGAAATCCTGGACAAGCTGGTCGCTACGAACGCGGATTTTCGTGCCATCGTTGAAGAGATGGATCCCAAGGATTTCGCCGACGTGGCGTCAGACGACGTTGACAGGAAAATGATAGAGGCTCTGGGCTCGCAGGACCTCAAGCGCCTGCGGTCAATAGAAGCCGCTTTGGTACGCATACAGCAAGGTCGCTACGGCTCATGCATGAAGTGCTCAAAAAAAATACCGCATGAGCGGCTGGTGGCGCTTCCTTACGCCGTCCTCTGCATCGACTGCCAGAAAAGCGAAGAACGGCGTAACCGCTGACCGATTCCACGGTAGGCGTGCTGCTCAGGCGAGCGGAATTTCCTGTCTACCCAGCTTTGTAGGAATGGTAAGGACGTGGTACCCGGCCTCGGAGGCGAGCCGGAGTGCCGCTTCCCTGTGCAGTTGCAGGTGTGAAGGGGCGTGCGCGTCGGCATTGACGCAGATAGGCACCCGCCTGGCTTTCAGCTCCTTGAGGATCCAGAGCGCGGGATACGGCGTCGTGGTATATCCGCGCGTCATGGCACCTGTATTGACTTCAACGATTATTTCCGTGCCGCGCAGGGCTTCTACCGCCTGCATCGCAGCCTCCCTGTAGAGGGCAGAATCCTCGCTGAACTTCGATTGCCCCCGGTTGTTTTTACGTATCAGGTCAAAGTGACCCAGGATATCAAAACCGCCCGCTTGGATGCAGCCGGTAAGGGCCGTATAGTAATCCTCCACCATCCGCATGGAGTCGCCGGCATAGAACTCCTCAAGGTGCCTGTCGAAGTCGGCTGCCGGTTCGTCGACGGTAAACCCGAATTTTGGCTCGCCCCGTTGATCCAGACAGGATGACGGGTTGGAAACGGCATCTGCCGGAATACCCAGGGGTGTCACAAAATGAGTCGATCCTATGGTAAAATCAAGTTCAAACGCGCTGAAACGGCCGTCTGCAGGTCCGCATAATCCTGCTATGAAGTCCACTTCCAGGCCTGCCAGTATCTCCAGTGCCGGAGCGTGCGTGTCGGCAAGGCCGCGGATGGTGCTGACGTAAGCAGTCATGTCGCCCAAGTCCATGTTCCAGACTGTGCTGAAGGGCAAGGGTGCATGGGAAGAGAAGCCAAGGACTGAAAAGCCGGCAGCCTGAGCGACGTCGGCCATCGCCGCTGCGCTGGTGGTGCCATCGCAAAAATCGCAGTGTGTGTGGTGGTTTGTCAGCATGATGGCATGCATACTACCTTGAAACGCCGCAATTCGTCATGCTCCCCTCGCTTGAGCCACTGACCGCTCCGTGATAGTCTGGATGACTGCCGGGGGGTGCATCATGGTTGACAGGCTGAGCTGGGCTGAGATCGATCTCACTTCGATCAGGCACAATGTACGGGGCTTGGCTTCCGCGCTGTCACCCGGTTCGTCCATATGCGCCGTGGTCAAAGCAGACGGTTACGGCCATGGTGCCATTCCCGTCGCCCGGGCTTGCCTTGAAGCGGGTGCGCAGTTTTTGGGCGTGGCGCTCGTAGACGAGGGGATAGAATTGCGGCGCGCCGGATTCTCGGCGCCTATTTTGGTGCTCGGCTATACCGGGGATGAAGGCGCCAGGCGGGCAATTGGCTGGGGTCTGCCCCTGACCGTTGTATCCATACAAAACGCACGGCTGCTCGCTGCTGAAGCGGCCAGGCAAGGCACTGTGGCGGGACTGCACCTGAAAATAGATACGGGTATGGCCCGTCTTGGCGTGAGTCCCGAGTTTGCGCCTGCCGCGGCCGCAGAAATACTGAATATGACTGGAGCCCGGCTCGACGGCGTCTGTTCTCATTTTGCAGATGCTGACTCTCCTGACGGAGCCTACGCGGCGCAGCAGCTCAAGCGTTTTTTTGACGCTGTATCCAACATGGAACGCGTTGGCATCAAGGTGCCGCTCAGACACATGGCCAACAGCGCTGCGCTCCTGTTCCATCCTGAAGCACATCTGGATATGGCCAGGCCGGGAATAGCACTGTACGGTCTGCGCGCTTCGGTCGACATGCCGTCGCCTTTACCGCTCAAGCCCGCTATGCGGCTTCTTTCCCGCGTATCGCAGATTCGTACTGTCCACGAAGGCGATTCGGTAGGGTACGGGCGGACATACCGAGCTACCGGCGAATCCAGGATTGCCACGCTGCCGCTGGGGTACGCCGACGGCTTGTCCAGGGCTCTGTCAAACCGCGGACAGGTGGGATTCGCTTCGGGCCGGGCTCCCATCGCCGGCAGAATCTGCATGGATCAGCTGATGGTAGACGTTACGGAATTGCCCGATGTCGCAGTCGGTTCGATTGCCACGATTTTTGGTTCAGGCGGTCCGTCCATTGCCGAACTCGCCGACCTGCTCGGCACGATAGACTATGAAATCGTATGCGCCGTCTCAAAGCGCGTACCCAGGGTGTACCTTGACGGGGAGGCTGAATATGCCTGAATGCGATTTCAGGAAGTACCACGGGCTTGGCAACGACTACCTGGTCATCGATCCGGCTTTCACGCCCTGGCTCCCTGACGAAGACTCGGTGCGTGCCATCTGCGACCGCAATTACGGGCCTGGTTCCGACGGCATTCTCCATGGGCCTCTGGACGATGGTTCCGGTCTCGATCTGCGCATATACAACCCCGATGGCAGCGAGGCAGAAAAGAGCGGCAACGGCCTGCGCATTTTTGCATGGTACCTGCACGAACGCGGCCTCTTGCCACCAGAAGGAAAGAGCCTGCGCACCAAGGGCGGTGCAGTGGTGGCCAGGGTGGTGGACCCGCCTGGACGCGTCGTGGAAGTTGACATGGGGAGTCCGGATTTCAGGGCATCTGTCCACCAACTTCGTACCGCGAAGGAAGAGGTAGTCGGCCAGGAGCTGGATTTTGGGGGACACCGACTCGTTGTAACCTGCGTATCGATGGGAAACCCCCATTGTGTGGTACATATGGCCGGAGCGACCAAGGCTACCGCCATGGAGCTGGGACCAGTCGTAGAATCTGCCGCCTTTTTCCCGGAACGCACCAATGTGCAATTCCTTGCAATAGAATCTCGATCCAAGATACGCATACAGATTTGGGAACGGGGCGCGGGTTACACGCTGGCTTCGGGCAGCTCTTCGTGCGCTGCCGCAGCGGCCGCACGGAGGCTCGGTCTGGTGGACGATGCGGTAACCGTCAACATGCCCGGCGGCGAGCTGGGCGTAAGCTTCCGCCAGGGAAGCGCATTCCTCGTCGGCCCGGTGGAGCCGGTCTACGAAGGAAGATTCTGCCAGCCGCTGCGCGGGCGGCTGGGCTTAAGCTGATCGGAAACGGCTGGGCTTAGGCTGAGCTTTACGTCAGCGACTCGACTGTTCGCGGTCACGAATCCGGAACTACCCCCGCGCAGCCCACAGGAAACCCCGCCGCATCAACTCCCGCGCCGTGGCTACCTCGAATACCTTTGCCTGGTGTCCGAGTGAATTATAGAATACCTTGCCTGCTCCCCAGCGCTTTGTCCACACCACGGGCATGTCAACCGTACCGTTGGCTGCGTGCGGACCATCCACTACCGGAAACCTGGTTGTCGCGAGCACCTCTATGGCGGGGGCGACGTGCAAATAATACTGTTCCGTGCAAACCTGGAAATCAGCCAGCCCATCGGTGATGGGCGAGGATCCCCGGCGCAGTTCCACCGTATAGGTAACGCCGTCATTGCCCGGATGCGCCACCCATTGCCCGCCGGTCAGGAACTGCCAGTCGGTACTTTCCCTGAAGGCATCGCACATGCCGCCGTGGCAACCTGCCAGCCCTACACCCGCTTCCACCGCATTGAGCACATTCCGCGCGCTGTCCGGCTCAATTTTTCCCATAGTCCAGACCGGCACGATGAGCGATTGACCAAGGAGTACTTGCAGGTCTCCAAAAGGCTCAAGTGAATCGAATATGCTTACCTTGAAGCCCTCGGTTTCAAGGATGTCCCTGAATAGCCCCGATACACGAACGGGGTCGTGGCCATCCCAGCCACCTTGCACTATCATCGCTTGACGCATGGTTTCTCCTGGGGCCCATCGTAATACTTTCATATTGCAAGCAACAAGATGGGCTCCTAGGATTTTTCCCTTCACCATGCTATTTTCAGGCTTCACGCAAAGTTCGAAGCACCAGGCAAGAGGTACGTATGGCACACCTGCAGTTTGACGGATGCGACGCGGTAGCGCTCGCAAAAGAATACGGAACGCCGCTTTACGTGGTTTCCGAGAGGATGATACGCGAGCGCCTGCGCGAGGTCCGCTCGATCTTTCTTGACCGCTACCCGGGTACAGGCGCCCTGTACGCCAGCAAGGCCCTGCAGACTCTGGACATCTGCCGTATCGTCGCTTCAGAGGGCATGGGGCTCGACGTGGTTTCAGGCGGAGAACTGTACGCCGCCGCCAAGGCGGGTTTTCCGATGGATGAGGTATGGTTCCACGGTAATTCCAAAACTGCCGACGAGATACGCATGGCCGTGGAGTACGGTGTCGGCCGGGTAGTGGTGGACAACCTCCACGAACTGGAACTGCTCGACAAGGCGGCCCTGTCGGCCGGCAGGCGGATGAAGATTTTATTCCGCATCACCCCCGGCGTAGACAGCCACACCCATGACTTCATTTCCACGGGAAAGCTCGACTCGAAATTCGGCATACCCCTCGATCTGACCGTCCGCGACCGCTACGTTGGCGCTGCGCTCTCGATGCAGGGTGTCGAGCTCATGGGCTTTCATTTCCATATAGGCTCGCAGCTACTTTCAAACGAATCCCACCGCAAGGCCACGGGTATCGTTGCCAGGCTGATGAACGAAGTCCGTGAAACGTACGGTTTTGAAACAAGTGAACTGAACCTTGGCGGAGGTTACGGCATCCACTACCAGGGTGAAGAGAAGACTCATCCGCTATCATACTTTGTCGACGCGATGATGGCCGACCTGAAAGCAGCCTGTGCAGCCTCAAAAATGAAACTGCCACGTGTTGTCATCGAGCCGGGCCGGTGGATAGTCGGCGAGGCGGGCATCACGCTGTACACTATAAGTTCGCGCAAGGAAATTCCTGGCATCAAGACGTACGTGGGCATCGATGGCGGGTTGCCGGACAATCCGCGGCCGATGCTGTACGGCGCGGTGTACGAAGCCAGCGTCGCCGACCGCCACGACGCGCCCCGTGATGAAACGGTAACTGTCGCCGGCAAGTGCTGCGAGTCGGGAGACATCCTGATTCGCGACATTGCCCTGCAGGCTCCCGTACCCGGCGATACGCTGGCGGTTTTTACGACGGGCGCATACAACCACTCGATGGCCAGCAACTACAACAGGCTTCCACGCCCCGCCATGATTTTGACCGACTCCGGCAAACACCGCCTCTCGGTGCGGCGCGAAACCTTTGACGACCTCATCGCGAGGGAATCCTGAGATGCCCGGACCCGAAGCGGAATACCTGGGCTTCGGGTCATTCCCTGCTTGTCAGTGTACAGCCGGCCCCGCTGTCATCACCCAGGGCGGAGACCAGGTACGGCAATGTTTCCTCCAGGGCTTCCTTGAGTTGCCACGGCGGGTTCAGGATCACCAGCCCGCTGCCCGACATGCCGCGCTCGCCAGGTAGGCTTGTACGGATGCGCACGCACACGTCCAGCGACTTGTCGGCCAGCGCGGTAATGCGCCCGGGCAAATTCCTGGCCGCTTCCTTTTCCAGGCAGGGGTACCAGACGGCATAGACTCCCGTGGCAAAACGCTTCATGGCGTCAGATACCGCCGCGACGGCCGCGTCGTAATCCGCTTCCAGTTCGTACGGTGGGTCGACCAGCGCGAAAGCGCGGCGCGATGCGGGCGGCAGCAGCGACCGCAGACCCGTAAAACCGTCAGCCTTCCGCACGAGTACGCGCCGATCTTCCGCGAACAGCATGGCAAGCGGCGCATGGTCGTTCGGGTGCAGCTCGAACAGGGCAAGGCGATCATGGGCACGGAGGATGCCCGCCGCTATTGCCGGCGAACCGGGGTAGTCGACAAAAGCCGCCGATCCGCCACCGGAATGCAGGGCCGACGGCTTGCGGATGATTTCCAGATAGCGTGCCACGGCGTCGGGGGGCGCATGACCGATGGAAAAGTCGGCAAGCCGTCCAATTCCGCCTTCCCATTCCTTGTTCTGCACCGCAAAACCTTCATCCAGCCGGTACGCACCGGCTCCGGCGTGGGTATCGATGCAGAGCAATGGCTTGTCCTTTTTGGCAAGCCGCGTTATACACTCTATGAGTACGATGTGCTTGAGTACGTCGGCGAAGTTGCCTACGTGAAATGCATGCCTGTAGCTCAACACAGGGTACGCTCCCGATCGACGATTGCCCGCAACCCCATACCGGGTTTTCAGAATCTACTATACACTGGATCGGGTAGCTCAAGGAGTATCAATGAAAGTACTGGTCATCGGCGGTGCAGGGTATATCGGCAGCCACGTAGCCCTGGAATTGATGGGAGCGGGGCATGACGTCGTCGTGTACGACAACCTCTCAAGCGGCCTCAGGCAAAACCTGTTTGAAGGAGAACGCTTTGTAGAGGGTGACATCCTTGATGCCGGGCGGCTTGCCTCCACGCTTGCCGAGGGCTACGACGGAGTGGTGCACCTGGCCGCCTTCAAAGCCGCCGGTGAATCGATGACAGCGCCTGAAAAATATTCCCGCAACAACATTTCCGGCAGCATCAACATCCTCAACGCAATGAGCGCGGCGGGGACGAAGCGCATCGTGTTTTCCAGCTCGGCGGCCGTGTACGGCGAACCCGCGTACATGCCGGTCGACGAAAAGCACCCGACAGTGCCTGAAAATTACTATGGCTTTACCAAGCTCGAGATCGAGCGGTTTCTGTACTGGTACGACAAGCTCAAGGGTATGCGCTACACGGCTCTCCGCTATTTCAACGCGGCCGGCTACGATATCCGCGGCCGGATGCGCGGCCTGGAGCGCAACCCCGCCAACCTGCTTCCTGTTGTCATGGAAGTGGCCGCCGGTATGCGCGAGGAATTGAGGGTATTTGGCAACGATTACCCTACGAAGGATGGTACCGGTGCGCGCGATTACGTCCACGTCAACGACCTAGCGGTGGCTCATGTGGCAGCGCTGGAGCGGATGGTCAGCACCGACGAGAGCCTCACGGTCAACCTTGGATCAGACGAAGGGCTTTCAGTGCTCGAAATCGTCGAATCCGCGCGGAGGATAACGGGTAAACCCATCCCCATCAAGATGGAAGGGCGTCGGCCCGGTGACCCTGCCCAGCTTGTAGCCAGTTCCGCGCTGGCCGCTGAAAAGCTGGGCTGGAAGGCCAGGCATTCCGATGTCGATACGCTCGTCGCTACGAGCTGGGAAGTATACAAACCCTGAACAAGGAGATCGACATGGCAGACCTGGAAAAAGCAATTGCATATCTGGACAAAGCCGAGGCTGGTGTCATAGAACTGGAAAAACTGTTGACAGCAATTCCGGCGCTCGCCCCCGAATCGGGCGGTGACGGTGAATGGAAAAAGGCCGAAGCGCTGGAAGCGTGGCTTCGGAAACGTGGCATCACGCAGATTGAGCGTCACGATGCGCCCGACGAGCGCGTAAGCGCCAAAAAACGGCCCAATATCGTCGCCACCATCAAAGGGCGCAAACCGGGCAAGCGTGTATGGATCATGACGCATACCGATGTGGTGCCGGAAGGTGACCGCTCGCTGTGGAACACCGAACCCTTTGAAGCGGTGGTCAAGGATGGCAAGATCTATGGCAGGGGTGTCGAGGATAACCAGCAGGGCCTCGTGTCGAGTGTTTTTGCGGCGCTGGCTCTGCTTGAAAACGGTATCGTACCCGAATACGACGTCAAATTGCTGTTCGTGGCCGATGAGGAAGTTGGTTCGACGTACGGAATCCAGTGGCTCGCGTCGAACCGTTCGCTGTTCGCCGCCGATGACCTTATCGTCGTACCCGATTCCGGTTCCGCTGACGGTTCTGAAATCGAGGTCGCCGAAAAGAACATTTGCTGGCTCAAGGTCATGGCAAAGGGCAAACAGTGCCATGCTTCCAGGCCGGACGACGGAGCAAACGCTTTTCTGGCCAATTGCGAACTGGCCCTGCGCATCAACGCGCTCGAACGCGATGTGTTCAACGCCACGGACGCACTCTTCGTCCCGGACAGGACAACGCTGACGCCAACCAAGAAAGACGCCAACGTCCCCAACATAAATACCGTACCGGCCGACGATGTTTTCTACATCGACATGCGCATACTGCCGCGTTATTCCATAGACTCGGTACTTGCCGAGGTAGACAAGGCCATGCGCGCCATCGAACCGCGCTACGGCGTGCGTTTCAGCCACGAGACGGTACAGCGCAACGACAGCCCGCCCACCCCGGCCGACGCTCCCGTCGTGCTGCATCTCATGAAAGCCATACAGGCTACATACGGCGTGGCGGGACGGGCCGTAGGGGTAGGGGGCGGAACCGTAGGCGCCTACCTGCGGAGGGCGGGCCTCAACTGCGTAGTGTGGAGCAGGCAGGATGAAACCATGCACGCTCCCAACGAATATACTTGCATAGCCAATATCATTGGCGATGCCAAGGTCTTCGTGAGGCTGATGCTGGCTGAAAGGTAGATCAGCTCTCGTCTATCACAAATACGACCTTGCCCAGCCTGATGAGGTCGCGGTTTGCTTCCGAGCCCAGAATTTTGAGGGCATCGTCAGTACGGATGATTACATCGGTACGGTGCGAGCCGAATATCTGGGTGGCTATCATCCGCAGCGGGTCGTCACCGGCCCTGCCTTCGATGACAGGGTCGTCGAGGCTGGTTGCGTACGCTACCGCGCCCTGCATGCGCAAGGCTGCGGGATCCTGCGCGTTGCGCTCCAGTATCGGCGTCATTGCTTCGTCGTAGAGCCTCGGAAATAGGCATGGCCTGATGCGTTCCGTCCTGTGCTCGCCCCGGACGTCGTAGACCCCCTGGACGTATATGATGATGCCGGAATAATCACGCGTGGGCATGTATCTATCGGGACTTGGCAACTTCATGGGTACGCTGTGTCTGACATACAAAGCGCCCAGGTCGGCCAGTTTCCATTCGTATGTGGCAAGAAGCCTGCCCAGATCGCGGCTCAGCGACGAGCGCGCCAGGCGGCCGGATTCCAGGAACACTTCAAAAACAGAAGGATCCAGCGTACCATCGTCAAGGCTGTCGCTAACTGAACGCCACGAATCCAGCCCTATGTCGAGGGCAAGCTGCCTTACCAGGTCAGGCACCGCAAGGCCCAGCTGCCGTTCCGCCAGGGAACGCCCGGAAGGTAGACGGATTCCCGCTCCTGCCAGGTCAAGCTCGACTTCCGCCCGAATTATCCCGGTGGTCCAGTCAACCAGCATGCTCGATGCATACGGCGCTGTAGCAGGCGCGGCAACGCCTGCCGTCTGTGAACTGGCTGGTACGAGAAGGGTTGCCATGATGACGGTAGCCAGGAGCATCGCTCTCCGCTGGATGGTGTCCATTACTCGAGTATCGGCACAAGAAGCGAAAGACCTTCGCGCAAGACGCTTTCCAGGCTCATGCCGTTCTTCTCGGCGAGCGTCTCCGGCTGTACGCCGTACCGGAGCGATATGCTCCACAAGGTATCGCCCTTGGCAACCAGGTAGCGTCCGGTAAATGACAGCTGTTTGTCAGTTGAATTATCGGAGAGGTAGGGTTTGGTATCCTTGAAAGCGGGTATTACTATTTTCTGGCCTATGCGTATGCGGTTGGGGTCAAGTCCTGGGTTCATCTTGACTATCATGGCGATAGGTACCTCATAGTGCTTTGACAGCGCAGAGACCGTATCGCCGGATCGGACAGCATGCAGGTAGACATTCATGAGCGCTTCCCTTGACTCGAGGGCCAGCGACACAGCGGCGGCGTAAACCTGCGGAACCTTCAATGCGTATGCTCCCTCAGGAGGTGTGACTCCATAGCGCAATTCGGGATTGCCTGTCTTGAGGATGTCGAGCGGAACACCTGCGGTGGCCGAGAGCATTGCCAGGTCAACCGGCCTGTCCAGCCGTACTTTGGCCCAATCGATTGAAGGGGTCCACGAAATAGCCAGTCCATTGCGGCCGCCCTGTTTGGCCACCGATACGACGGCAAGCAATTTGGGTATATAGGATACGGTTTCCTGCGGCAGGTAACCCCGTTCACGGAGATCCCAGTAATCATGCGAGAGGCCGGATTTGATTGCCCTGTCCATCGCTCCGGCACCGCAGTTGTACGCTGCTATCGCCAGCAGCCAGTCTCCAAAGCGCTCGTAATTCGAACGCAGCTTGCGGAGCGCTCCATCCGTTGATTTCATGAAATCCCTGCGCTCGTCTATCCAGTCATCCATGCGCATGTCGTATCCACCAACACTATTGCGCATGAATTGCCAAAGCCCCGAAGCACCCGATCGGCTGACAGCCTTGGCGGAGTATTCCGACTCTATGAACGGCAGGAAAAAAAGCTCGTCAGGCACTCCGTAAAACAAGATGCGTTCCTGTATGTACGCCGCGTAGGGTCTCGAGCGTTCGTAGACCGCCGCAAGCCATTGCTTTCCGCCGGGGCTGAGGTACGCTGCGCGGAACCGTTCGAACTGTGGTTCTCCGTAGGGTAACGCAAGTGTATTGAATGCCTGCCCGGCGTGGTGCAGAAGCGGGGGTACGATTGCCGGTACAGACCGCAAAGGCCGGCTGAAGTCTGGCGGGCTACCAAGGTCGTTTGCCAGGGCCGGCATTGAAATTGCAGCCATCACTGCCAGCAGGAGAAGCGGCGGGGTTTTCCTTTCGACGCCTGTCATTGCATTTTCTCGCCAAAATAAATCCCGGCCCATTCCCAGCGGCCATGGACTTCTGGGTCAGCCGGAAAGTCAACCTTCCGGAAGTACAGGTACCAGACTGAAATACGCTCGGTCCAGCCAGATGTTCGCAAAAAAGCTTCCCTTGAGTTGGAGCTGGGGTCAAGTGCCGCTGCCCTCTGTATGCGGCTTCCTGACATGAAGGCACCAAAATCGAACAGCACCTGGCTGTTTCCGTCGTCCTTGTCCTGGTACCAGTCCATCGCAAAAAAGCCTACCTTGGCCCGAATCCTTGAGAGCGAGCGGGCGTTGCCGGTAGCCATTGCCACTGAAACGGCGTCGAGCAACTCGTCAAGCGTCGCATACGTCCAATCCTTGCGGATCGTTGCAAGGTCGATGAACAGACGGGCGTACTGGATGGCGTCGGGATGACCGGGGACATCGGCCACAAATGCCGGCAGGAATCTACGGTAAGCATCGAGTGCTGAGTCCCAGTCGCCCAGCGACTCGTAATCATTCCCGAGAAGGAACAGTTCGTTTCCCATGTCAACGCTGCCGGGAAACCGCGCTATCAGTTCGCGCCTGTATTCAATGCGTCGTGCAGGATCTTCGGTAAGCATCAACAATTTACGCAGGCATGCAAGGTGGATTGACTCGCCGTTTACCGTCAGGTCAGGATAGTTTTTGACGATTCGGTCGTAATAGAGGGCTGCCACATCATTGGCTCCCTCCTGTGAATATGCCCAGGCGATGCTCAAAAGATACCGCGCGTTGTACGGCCCGTCCTGGTCCTCGGCCACTACCCCGGATAGAAAACTGACGAGCCTCGGATAATCCTTTGCGCCGGACAGGGAAGAGGCTATTTTCTGGATGACCGCGTACCGCTCGTCCGCACCGGAGGAATCAGAATCAAGCAGGCCGAACAAATCGGTCAATTGCTCTGGATCGGCGCCCGGAGCTTCTATGAAATAGTCCCTCGGCGATGAGCAGGCCATGACGAGCGGCCAAAGTACCGCAAGAAGCACGGTAACGCGCAGGAATTGCCGGACGTGAGCCATGCCGGACTATAGCATGTGCCGTTTACCGTTGGCAAGGAAGCCTGTTTGTCGCTACAATATACATAGGGAGCATCGAAGATGGACAGGCGGAAGATGATAACCTACCACATCCTCTTTTCGTTGGCCATCGTGTCGGTAATCCTTGGTACAGGCATGCTCGTCGTCACGACCGGCAAAGTCCGTGGACCCCGCGTGGTCCTCCCCCTGCTGTTCACCGTAGCTGGTTCCTTGTTCACCTACTTTTCGTTCGTGTGGCACTGGAAGGCCAAGATGGTGTTCATTGGCCTTATGGTAGGCGGTTCGGCGCTCCTCAGGTTCATAACCACGGTTGTTGGAGCCAGCGTGTCAGATTATTGGCCGCTGTATGCGCTTATGCTCGGCATCATCATCATACCCGTTGGATTCGTCCGATACGGCAGGATAAAACCAAGCGCTCTCGTCTTGTCTGCCGCGTTCATCCTGCTGGGATGCTTCTTTTCGATTTTTTCATTCGGTTTCAGCTCCGTGCGTTTTAAAACGTTCATATCGATATGGTGGCCTTCGCTCTTTATTGCCGCAGGGTTGATGTTGTTCCTGGTATGGTGGCTCAGGCGCGTAGTTACTGCCGGCCAGACGGCTGAAACCCGGGATGGCGGGCCGTCATGAAACACGCTGCAATCCCGTTTTTTGCCTGTGCGTGCATTGCCATCCTGGGTTCATGCGTGAGTACGACGGATACCAGGCCAGGTACCTCCTTGTCAGCTGCCAGCGATATCGCCGCTGTCAACTCGGAACGGGACGGGATAGAAACGCTCATCGCGCTTGGAAGCCCCTCGTCGCTTGAAAAAGCCGTTGAACTTTCAGAACAGGCTTCAAAAATTCCGTTGGCCGATGCCAAGGTCTACGGCTGGATAGCGTATGAAATGGCCAGGCTCGTGTACCCCGAGCTTGCCGGTGAATTACCCCCCAGTTCCATGTCTCCCCCGGATTCGCCGTTGGTTCGCGCTTTCATAGACGCCAGGAATGGCAAACTGGCGGTACCCGACGCTGACGCAGGACCGCTGCTTGAGCTTTTTCCCGCTCTTGCCA
>JFJP01037558.1_pt1 | contig 25812 bp, 68 predicted proteins | sample 431651 | NCBI WGS metagenome assembly JFJP01 (sample SAMN02602958, study PRJNA72255) | Microbial mat metagenome, whole genome shotgun sequencing project. | biome: fresh water; feature: sink hole; material: water; isolation source: purple microbial (photo- and chemosynthetic) mats found in...
AGATTGAACATTTTTATGATTGTTCTACACCAGGAAATGCTAAATTGTCCGATATGTATATGGCAGAAAATCAAGAATTGGCTGCTAGAAAGTTTCGCATTAGGAACGACCTCCCCACTTCTGTTAAGGTTGATGTTAAGTTGATTCATGCTACGACACGGAGGAACTAAATGACTTACGGAAAGAATGTATTGGTTGACCCGAAGGATGCCGTTGAATTCAATCTCCAAGGTTTTCTTGTTGATACAGAAACCGGCAAGTTCCGTCATTACTCCCGCCTATTCAGTCCCGATTCAAAAGAGTTTGCCGAGATTGAACAATACTTTAAATCATTGACAAAATGAAACTATCCAATAAATATACCACATATACGACACCACATAAAGATTACTTTGATGAACTTGCCGTAGAGATGGTGAGTAATCCTGAATGTCTATATGATGGTACTCGAAATTTGGTTGAATTCATTTCCACTAATGTTTCGGCCGAATCGGATGGTGCTTTTGTGGTAATGTTATCCATAATAGATTATGATAGGATAACATATTCAGAATTGATTGATGTTTTAAAGAGGTGTAACAAAAATCAATTTCAGGATGTGTTTAATGAAGCACTTCCTGAAATCAAAAATGGTATGTATACCGACAATGTTTATGAATTTGTATATCCATTGTATGGTGTGATGGTTGATTATGCTATAAAGATAGATACATCTATTCTAACCAAATTACCAGAAATGATTCCATTTTCAAGAACTGTACACATAGAGAATCTAAAGGGTCGACTAAGCGAACTCAAACCAGTTTCATTTTCTTCCATTGGTATTACCAATAGTAAAGTAATACGATACTTACTTAATTGTAGTGGTACAGGTTTTGACGACTGGAACAAAGAAGATAGACAAAGATACTTTCAATTCACAGGATTAACTGAAATCGATTTGATTCTGTATTCTGAATTGGATATCATTAAACAATTTATAACATGGTTATCTAAATGATATTTGTTTGGTTGTTTGTTATCATCCCCCTCCTCGCCTTTATACTAACCATCCTCACCAATTTTAAAATCCCAAAATGATGTTTGTTGCTTTAAAACATTCATGTATATTATTGTACAATTGAAAAGGAGTGATCGTGAAGAAGATTAAGTTACAGAAAAAATTGGATGCGACAATCGATTATCTGAATGAATGCCAAACCAAATTGGCACAAATCAGTATTGAATTGGTGGAATCCCGTAAATTGAATGAGAAATATAATTCCACACCGAAGGATCATGTATATGTAGATTTTGGTGCAATAACCCCGATAGGAATTTGTAAACTGGATGACAAGACTGTTATTGGTTATTACAATAAGGCAAATGTGTATTCTGAGTTGATTTACGTTACAACAGAAGATGAGCATAAAGAACTGATCCAGCAATTTAAGAATTCTTTATTTTAGGATTTATTTGATGAAAGATTTTGAATCGCGATTTCAATTCATTCGTATAACAGAAACTGAGTGGAACAAACTACTCAAGACAATGACCCCGGAACAAGCCTGTAAATTTTTAAATGAGAAACACAAATGTCAACTATCGGTTGGATAGGTGCTATCCTATTTGCTTTCTGTAGTCTGCCTCAAGCGATCAAAATATTTCAGACACATAAAACATCTGACATATCTTGGTTGTTCCTCACCATGTGGTTCTTTGGTGAAATCTTTTCATTCGTTTATGTTCTATTCACCGAACCCCTGCTTCCTATTCTATTCAACTACTTCTTTAACTTCATAATTCTTGTGTACATTATGGTGGCAAAATACCACTATGACCGGGATTGACTTATTCGGTGACACTGATATATTTTAGTGTATCGTTAAAAATGAAGGAGTTATCATGGTTGTTAAAAAGATTGATCTGACCTACTTTCGGGACCGTGTTCCTTCAAAGGACACTATCACCAATGCTATCCGGTCAAAGCTTGGTAAGAAGCGATTCAATAGGGATGTACTCTCTATTGATGTTTCGACCGAGGAAACCGAAATCAACTCAATTCCTGCTACTGTTGTTACCGTCTTTATCGCCCTTTGGGAATTCTCCCCTCCATCGGAATACTCCGACTGGAAATTGGCCGCCTTTGTCTCAAAAGAAGATTCTGGCACAACCACCGGTGAACAACTTGCCAGTGTTCATGCCACCCCGGAATTTGAGGGTGATGCTCGCCTGCTGAAATATTTCAATATTGAAAGATTCGGTTGTGATCATTGCCATACCAACCGCCTCCGTAAAAATGTATTCGTATTCTTCAAGGGTGGCGAGGAAAAGGTAATTGCCAAATCCTGCGCCAAAGAATACTTCAACCTGGATTCTGTCGATTCTGTCACTCGCACAATCAATAACCTCAAAGAGTCTTTGATCAATTTCATTGAAGAGGATGATTTTACCAGTCTTGAATTTTCCAGCGGTAAATATACTTCCGATAACGGAAAATACATTAACCATGATGTTGTTGATCCTGCTATTGTCTATGTGTTAAAGACAAAAGGATATACATCTCAGTCATCTTCTGAATACAAAGGTGGTGTAGCGACCTCTGTTATTGTAGGTGATATTGTTATGAATGGTTTTGAGGTTCCTGCCGAATACACCATCGACAGAACCGCACTTGTCGAATACTGGAATACACAAAGAAACAGTACTACTGCCATTCCATTTGACCATGACTGTTATATTTCCGTTGTGTCATTCAGTCCGAGAATGGGTGTGTTGTGTTATGCGATTCATGCCTATCTTGAATCTCTTGTACCGAAGGTTGCCATTACATCAACCCATCAGGGTGTGATTGGTGAAAAGATTATCCGTGATGTAACTGTAACATTCGTGAAAAGTATCAGCACAGGATTTGGATATTCTCGTCTGTTGAAATTCGTTGACGCCGAGGGAAACTTTTACTCGACATTCTATTCGGGAAGTGGTGAACTTTTTGGTGTTGAAATAAATCAGAAGATAAAGATTAAGGGGACAATCAAATCCCACGACTTTGATGATTACAATGAACGGGCGCCGATAACGGCATTATCAAGATGTAAAATCTAAAGGAGTTTGAAAATGGGTAAGAAAAAGATTCGCCGGGAACTACTCAGAACAGCGTTATGTGATATTGTTGATGAATTTGACTTTAAAAAGATTTCTGAGTACTACGAAAGAAAACTTTGGAAGTTGGACGAATCATTACCAACCGCAGTAGAAATCAAAAAAAAAATGATCAGTCTTATAGACTCACTAATTACCCACAAAAGTAAATCAATAGGTTCAGGTGGGATAACAATATCCACAGGGGCTGAATTGATTATAACTATCAGTTCCCGTGGTGGTCATGGTGAAATAGTATTCGGGCAGATCCACTATGAGTTGTCCAATATTATGAGTGTTCAAAAATATTTTGATTCGTTTTACGAATGAATCGCCAAGCTGAAATTCTTTACATTCTTAAATCTTTAGGATATAAACTACTGGAATGGACCGATCCTACAACTGGTAATTGGTGCTTCATGTCACCCAAAATTATTCAATTTGGACATGATTTGAATTATTTATGGTACGATATTAGTAATGATGAATTTTGTTATGGTAATATGAGAAACACAGTATTGATAGATTGTGATCCCTCTATCACTGACATAGAGGCACTTATCTGTTTGTATCTTCACTGAGGTATAGTAATGGAACCCGATTGGCGAATTAAAAAGATAGTTGATACTCTTAAAGGGGTTGGATTTGTTGATGGTTATTGGATGACCAGCACGCTTGATAAATTTCCTAACAAATGGTATGTCATATATCCACAGGGAGTGGGGTTTACAAAGGCGAATAAGTGTAATATAACATATCACGTAAACGAGGATACATTTTATCTTAATAATGGTGGATTGACAAGATTGGAAGTACAAGATTTGGAAAGCATTATATGTCTATACATGACGTAATAAAAGAATTAGAAGAGTTGGGATTTACATCTCTTTCGGAGACATATGAATTCCCATTTAAAAACAAATTCAGATATCACCATTGTCTCGCAAATAAAGATGGTGTGGGGTTTGTGGCGTTCTTAATGGATACAAAGACTTTTGGATTTAAATTTAGATACGAAGATGGTGAGTCTTGGTTTATGGATAATGAGTGGAAATCAAAAAAAATTGATAATACATTATCAATATCGGAAATGTTGGTACTATACAAATGAAAACATTTGATGATGTAATAGCGGAATTAAAAGAACTTGGTATAAAATGTAGTGTCTATAATTACATAATTAGTTTTGGTAAGCATCAGAACTATGAATTCTATAATGGAAAGTTTAGTAGAAGAGATGTTATTTTGTTTCAGAATGGATCAGATAAATGGAAAAATATGAACAGTTCCATGTATACCAGAGACATTCCTCAAGACATCTCTTCTTTAATAGTATTGTACGGAGATATTCTATGACACAAAGAAAACTAATCCGAACATTGAAACTGTTTGGATATAAAAATATTAGACTTGACAGAACCGATAATGCCTTTTGGCGACACGATGATGGTATTCTTTTTGGTTGGGATAAGGCAATCAATAAGTGGAAATTTAAATTTGACAATCATAAATTTTATATTAGTGATGGACATAAATACAAAGAGATAGAAAATTTTATTAACCTCGAATCCTTATTGGTGCTATACAGATGAATCCACAATACAGAACAACAACAAGTAGAAAATTTATAAAATGTTTAAAGAAACTCGGCTTTAAAGTTAGATATTCTGTATGGGATAATACCCACATGACATATTACGAATCTTATGATATTCTACACGGAAATGGTTTCCTGATATTATTTTCTTTTGGTGATGTAATATTTAAATATAAGGATACAACGGGAACAATAGAATACACAAAAGATTCAAATTGGAAAATGTGTGATGTTAAAAATGTGTTTGATATAGAAACTGTATTGGTACTTTACAAATGAAAACATTTGATGATGTAATAGTAATTTTAAAAGCACTTGGATGGACCGAATTTAATTGGACAATGATTCACAGGAATCAATATGATTTACTGTCCGATGGTATATTGTTATATCCAAAAGGTTTTAATAGGTATTTTGAACGAATAGAAATCCGTAAAGATATGTTAGTACATCTGCCAGATGACTCGGCTCTTACTTTAGAACAATATATTATATTATATACATGAGAAACGAAATGAACAAATCTTTAATAATCTTTTTTGCGGTGTTCTGTGTACTCCTAATCATTGATATGGTCAACAAACATGACTCGGATAAAATGATTAAGATTAAAGTAACAACTGATTCGACTATCATGTATATAGATGGGACACTTGCTAAATGACTTCTATTTATATTGAGAGATTGAATAAATTAGAAAACAAACTTCAAGGACTGAGGTTTAAGAAAAGTGACAGGTATGAATATGTTCCGTTTAATTATAAACGATTTACGGTTTATGGTGATGATATGGAGCAAATAGGATTCTATTCTGTACCATTGTTTTTTGGGTTCGCGCCAAAATTCTTATATAGACCTTCGATTGAACCCGATCATATAATATGTAGATGCGAAAAAATGCGCAAGGAGATAAGAATAAAAGATATAGATATGTTTGACATAGAAACAATTATTCTTCTTTATAAGGATGTGGTATGAATCTTAATGATGTTTATCTTATGGGTGATATTTTGATCACTAGAGTTTCTATTGAACCAATAGAAGGTACCGATCTTGTTTCTTTCTTTTATAAAGAAATTAAAGTTACTGAATTGTCGGCACTTCTATACAAAAATTATAAAATTGATACTTTGAAAAATAATTCAATTTCTAAAGTCGTGTATAGTGAATATCCCGATAATCCTTATGATTATCCATCATCATTAAAGGTCACATCCGAACCATCTAAAATGTATACGATATCTGATATCAAAGAAATCGTAATACATACAAGTAAAATACATCTCGTCAAAACGCATAGGATTGATAAGTATTCAACCTCTGCTGAGGCGAATGAAAATTATGAGATATTGTGGAATAAGGTCAAGGATCGAATAAAGGAACTGAACGAAACAGAAGAGAAGATATACGAATCCGCAATAAAATATTATGATGATAGACACGGTGTTAAATATTTTGTTATTGAATCGGAAACTACTTTGTTTGACAAGAAAAAAGGAATCTTTACAAAATTGTGGGAGATGTGGTGATATGAAAAAGGTATTTTGTAACAACTGTAAACACATAATTTACTATGATTATGGTTCTCCTGAGTGTCGGAAAAATGGTAGAGATGTAACATCGTACCATTCTGTTACCACAATCTATGATGATTGTATAAATATTAATAATAACAATGATTGTCCGAATTGGGAACCAAAATGGTATATTAGATTGTGGAATTATCTTGTCTATGGGAATAATGATAAACAGAATTGGTCAAAATGAGTAAATGGAAAACCTGTAAGTATTTTATGGAAACCGATCGTAGTGTCGGAAAATACAGATGCGGTTGGATACTCGATAAAGAAGCAGTAAAGGCAAAGGAAAAAGAATTGCCCCCAGTCTATTATATAATAGGAGATATATTTTTAGAACATAAAGCGATAGCGAAGTTTGATTGTAAAGATTGTGAATGTTATATTGAAAAGGATATGGAAGAATGATTGCTGATAATGGAAATATAATAGACTTGTATGAAGATATACCCGTTGCTGATGCTAATGGGAATTTTGAATATAAGTTTCCTGGCGCATACTGTAAAAGTTGTGGGAGAACCTTTTTAGTTTATCCATATTCTATATATCGACCGGTCCCTTCTTGACGAAAACCGAAAACCTTATTACGAGAAGTGCGGAATTTCAGAATGTAATGGTGGTGAATAATGGGTCAGTATAAACTAGAGACCATATGGAAGATTCAATTTGGATTCCTTATGACTTTCAATCCGGGATTTGAACTAATAGTTGACATACCATTTATCCGAATATATTTTGGACTTACTGGTGGTGCTCATGGGTTTAACATCTTTGGTTGGGAGGAGTTCTAAATGAGTTGGTATGAGATCAATGATCTACAACGAAAAATAGATTCACTCGAAAGAGATGTGAACTATAAGGATTATACCATACGCAAATTAAACGAAGAACTTAAAAATAAACAGGACGAGATCGACCGTATAAAATATGAGATAGATGGAATTCGTATTGACATTGTAGATGTTCTGAATGGATTGGAGTAAAAATGTATCTTTATAAATTTTCAGTTACGGATTATGAAGAAACTCACTCATGTGATTTCAAATGGTTCCCACAAAATGAATATGATTATAAGGCTCCAACTGAAGAAGAGTTTGTTAAAATAGTAATGGATGAAGCCATTAAACTCTATAACACAACAGAACATGAATTCTATGGATTTGATGATCCCACGGATATCTCATCGTTTCAGCAGTTTCTTCGTTATTACTTCTATGATATAGTTAGTGCCGTGAATGACAATACAGTATTTCGACCGTATGTTAATGCTTATAAAGTATATGTAATGTTTAGTGGAATAGAGGAAGAGACCTTGGTTGAACAAATGAAACGGTATGGTATTGAAATCCCTCCAATGAGAGATGCTAAATGAACTTAACAATTGAAAAAGTTTTAAACTATAAAGGCTTTGATGATATCTATTGTATCAATCAAAAGTGTAAGGAGTGGGAACTTGGGGATCGTCATGGTTGTAAACTATGGGGCAATCCACCAAAGAATTGTGGCTTTTATATCCCTTTCACAAATCTCGATCCTTCATATCATCTTAATAATAGTATTAAAAGACTTGAACGTTGTAAGATATCACTTGAACGAAGTATTATTAATCTTCCAATATATGAGGAAATGAAAATACTTATTGACAGCTTGACTGATGATGATTATATTAGTGATAGAGTTAAGATAGATGTAAGAATTGAACAAGTAACAAGTTTAATAGAATATTGTAAAAACACCATTCCCAAACTTGAATCGTTTATTGCTAATTTTAAAGAAGGTGACATTCTGAATGAAAATTGAAATCGATGTACAGATCCCCGAAGGTTACGAGGCGACAGGAGATTATCGCATACCGAGAAAAGGTGACGAAGGATGGATTGACATTTGTGGAAATGTAAGTTTTACTGGTTATTCAGCATACCACTCAATAATCCTCAGTAAGAAAAAGAAAGTTCCACTCTATCGCTCTATGGCTGGTACTGAAATAATGTTTATTCTAACATCGCCAAATGTTCTAGTAAGGGGCCGCGGAGAAACGCTCTGGTCACATATTGCTAGTTTGACGATTGGTCACATTCTTAGTAATCCAATGTACTATGTATATGCTTATGTATACAAGGATGGGAAATCCGCGTCCATATCAGAACCACATGAATTTGAGGTAATTGACGAATGAATCCAATCGAAGTTAAAGTGGGTGAGTTCGGTGAGGGATATCCGTGGAATATACATTTTGATTATGAGACACTATATTTTCCGCACCACAATGATGTACCATGTAAACATTCTGTCAATATTAGAAGAGAAGAAGGTGTTACAAATATTGCGGGTAATACTCATTATATACATTTCTATACCGTACCAAGATCAATAGAATGTACTAATGAAGGTGGAACGAATCATACTATGCTTTGTTTGGATTGTTTACTTGAAACACTTGAAGATAATGGAATAGAGGTGAGTAAATGAAATACCGAATACTTGAAAGAGAATCGCATGGAATAACCACATTCTTTCCACAGAAGATTTATAGTTCTGATGGTGAAGCGCGTCCAACATTTTTCTATACTTATGAACCATCTGATAAAAAGTGGTGGGAATTTTGGAAATGTGATACAACACAAGAAGTTGTATGTTTCCTTACTTATGAAGAGGCATATAAACATATAGATGAATATACTTCTACTTTAAGAAAACTTGATATCATTCACGAATATCCTGAAGCGTGCGAAGTAACTTACATGGGAGAGAAACGATGAGAACCGAACTAAAGATACATTTACTCACAGTTAAAAACATCACCAATAATCTTTTTGATAATTGGTGTGAGGATTTCAAGATAGAAGAGGCGTACGGTCTTCCAGCTGTAAGACTGTTCAATGTTTGGTCGCAAGTAAAAATACCAGGAACTAATCTAACTTATGGTAAGATGTCTGATAAAGAAATATTAATGTATCCAATAACTCTTTATGGTGATATGTGGATTGAACAAGTATCGCGTCCTGAAAATACTGATGATATCGCCTTATGGCTTTGGAGAACTAAAGAAGAGGTGTTGGCTTCTGTCAAGGAACCTGTCAAGGAACCTGTTGAGAAAAGTATATTCGATTGGTTTAAAGGAAAATTGAAATGAGTGAATACATAAAAGAAAAATTGGTTCCAGTCACAATGTCATATAAATGTGATGTTTGTCGTATGGGTGATATGATTAATAGTAAAACCGATATGATGGTATTAATGTCATATCCACCACAATATCCACACAAATGTAATAATTGTGGTGATATTAAAAACTTCATGGACGTCATGTATCCTTCTGTTAAGTTAATAACCAAAAAGGAATACAATGAACGTAATATGTGATAATAGATCAATAGATTGTAATGCTTGTGAGTTCGCAAGAGTACATGACCATATGTACCGTGCACTCCGTCGGACTGCTTGTTACAATGGAATTGCTGCCAAAGATGATCCATATATCAGTCATAAGTATACAGATTATAACTTCAAACCTGTAAAGGCACAAACAATCTATACACAAGATCAAATCGCTGGGACCAAAGGCGTACAAGCCTTTAAGTCGTCATATACTATCGACACCAAGAAACTCAAAGAATCTTTAATGAATAGAACCAAAGAAAAAGAAATCATATCGGCACTTCAAAAAGTAACTTATGATAATGATGAACTGAATGTTCTGAAAGCAACTGTACTATCATATAAAACTATGTTAGATGATGTTTGTGACTCCCTTGGGTTCATAGATAAATCTGAGATGTTGACAGTTATCAACTCAATAAAGAATTGTGATAACTGTGATGTTGACGAAGAAGAACAATATATACCGGATAACGAATGCGAACGAAGATGTTGTAAACGAGTTGATGGAGTTCTAACAGGTTGGCGGAATTCTAAATCAATTGCCAATGAAGAACACATTTCTATTATGTCAAAAGAAGAAATAGAAAACATTATTGACTGGGAGTTGAGATGAGTAAAATACAGATTAAAGATATACCATTTCCTCGCCCAGCACCAACCAAGCCCCCGACAATTGGAATCAAACTTCCCGAATCCGAATGGCCTCAAGAACGAGTTGGTAATTGGGCCCCCGGATGGTATTATTGTACCTGTAAGAGTTGTGGAGAGAAATATGGTGGTGATAAATATTCTTTCCATTGTTACCCTTGTGCGGTAAACTTTGAACAAGAACAGATCACTAACAACTCAGGAGCGGGTATATGAATTGGATATCTGTCAATCATGGAATACCATCAACAACCAAGAATCTTATGACAAGAGTTCTTTGTGCTGTTGTCGATGGTTCTTCTGATGATACCGATTATGGTAATGTCGTGGTTGATTGTGTGTATTCAAAAGAAAAAGGATTTTTGGAATTCTATTTCGGAAAATTTGAACCACTACCAGTTCAAGATAAAGTAACACATTGGATGTATTTCCCGGATCCTCCAAAGAGGTGATATGACAGATAAGACAGAATTTGAGATTGAATCTGAACTGAGAGAACTTGGTTTTTATATGGGACTACCTCTCATCAATAATTATGACCCTTTGAAATATACTTTCATTAGAGATAGATTGACTAATCGTGTAAAATATTTCTACTTTTATAATTTGTCCAAACGATCACATTGGTATGAATATATATTCAGATATAATCTATTTGAGGAAATAGAACCCATAGGATTATATGCCAACATCGGCCCAGTTGGCGGTTTTGAAAAATGTATTGTTGATAATATTGCCTCAGCTTTAGTACTCTATAAAGATTTGTTGATTATATAATACTTTACAAAAGGATATGAATATGAGTGATGCGACAAGATGGGATTGGGGTTCTCAAGGTATGACCAAACATCCCGAAGGACTATTTGTGTCTTATGATGATGCTGATAGCGCTTTGATGACCACCGTTATGAAACTGTTCTGCTGTGCCAATTGTGGAAACAGAACATATACAGATAACCAACTGATCTGTAATCTGAATGAACAAACCACCCCACCTATCCATAAATGCGATAATTGGATATTTTCAACAGATGAAACTGATGTAACTGATTGATTTAAATGATTCCTCAAAAGGGAATCATTTTTTTATGTAGTTGGGCTTGACTTTAACTTTGACACTCATTTATATTAGTATCGTAATTAAAACAAAGGAAGTTTGGAATGCGTAAGAACAAGTTGAAGGGAATGCTCTTGACCATGGTAAATGATCTGAATGATTATAGCACAAAGCTGTCGGCACTCAGTACTGATCTGCTTGAATATGCCGTCCGGGAGGATGCGACCCCTTGTGAACTGACCTGCCCCAAGGCAGAACAGTGTGTCCGCCTCGGTGAAGGTTGTATCAATTACTGACTTGACTTCTTCCGTGACACTAATATATTTTAGTCTAACAAACGAATCAAAGGGAGTTTATGATGTTGCTTCAAAGACCTATTATCACCTCCATGTCCTTTGAGGACATTATGTCTTTGCCAGAAACCAAAGGTATTCTGAATGCCCTCGACAAAAGATATCATGTAGAGTTTACCACAATCGCCCTGACTCATTATAAAGATATCACGGATGAGTCTTATCTGCTTAAGCGTCAGGACGATTCTGTTACCCGTGATGATAAACTTGAGAAGTTGTCCAAAACAAAGATCGTCCCTAAACGATTCAAGGGAATGTGTCACACGGAATTTACCCGTGATAGAATGACTGACCGGAAAAAAACAACCCTGTCTTCTTTTTTCGTGGGAATCAGAAACCGATCCAATAGTGATCTTTGGAACATCTTGTATAATATGCCATTGATCGGTAACGAAACTGTGATAGTCGAAACCAGTGTGATCCTCTCCACCGCAATACTTGAGATAGTGTCCAATGAAGATATCACCGCGAGGTGTACTATCGATACGTCAATTGATGGCAAACCGATATTTGAATACTCACGCAATTGGAATTATCATGTTAAATCAAAACTCGGGTGCCGGGGGAGTTCCACTACTTCAATAACAGGTATCGTAACCAAGATTGTTACTTATGTCAATCTTGTAAAAACAGAAAAAGAGCAGGATGCTAAAGATAAAAAAATTAGGGAATTTGTAATTGACAATGTGGAGAAGGTCCTTGGGACCCGCGAAGTTGATTTTGCACATATTAACAGTATCAGTGAAGCATATGACACCATTTTTACCATTGGCAAAAATGGTAACGTAAAATACATCCATCGTCCTGATGGTACCGTGGCCCTTTATTACATCAGTTCTGAAATTCTTTGTAAACTCGATCCCGTATTGGCAATGACACTGTTTAGATAAGGAATAGAAATGAAACCGACTAAGATTTATGCCGAGGCATTGGAAGAAAAAGCTCTTGAGCAGTTCAATTCAGCAATGGAGCAGGAGTTTGTGGTTCAGGGGGCATTGATGCCCGATGCCCATACCGGGTATTCACTCCCCATTGGAACCGCTATCGCAACCAAGGGTGTGGTCGTTCCTGCCTGGGTTGGATATGATATTGGTTGTGGTATGTGCGCTGTAAAGACCACTTACAAAGAATCTGAAATACGAACCGATTCCGAATCAATATTCAATAGCATATACCGAGGACTGCCCGTTGGATTCACTCATTCCAAGGTTGATGCTGATTGGGATTATTCTGATATACCAATGACTCCCGATATGTCAACCATATTTGAGAAAAATGGTTTGAAACAGTTGGGAAGTCTTGGTGGTGGTAACCATTTTGTGGAAATCGGTGTAGACCCCGAATCGTTTATATGGATTATTGTACATTCCGGTTCAAGAGGAATCGGTCATGCTTGTGCCTCCCACTATATGCGACTTGCTTCTGGCACCAACAAAGCCAAAGAAGGTCATTTCGCACTTTCTGTTGACTCACAGGAAGGTAAAGATTACATAACTGATCTGAACTTCTGTCTCCAGTTTGCTCTTGAAAACAGAAAGCGAATCATTGACAAAGTAATCAAAGAGATATCATACTATTGTGATGGTGGAATAGATCCCTCATTTGAGATGATAAACAGAAACCACAACCATGCCGAATTGAAAGATGGTCTTTGGATTCATCGTAAGGGAGCAACCCATGCCGAAGATGGTATGATGGGTGTTATACCTGGTAACATGAGAGACGGTTCTTTCATTGTTAAGGGTAAAGGAAACCCCGATTCATTGTACTCATCGTCCCATGGTGCTGGACGGATAATGTCGAGAACGGCTGCCGAGAAGAATGTCACTCTTGAATCCTTTACGGATACTATGGTCGGTATTAAGGCAAAGGTATCCGAATCGACCAAGGATGAATCGCCTTTCGCCTATAAGAATATCTTTGATGTAATGAAACAACAATCAGATTTGGTGGAGGTTATTACTCTTGTCAAACCAATTATCAATATCAAAGGATAAGCAGGACGTCATTGACGAACTGGAATCATTGGGGTTTGAATTAGTTGATTCAGCAAATCCAATAAGGGGACCATTATCATATTGTTTAGACAGGTCAGTGATTGATTATGAATCAAATCCAGTAATTCGTTTTCTTAGTATATCCGGTCAATGGTCATTTAAACTAATGTATAGGAATAACGATTTTCATATTTGGGATATGGGTCGATGGTTTAGAGTTGATACATACGATATTCCAACTTTGGTAGTGCTATACAAATGATATCTTTTAAAGGATAAGACTTAATTGGTAACTCACGATGACACACTGAAACAACTGAAGGAACTGGGGTTTAAATGTTGTCATGGTATTAATGCCTCCAGTATGGGGAGGGCGTGTACATTTAAAAGCTTTGACACACAAATAAATTTTAATATATCTGATACTAGTGGCCTTTGGCAGTACAGATATTTTCAAAACAAACTTTGGTGCTGGGGATTTGATGATGGTGTCTGGATACCAACTGATGCGTTAGATGTCGCAACTCTAATGGTACTATACAAATGAATAGCAAGACCATAATTCAACAGTTGAAAGAACTTGGCTTTACAGATTCAAAATCTTTGTGGGACGATTCTCAATTAGTTTATGATTGTATCTATTTTGGTCGGAAACTTCACAATATAAGATTCTTTAAGATTGCTAATTCAACTTACACGTATCGTTTTGTCTTTATTAATAGTTCAAGAGTGTTTGAATATTGGGATGATTCTAAAAACTATTGGTGTAATACAGACATAACTGATATACCAACTTTACTGGTGTTGTACAAATAATGGTTATAGAAGATGTTATTAATCAGCTAAACGATATTGGGTTTATGGATGAACATCTTGATATGGACGGATCAGCTAAGATGTATTATCATCTATATGATGATGGTTCTTTAAGTATTTGTATAAATGATATGGACACATATATTGTTATGTGCGAAAATGAAAGATTGATGATTTGGAACACCACTGATCGTGGTGATTTTATAGGATGGAAATGGTGTGATGCTTGTACAGATGATATATCAACTTTATTGGTGCTATACAAATGAGAACAATTAAATCTATTGAGACAGAACTAAAATCTCTTGGTTTTGTTGAATCATCTAAGTATGATGAATTTTCATCATATGATGAACAACATAATATGTTTGAATATTTTATTGATCACTATGGTCCGATTGGTTCCGATATGATTTTTGAAAGACTTAGGTTCTGTTTAGTGGTTAAATGTATGTACAGATTTCAGTACGTTGATGGTGTATTTAGTCATTGGATTTCAAGTAATGATATAATGGGTTACTGGGAATTAATAGAAGATGAAATAGACCTACCCACAATGTTGGTACTCTACAAATGACAAATGAAGAATTGGTAGCAGAACTAAAATCTCTTGGTTTTGTTACAGAAACACATTTATACCGTCTGCATGTTTCAACAAAACCAATAACCACATTTGTTTACTTATACGAATCTAAGGTTGTTTACTTCTCAACTAGTTCCGACTCATCTTTTTGGAAGTTCAAATATCGGGACAATACTTTTTGGTATTGGATTGATTTTGAATGGTTTGAAATAGAAGATGAAATAGACCTACCCACAATGTTGGTACTCTACAAATGAGAACAATGGAATCAGTAATAGAGGAATTAGAATCTTTAGGATTTGTGGATCGTATGGTATTAGAAATGGATCCCGGTCCCCTTACATATATTAAAGTTTCATCCACCCTAAATGAATCGACACAACTTAAGTTTTATTGGATTGGGTGTCCAACATACCATTATTATAAATTGAGATTTAAAGAGGACAAGTTTTATTATTTTGTTCCTAGTGTTAATTATCAAGCATCAACATGGATTGAAATTCCCGATGGTGTGCCCATTCCTTCAATGTTGGTGCTATACAAATGACAACCGAAGATATAATAAAGCAGTTAAAAGAGTTGGAATTCCGACAGGTAAAAAAATTGTATGCTGAAAGAGAAGCATTTACTTATTATTTCCTATATGATCAACAAGTTTTAATTACTACAAAGCCCGGAAGTGTCTGGCAGTTCCGTTTGTCATGTTCTGATGGAAAATTATCATATTGGTCAGATATTGAATGGATCGGTACGGACATGACCGATCTATCACAACTAATCCTTTTATATGGGGCTTGACTTCTTCGGTGACACTGATATATTTTAGTGTATCGTTAAAACAAAGGAGTTTGGGAATGAGTACTACCTGTTTCTGTTGTGATCACAGTTTCCTCACCATCGGTCGTGCCGTTTGGGTACACACCTCCGAGGACCTCACCGAAACCCTTACCGAATTCCAGTGCCCTGCTTGTGGTCATTTCACCCCGGAGTCTAACTAATGTTCTGTAAGCCATCCTACGAAAAAACATCATGGGAACTCTGGGTAGACTTTATCAAAGAAAAACAGACCAATCCCGAATTGCGATTCGGTCAGTACTTCCTCAACACAGTATATCCCCAACTGAGCAACGCTGATATCTATTACAACACAAATGATGTTAAAACATCCCAGTATGTAATTGAAAAGTACTGCGATTCAAACGGCAAATTTCAAGACATTCAATAAAACATTTTTCAAAGGACTGACAATGGTATCGACAGTTGCTATTAATCAACCCCCACCATCATATCCCTGCCTTATGACCTCAGGGGATATTGTGATCATGGCACTCCGAGAAGCTAATGGGGAACTTGTAGGGGTATGTCTCAATTCATTTAATGGTGAAGAGGAGATCGGTAACTATTCCGTCAGCTGGGTTAAGAATAAATTCAGACCATTCAATGGTTCTGTAACCATCACCAACTAAGAGGATGAAGAAATGATTAGAGACATTACTTCAGATGAAACATCCACAGTTAACGGAATCAGATTTGCTGATTGTAGTATGACCACTCTTGCCGAATTTGTTATTATTGATACTACTTGTGATGATGACATACTGATATTTCAAGATTTCAGTAGAGAAACTTCAAATTGTGTTCATATGACTGATGTTCCTAAAATGATAGAAGCTCTCAACATACTGTACAAAGACTGGGAAGCAAAACAATGACAACTGAAAAAACGTATCCGCGACGGAAAGTCAATCAATCGATAACCCTTATTGACAATATCGATTTTGTAGCACTTAAAGAAATTACAGATAGTGTAACTACTAAAGCTAAACAGTATATTGACGAAGAGGTTTTTCCATCTAACTATTCTGTTGAAGATGTTGTTAATGGTTGTAGACCTGAACACTATGAACAATATGGTTCTGATTACATCAAGATGGTGTTTGTTTACACAAGAGAAGAGACAGACGAAGAGTATTCAATGCGTGTTGAATATCTTACACGCAATGATAAAGCTAAACATGAAATGTATCTAAAACTCAAAACCGAATTTGAAGGAGTTTGAAATGAAGACAGAAGTTAAAGACACGGTAACTCGCATCCCCGCGTTTCCATGTTTAATGAAAAGCAAGATCGGTGGATTTATTCTTATGGTCAACGGTGAGACCGAAGATGGTTGTTTCAGTGGTATTGTACTTGAAAGCGGAACTGATGATCGAAGGGTAATTGGTACATACTCAGACACTTGGATTAAACATTGTTTTGAAGTTTTTAAAGGTTCAATAAATCTCAGTAACAACTAAAAATCATTCAAGGAGTTTGAAATGAAGGTTGAAACAAGAAGCACGACAACCAATATTGAATACCCCTGCCTAATGAGGTCCACACTCGGCATAATCATTCTGGCACAATGCGAAGTTGAAGATGAACATCTATCGGGTATAGTTCTTGATGGTGCTCTTACAAGTCGTACAATCGGTGAATGTTCTGATCAATGGGCTAAGCATGATTTCAAACCCTTCACCGGTTCTGTAACCCTAACCAATTAAGGATCGTTATGTGGTATCAACTTAAAACAGATACATATCTTGAGCATGAATTGGATGTAATAGCAGAACTCCGCGAGGAACAAGAACGATGGGACTTCGTAATAGATGGTCAGGGCGAAACGAATAATCCTATTGAAGAGAATGTAATACAATCCATCATCGACTTCAGTAAGAAACATCCATCTGTCACCTTTACAATAGATCAAAGAACCGAGGACATCCTTGACTCCATAAGAACCTTTGTTTGTAATGGACTGTATTACGATGAACATATTAAAGTACACTTTGAACCATTCAAGAGGGTCAATCTCCACATATGACCCAGGAGTTTTAATGTCTAATTACTTTGCTAACATGGATATAAAGATCGTATACGACTATGACTACTGTGGTGATAATTGTCAATTCTGTGACTGTGATGGCTACTGCTATCTATTCAAAGATTCTTTGGAACCCAAGGGTGATGGCCGATCTATTAGATGTAATGAGTGTAAGGAACGAACTAAACCGGCATAACCCATAACCCATTGATTTTAATGAGTCGTAATTATTACTGTAGTTACGACTCATTTTTTTATGTAGTAGGCTTGACTTTAGCTTTGACACTGATATAATTTAGTATAACAATTGAAACAAAGGGAGTTCAGAATGGCTAAGAAGAAGGTCGAAATCGTAGGGCGAAAAATGATCATTGTTCAGAATGTTCTCGTCTATTGTATTAATGACTTTGGAACTCTTGGTGGTTTGGTTCGTGGTGCTCACCAGTCGTTTGATGATCTCTGCCGTGCTGGCATAATTGGTCCAATGGAAGATGACGAGATTCTTAATCATTGTATCATTAGAGAGGTTGATGGCGAACTCTGTCTTGTTCATATTGATAAGCGTCTCGAAACCGATAAAGAGTTCTTTGATCGACAGGCCAAAGAAATCAAAGAAGCGGAAAGGACCAAAAGAGCTTACGATCCTGACTATGTTCAGTTCCTGAAGCTTCAGAAGATATACGGAGCTTGAGCTTGACTTTAACTTTGACACTGATATATTTTAGTATCGTAGTTAAACGAACGATTGAAAATCAAGGAGTTAGAGAATGACGAAGTACCTGGACATCCGCGACCTCACCAGTTATGTCAGTACAGTATGTCTCGCCGCCACCAAGAGTAAGGACGAAGATAAGGAACTCCTCGCCAAAACCGAATACCCCGAAAACAGTCCTGCTAAGGTTCTCTACATCGTCCTCGAGCATGGACAGGTAATCACAACCACTCGTATACTTTCATCTGCCGTTAAAACCTACAATCTGCTTACTTCGTCTTGACTTTAACTTTGACACTAATATATTTTAGTATCGTGGTTGAAAGAAACGATCAAAGGAGTTCAGAATGAAGTCAGCAATCAAGAACGAAGTCGTCCGCGAAACCATCAACGGTGTACTCGATCTGTTCAAGGGTCCCGAAGGTCTCTCCACTATCCGTAAGACCTTCTTCACTCGCTCCGGTGTTCCTTCTGACTCCTGGTCCTTCCTGAACCGCATCATCATGGTGTCCCACGGAACCGATGATGCCCGTTCCTTCAATGCTTGGCAGGGTGTCAACCGCCAGGTGACCAAGGGGTCCAAGGGAATCAAGATTGTTGCTCCCTGTATCGTTCAGAAGGAAAACAAGAAAACCGGAAAGAAGGAACCCGTCCTTTGTGGCTTCCGTTTCACTAACGTATTTGCCGTAGAAGGAACCGACGGGAAGCCTGTTGATTACAAGGCTCAGCCGATGCCCACCTTCAAGGGTGAGGAGATCGCCAAAGAGTTCGGAATCAAGATTACCCAGGGTTTCAAGAACGGCTCTTACCTCGCCTATTACAACCCTGCTGATGCCGAGATCAAGATGGCAACACCTGATCAGCAGACCTTCTTTCACGAACTCGCTCATGCCATTGATGATAAGATTGTGAAGAAGCTCAAGACTGGTCAGCTCGATGACCAAGAGATCGTGGCCGAATTCAGTTCAACCGTTCTCATGTCTCTCTTTGGTCTTGGAACCCCCACCAAGAACTCTTACGACTACATTGCTCGTTATGCCAAAGAGCATGACTCTGATCCTGTTGATGCTGTCATTCCTTTGCTTTCACGGATATCAAAGATTGTTGAATACGTGTTTGATCGGGCTTGACTTTAGCTTTGACACTGATATAATTTAGTATAACAAACAAACAAGGGAGTTCAGAATGAGTTTCAAGTATCGTGGTGAAGTCGTTACCTTTCCGATGTTCGCCGGTGTCATCCTCACAGCAATCATTAAGTACCTTATCGCCACCCTTGTGATATGGCTCCTTCAGTCCCTTTCAATCCTTAGTTGCCATTACACCTACTGGCAGATTTTCGTGACCATCTACATCATTCACACCATCGTTACACTTGTAACCCCTGAAAAGAACTGAATCATGGCACACATCCTTTACACAGACTATTCATCAACTACTGTATATCCTTCTGAACTAGCTGAAGGGTTCACTTGTAAAGAGATACAAACCGCTATTGATGGTTACTTTGAAGTCATTCCAACTAAGGATAAGGAATGGATCCTGCTTGTCGATGAAGAAGGTCAGTTGAAAGGGAAACGAAAGAATGAGCAGGCCACCATCCTGGCAGGTCAGTTCATTTGTGGAACCGCAATTCTTTGTACAAAATCTGAAATGGGAGTTTGATCATGGCTAGGGATACAATTCGTCTTGGTGGTTCGGTGTGGAAGTCACGTTGTGAGTATTGCGATCATCTCTTGAAGCTGAACATTGATAACCCAGAATACGATAAGGGTGACCAGCCGATGATCAGTAAGAGCACCATCGGAATTAGGGCAGGGATAACTCCCCAGTGTGTCAACTGGCGATACAATGTATTGGTGAAGGCCGGTATGGAGGACTACTACAAGAGGTTCAAGACTGAACGAAAGGCCAAGAACGATCTGAAGTACAAGAAGGCCCCAGTGATCGTGGATGGGGCACCCCGGGGTCGTGGTCGTCCTCCCAAGGTCAAGACTCCTATTGCTGAGGTCATTGCCGAAACAAAGAAGGTAGAGAAGGCTAAGAAGATCACTAAGCCGTCCATTCCTGTACCGAAGAAAAAGGTCTATGAAGATGATAACATTGTAGCAATGGTAAATGATCTGTCAACCGCATTTGAGGTTCCTGTTGTTGCTGATGATTGCTATGATCGCTTTGAGGAGATGATGTAAGGTTCGGCTTGACTTTACTACTGACACTGATATAATTTAGTATAACAAACAAAAAAGGGGTTCGTATGTCCAAGGATTCAAAGGTTACTCTCTCGACCATCACTATCAACGGTGTTGAGTATACTCCCGTTGGTTCCAATGCTGTTTCTGTTGCTCCTGAAGTTGATGGTATGGCGTTCTGCGTAATCCGTACAAAGAATGCTGGTGTTCATATTGGTTATGTATCTGAGCGTTCCGGTATGGAAGTTACACTTGTCAACTCTCGCCGGCTTTGGTACTGGGAAGGTGCTATGACTCTTAGTGAGGTTGCCATTACAGGAATCACAAACCCTGATGCTTGTAAGGTTGCTTGTGTTGTGCCGAAGATTTATCTGACTGAAGTTATTGAAATCATTCCGTGTTCTGTTGAGGCTAAGTACATCATTGACAATATCAAGGTGTGGGTAGAGTAAATGAAAGAACTGGTAATTGATAAAGGTTCTTGGTCCGGGTACGGGTACGGGTCCGGGAACGGGTCCGGGAACGGTTCAGGGTACGGGTCAGGGTACGGGTCAGGGTACGGGTACGGGTCCGGGAGTTTTGAATGAAATCACTTCTATGTCTCATTCTGTTGTCAACATCGATCTATTCAGCTGAGCTTCCAGTTCAGAATCATAATCATGCCCTTACAGGTCTGCTAATGGTTGCTGGAGGAATGGCCTTGGCTGTAAAAGGTTCATTGGACTACGATAAGGTTGGTAGAGCACCAAACATCACTACCGAAGATAAGGACAGGAATGAAACCAATAAGACGGTCTCTATCTGTATCATCGGTGGTGGGGGTCTACTAACCCTATTTGGAATATCATTCTTTAATGGAGATTGATATTCAGTCAGCTTGACTTTAACTATGACACTAATATATTTTAGTGTATAGTTAAAACGAACGATTGAAAATCAAGGAGTTAGAAATGGCTAAGAAGAATGCTCTCGGAATGATTCCTCGCTTTAAGGCTCTCGGAATCATTGCTCGCTTTCAGGAACACGTGGCACTCAATGGTGTGTCTGATCGTCTCCTCGACTATGTTTGGAATGACTGGTTCTGTTCTGAGAAGTCACTCAATGGTCGTGCTAAGGTTCTGGTACCGATCGTCCTTGGGATCAAGGGTTCCTCCGGGATCGATCTTGAGACCGACTATGTCTTCTTCAAGAACAACTGTCCCGGGAACGGTTCGCTTTACGACTCCATTTCTATTTGTGATTCGACTGATGGTACTGTGAAGGTATGGATTGGTCACAAATGCTCCCACTCAAGATTGGGCACACCCAATAACACCATTCCGAAATGGACCATTAATGTTTATGGTGATAATGGATATGAAACTGAAATCTACTTCAATCGTACCAAGGACGCTATCAGCTACATCAATACGATCTAATGCTTGACTTTAACTATGACACTAATATATTTTAGTGTATAGTTAAAACGAACGATTGAAAATCAAGGAGTTAGGGAATGAATGCTTTTGACGTGACCAAGGTTGTTCGCAAGGTTGATGGTGGAATCTACTGTACCATCTCCACAGTAGATACCAACGGCACCATGATGATCATCTCCCGTGCTTCTGCTTCTGATACTACCAACCGCCCCAGGTTCGCCACCCCCATTGCTCTTCGTGGTTCTGATAAGGGTTCATACGCTTGGTATCTGTCTAAGGATCCCTACTTGGCGGGGAAGCACGTGACTCACAGTAACTATGCTTACACGGACTCACTTGAGATAGTAGATGCTTGACTTTAACTTTGACACTGATATATTTTAGTAGAACATTCAAAAGGAGTTAGATATGCCCGCGATTAAGGAAATGAAGAAGGTACTCGCCGTCACCCCGATGGATCAGGCCATTATGATTGAGGCTAACCATGGTTGTGGTAAGTCTGAATTCATCCGTGACTATTACCTTGCTGAGGGTTTCGACGTGATCACCCTGTTCCTGGGTCAGATGGCTGATGCTGGGGACCTCATTGGTCTGCCTGATCGTATTGAGATCACCAAGAAGATTGACGGTAAGAACGTCACCCATAAGGTCACCGAATTCTGTCCTCCGAAGTGGTGGAACTTTGATTCCAATGCCAAGGTCGTGATCTTCATGGATGAATTCAACCGAGGGAAGCCTGAGGTCTATCAGTGCGTCTTTGATATGGTTCTGAACCGGAAGCTCAATGGATACAACCTGCCGGAGAACACTCGGATCATTGCGGCTGTCAACCCTCTCGACTCTTCCTTTGATTATGACGTAAAGGAACTGGACTCTGCTCTGCTTGACCGATTCAACGTCTATCGCTTTGCCCCTTCCATTGAAGATTGGATTGACTGGGCTGTTGGTCATAAGGTCCACAAGAATGTGGTCGGATTCATTAACAAGAACCGTGCGTTCCTCGACCCAGAACACAAGGGGTCGAACAATGATATCCTCCCTTCACGTCGTTCATGGAAGCGTGTTTCCGATATTATCAATCACTCCGAATCGATCCTCGGGGATGAGGAACTCTTCAAGACCGTACTCATGGGTGTTGTGGGTATTGGTGCCACCGCCAAATTTTGGGAATATGTTGTTCACGAAGCCAATCAGCTCTCGGCTCTGAATATCATCAACATGAAGTCCAAGGACGATTCCGTCATCAAGAAGATTAAGATGATGTCCAACCAGGAAGTGCTTGCCATGAATAAGGAAATGGCAATGTACCTCGCTGAGAACTATGACGTGCTGAAGGACTCTTCGGATTCGGGTCGATACGTTTCCAATGTGGAACGCTATCTCAAAACCATCAACAATGAATGCTGTGCTGAATTCTTCGGCTCCCATGTCTCTGCCAATAACCCTTGGGCCATTTGGCTCCTTCAGTCCAACCCCAACCTCGCTAAGGACTTCATTCGTGTCCTTCAGGGCAAGGGGAAGGAAGAGAAGGCACTTGATGCTCACCTGAACAATGAGGACGTCGAGGACAAGAACGACCTGACCGCTGGGGACGAGGGCGAGGAATGGAAGAAGGACGCAGGGGACGATCTTTCATCTGCCATTGACGACCTCTGTAAGTGATTGATTTGGTTGATAGGGGTCCTTCTTATGAGGGACCCCTTTTTGTGCTTTGAAATAGTGCTAGGGTCGGCTTGACTTTAACTTTGACACTGATATAATTTAGTATAACATTCAAAGGGGAGTTTCGGAATGACCAAGGCAGAATACGAGAACGTGAAGATATTGGTATCTATGGCCAAACGTGAGCATGATGATTGGGTTTGTTCTGAAGGTGAATGTCTCTGTGGTGCTGAGGCTCACAATGAAGGTATTGAAATGATGTTTAAAAGATTTGAGGTGACTGAATGACGAAGTGTAATACTGTTGGCGACTTCAAGAGAATGATTGAAGCCATGAATATCCCGGATGATGCTATCATCATTGGTGGGACGACCCAAGAAGCTGGATACGGGTACTATGGTGCCTGGAGAGATTGTGACTTCAGTATACAAACCTTTGACAATGGAACGATCAGTCAGTATGGTGATAATGTGTACGTGACAAAGTACGAAGGTAAGACAACCATTCAAATCGGGAGTATCTAAATGACAGCCACCGAAATGATGAACGACTATCTTGACAAGAAGTTCAATGAGTGGTTCAACAACTCTGATATTGAACCAGACAATATTGATGATCTGAAGACGGCCTTCATTGCTGGCTTTGAGGAAGCGAATAGACTCAATTGGTAGTCCATAAAAAGGTACTGAAACAACTAAAGGAACTGGGGTTTGTTCGGATCACGTATCCCACGTATCCCACCACGCATCCCACGTATCCCACCACCTTTACATTTAGATCACTTGACACAATGATAATGTTCAACACCAAGGATTGTGATGGTTTGTGGCAGTACAGATACCATCAAAACAAACTAGAGTACTGGGACATGATACATCACGATTGGATACCAACCGACGTATTAGATATACCTACTTTACTAGTACTCTACAAATGACAAATGAAGAAGTAATAGAAGAACTGGAATCACTAGGCTTTCATCATTTGGATGGAAAGTTTCAACTACCTTTTTATGGAAGGGGCCCTGGTTCGATTCAATTCACATTGACCAATCCAGTCTACTGGCAATTCAAGCATGAGGATGGTGTATTCTATCATAATCCAGGTACAGTTAATAATTGGAAAGCTACTAATATAACTTCTTTAGCCGATTTAATTGTATTATATAAATGAATAAAAAAGATGTAATAAAAGAATTAAATGAATTAGGCTTTAAACCACAACATTGTTTTAATCAAGAATCCCCAATGTACCGACTCCAGTACAATTACATTCTATTCACATTCAATGAACCAACCTGGCGGTTCCTATTCAAACATGGTAAACTATACTACGACCCCACCAAAAGAAACTACAACTGGCAAGAAGTCAATGTAGATTCCATAGCCAATCTAATCCTTCTTTACAGCTAGATATAATAAAACACGGTTAATCGACTTAACACGTTACACAAAAGCTATTCAGCCACTCATCAAAGACCATTCAAGTCAATACCCACTATACATATAAACGCCACTAACCCAATTCCAGTTGTAACAAGCTTTACGGGATATACCCTGCTAAACAAAGGAATCATCATATTGACTATCTAAAGCCGATCCCGAAGGGACTGTCGAATCGTCAATACACTACTATTTATTAATTAAAGGAATTCAATTGTTCTATCTATGTTTAATTAGCTATATAATAACCCTGTCAACCATTGTAGTATGGATATCACTATCCCTAATACAGTGATAATCCCCCTAGTGTTATATAGCACTATGGGGGACTTGACAGTAGTGGAAGTGGGGTGACTGGTGGGGTGACTGGTGGGGTGACTGGTGGGGTGACTGG
>JFJP01030274.1_pt1 | contig 25808 bp, 18 predicted proteins | sample 431651 | NCBI WGS metagenome assembly JFJP01 (sample SAMN02602958, study PRJNA72255) | Microbial mat metagenome, whole genome shotgun sequencing project. | biome: fresh water; feature: sink hole; material: water; isolation source: purple microbial (photo- and chemosynthetic) mats found in...
AAACTTGACGAATTCCGTGACATTGCCCGACTGCGGCTGGCGCGGGTGCTGTTCGCCGCCGGTCAATTAGCCGAGGCGGCGAAACAACTGGAGCAGGTGAATACGGCGGATCTGAACGCCGAGCGTCAGGAGTTGCGCGGCGATATTCACCTGGCGGGCAATGATCCCGCCAAAGCGCGAATCGCCTATGCCGAGGCATTGGCCACCGGTGGAACCAGTCCGCTGTTGCGCATTAAGCTGGACAATCTGACGCCGCCGACCGCTGACACGGTGATTGCTGCACCCGCTCCGCCGCCGCCGACTGAACCTTCGCCGGTTGAAGTACCCGCTGAAATTCCAGCGCCCGCTGAAATTCCGGTACCCGCTGAAACTCCAGTACCTGCCGAAGTTCCGGTGCCCGCTGAAACTCCAGTACCTGCCGAAGTTCCAGTACCCGCTGAAACTCCAGTACCTGCCGAAGTTCCGGTACCCGCTGAAACTCCAGTACCTGCCGAAGTTCCAGTACCCGCTGAAACTCCAGTACCTGCCGAAGTTCCGGTACCCGTTGAAGCTCCAGCACCTGCCGAGATTCCAGCCGCTGTTCCCGAAGTGCCTGCCGAGTCGAACCCGGCGCCTCCCGTTCCCCCTGCATCAGGTCCGCCGTCATGATCCGATCTGCCCTTTCCATTCTCCTCCTGATCCTGAGCGCGGGTTGTAGCACGGTCAGCGGCTGGTTCGGCGGTTCGGATAACTCAATCCCCCCGGCAGAGCTGAAGACGATTGCTGAGCCAGCGATCAGTGTTCAACAACTCTGGCAAATTCAGGTCGGTTCCGGCGCTGAAGACCAGTTCATCCGCCTGACTCCGGCCCTGAACGATGGGCGGATCTATGCCGCCAGCCATAACGGTATGGTGATGGCGCTGGACGCGCTCAGCGGACAACGGGTTTGGGAAACCGCGACGGGATTGCCGATCTCCGGGGGCGTCGGCATTAGCGATGACGGTCTGGTGCTGGTCGGAACGCGCAAAGGCGAGGTCGTCGCCTTGCGCCAGGAGAACGGCCAGGAAGCCTGGCGCGCGCAACTTTCCAGTGAAGTGCTGGCATCGCCGCGTGCCGCCAAAGGCATCGTGGTCGTGCGCACGATTGATGGCAAATTCACTGGTCTCGACAGCCGTTCCGGGGAACAGCGCTGGACTTACAGTCACGCCATGCCTGCCCTCAGTCTGCGTGGCAACGCCGCCCCACTGATTACCCAGGAATTGGTCATTGCTGGCCTGGATAACGGTAAATTGCTGGTGCTGGCGCTGGCCAAGGGCTTGCCGCTGACCGAGAAGACCATTGCCGCGCCACGTGGCCGCACGGAGATTGAACGGCTGATCGACATTGACTCCGAACCCAAGACACTGGGCGATATGCTGTATCTGGCCGCCTATCGCGGGAATGTGGCCGCCGTGAATATGCGCGATGGCAACTTGGTCTGGAGCCGGGATTTGTCCAGTCACGCTGGGTTGGATGTAGATGCCCGGCAGGTCTACCTCAGTGATGACGCCGATGCGGTGTTGGCGCTGGATCGCGCCAGTGGCGGGACGCTCTGGAAGCAACCGGAGATGAGTGGGCGGCGGCTGTCCGCTCCCGCCGCGACGACGGATTATGTCGTCGTCGGCGACTTCGAGGGGTATCTGCACTGGTTGCGCAAGGAAGATGGCCAGATCGTTGGTCGAACCCGAGCCGCCAGCAAAGCCATCATCGCGCCACCCGTCGTCGCTGGCGACATTGTATTTGTTCAGGGCCAGGGCGGTACACTGGCGGCGTTCCGCGCTGGCGGGTAAAGCGTCCTTCCCACCCTCACCCCCTCTCTTTTCAACCTAAGTAGCTGACACCCTGAACTACCCCGTCGCTTCGCGCCACCCCTCCTGAGCCAAGGAGGGGAATCCGGAAGTTCGGCGATCATCGGGAAAGGCTAGTTGAGTCGCCACGCTTGATTTTGCGCATTGCAGTTCCCTCGCGCCTGTACCAGACCTTCGATTACCTGCCCCCGCCGAATTGTGACCCCGCGATTCTGCAACCGGGTATGCGGGTTCAGGTTCCCTTCGGGCGGCAACAGATGGTCGGTTTCCTGGTGGAATTGGCGGCTGATACCGCCATCGACCCGGCTAACCTGCGCCCGGCGCTGGCCATCCTCGATGCCGAAGCCTTGTTGCCGCCGGATGTGTTAGCGCTGATTCAGTGGGCGCAACGCTACTATCATCATCCCCCCGGTGAAGTGTTCACCACTGCGTTACCGGTGCTACTGCGCCAAGGTGAACCCGCGACCGTCCCCACGCCGACGCCCTTGTGGCGCATCACCCCTGCCGGTCTGGCCGCACTCGCTGACGACAGCTTGCGCCGCGCTCCGGTGCAATGGCGGATGCTGGATTACCTGGCGCGTTGCCCGGAAGGCGCCGAAGCAGAAACCCTGCGTCCGGTCGTCAGCCATAGCGCGGCGACGCTACGCACATTGCGGGACAAGGGCTGGGCCGAACAGACCGCAGCGCTGGAAGGCACAACGCCGGTTCCTACCTCCCACCCTCCGCCGGTGCTGAATGTTGCCCAAGCGAAAGCCGTTGCTACGATTTCCGCCGCGTTGAGCCGGTTTCAGGTCTTTCTACTGGAAGGCGTCACCGGCAGCGGGAAAACCGAGGTCTACCTGCAAGTGATTGAAGCAGCGCTGGCACAAGGTCGGCAGGCGCTGGTGCTGACCCCGGAAATCGGCCTGACTCCACAATTGCTGGCTCGCTTTCGGGAGCGATTACCGGGACCGCTGGCCGTCTCGCACTCCGGCCTGAGCGATGAAGAACGGCTCAAAGCCTGGCTGATGGCGCGTGAGGGCCGCGCCAGAGTTGTAGTCGGCACCCGTTCCGCCGTGTTTGCCCCCCTGCACACGCCGGGTGTCCTGATCATCGATGAAGAACATGATCCGTCCTTCAAGCAGCAGGAGGGTTTCCGTTACCACGCCCGCGATCTGGCCATTGTTCGGGGACGGCAACTCGGCATCAACGCCCAGCGTGAACGCTATCACTTATTGTCCCTGCCGGAGCGGGTCGGCGGCGGCACGGAATCGCCCATTCATATTCTCGATGTGCGCCGCCAGCCGATGCGCGAGGGATTGTCACCACCCTTGCTGGAACGCATCCGCGCTCATCTGAACCGGGACGAGCAAGTGCTCCTGTTTCTCAACCGGCGCGGTTTTTCCCCGGGTGTCGGCATTGCGACGCCCGCATGACCCTGCATTTGCGTCGTCAACGCCTGATCTGTCATCACTGCGGCGATCAACGGTCCGTGGATACCGCCTGTCCGCAATGCGGCAGCGTCGATTTGCGCGGTTTCGGCCAAGGTACGGAACGGCTGGAAACCGCCCTGCGCCAGGAATTTCCCGAAGTCGGCCTGACCCGCATGGATCGCGACAGCACCCGGCGGCGCGGCAGTCTGGAAGCCTTGCTGGCCGACATTCACGCGGGCGGCCGCCGCCTGCTGGTCGGTACGCAGATGCTGGCCAAAGGACATCACTTTCCTGACGTGACGCTGGTCGGCATTGTTGACGCGGACCAGGGGCTGTACGGCATCGACTTCCGTTCCAGTGAACGCATGGCGCAACTGATTCTACAAGTCGCCGGGCGGGCGGGGCGGGCGGAGAAACCGGGAACGGTCATCATCCAGACCCATCATCCCGATCATCCCCTGTTGCGCACCCTCGTTTCGCGGGGCTATCCCGCGTTTGCCGAAGAAGCGCTGGCGGAACGGCAGGCCGCGCTGCTGCCTCCGTTCGCCCACCAGGCGTTGCTGCGGGCTGACGCGGTGGATGCGGAACAAGCGACGGCGTTTCTGCTGAAGGCGCGGGCGCTGGCCGAACCGCTGGCGGATGGTCTGGAACTGCTGGGACCGGCTCCGGCCCCGATGGAACGCCGTGCGGGCCGCTATCGGGCGCATCTGCTGATGCAGGCCGCGCAACGCCAGGATTTGCACCGCTTTCTCCAGCGCTGGACTGCGCTGCTCTGGGCGGAGCGTCAGGACCGCCAGGTGCGCTGGTCGCTGGATGTAGACCCGCTGGAATTGTATTGAATGGTGCTTAATTCGGCTTGACGACTTTTCTGCCCACCCGGATTGTAATCATTTCAGAATATTAAAAAATAATTGAACCATCGTGACTTTACTTAACGCAGGATGCAGCTAGACTTTAAAAACTTGTAGCGCCTTTCCGCCTCCAAGTGAACCACTAAAATTTCCACCACCACCCATGGGCTATAACGATGCAACAAGACTTGGTGCATGCGATAAAAAGCAATCCCAAATACCATGAGCTGATCTCCAAGCGTTCCAAGTTCGCTTGGATCCTGGCGGCGCTCATGCTGTTGATCTACTACGGTTTCATCCTGATCATCGCTTTCAACAAGGAATTCCTTTCCCAGCCGCTCTGGGAAGGCTCCGTGACCACCGTCGGCATTCCGATTGGCTTGGGCGTGATCATCAGCGCTTTCATTCTGACGGGCATCTATGTGTTCCGTGCGAATTCGGAATTCGACCGCCTGACCGCCGAAATCAAGGAGGAAGTCCTATGAGACTCTGGCAGAACGCACTCACAGCTCTCGCCCTGAGCCTTGTCGCCGGTGTAGCGCTGGCGGCGGGCGATATGGGCGAAGTCAAGAAGCAGGCGGTTAACATCCCCGCCATCATCATGTTCCTGGCCTTCGTCGCCGCCACGATGGGTATTACCTACTGGGCCGCGCAGCGCACCAAGACCGCCAAGGATTTCTACGCGGCGGGCGGCGGTATCACCGGTTTCCAGAACGGCCTGGCCATTGCTGGCGACTATATGTCTGCCGCCTCGTTCCTGGGCATCTCCGGCCTGGTGTTCATCAACGGCTATGATGGCCTGATCTACTCGGTGGGCTGGCTGGTCGGCTGGCCGATCATCATGTTCCTGATGGCCGAACAGCTCCGCAACCTCGGCAAGTACACTTATGCGGACGTGGTGTCCTACCGCTTCCAGCGGGTGCCGATGCGCAGCATGGCCGCTACCGGCTCGCTGGTCGTTGTGGTGCTCTACCTGATCGGCCAGATGGTCGGTGCCGGCAAACTGATCCAGGTCTTGTTCGGGCTGGATTACATCTATGCGGTGACCATCGTCGGCGTTCTGATTATTATGTACGTCACCTTCGGCGGGATGTTGGCCACCACCTGGGTGCAGATCATCAAAGCTTGCCTGCTGCTGGGTGGTGCCACATTCATCGCGTTCGGTGCTCTGTATGTCGCCACTGAGGGTTCCTGGGCTCCCGAGGCGCTGTTCCGCAAGGCCACCGAGATTCATTCGAAAAAAGACGAACTCATGCGACCAGGCACGTTGGTCACCAGCCCTATCGAAGCCATCTCCCTGGGTCTGGCGCTGATGTTCGGCACCGCTGGTCTGCCCCATATCCTGATGCGGTTCTTCACCGTGCCGAATGCGACGGAAGCGCGTAAATCGGTGTTCTACGCCACCGGCTTCATCGGCTATTTCTACATCCTGACCTTCCTGATCGGTTTCGGCGCTATCGTGCTGCTGATGCCGGCTGAATCCGGTTTCATGGTCACTGATCCGAAGACTGGCGCACTGGCCCTCAAGGGCGGCCAGAACATGGCAGCGGTGCAATTATCTGCAGCGGTCGGCGGCAACCTGCTGCTCGGCTTCATCTCGGCAGTCGCCTTCGCCACGATTCTGGCGGTGGTCTCCGGTCTGACCTTGGCGGGTGCTTCGGCGATTTCGCATGACCTGTACGCCAGTGTTTGGGCGCATGGCAACGTTGATGAGCAGCAGGAAGTGCGGGTGTCCAAGATGGCCACCGTGGTGTTGGGCATTATCGCGATCTTGTTGGGTATCGCCTTCGAACAGCAAAACGTCGCCTACCTGGTCGGCCTGACCTTCGCCGTGGCCGCCAGCGCCAACTTCCCGATCCTGATCACGTCCATCTTCTGGTCGAAGATGACGACCAAGGGCGCATTGCTGGGCGGTTGGTTGGGCCTGATCAGTTCAACGCTGTTCGTGATTCTCGGTCCCACCGTGTGGAAAGATGTGCTGGGCAACGCCGAAGCGATTTTCCCCTTCAAGAACCCGGCGCTGTTCTCAATCGTCATCTCCTTCGCGGGCATCTGGATCGGCTCGATCATGGATAACAGTGAGAACGCCAAGCAGGAATGCGCGGCCTTCGAGGCGCAGGATGTGCGCTGCCAAACCGGTATTGGCGCGGAAGGCGCGGCCAGCCACTAAGCTTCAGTTCCCCCGCTTTTTCAGGGGGGATTTGCAAGCCTAACCGGCGGCAAGCTGTTAAGATCAAACCCCTTCCGGTGATCGCCGCGAAGGGGTTCTTCATTTATAGCTGGCTATCAGGACCGAATCGCTGTGACGACTCCGGATCAAACTGCATTTATCGCCCGTTTGCCACCCTTTAACCGGCTCTCCGTCACCGAACTGGAGCCAATAGCCAGGGAATTGACCGTTGACCACTATGCCGTTGGCGACGTGTTGGTGAAAGTTGGCGAAACGCCCGCTTGTCTCTACTTCATCATCGACGGCGCGGTGTACGAAGTCGATGGCGACCCCTCAGTGACCGATCAGGGCGACGCCACGCCGTCCGGCGGTTCGCCACTATGGTGCATCACGGCCATCTACGCTGCGGAAGATGCCTTTGACCCCAGCGCCCTGCTGGAAGGTGCCAGCAAACACAGTTTCGTGGTCCATGAACCCACCCGCTGTTTTCTCTTGCCCCGGTCGGTTTTCCTGCGGGCCGTACAAAGCTATCCAGCGCTGGCGGCGTTCTATGACCAGCGGATTTCCCAACGGCTCGCTACATTGACTGAGGCGGGCGATACCCGCGATTTATCATCTTTTACCCTGGCCAGAATTCAGGACGCCTATATCCATCCGCCGGTGTTTGTGGACGCCAACAGTTCCATCCACGCTACCGCCCTGGCGATGAAAGCGCATAAAACCAACTCGGTGTTGGTGCAGAATGGCGATGAACTTGGCATTGTGACCGCCACCGATTTGCGGGAAGCCGCCATTATCGAGCGGCGCTCGGTTGATGAACCGGTGGGGCCACTGGCGACTTATGAACTGATTGACATGGCTCCGGATGATTTCCTGTTCAACGCGCTGCTGCGGATGACCCACTACGATATTAACCGGCTGGTGATCCGTGAAGGCCCTACGCTGCATGGCATTCTTGAACAAATCGACTTGCTCAGTTATCTGTCCAATCACTCGCATCTGATCGCCCTGCAAATTGAGCGGGCGCGATCCCGAGCCGATTTGAAGTGGGCCAGCCAGGATCTGGTCAACGTCATCCGCGATTTGCATACCAAAGGCATCAAAATCCGCTACATCATGCAACTGGTGTCGGAACTCAACAAAAAAATGTTGCGCAAGATCTTTGAGTTGCTGGCTCCGCCGGCACTGCTGGCGGACGCCTGTCTGCTGGTGCTGGGCAGTGAAGGCCGCGAGGAGCAGGTGCTGAAAACCGATCAGGATAACGCCCTGATTTTGCGCGATGGGTTCACTTGCCCCGACCTAGAGCGGATCACCGGCGAGTTTACGGACTGCCTGATTGAGTTTGGCTATCCGCGCTGCCCAGGTAACATCATGGTGTCAAATCCCTATTGGAGCAAATCCGTCAAGGCATTCAAGGATGAATTATTCCAGTGGATCGTCCATCCGACTCAGGACTCTTTCCTGCAATTCGCCATCTTTTTCGACGCGATGGCGGTCGCCGGCGATGATAATCTGTTGCGTCATGTCAAGGATCACATGTACCGGTTGCTGGGCGATCATCGCGCTTTCTACGCCCAGTTCGCCAAGGCCACCGTTGCGTTTGAGACCCCGTTGGGCTTTTTTACCAACTTTGTGGTGGAAAAACATCGGGATGAACTAGACCTTAAAAAGGGCGGCATTTTCCCCATCGTGCATGGCATTCGCAGCCTGGCGCTGGAATATCGGTTGCCGCAGACCAACACGATTGACCGCATTCAGGCCCTCAATCAACGCAACCTGTTCCGGTCATCGTTTGGGGTGGAGTTGATTGAAGTGTTCTCATATCTTTCTACGTTGCGGGTCAAGGCCGGTTTGAACAAAGTTCAGCAGAATCTGCCGCAGGATAATTACCTGAACCCCAAAGAATTGAATAAATTGGAACGGGAATTGCTGCGCGATTCGTTCAAGATCGTCAACGAATTCAAAAAATTCATTACCTACCACTTCAAGCTGGGTATGATCAGTTGAAATCGAACTCCCTGCGCGAGGCTTCCCTGTGAAAACACATTTGCAAAATCTCCTGGTTCAAGCCCTGCAAGCGCTGCCACCGGAGTTATTGCCCGACAGCCCACTCCCGGCGATTCCGCTGGAGCGCACCCGCGACCGGACGCATGGCGACTTTGCTTCGACCGTGGCTCTGGCGCTGGCGAAAACTGCCCGTTGCAAGCCCCGTGAGCTGGCCGAGCGCATTGTCGCGGCGCTGCCGGCCTCGGCGCAGGTGATCAAAGTGGAGATTGCTGGACCGGGCTTTATCAACTTCTTCCTCACGCCGGTAGCGTATCAGGCCGTCGTGGGCGACATTCTGGAACACGGTGAGCGCTTTGGCCGGAGCGAACTCGGCGGCGGGCGGCGGGTGCAAGTCGAGTTTGTCTCGGCTAATCCCACCGGGCCACTGCACGTCGGTCATGGCCGTGGCGCGGCGTTTGGCGCGACCGTTGCCAACCTGCTGGAAGCGGTCGGCTATCAGGTCCATCGCGAGTACTACGTCAACGACGCCGGCCGGCAAATGAACATCCTGGCCGCCAGTCTCTGGCTGCGCTATCTGGAGCATTGCGGCGAGAAATTCCAGTTTCCCAGTAACGGCTACCGGGGTGAGTATGTGCGCGACATCGCTGTGAAGCTCTATATCGAGCACGGCGGCGCTTATAGGGCGTCAGCGCGGCACCTCTTCGCGGATCTGCCCCAGGATGAAATCCGTGATGAAAAAGGTCAGGTAGTGACACCGGGGGACAAGGAAGCGCATATCGACGCCCTGGTGGAACGCGCCCGCAGCTTGCTGGGCGAGCCGCGTTATCGCTACATTTTCGAACTCGGTCTGAACACGATTCTCGACGACATCCGCGACGACCTGGCGGAATTCGGCGTGGTGTATGACGAGTGGTATTCGGAACGCGCCCTGGCGGACACGGGTGCTGTCAACAAAACCCTCCATCGGTTGCGTGACGCCGGCTACCTCTACGAGCAGGATGGGGCGCTGTGGTTTCGCTCCAGCGCCTTCGGCGACGAAAAAGATCGGGTGGTCGAGCGGGAAAACGGCCAGACCACTTACTTCGCCTCCGATATCGCTTACCACCTGGAAAAATTTGAACGCGGTTTCGACTGGGTGATCGATGTCTGGGGCGCTGACCATCACGGCTACGTTCCCCGGGTCAAGGCCGCCCTGCAAGCGATGGGCGAAGACCCTGACCGGCTGGATATGTTGCTGGTGCAGTTCGCCATCCTCTACCGCAATGGCGAACGGGTGCCCATGTCCACCCGCTCCGGCGAGTTCGTGACCCTGCGCGAACTGCGCCAGGAAGTCGGCAATGACGCTGCCCGGTTTTTCTACGTCGTGCGCAAGAGTGAACAGCATCTGGATTTTGACCTAGACCTGGCTAAATCGCAGTCCAAGGACAATCCGGTTTACTACATCCAGTACGCGCATGCCCGGATCAGCAGCGTACTCAAGCAGTTACACGATAAGGGGTTCTCGCGTGACGAAGCGCGTGGCCAGGCGCATCTCGGGCGATTGACCGAATCCCATGAAGAAGCCCTGCTGGTCGCGCTATCCCGGTATCCGGAAGTGATGGAAACGGCTGCGCTGGAGCATGAACCGCATCAACTGGCGCACTATCTGCGCGAGTTGGCTAACGCCTTCCACACCTATTACAACGAACACCGGGTGCTGGTCGACGATGACGCCTTGCGCGACGCCCGACTGAATCTGAGTCTGGCGACCGGGCAGGTGATCCGAAACGGTCTCGCGTTGCTGGGCGTATCGGCGCCGGAGGTCATGTGAGCATTCGCCGCGATTACAAAGCCCGGTCGCCCCGGCAGCGCCGCCAGTCGGTGCGTCGGCATGGTCTGCTGGTGGTCACGCTGATCCTGGTGGGCCTGTTCGGGGGGTTGTTGACGTACATCAAGGGGGAACGTGTGCCGGAAATGCCGGAAACGCCAGTTGCCGCCACGCCGCCCGTCAAGCCTGCTCCACCAGCAACCCCAGCGCTTCCGCCAACACCGACGGTGGCTACTTCGGTACCGGCAGAATCCGAACCCTTGAAACCCAAATATGATTTTTATACCGAATTGCCCAAGCGCCAAGTCGATATCCAGCGGGCGGAATCCAATCCGCGTACTAATTAAACTCAGTCTGGATACCAGCAGTGCTATAAGGGTGACGGAAATAACTACACTTGGATCAAACCGCTTGCTATGAATCTTCCTGACATCGTTCGATGCTATCTGGACCAACAAGGTTTTCCCTATCGACTGGTTGACTGTCTATCCGTCGAAAGCCTGGTCCAGGCTGCAGACAAGCTCGACATTTCTCCCCGACAGATTGCACGCACGGTGTTGCTCGAAGATGCCACCGGGCATGCCATGGCGATCCTGCCCTGCAATTATATTCTGGATTTTTCGATCCTTTGCCAGGTGATGAAACGCGATCTTGATCCGCTTTATGGTATTGAAACTCATCGTTTTTTTGAAAAAAAAGGCTGTAAGGCCGGTTGCCACCCACCCTTGCCTGGGGCGTTCGCCCTTCCGGCCTTGGCGGACCTCAGTCTGGTCGCTGATGATGAGGCGGAAATCTACTTTGACGGCGGCAATGGCGATGTGCTGGTCAGTATGCGCGCCGCTGACTTCCGTCAACTACTAACGACCGCTCGCTGGGAGCGCTTCGCGGTCTCGACTGAAGATCTGGATGCTCAGTTCAGCGACCCAAAGGCGATGAGTCCGGAAAATCTGACGAATCTCACCCGGCGCTACACACCGAGCCAATTGCGTGAAGGTATTGAGGCGATCACCGAACTTCCGTTGATGCCGCAAACGACCCAACTGATTATGGAGCTGCGCGCCAAACCGAATGCCACCGTTGAGGACATCCTCAGGATTGTCGAGCATGATCCCAGCCTGGCGGCGCAGATCGTGTACTGGGCGCGTTCGCCATTGCATAATTATTTGGGGCCGGTCGATTCGCTGGAGACCGCGATTCAGCAAGTGTTGGGGGTTGAAAGCACGCTCAATCTGCTGCTCGGCTCGAGCATGAGCCAAACCTTTCATATTCCCGTCGATGGCCCGGTGGGCCTGGAAAATTTCTGGCGAAGCAGCATCTATTGCGCCTCGCTGGCCAGCGAATTAGCCAAACTGTTACCCGAAATTTTGGACATCAAACCGGAACTGGCCTATCTCTGCGGATTGTTGCACGATTTTGGCTACTTGGTGCTGGGGCATATCTTTCCGGCTCGCTTCTTCCTGTTCAACCGCTTCTTGGCGGTCAATCATCATGTGCAACTCAGCGCGGTGGAGCGTTATGTTCTGGGCGTTGAACATTGGCATATTGGTGCCTGGCTCATGCAGTCCTGGGCAATGCCTGAGGAAGTGATCGCGGCGGTGCGCTGGCATCACAACGAAGATTGCACGCAACCCCATGCTGAATACTCCAATCTGGTACTGCTCGCCGATCGTCTGTTGCATCACTTCGGTTTAGGCGAAGATATGAACGGTCGGTTGCCAGCCCTGGCCATGTTCACGCTGGGCATTACCCGTGAACAGGCGATGGAAGCGTTGATGCGTGTGCAGGCCAGTATGGCGCAACTCGACAGTCTGTCCGCGGTGTTGCGGTTGCCGGCAGAAAGGTAGGCTATCAGGCGTCAGGTTTTATCGTAGATAAGCGGAGGCTGCTATGTTGATCGTTCATGTTTTCGTGCAGGTCAAACCGGATTGCGTTGACGCCTTCAAGGCCGCTTCGCTGGAAAATGCCCGCTACAGCATCCAGGAACCGGGCATCGTCCGCTTCGACGTCATCCAACAGGTCGATGATCCCACCCGTTTTGTGCTGGTCGAGATCTACCGCACTGCCAACGCCCCGGCGCTGCATAAAGACACCGCGCATTACGCAACCTGGCGCGACACGGTGGCTGACCTGATGGCCGAACCCCGGAGCAGCGTGAAATACGCCAATCTGTATCCGCAGGATACGGGCTGGGACTATCCGGCAACGCGGGATGCCTGAAGAACTGGAACTGCAAACGCCCTGGCTGCGATTAACCGCCCGGGCCTGGGGACCATCGGAAGGAACACCCGTTCTCGCGGTGCATGGCTGGCTGGATAATGCCGCCAGTTTCGATGCGCTGGGGCCGTTGTTGCCGGGTGTTCGACTGGTCGCGATGGATTTACCCGGACACGGTCGATCCGGCCATCGCCCGCCGGGCGTCCCTTATCATTTTGTGGATTTCATTCCTGATGTAGTGGCCGCGGCGGATGCGCTGGGCTGGAAACAGTTCGCCCTGCTGGGTCACTCCATGGGCGGCGGCATCGCCAGTTTTATCGCCGCCATTCTGCCGGAGCGGGTGACCCGGCTGGCGATGATTGAGGGGTTAGGACCACCGACCAGTCAGCCGGCCGATGGTCCAGTTAATCTGCACAAGTCCATGGTGCAAATGGACGCGCTGCGGCGCAAACGTCCCCCGGTTTATCCCAGTGTGGAAGCGGCTATTCAGGTGCGTTGTCAGGGAAGTGGCCTGTCGTGGTCGGCAGCAACGCGGCTGGTCGAACGGAATTTGCAACCCGTCGGCGCGGGCTTTGCCTGGCGGACGGATCCCCGACTGCGTTTTGTGTCGCCGCTTTATCTCAGCGAACCGCAGATTCTGGCCTACATGGAGCGGATTCAAGCGCCAGCGCTGCTGATCTGTGGCGATACGGGTTATCTGGTCAAACGAGCCTATATGCAGGATCGCTATGCCCGCCTTGCCGAGTTGACCGTTAAAATCGTGCCCGGCGGCCATCATCCCCATCTGGAAGACCCTGAACCCTGCGCCCGGTTGCTGAGACCGTTTTTTGCTATTGCTGAATCAAAACCGGCAACGGTTGCCGCAGCTATCCTCCCCTGACGAGGGGAGGACGTTTGAACCAGCCTTCTTAGAGTGTGGGAACGCCCAGCACCGGCGGCGCGGGTTTCAGCACCACCGCACTGAGCGGCGGTAAATCCAGGACGATGGAAAACGCCAAGCCGTGGCTGGAAAATTCCTCGGCGGTCACCTTCCCGCCCGGTACGGTCAACCCAAAACCGCCATATTCCCGAGCATCACTGTTCAGCAACTCCCGATAAACCACCGGATACGGTATACCGATCCGGTAATTCGGGCGCGCCTGGTCGGAAAAATTCAGTACGAACACCAGCGCATCGCGGGGATCGCGGGCGCGGCGCTGGAACACCAGCACACTCGTCTCTGCGCCATTGGCATCCAGCCATTCAAAACCGGCCCCGTGGAAATCGACCTGATGGAAAGCCGGTTCACGGACATACAGCTTGTTCAGCACCGCCACAAAGCGCCTTAATCCCTCATGCGGCGGCATCTTGGCTCGCACCCAGTCCAGTTCGGCATCGTGATTCCATTCGCCAGCTTGGCCAAACTCCCCACCCATGAACAACAGTTTCTTGCCGGGATGGCCGTACATGAAGGCGTACAGCAACCGCAGATTAGCAAACTGCTCGCGCTCATTACCCGGCATTTTGCCCAACAGCGACTTCTTCAGATGCACAACTTCATCGTGCGACAGCGACAGGATGAAGTTCTCATTGAAGGCGTAGACCAGGCCAAAGGTCAGCTTGTCATGGTGATGGCGGCGATGCACATCCAGCCCATGTTCCACTTGAAGCCGAAGCCCAGGCCGCCCCTGTCCGCTGGCCGGGAGACATTCGGCCAGGCGGTTGATTCCTCAGCGATCATCATTACGCCAGGGAAGCGGGCGTGAACCACCGCATTGGTGTGCTTGATAAATTCAATCGCTTCTAGATTCTCGTTGCCGCCGTATTTATTGGGAATCCAGTCCTTTTTGGAATAATCCAGATACAGCATCGACGCCACCGCATCCACCCGTAGTCCGTCAAAGTGGAAGGTATCCAGCCAGTACAGGGCGTTGGCAATCAGGAAGTTTTCTACCTCATGCCGGCCATAGTTGAAAATCAGCGTCCCCCAGTCGGGATGTTCACCTTGGCGCGGATCGGCGTGTTCATAAACGCAGGTGCCATCAAACCAGGCCATGGCGTGGGCGTCTTTGGGGAAATGCGCGGGCACCCAGTCGAGAATGACGCCGATGCCGTTTTGGTGGCAGCGGTCGATCAGTTCCATCAGATCATCCGGGCGGCCAAAGCGGGCGGTCGGCGCATAGAAGTTGGAAATCTGATAGCCCCAGGACGGACCGTAGGGATGTTCGGCGAGCGGTAAAAATTCAATATGGGTGAAGCCCATTTCCAGCACATAAGGAATCAGTTGATCGGCCAGTTCCCGGTAGGACAGGAATTCCCCATCCGGCTTGCGCCGCCAGGATGCGGCATGAATCTCGTAAATAGCGACCGGTTGCCGCCAGGCCGGTTGCCGCATCCGCTCCTGCATCCACGCCCCGTCGCGCCAGACATGTTTACCCGCCCGGTCATAAACGATACTGGCGGTGCCCGGCGGGACTTCGGTATGGAAGGCGAAAGGATCGGTTTTCAGGAACACGTTGCCGTTGCGAGCCAGGATTTCGAACTTGTACAGCGCGCCCTCGGCCAGACCGGGGATGAACAGTTCCCAAATCCCGGAACCCGGCCGCAGCCGCATCGGGTGACGGCGGCCATCCCAGTGGTTGAACGCGCTGACCACACTGACCCGCTGGGCATTGGGTGCCCAGACCGCGAAATTGATGCCACGCCGTCCGGCGACCTCGGCGGGATGTGCGCCGAAATTTTCATAAATCTGGTAATGATTGCCCTCGGCGAACAGATAGCAGTCCTGATCACTGAGGATCGAGAAAGTGGTCGCGTAGGGATCAGCGAACGTATGCGGCTCGCCGTGTTCCAGGGCGCTGATCTGGTAACGCAGATCCTCCGGTTCCGCCGCGACCACCGTTTCAAACAGGCCACCCGCATAGATCGGTTGCAAGGCATACAGCAGATGCGGCTGACGCTCGTTCAACAGCCAGGGTGATTCCGCATCGGGCAACAGTGCGCGCACCACGCTCAACCCAGCCTCGCCCAGCGGATGCGGCCCGAGGATGTCATGGGGGTTGGTGTGCCGACCCTCGATCAGCGCCTGATGTTCCGTCGGCTTCAACGTCAGTAGCGGCGCATCATCGCGCAGCAGGAAGCGCAGGCCATCGAGGCTTTCCGGCTGACCCAGCCGGGCAACCAGGGTGCGGACGTCAGTGCGCAGGGCATCGACGTGGTAAACCTGCCGCCAAAACCGGGCGTTAGCAGTGAGCACATTACGCACTTCCGGCCGTTCCAGATTGAACGCCAGCATCCCCGGCTGGCCGGGAACGTCCACATCGTAAAGCCGCGAGCCATCGAACCAGGTCAATTCCTGACCCTCGCGGGGAATGTGCGCGGGAATCCAGTCGAGAATGACGCCGATACCGTGCTGATGGCAGGCGTCGATGAACGCCATGAGTTCTTCCGGTTGGCCATAGCGCGGATTGGGCGTGAAATAACCGGCCACTGTTTCGCCCAGTGCCCAGAAACTCAATTCGACCTGGACGCCGGTTCGCCCTAATAGTTGTGGCAGCACCTGTTCTTTTAACTGGGGGTAACCGGCTACTTCGCCAGAACCGGTGCCGAACGTCACCCGGTGGAGGGTCACGGGCAGTTCCCAACCGGGCGTTTGCCGCGTCATCCAGGAGCTATCCGTCCAGGCGTAACCGGGCGTGCGATCGGAAACCATGGCGGCGGTGCTGGGATAGACTTCGGTTTGGAACGCCAACGGGTCGGTCTTCAGGAATACCGCGCCTTCGCCGTTGCGAATTTCATATTTATAGAGATCGCCTACACCCGCGCCGGGAATGAACAGTTCCCAAACTCCCGAGTCATGCCGCTCCATGAAATGCCGACGGCCATCCCATTGATTGAAAATTCCCACCACGCTGACCCGACTGGCGTGGGGTGCCCACAGCGTGAAGTTGACTCCGGTGACGCCTTTTTTCGACTGGGGATGTGCGCCTAGTGCGGAGTACAACGAGTCCAGCTTGCCCTGCCGTAACGTCGCGCCATCGGCCGGGCTGAACGAAGGATCGTGAATCGCGTAAGGGTCGTGGAACGTCGTGATGGCACCGTCAGCGTCAATCGTTTTCAATTGATAATCCAGATGCGTTACGCCGGGCCAGCGAACCATAAACAACCCCTCCGGGTGCAGGCGCTGCATTTCGCGGGAGCCGATTCCAGCGGACGGGACGACATAAGCGCGTTCAGCGCCCGGCAAAAAAGCGCGAATCAGAAGCGCCCGTTCCTGGCTGTCGTAGTGAGGCCCCAAAACCGTATAAGGCGTGTCATGACGTAATTCAATAATTTTCTGAAGGTTTTCTTCCAGCATCGCCCTGACCTTTTCTGTGTAGCGCTGCTTGCGCCAATGCTTATTAACATAACAAATTTACAGATTTAAGTAGACAGTCACGGGGCGGCTCCAGCGGATTTTTGCCAAAAAAACGGGGCGACGCTGGATAGCGCCGCCCCTGATGACTGGGTCAATCAGCAGAATTAATCGTCTTTATCGCCGGGTTGCGCTGGTGCATCAGCCGATTGAGCAGCCCCGCGCCCCTGACCCCGCCTTTGACCGCGTTCGGTAAAGAATTTGTCCATGACCTGCTTCTGGGTTGGGTCGAGCGTGGCGTACAGATCTTCGGCAGACTTGGTCAGCGCCTTCATGCCCGCCAGATTCTGCTCCATGAATTGCGTCCGTTCCTGGAAATGCTCCAGCGCAGTCTCATCCTTGTCGCGCATTTCCTGCCGCCCCTTGAACTTGGCCTGATGATGGGCATCCTGAGCAGCGAGGAATCCTTTCCAGGCCGCTTCCTGCTCCGGCTTCAATTTAAGCCGCGCCGCCAGCAACTCCATCCGTTCCGCATGGTATTGCTGCATCATCGCGTGGCGCTGACCCGGATGGCCGCGTCCGCCGTCCATCATCCGGCCAGAGCCACCACCCATCATCGGGCAATCGCCGCCCATCATCCCACCATGACCGCCCCAGGGACTAGCAACGGCGACCGTCGACAGACCCAGACCCGCGATAACCGCAACTCCTCGCTTGCTTGGGTTGCTTGTTGAACATGGACTTATTAGACGCTGACTTTGTAACCAGAGTTTTGCCGCAAGAGGAATTTTGTAACGATTTGTATCAATTCCCCAGAACAGCCAGCAAAAAGCCTACAATTTTCTTCTCACATTGCCCGGTTTCCCAATCCCATGAGCGACCACCTGTTAATCGTCGATGATGACCCTGGCCTGCGTGAGCTGCTAACCGACTACCTGAGCGTTGTGGGCGGCGCTGGAGCGGGAGACGGTCGATCTGGTGATTCTGGATCTGATGTTGCCCGGCGATGATGGTCTGGTTCTGTGCCGCAATCTGCGCGCCCGGTCGCTAATCCCCATCATCATGCTGACCGCCCGTGGCGATGATACCGACCGCATTATCGGCCTGGAAATGGGCGCGGACGATTATCTGCCCAAACCGTTTAATCCCCGTGAACTGTTGGCGCGGATCAAGGGCGTGCTGCGGCGTAGTCGCAATCCGGTGGGCGAACCGGGCGAAACCAAGCGCTTCCACTTCGCCGGTTGGACCCTGGACGTTGCCGCTCGGCAACTGGTTGCTCCCGATGGCGTATTGATCCCACTAGGTGCCAGTGACTATCGGTTACTGCGGATATTTCTGGAGCGCCCCCAGCGGGTATTGAATCGCGATCAGCTCCTAGACTTGACCCAAGGCCGCGAAGCAACACCCTTTGATCGCAGCATCGATGTCCAAGTCAGTCGCCTGCGCCGTCGCCTGCGCGATGATCCCCGCGAAGCAGCGCTCATCAAGACCGTTCGCAATGAAGGCTACCTGTTGACCGTCCACGTCAGCCCGGAGTTTTAAGGTCATTTCCTAAAAAGAGGATACCCACATTGATCCTCACTCCAGCCAAACATGATAATTTTAGTCACGGAAAAACAAAGAAATTTTCGTGTTTTTTCGTGTTTTTCGTGGTTCATCTCTGAAATAATGATCGATACCCGGTATCTTCATTATGAGAAATGACCTAATGCGCCGCTTGCTGCCACAATCCCTGTTTGGCCGATTGACCCTGTTCCTGACCCTGGGCCTGATTATCACCCAACTGCTTAGCGCCATCATTTTGTTGCAGGATCGCGATCAGGCGCTCTACCAAGCCATCGGTGGGGATGTGGCCCGGCGAATCGCGTCGATGGTCAATCTGCTGGATACGCTGAACCCGACCGAACGGCAGCGGCTGGTCACGGCGCTGGATTTACCGCCCACCCGAATCAGCCTCGATTGGCCCTGGCAAACGGAAACTGCGCCAGATGAGCGCTATCACACCATGCTGTTTCGGGCGCTGTTGCAACGCCAACTCGGGCCGGAGCGTCCCTTTCAACTGGAAGTGAATGACGATCTGCTGCCACCTCCACTACGAGCAGACCGTCCGCCGCATTTCGACCCCGAGCGCTCGTCCCGCTGGCGGATGCGGGCGATGATGAGGGGCTTGCGTAATTTCATGGTGCAGGTGCGTCTGCGTGATGGGACGACGGTGACATTCCAGCAGACGCTCCCCGAGGATGTCATGGCCTGGCCGATCCGGCTGCTGCTGATTCTGGCGATACTACTGGCGTCGGTCGCGGCGTTGTCCGCACTGGCGGTGCGGGCGTTGACCCGTCCCCTGACGGTGCTGGCGAACGCCGCTACGGAGCTGGGCCACGATATTCACCGGTTACCGCTGGCCGAAACGGGGCCGCTAGAAGTCCAGCACGCCGCCCGGGCATTTAACACCATGCAGAAACGCTTGATCCGCTATCTCGAAGATCGTCACCGGATTCTCGCTGCGGTGTCCCACGATCTGAAAACGCCGATTACCCGATTGCGGTTGCGCGCCGAATTGCTGGAGAATTCGCCGCTGCGGGAAAAATTCCAGGCGGATTTGGATGATATGCAGCGGATGGCGCAGGCGGCTCTGGACTTTTTGCGCAGCGGCGAAGAGACTGAACCGGTGGCGCCCGTGGATTGCAACGCGCTGCTGGACTGTCTGCGAGAAGATGCCGAGGATACCGGTCATTCGGTGACCATTAACGGCACCGCCAGTCAGCCGCTACGTTGCCGACCCTTGGCGTTGAAACGGTGTCTGACCAACCTGATTGATAATGCGCTGAAATACGGACAACGCGCTGAAATCGCGGTCATGGATCGGCCCGAACGGCTGACCCTGACCATTCGCGACCATGGCTCCGGCATCCCCGGTACGGAGTTGGAGCGGGTTTTTGAACCGTTCTACCGGCTGGAAAGCTCACGGAGCCGCGACACTGGCGGTACAGGACTGGGCCTGAGCATCGCCCGCAACATCGCCCGCGCTCACGGCGGCGAGCTGACTTTACACAATCATCCAGCCGGTGGACTGGAGGCGGTGCTGGAATTGCCGAGAAGACCGGCTTTCATCAGCCCTGCGCTTTAGGTCATTTCTCATAATGAAGATACCGAGTATCGATCATCATTCCAGAGATTAACCACGAAAAACACGGAAAAACACGAAAATTTTTTTCTTTTTCTGTGTCATTCCGTGGCTAAAATTCTCACGTTTGGCCGAAGTGAGGATCAAGGCGGGTATCCTCTTTTCAGGAAATGGCCTTAGTGCGGAGTGGTTAATTAGTCCTTCAACTCCTGCAACACCGCCAGCGCCTGCGCCTGACAACCACTCTCGGCCATCCACGCTGCCGTTGCCACCAGGTTGTCCATTGACCGTGACGTCTTGCGCACCTGCCACGATGCCTTACGACTACCGTGCTGAATCTGGTAACTCTGGCCATCCTGGAAATAATCGGTGGGGACAGTTAATTCCGCTTCACCCATCGGCCAGGTGAGATTCGCCAGCATCTTCCCCGAAGCATCCGTTAGCGTCATCGACTCCTGAGTGGTCGCGTTACCCCGCCACAACACCACCGGATCTCTGCTGAGGCACTGCTTGCCTGAACGGTCGACATCCACCGCCCCGGGGGGAGGGGTCTTCCGCGAATTAGACCGTAATACACCCAGCGCGGTGGCCGGCTTGGAATGGCCTTGTAACAGACTGGCGATTGCTGCCAGATTTTTCCCATCACCGCCCGCCGTGTTTTTCTGACCCGGAACTCCGGAATACGGTCCATCCAGCTTGAGGGTTTCACCATCCTCTGCCAGTAAGGTCAGCCGGGCTCCTTCGGACAGCGTGACCTTTTGCTGTTCGGTCAACAGGGTTCCTGGCGTCAGCGGGGTTCCATCGGCGTCAATCACCAGCCATGATCCGGCCTGGGCCAGCGATGCTCCGCTCAGCAGTAACCCGCCACTGATCAGCAACAACACTCGTTTACCAATCTGATTCAACATACCTTGATTCCTCCCGGTTATTCCTGCTTGAAAAACTGCTATGGTTATATCTTAGTTTAGCTATTTTTTTCGCGATCAGGAATTAAGCATGACCCGCCGTTACAATTGGACCCTCTATCTGGCTGCCCTGGGAATCGCGGTCTTTACTTGGTTATTAGTGGCGCACGGCCCGTTACGCGCCATGGAAAACTGGCTCAGTGACTTGCGGGTGGGGCTGATGACCGCCCGTCAACCTCCCCCTGACGATCCCGTAATCATCACGATTACCGAAGACACTCTGCGCCAGTTCCCTTACCGCTCGCCGCTGAACCGCGTTTTCCTGGCCCAACTGATCACCGTGCTGAGTGAAAAAGGCGCACGAGCGATCGGCCTCGATATTCTATTCGATCAACCCACCGAACCCGCCGCGGATGAAGCACTGGCCCAAGTGCTGCACCATTCGGCCACGCCGGTCTTCGTGGCTTATGCAGACCATGAAACCCTGAATGTCCAGCAACAGGCCTTCTTGGAGCAGTACACCGCCGGGATGCGTCGGGGCTATGTCAATTTGTTCCTCGACAACGCCGATGGCGTAGCGCGCACCATCTTCCCCGGACGAATCGCCCCGAACGGTCAGTTCATCCCCGGTCTGGCTGTCGCTTTGGCCGGGGTCACACCGCCGCCTGAACCCCTGCCGTTGCGTTATCGAGGTCTCGCGCCGGGCGCTCCAGACGATCAACTGTTGAGCGCCTTCAAAATCTATCCGGCGCACTTGGCAGCGATGCTGCCGACCAGTTGGCTGGCGGGACGACTGGTGCTCGTGGGTGCCGACCTTCAGGAAACGGCCACTGATGTCTGGAAGACCCCCTTCTCCGCGCTACTCGGCTATCGAAAGGGCCATTTGCCCGGTGTCGTCATTCACGCCCATGCGATGGCGCAACTGTTACAAAATCAGCCGTTGCCGGTCACACCGCCTTGGGCCGTTTTCAGTCTGTATCTTGTCGCTGCCCTGCTGGGGGTCGCAATGACGCGGCTGGATTGGCCCGTCTGGGCAGATATGGGCTTGGTGATCGGACTCATCAGTGGCTTTGGCGTCCTGACCTTCTGGTGGTATGGCCAGGGCGGCGCCTTGCTGCCGCTCGGAGGTCCAGCACTGGCGCTGCTGATCGCGGTGAGTGGCGCTCATGCCATCGCGACCCGGCAGGAACGCCGCCAGAAACGGTTCATTCAAGGCGCTTTTGCCCGTTATCTGCACCCGGACTGGGTGAAGCAACTGGTCGCCGATCCCAATCTGCTACGCTTGCAAGGCGAACGGCGGGAACTCACGATCTTGTTTACGGATGTCGCCAACTTCACCACCACCTCGGAAGATCTGCCGCCAGCCACGCTGGTATGGGTGTTGAGCCACTATCTGGAAGGCATGACGGAAATCATCATCGCCCATGGCGGGGCAGTCAATAAGTACCTGGGTGATGGCATCATGGTGCTGTTCGGCGCGCCGGTCATGCAGGAGGATCATGCCCGGCGAGCGGTGCGGTGTGCGCTGGCGCTGGACCAGTTCGCCGAAAAGTTCCGCACTCAGGCCACTGACCCGGACGGTACCCCGGTCGCCTTCGGTGAGACGCGGATCGGTGTGCATACTGGAGAAGTGACCATCGGCAATTTTGGTTCCCACGCCCGGCTGGAATATACCGCGATTGGTGATGTCGCGAATGCGGCGTCGCGGCTGGAAGGTCTCAATAAACACATTGGCACGCGCATCGCGGTGAGCGACGCGGCCCGCGTTCATGCTGAGCAGCAGGAAACCACTGATCTGCGCTTCCAGCCCATTGGCCGCATCGTGGTCAAGGGTAAAAGCGAAGCGTTGCAGGTCTTTCATCCGGTGGCGGCGAACCCGGCATCCATCACGCGGGTGAACGATTATGCTGCGGCCTACGCCCTACTGGATGTCGGCGATCCACGCGCCGCTGAGCGATTTGCCGAATTGCAGACTCGTTATCCGAGTGATCCGCTCGTCGCCTTTCATCTGCGGCGACTGCAAGCTCACGAATGTGATTCACGGATTAAGCTGACGTCTAAGTAGTCTCTACCGCGCCAACGACTTCCACTGCTCCTCCAGGCGCTTCACCGACACCGGGGTTATCGTTTTCAGTTCCTGGGCGAACTGGGAGACTCGCAATTCTTCCAGCAGCCAGCGAAAGTGTATCAACTCGGGATTGTGGCGTTCCCGCACTGCATCCTGTGCCCACTGCCGCTGGCACGCTGCCCACAGCCGCAGAATGTCACTGCGCCGCAGCCGATCCTTGTCCGGAGCCTGCCGGAGCTTGTTCAGTCGCACGGCGATGGCCCGCAGGTAACGCGGCAGGTGCGGCAACCATTCCGGCGGGGTTTGGCGGAGAAAGCCGGGATAAACCAGGTGCGCCAACTGGTGGTGAATATCGGCCACCGCCTCGGCCCAAACGGGCGATGCGGCGTCGCGCAGCAACCGGCGCACGTCGTGATAAGCCTCCAGAATCTCCGCCGCCATCTGACCGATCTCCGCCCGCGCCGCTGACAACCGGGTTTTACCCCGCTCCAGTAGCGCCGCAAACGCTGCCGGATTTCGCGGCAACGGCTCCCCGGTTAGAAAAGCCCGGTCGAGAATCGCGTCCAGCACATCCTCCCGTAATTGCTCCTGCGTCCCCAGCCCAACGTAATGCAAGGTCATGCGCTGAAAGTTCGGCAAGTCGCGGCCTAGGGATTTGCCGACCGATCCCAGTCGCCAACCGATCAACCGGCGCAATCCCGCCCGTGTTGCTGCCTCCGCCCGCATTGGCGAATCCAGCACCCGCAAGGCCAGCGTTCCATCTGCTTCGGCTGCCAGCGCCGGGTAGCCGCGTAATTGAATGCCGTTGCGGACAAAGCTGACCTCTTCCGGTAACTCGCCAAAATCCCAGTCGCGGAGTCCAGCCCGCTCGAATTCCGGGGTTGGCAACGCGGCAAAACTGTGCCGAGCCGCGCCACGCAGTTGTTGCTGAAGCGCCTCCCAATCGCGCCCGACGGCTAGTTCCTGATCCTCGGCATCGACTACCCGAAAGCGCATCTGCAAATGGCGAGGGACGGCAGCGACGTTCCAGGCCTCGTCAGGAATGGCAACGCCGGTCATGCGTTGCAATTCACGGGTCATGGCCTCGATCAACGACCGTTCGCCCGGTGCCATCACCTCCAGCAAGACCTGGACGTAATTGGGGACGGGGACGAAATGCCGCCGCACCGGTTTGGGCAACGCTTTCAACAGCGCGGCCATGCGCTCGGCTTGCCAGCCGGGCACCAGCCAGTCGAGCTGCTTGGGATCAACCTGATTGACTGCCGCCAAGGGTACGGTCAATGTGATGCCATCGTCGTCGTCACCCGGCGCGAACCGGTAGCGCAAGGGCAGCTTCAACCCATCGAGATCGAGGTGATCGGGGAATTTTTCCCCATCCGCCGCCGGTCCGGCCTCCGCCAGCAAGGTGGCCCGGTCGAAGAACAGCAGACGGGGCTGTTCCCGTTCCGCCTTTTTCCGCCAGGTCTCGAAACTGGGACCGCTATAAATCCCTTCGGGAACCCGCGCCTCGTAAAAGCGATAGAGCGCTTCCTCATCAGCGGTCAGATCACGGCGGGCGCGAGTTTCCAGTTCCGCTAGTTCTTCAAGCAATTGCCGGTTGTGCTGGAAAAAGGGCGCTTTGCAGTGGAATTCGCCCTGCACCAGCGCCTGACGCAGGAAAATTTCCCGCGCCAGCACCGGATCCAGGGGACCGTAATTCACCCGGCGTCCAGCGATGATGGGCAAACCGTAGAGCGTCACCCGTTCAGTAGCTGTAACTTGGGCGCTGCGCTTTTCCCAATGCGGTTCTGAATAGCTACGCTTGAGCAGTGGCCCGGCCAGCCCTTCCACCCAATCCGGTTCAATCCATGCCACGGTGCGGGCGTACAGCCGACTGGTTTCCACCAGTTCGGCAGCCATCACCCAGCGCGGCCGCTTTTTGAACAGCCCGGAGCCGGGGAATAGAAAGAACTGCCGCCCGCGTGCGCCGAGATAGGCGTGATCCTCCTGTTTTAAACCGAGATGGCCGAGCAGGCCGGTCAGCAGTGCCCGGTGCAACGGGGTGTAGTTTCGAACCACCCCGTCGCTTTGCGCCACCCCTCCTTGTCCAAGGAGGGGAGATTGTGCAACCGGACAGGCTTTGTCGGTGGTTGCGGGCGCGTCATTCAACCGCATCCCCATTTCCGTGACCCGCCCCAACAATTCCTGATGCAGGTCATGCCATTCCCGCATCCGCACGAAGGACAGGAAATCGGTCTGACAGAGATTGCGCAACTGATTTTTGGAGAGTTGGCGCGCCTGGTCATGGTAGTAGTCCCACAGTTTCAGCAGCGCTACGAAATCGGAGTGTTCATCGCGGAACCGGCGATGTTTTTCATCCGCCGCTTGCTGCTTTTCCAGCGGACGTTCACGAGGATCCTGAATCGCCAACGCGGCCACGATAATCAGCGCCTCGCGTAATACACCTTCCTGCTGTGCCGCCAGCAGCATCCGCCCCAATCGAGGATCGACGGGCAATTTCGCCAACTGCCGACCCTGTTCCGTGATGGCGCGTTGGTCATCGACGGCCTGTAATTCAAACAGCAGCCGGAATCCATCGCTGATCTGTCGCGAATCCGGCGGATCGACAAAAGGGAAATCCTCCGGGCGGCCCAGATTCAGAGCGCTCATCTGCAAAATCACCGCCGCAGGGGGCGGGACTGGAAATCCTCTTCTGCATACAGCCGGATGCAAACCCCGGCGCTGACCCGTCCACACCGTCCAGCCCGTTGCTGGGCGCTGGCCTGGGCAATCTTTTCGATGGGCAACCGCTGGATTTTGCCGCGTGGACTGTAGCGGCTGATCCGCGCCATGCCGGGGTCGATCACATAGCGAATGCCGGGTACGGTCAATGACGTTTCCGCGACGTTGGTCGCCAGCACAATGCGTGGTCGGCCATGCGGTTGGAAGACCCGGTTCTGCTCCGTCGCGGACAGGCGCGCGAACAGTGGCAGAATTTCGGTATGGGGCGGATGATGTTTGCGCAGATGCTCGGCCATCTCACGAATTTCCCGCTCGCCGGACAGGAAAATCAGAATATCGCCGGGTCCCTGCCGCCAAATCTCATCCACGG
>JFJP01037559.1_pt1 | contig 25807 bp, 22 predicted proteins | sample 431651 | NCBI WGS metagenome assembly JFJP01 (sample SAMN02602958, study PRJNA72255) | Microbial mat metagenome, whole genome shotgun sequencing project. | biome: fresh water; feature: sink hole; material: water; isolation source: purple microbial (photo- and chemosynthetic) mats found in...
GGTCTATCCTACTTGTTCCGGTCTATTTAATGATGGCTTATACTCATATTTCGTTATATGTTCCAATGGCAATGATGGGAATTGCATTTTCACTTATTCCCGGAATCATGTGGCCCTCCGTCAGTTACCTTGTTGAAGAAAAAAAACTCGGTACAGCGTATGGGTTAATGACGTTGATCCAAAATATCGGTCTTGCCGGATTCAACTTTCTTGTTGGATGGGCGAATGATTTTTCTGCTGCCAGCGCGACAAATCCCGGTGGATATTCGCTCGGGATGTGGATCTTCTCGTCCCTTGGATTTATCGGGTTTGTGTTCGCCTATCTTTTACGCCGGCAAGAGACCGGACCTAAAGCACACGGTTTAGAAACAATTAAGGCATAACAATGAATATCTCCGATGAATTATACTCTGCCTCCCAGATCGCCATTCGTGATTGCATGGGAACGAAACAATCCGAAAGGATTCTGATTATCACCGATGAACCGCTTCGTACGCTTGGTTATGCATTATGGAAAGCAGCAAAGGATTTTGGTAATGAAGTTCTCTTCACCGAAATTCTGCCAAGAAAATCAAATGGTGAAGAGCCGCCGACTGAAGTTGCTGAGTTAATGAAAAAATTCGATGTTGTCTTTTGTCCGACATCAAAATCATTGACACACACCGATGCACGTCGCGCTGCAAGTGCACTTGGAGTGCGTATTGCAACACTTCCAGGCGTGACAGAAGAAATAATGGTCCGTTGTATGAATGCAGATTATAACGCGATCGCTCAACGCACATTTGCTCTCTGCACACTAATGGAAAAAACCTCCGTTGTTCGTGTCACTTCTCCTGCCGGAACAGATATTTCAATGCCGATGAAAGGAAGAACCGCACATGCAAGTTCCGGATTGTTCCGTGAAAAAGGACAATCGGGAAATCTTCCAACCGGAGAGGCATATCTTGCACCGCTTGAAGGGTTATCAAATGGAATAGTTGTCGTTGATGGTTCAATGGCTAGTATTGGAATTGTTAAGACTCCTATCCACATTATTGTAAAAGATGGGTATGCAACAACCATTGAAGGAGGAGTTGAAGCGGAAACACTCAGAAAACTTCTCGAGCCGCATGGAAAAGATGCTTACACCGTTGCTGAATTCGGGATCGGAACAAATGATAAGGCGATCATCACCGGAAAGATCATTGAAGATGAAAAAGTGATGGGGACAATACACATTGCGTTTGGCGATAATAAATCAATGGGAGGAACGGTTCGCGTTGCAAGCCATTTGGATGGTCTCATAAAATCTCCAACAGTGTGGTTTGACCAAACAATCATTATGACCGATGGAAAATTTTTGATCGAATTTTAAATTCTATGCATCCTTCAATACAAATATTTCATTCTGAAATGGAATCGTGTAATATCCATTTCCCAACGGCACAATTACCACCGAACTGTTTTACGTTAATGAAGCCGGAGTATCTTGAATATGAATCCCGGATGATGCTGAAGATCTCATTTCCTGTTGAAAAAGAATACCTTAATCCAATGCTTGGAATGCAGGGTGGTTTTATTGCCGCGGCTTTTGATAATGTCTTTGGTCCGCTAAGCTATCTCGCTGCCAGAACTCCCTGCACAACGCTGGATCTACATACAAATTATATCCGGCCGATTCTCGAAAAAGATACATTAATTGTAACGGCAAGAGTTGTCTCTCGCGGACAATCGACAATGCATTTATCGGCAGAAGCAACAAACCTCAAAGGCAAATTGATCGCAACATGTTCAACCCATATGATGATTATAAAATAGATATCGAGAGGAAAGGAGTAAACAATGTTTAGACAACTTTCTGATTTTTTTGAAACTTGGCAATATGAAAGAGAAGCTACGGAAAAAATATTTTCGGCTTTACGAAGTGATGTATTTACAAAAAAAGAGAATGAAAATATACGCACCTTGGGAAGACTTGCTGGTCATATTGTAGAATCCGTTACCGAACTTGGTTCACATCTTGAGATCGGAATTGAATATGATGATCAAGTTTTAAAATATGATAACGTAGAAATACTTCTCGTGGCATACAGAACAGCGTGTAATACGCTTGAAATCCAATTAAAATCAAAATGGAATGATGCGCAATTAGATGAACCGGTTAATATGTATGGTGAGGTGTGGAAAAAAGGAAAAGCTCTTTCTGTTCTTATTGCACATCAAGCGCATCATCGTGCACAAATGACGGTATTAATGCGTCTTGTTGGTTTGAAAGTTCCTGGTGTGTATGGACCATCAAAAGAAGAATGGGCTGCTTTTGGTATGCCCGCAATGGAGTAATAGTGGATTTAAATAGAAAACAATAATCGTAAGTCAATCAAAAATCTAAACATCAAAACGTATGCACAAAGATAATCACTGGAAAATAATGATTGCTTTAGTTGCCGGTGCAATCATTGGAATAATAGCAAACATTACAGTTGCCGGTAACGAAGTTGCAAAAGAGTTTCTCAATTCACTCATCAACACAGTGGCACATCCGGTTGGCCAGATTTTTTTACGTATGCTCTTTATTGTGGTTGTTCCTTTAGTCTTTGCATCGCTTGCCTCTGGTGTAGCCGGCTTGGGTGACCTTTCAAAACTTGGGAAAATCGGGGGACGAACTTTGTTATTCTTCCTGACAACCTCTACGTTTGCAGCGATCGTTGGCATTACGCTCCTTGAAGTGGTTCGTCCCGGTGATGGATTTGATCCCGCTGCACGTGAAATGTTAATGAAATCCTACGCATCGCAAGCGACTGAAATTCAATCAAAAACCGGTGATGTGGTTGCAACCGGTACACTTGCTGTGGTCAATCAGATCTTAGATATGTTCATTCCCCGCAACATCACCAAAGCAATCACAGAAATGCAGATGATTCCGTTGATCGTCTTTTCGTTATTGCTTGGTGCTGCATTAACAAAAATTGCCGGTGATAAACGGGATGCAATGCTAAAATGGCTCGATGCGTGGACGGAATCGATGATCACCATCGTCGGTTTTGCAATGAAACTTGCGCCGTACGCCGTCTTTTGTTTGATCTTTGGTGTAACTGCTCGATTCGGACTTGATCTTCTTCAGAAACTAGGGATATTCGTTTTCCTTATTTTGTTTGGATACGCAACGGTTCTATTTATTTTTTATCCATTTCTGTTAAAGATCTTAACCAAACGAAATCCGATCGAATTTATGCGGAATGCTTCGCCGATCATGATCACGGCATTTTCGCTCTCATCAAGCAACGGAACACTGCCAACAACGATCCGTGTTTCGGAAACGGCTCTCGGCATCCGTCCGAAGATTGCATCGTTCGTTCTTCCGCTCGGAGCAACGATGAACATGAATGGAACGGCATTGTTTGAAGGAGCAGTTGTTCTTTTTATTGCACAAGTGTTTGGGATCGAACTTTCAATAATGCAACAGATTCTTGTTGTTGCTTTATGTGTCATTTCCGCTGTCGGTGTTGCGGGAATACCAGGAGCGTCTCTTCCGTTGTTGATGATCGTTATGGCGCAGGTCGGTGTTCCACCGGATGGACTGGCAATTATTCTTGGTGTGGACAGGATTCTCGATATGGGAAGAACGGTGATCAACGTGATGGGAGATGTAGTGTGCGCGGCATATATCAACGAAGTGGAAGAGAAGGTGTAGAACTGTTCTGGAAGATATTTTAATTTATATCATTCTTTTTGTTGCCGCGCTTTTTGCCGGACTGATCGATTCAATAGCCGGCGGCGGCGGACTCATAGCACTTCCTGCATTGCTCAGTGTTGGAGTTCCTCCGCAAGTAGCGCTTGGTACGAATAAATTTCAAAGTATGTTCGGTGTTTTTACAGCCGCGCGTCACTATCGACACAGCGGACTTGTCCGATTTCGAGAAGAGAAGTTTGGGTTTATTATGACGTTTATCGGCGCAGGAATTGGTGCCCTTGTAGTTCAGCAAGTCGATCCCAAAATATTAGGATATATCATACCGCTCTTTCTTTTGTTCATCGCACTGTATACCATTTTTACTCCTTCGCTTGGAAAACATCAGACCAATTCTAAAATTTCCAAAGAAACATTCTTTCTAATCTTTGGAAGTGTGTTAGGCTTCTATGACGGTTTCTTTGGTCCCGGTGTTGGTGCATTTTGGGCGATGGCTTTCATGTCCTTATTGGGATATGAGATACGAAAAGCGACCGCTCATACCAAAGTGATGAATCTTTCCAGCAACATTATTTCTGTGATCGTGTTTTCGATCGGCGGTTCTATTATGTTTTTGTATGGAATCGTTATGGCTGCAGGACAGATCATCGGTGCTCATCTGGGAGCAAAACTTGCGGTAAAGAAAGGCATTGCAATCATCCGTCCATTATATATTGTTATTGTGTTCGCAACAATTGCAAGATTGCTGTATACTCAATTTTTTTAACCGTAGTGTAATACTGCGGTAATATTGGATAAACACTCATTGGTGAATTTACATTATGATTAGTTTTCTTCTTCTTATTGTCACAGGTATCTCTATATTTTTAAATCGCGGAGACGATCTGTTCATCAAACAAGATTATTTTTCCGCAATTTCGATGTATGAAGAGCATCTTAAGACAAATCCTGAAGATGCTGAAGCATTATGGCGGATTTCCCGTGCATATATTTCTATCGGTGATGTTGCAAAAAGGGAAGAACGAGAATCCCATTACCGTATGGCGGAAACATTTGCTACACGCTCTGTCCGTTCTGATTCCCTCAATTCTGCGGCACATACATGGCGGGCGGTTTCCCTTGGTTACATTGCTATCTACGAAGGAAGCCACACCAAAGTAAAGCTCTGCAATGAGATCAAACATGAACTTGATCTTGCCATTCAGCTTGATCCGAAGAATGATGTTGCGTATTCTATTTATGGAACGTTTTATCGTACGCTTGGTAAGGTCAATTGGTTCGAGCGTGCACTTGCCAATACTCTTCTTGGAGGACTGCCTGACGGCGGATTTGCAGAAGCGGAACAGTCATTGAAAAAAGCGATAACGCTCGGACCAAATATCATCCGCCATCGGTTCGAGTTGGGAATGGTTTATCTTGAGATGGAACAACCGAACGATGCGAAGAAAGTTTTTTCAGAAGCGATCAAACTTCCCATTCTGCTTGCAAGCGATAAAGACCGGATTGTAAGGATGAAACGCCGATTGGCGGAATTGTAAACACACTACCAATCAGCGATATAAAAATTTTTACCCCGTTCCTATTTTGCCTTCCCGATAAAATCCGCTATATTACTGCATAATATTATTTGGAGATAATGATTCATGCGGTATTTTGTTGTTGTTATTTTTTCTGTTCAGGCGTTGTTTGCATGGGGAAGTGTCGGTCATAAAATCGTGAATAAGAATGCCGTGAAACATTTACCATCCTCAATGCAGCAATTCATTGCTCAGCAATCATTTCTTGAGTTGCATTCCACCGATGCGGATACACGTAAAACCGGAGATACAGCGATGTTCTCCGAACAGTACCGGCATTATTTGGATGTTGATGAATATCCTGATTTTAAAAACCTCAATCGTAATTTTAGTACTCTCGTTAATACATTTGGTTGGTCCCGCGTAAAATTTAATGGAACAAATCCTTGGGCGACCGTTGAAGTGATGGATTCATTGACTGCACAGCTAAAACGTGGAGATTGGAATTCAGCGTATCAATCCGCTGCTGATCTCGGTCATTATTCGGCCGATCCGCATCAGCCGCTGCATGCTACTGAAAATTATGATGGAAAACTGACAGGTAACACCGGCATCCATTCCCGTTACGAAACGACATTGTTAGGAAAGTTCCAGGCTCAGATCACCGTTACAAAAGACTCGGTGAAGTACATCAATGATGTGTATGGTTTTGCGTTCGACTATATCCTTAAATCCAATGCATTATGTGATTCCATTTTCAACGCAGATAATGCAGGGAAAGCAGTGACCGGCGGTTCATATACAACCCAATATTATGATACGTTATGGAAGCGTCTTGGTAATATGACAAAAGCACAGATCCAATTAGCTTCGATCAATCTTGCAAGTCTTTGGTATACTGCTTGGGTCAATGCGGGTCTGCTCAGTAAACCGGCAAACATCAACAAGATTTCTTCATCGGATCCGTTTTCGTTCAAACTTCAACAAAATTATCCGAACCCCTTCAATCCTAAAACAACAATTCAGTTTGAAGTTCCGAATAGTGGAATGGTTAAACTTTCCATTCTTTCTGTTGATGGAAAAGAGATCGTGTCACTGGTAAATACATCGTTAGAAAAGGGATCGTACAGTGTCGATTGGAATGCAGATCATTTCTCCAGTGGAATCTATTTCTATAGAATTGAAACAAAAGATTTCACTCAAACAAAAAAACTGGTCTATTTGAAATAGATGAAGAGCAGCAACGAGTGGACACCACGAGAACTGAAAAAAATACGGCTGCTGAAAACGCCGTACACGATCCAGCAGTTCTTAGATAAAACATTATACAGTGCGGAATCATGCTATCGTTCTCCCCGCAGCGTTCTTCGCGACAATACCGCGCATTGTTTTGACGGAGCAGTCTTTGCTGCTGCAATGCTTCGCCGGATCGGATTTAAACCAATGATCGTTGATATGCAGGCGGTTCGAGATGATGACCATGTCATCGCGATATTTAAACAAAGCGGATGCTTCGGATCAATTGCAAAATCCAATTTTGCAGGACTTCGGTATCGTGAACCGATCTATAAAACCATTCGTGAATTAGTGATGTCCTATTTTGAATTATTCTATAATGTGAACAAGGAAAAAACGCTTCGTCAATTCTCCGCACCGTTGAATCTTTCCCCCTATAAAAATTTTGAATTTGATGATGAAACAATGGAAGTGATCGGATTGAAATTAAGTTACCTTCCAATAACGAAATTGATGACTCCTTTGCAGATCCGTTCGCTTCAACATGTTGATGGGCGTTCTTATAGGTCAGGATTAATGGGAGCAAATACAAAAGGGCTTTATAAGCCGTAACAAGGAGTTATTACAATGACAAAGCGAACAGCATTGATCACCGGCGCATCGGGTGGAATTGGATATGAACTTGCAGAACTATTTGCCAAGGATGGATACAATCTTGTGCTGGTTGCGCGAAGCACTGATACATTAAAAGCGATTGCGGAAGATTTTCAATCGAAATATCATATCGTTGCACATATTGTTCCAATGAATCTTTCATCTGCCGATTCACCGAATGAGTTGTTTCATTATCTTGAACGGAACAACATCACGGTCGATTTTCTTGTGAACAATGCCGGTTTCGGTATGCTTGGAAAGTTCAACGAAATAGAATTGCAGGATGAATTGGATATGATCCAGTTGAATATTACTGCGCTGACACATCTCACAAAATTATTTCTAAAAGGAATGGTGGCGAGGAAATTCGGACGAATTATGAACGTTGCATCCACCGCTTCGTTCCAGCCCGGACCGTTGATGGCGGTCTATTATGCAAGTAAATCATACGTTTTATTCCTTTCCGAAGCGCTTGCAATCGAATTGAAAGGAACGGGTGTAACAGTTTCTGCGTTATGTCCAGGTCCGACGAATACAGGATTTCAATCCAGAGCGCAGATGGAAAAAACAAAACTATTTTCCGACAGCGGTTTAGTGATGAATGCAAAAAAAGTTGCCGCAATTGGATATAAAGGAATGTTGAAAGGAAAGACCGTGATCATTCCGGGATTAGCAAACAAGATTCTGGCACAGTCCATCCGTTTTTCACCGAGAAAACTTTCTGCTGAGATCGTTCGTTTTCTACAAGAGAGCAAATAAGTAAATGTCTTTCACACTTGTTTCAGATTACACACCGCAGGGCGATCAGCCCGAAGCGATTCGTCAATTGACGGAAGGAATAGAACGCGGAGATAAATACCAAACGCTGCTTGGCGTAACGGGAAGCGGAAAGACATTTTCTGTTTCGAATGTCATCAAAAATTTCGACCGCCCGGTGCTGATCATGTCGCACAATAAAACGCTTGCAGCGCAGTTGTATGCCGAGTTTAAAACATTCTTTCCGAATGATCACGTAGAGTTTTTCATCAGCTATTATGATTATTATCAGCCCGAAGCGTACGTGCCGACAACGGATACATATATTCAAAAGGATTCATCGGTGAACGAAGAGATCGATCGACTGCGGCTGCGTGCTACCAGCGCGCTCCTTTCCGGAAAGCGAAATGTGATCGTCGTGGCATCGGTCAGCTGCATTTATGGTATAGGTGCGCCGGATGAGTGGATTGCACAAATGGTGGTGATCAAAAAAGGGGATAAGATCGAACGGAACAAATTGCTCCGCAAACTGCTCGATATTTTCTATTCCCGCAATGATTATGAATTTCAGCGCGGCACGTTCCGTGTGCGTGGCGATGTTGTTGAAGTGATCCCGGCGTATGAAAATGATGAAGCAATCCGTGTGGAATTTTTCGGCGATGAGATCGAAAAAATATCCTACATCAATTCGTTGGATGGTTCGATCATCGGAGAAACGGATTACGATGTCATTTATCCCGCCAAACAATTCGTCACTACACGTGAATCTTTGGAAAAAGGAATAAAATCAATTGAGATTGAATTGAAAGAACGACTGACAGAAATGCGCCATCTTGATAAACTTGTCGAGGCGCAGCGTCTTGAGCAGCGAACACGTTTCGATCTTGAAATGATGCGCGAAGTTGGATATTGCAGCGGCATTGAGAACTATTCGCGGCATCTCGCATCGCGTCCACCCGGTTCACGACCGTTCTGTTTATTCGATTATTTTCCTAAAGATTTTCTTCTCATCATCGATGAATCCCACGTCAGTGTGCCGCAGATCGGCGCAATGTATTTCGGTGACAGGAGTAGAAAAATGACATTGGTAGAACATGGCTTCCGTTTACCGTCAGCTCTTGATAACCGACCGTTGAAATTTGATGAATGGGAACAGATCGTTAATCAGACGATCTTTGTGAGCGCTACGCCGGGAAAATATGAGATGGAAAAGACACAAGGCGTTTTTGTGGAGCAGGTCATCCGGCCTACAGGATTGCTCGATCCGGTGATCGAGGTTCGTCCCGTGAAACAGCAGATCGATGATCTGATCGCTGAGATCCGTGCAGTCACAAAGAAAAATGAACGCGCATTAGTGACGACATTAACGAAACGCATGGCAGAAGATCTTACCGAATATCTACTTGAGATTGGCATCAAAGTAGAATACATCCACTCCGAAGTAGATGCACTTCATCGGGTTGAAATTTTACGGAATCTTCGACTCGGAAACAGCGATGTGATCGTCGGAGTCAACTTGTTGCGCGAAGGGCTCGATCTTCCCGAAGTATCACTTGTAGCAATTTTAGATGCTGATAAAGAGGGATTCCTTCGTTCGGAGCGTTCACTGATTCAAACCGCAGGGCGAACAGCGCGAAATGCAAATGGCAAAGTGATTATGTATGCAGATAGGATTACTGATTCCATGAGGAAAACGATGGATGAGACCGATCGACGGCGTACAAAGCAGATAGCATATAATGTAGAACATGGAATCACTCCAACAACGATCTACAAATCGCGCGAAGAGATCATTGCGTCAACAGCAGTTGCCGATGTTTCTTCAAAATATGATGCTCGGAAAGATCTGAAACATTTGCCGGTCGTTGCGGAATCGATCACCAAATATCTTTCTGCCGAACAACGACAAGATCTTATTGAAGAACTGAACAGCGAAATGATGCGAGCATCAGCGGATCTGGAATTTGAACGTGCCGCACAATTGCGCGACGAGATCAATAATCTGACAGGAAAGAAATAGAGATTTTCTAAAAAGAATAGTCGTTGCGAGGGATTGAAGCGACTGAAGCAATCATTTTTTTTAGAACCAAGATTGCTTCGACCAAAAACGTCTCGTCCCGAAGGGACTCCTTTGGAGCAATGACAATACAACAAAGAATATCGATGCCTTCTTTTTCTTCCATTCTACAGCCCCTCCATGATTTTCTGTTCGTCACCGAATGTCTTCATTGCGGTGTACGGTTGAACAATGACGAACAGAGAGTGTGCAGCAATTGCTGGAATGCATTATCGAAAGTCCACGAACATGATTATACATTCAAAGTGCTTATGGATCGATTTCGTGAAGGAGGGGTGATTGATGATTTTGTGACGCTATTCTATTTTGAAAAAGGAAAACTGCTGCAAACGCTTGCCCACTCCTTAAAGTATGATGAAGGTACAACGTTTGGATTTGAACTGGGTGTCCGTCTCGGAAAAAAGATTTCTAGCAGCACTATCGACTGCATCATTCCAGTGCCGTTGAATAAACGGAAAGAACGGGAACGGGGATACAATCAAAGCGATTGGATTGCAAAAGGACTTGCATCCGTTATCAATGTTCCAGTTTTATCCAATGCTGTTCGCCGCACCAGGTATACTGTAACGCAGACACACCTGAATGCCGAAGAACGCAAAAAGAATATTGCTGATGCGTTCGAGGTAACCGATACCGATGCTATTTGCGGAAAAAATATTCTCCTTGTTGACGATATCATTACAACCGGGTCTACGATACAGGAAATTGCTCAGGTGTTGAAGAAAGCAAAGGCTAAACGGATCACTGCAGGTTCGGCAGGATTGGCGAAACTGGGGGAAGATGCGTAGTAATATTAAAGAAGGGAAATAATTTATTTTAAAATCACAAATACGTTAATAAAAATCATTATAACAAGAATCGAAAGTTTGGGAAACGACACAACCATCATCGGCGGTGAGGATTTTTTTACGTTTCGTTAGATTTTTATGTATTCAATACACAGGAGGAACAAATGAAAATTAGATTTTTTGTTATTATTGTTGTTTGTTCGGCATTGCTGTTTGGGCAATTACCGGATGAAACAAGCGGCAGAGTGCCCGAACTTGATGCATTTCATAAACCGATCTTTGCACTTTGGCATGAAGCTTGGCCTGCAAAAGACATTCAAACGTTAAAAGAACTCTTTCCTCAAATAGACAGCGCATTTAAAACACTCACTGCAGCGACTCTACCGGGAATTTTGCGCGATAAACAAATGCGATGGGATGAAAAAAAAGGTGAATTACGTTCTGCCGTTGATGAATATCGCCAAAGTGCTAAGGGAAACGATACTTCAAGAATTCTTCGCGCAGCAGAAAATGTGCATATGCTGTATGAACATATGGTACGCATTGTTAGACCGGTAACGCAGCAGATCGATGATTTTCACCGTGTATTATATTCACTTCATCACTATTATCTTCCTGAAAAGAATATTACAATGATAAAAACAAATGCGGAAGATCTTGCAGATGCAATGAATGCAGTCGATACCGTGATGTTATCCAAGAGGCTTGAAAAGAAGAAAGATCAATACGAGAAACGTCGTGGACTCCTTTCTGATGCGGTTAAAAATTATGTTGCAGCAGTTCGAACATCAAAACCGATTGACGCATTGATAAAATTGGAAAGTGTTGTTCACAGTCGGTATCAGATGGTGGAAAAGGTTTTTGAATAAAAACCGAAATGAATACCGCACTGCAAGCAAAACGCTTTTCATTGTTGAAGGAAAAAGTGCATTACTATCTAAAATTTGGGAGCGGGTAAATATTTCTGCGGAATATTTCTGTTGATTAGAAAAGAGCCTCTGAGAAAAGGCTCTTTTTATTTTAGGTTCTATTTTTTATTGGTTGAACATCCTCTGATGGACCGTTAATCCGCAGCTTCTGGGTCGTGTAAATATGCATTGTTGATCCTTGCATTTCCAATGGTTCTCTTCTATTTTGTATCATTATGAAAAAACTTGTAAAACTATTTTGGCTGTTCGCAGGCATATCCGGCATTGTGCTTGTTGTATATTTCATATCAATTGTTATCGAAAAACAAACGTTCATATTTCAGGAGAATGATGTGCAAAAAGTCTATTTTGCGGATCATATTTCTCCGGCCCATGAAGCGGTGATTCAACGGTTCAATCAATTACACAAAGGCCGAATTGAAGTAATTCCGGTAAATCTCCCATTCAGTAAATTCACCACAAACGAGAGAAAAGAATTGTTGGCACGCTCATTGCGTAGTAAAAGTGATCGTCTTGATGTTTTTTCAGTCGATTATATTTGGACGACACGATTTGCAAAATGGAGTGAGCCTCTGGACGATCATTTTTTGGAAAAAGATAAAGCGAATATTCTTTCCCCGACTCTTCAATCGTGTTTAAGTGAGAACAAATTGGTTGCCATGCCGCTCTACATCGATGTGGGAATGATGTATTACCGAAAAGATCTTCTTGCGAAACTTCCTGATGCAAAGCAGATCGAAGAGAGTCTGCAAAATTCTATAACGTGGGAAGAACTTATTGCACTGCAAAAACGGTTGGGAATGAAGGATCAACCATTCTATATATTTCAGGGAAATGATTACGAAGGATTGAACTGTAATTATTTTGAGATCCTTGCGTCATTGGATGAAAACTATTTCCGCGGAAACAATATCAATCTAAACACACCGACCGCACGTCGGGCGCTGCAAATGCTGGTAGATTTTATCTATAAAGATAAAATATCGCCTCCTATTGTCACACAGTTTGATGAGAATAAAAGTTATGAGTATTGGCTTGATAACAATGCAATGTTCGTGCGCGGTTGGTCAAATTTTGTAGAAAATTATCGTGTCCTCTATAATGACACCAGCAAATTTGAACATGTCGGACGTGCATCGCTGCCGCATTTTGCAGGGCATAAGGTCACATCGGTCTATGGAGGTTGGAATTTAATGGTCTCAAAATTTTCAACAAAGAAAGAATCGGCGATCGAATTTATCCGTTTCCTTCAAACAACAGAAGCGAAAAAGATCTTGTTCGAACAGGGAGATTATATTCCGGTGAATCGGGATGTGTATGCTGATTCTGTATATTTAAAAAAATATCCGAAACTCATCTTTTACCGAAAATTAATTGAACACGGTTTTCACAGGCCATTCCTTGTTGATTATACAAAGATCGCCGATATCGTTTCGCACTATGTACATCTTGCTCTTAAAAAAGAAATGACCGTTGATGAAGCATTGACAAAAGCATCTTCGATGATCAATTCAAATGAGGTTTTAATCAAATAACTTCATCCGAAGTTACAGTATGAAAAATTCTTTTAGAAACATATGGTCCAGTGTCCGGCAATATCGATTTGAAATTCGACATTTGACGGTTTTATTTTTTGTACTGATCATTTTTCAAACGGTGATTTCATTTGTCCATAAAATATCACTGCAAAAAATTCTTTTCAGAACACAGGAATGGTATCAACAGGATTCCGCCGAACGGCTAGCAAATCTTACAACGACATCGCTTGAGCTATTACTTGAAGCAAAAACAAAAAATCAAACACTACCGCAGCCGGAGATCAATAAGATTGTCGGGAATTTGAATATTATTTTAAGTCAGCAATATTTACATCAAAACGTGCAGGAGATCTGCCTTTTGGTCAAGATTGATTCAGCGATCGTCGCAATTGATGACGGACAGGCATTGTATTCATATATATTCGGAGGGTTGAAAAATATCCCTGCTTCTCAATGGAATCACTCAGAAGCCATAACAATGTATACATCGATGCGCGAAGAGTTTCGTGCTCGTGAACGGATTCAAACAATTGTTGCGGACAAACAGATATTCCATATTTTTGTTCCGTTCGTTCCGAGAGGTGAGTTTGCTGGTGCAATTTATATGAAGAACAAGCCTGATTTTACTGTCATTACCAATGAAATGATCTCAACGTATGATGAAACCGCAATAACATATACCGCTTTAATATTTTTTGGATTGCTTGCTATGTTCTTCATTTCTACCTATACGTTGAGGGAACGGAACCGTGCTCAAGAATTATTGTTTGAAGAACAAAAACGTCATTTAGCAGAACAGATCAATATTCAGAACGAATTGCTCTTTACGAAACGCATTTATCACACGCATCACAAAGCGGAAAAAGTAATGGGATTTATCAAAGAGGATATGCGTGTGCTGACGGAAAACAATATTGAGATGATAAAAAAACGAATTATTAAATATGCAAATTTTATTGCCCGTGTCATTTACGATATGAAATGGTATGATCCTCCGGTGCAAACAATTCGCAGCCAGATATTTAAAACCGATCTCAATCAGGTTCTTTCGTTCCTTGTTGAGAATGTGTTCCAACGTATTTCATCTGCCAGCGAAATGGTACGATATACAATGGATTTTGATGAGAAACTTCCGATTGTGAATATTAATGAATATGTTATTTGGGAAGTGTTTGAACCGATCATACAAAACTGTATCGATCATGCTGGAAATAATGCAGTAATTGTAACGATCAAAACAGAATTTGATGTGCAAACCGAGGAATGTTTTGTTCGAATCATAGACAACGGTTCCGGTATCGAACCTTGGCTATTGGAAAAGAACAATGACGGAATGAAACGAATATTTTTAGAACATACATCGACAAAACGGGCAGGAAACGAACGCCATTCGGGATATGGTTGCTATATTGCATATGAAATCACACGGCAGCGATTGGGATGGGATCTTGATGTTGAAAACCTTCCCGGCGGAGGTTGTATGTTTACGTTCAGCATTCCAACAATGATGGTATAAGTATGTTCCCAGAAAAAGTGATCAACATATTATTGATCGAAGATGAAGAATATGACGTACGCAGAGTACGTAATACTATAAAACCATTTTCGAAAACGATCAATATTCGCAACGTGATCTCTAATGGCAGACTTGCTCTGGATGCGTTGGCAGCAGAGAAAGATGCATTTGACATCATCATCATGGACTTTCAGATCGCCGGCGGATTGATGGGTGAACAGCTGATCCGCGAAATTAAAAAGATTGATCCAACATTTCAGATCATCGTCATCACAAAAATGACAATGAATCTTGCGGATTATAATTTTGCAAACAGTTTAATGATGGCCGGTGCTTTTTGGTATTGCACAAAATATCCCGGCGATATCGAAGAATACATCTATCAACCGACGGATTTTTTTCTTTCAATTATCAATGCGTATCAAAAACGTGTTTTGGAAAATGAACAATCGAAGGCAAACTCAAAAATCCTTCGATCGATCGAAGAAACACTCTCACAAAAACCGATCATCGGGAACTCTCCGTCAATCATTACGCTACGGCATCAAATTGAAAAATGTGCAGAAAGTGATGCAAGCGTTCTTATTTCCGGATATTCAGGTACGGGAAAAGAACTGGTAGCAGTGAACATCCATAACAGAAGTAAGAGACGACTGGAAAATTTTGTACCGATCAATTGTGGGAGTATTCCGAACGAACTTATTGAAAGCGAATTGTTCGGATATGAAAAAGGTTCGTTTACCGGAGCAACGAGTGCCAAACTCGGATTATTCGAGTTGGCAAATCATGGAACCATTTTTCTTGATGAGATCGGTGAACTTCCGTTGAATGCACAGGTGAAATTATTGCGCGTTATTCAAGAAGGGGAATTGGAAAAGATCGGTAGACGAGAACCGATAAAGGTTGATGTTCGATTGATTTCTGCGTCAAATAAAAATCTAGAAAAGGAAGTTGAAGAAAAACGATTCCGAGAAGACCTATATTATCGATTAAATGTTATTCCGGTTTTTGTTTCACCTCTTCGTGACCGTCCTGACGATGTTCCAATGTTGTCGGAATATTTTCTCGGGCAATTCAGCGTAGATATGGGTCGTGTGAAGCCGGTGATTACTCCTGAGGCGATGTCTGTTTTGCAGTATGCACCATGGAAAGGAAATGTTCGTGAATTAAAAAATGTAATGCAGCGATTGTTGTTTTTGGATGAAAAGGTCATCACGAAAGAATTAATGCAAAAAGCAGTAGGATTGCAAGTTGGACAACAATCTTCTTCAGGAGGAGGAATCCTCAATCTCTCCGAATTACAGGAGCCCATTGTATTGCGCGATCTAGAACGAATAGTCCGTCAACGGTATATAGAATATATTCGATCCAGTTCATCATCCGATGCTGAAGCATCAAAAAAACTTGGACTTGCGCCTCCAAATTATCACAGAATGTGCAAAGAACTAGGTATTAAGTAAAATTGTAATTCTTAATTTTCTTATCAAATCTTTTTTCTTCCTTAAACAAGATTCTTTTCTTGTCCATAAATAAATTATCAATTTGGTAATCTACTGTTATCATTTTAATAATTGCTTCTTCAACTATCCGTATTAAACCCTCATTTCTATCGAATCGTTTGAGGTACAACGTGGCATATTTTGTGTTCTGTTATTATAAAGTATCGACACCTTTGTAATCCGCAGAAGCAATCCATACATAGCAGATTTGAAATCAAACCATATAACACTATGAACTCAAATGAAAAAACGTATTTAAAAACATTTCTTTCCGTTGTCCTCGTCTTTGTTTTGCAATTAGATCTTCTCGCTCAATCAGAGGAAAAAAAGATTGAAGATTTGATTAATCAAATGACTATTGAAGAAAAAGTGGGTCAGATGACCAATATTGCGATCGGGATGATATTGGAAGAGAAAGGAGACGCCATTGTTTTGGATTATCCCAAACTAAGAAATGTGCTCATAAAAAATAATGTAGGCTCATTTCAGAATGTTAACAATCATGCCTATACTCTAAAGCAATGGCATGAAATGATCAATGAGATTCAAAAGATCAATATGGAGGAATCACGATTAAAAATTCCGATGCTGTATGCGATCGATGCTGTTCATGGCGCAAATTATACAATTGGGTCAACAATATTTCCCCACAACCTCGGTATTGCTGCAACAAGAAACCTGGAGATTGCCAAACTTTCTGGGGAAGTGACGGCAAAAGAAGTACGGGCATCCGGTATCCGATATAATTTTTCACCAGTGCTTGATGCCGGCCGGCATCCATTATGGCCAAGAATTGCAGAAACGTTTGGAGAAGATATTTACTTAGTAAAACAAATGGGATTGAGTGTCATCGAAGGGTATGAAGGAAAAAATCTAAAAGACGTTAGCCATGTTGCTTCATGTATGAAACACTTTTTGGGATATTCTGTCCCAAATTCAGGGAAAGACAGAGCCCCTGCGTATATTCCAGAAATCATGTTACGAGAATATTTTCTTCCTTCTTTTAAAGCAGCTGTGGATGCTGGAGCCAGAACAGTGATGATCAATTCAGGAGAGATCAATGGCGAACCTGTTCATGCCAGTAAATATTTGCTCACCACCGTTTTGAGGGATGAACTTGGTTTCAAAGGAGTTATTATTTCTGACTGGGAAGATGTAAAGAAATTATCGACAAGACATCATGTGGCTTCTTCATACAAAGAGGCCGTATTTCAATCTGTCCAGGCAGGAATTGACCTTTGTATTGTTCCAATGGACATGGATTTCAGTACCTATCTAGTGGAATTGGTCAAAGAAAAAAAAATATCAGAAGAAAAGATCAATGCTTCGGTGAGAAGAATTCTCAAAATGAAATTTGATGTAGGGCTTTTTGATCAGCCGTATGTTGAAATGGAAGCAGTAAAAAACTTCGGACTTCCGGAATATAAAAAAGCGGCTTACGATGCAGCAAGTGAATCCATCACCCTGCTAAAAAATGATGCCGGAATACTCCCATTGGCGAAGAATAAAAAGATCTTAGTTACCGGACCAGGCGGAAAATCGTTAACTACGCTTCATGGAGCCTGGACTTATACATGGCAGGGAACGAAAGAAGAATTTTTTGCAAAAGACCAGCCAACCATTTTCACTGCGATCAAATCAAAAAATAAAAATGTCGTCTATCAAAAAGGAACAGATTTCACATCCAACGATTTGGGAATTGCAAAATCTGTTGAAATGGCTAAAGGCGCAGATTATATTGTTGTTTGTCTTGGTGAGGACGCGTATGCAGAAACTCCGGGTAATATTGAAGACTTAGCTTTACCTGAAATACAACAACGACTGGTAAAGGCATTAAGCAAAACCAAAAAGCCAATAATTGCAGTGTTAACCCAGGGTCGGACTCGAGTAATAAGAGAAATAGAACCTCTGTTAAGTTCAATTATCATGGCATACTGGCCCGGATCAGAAGGTGGGAACGCCATTGCCGATGTAATTTTTGGAGATGTTAATCCATCTGGAAAACTCCCTGTTACATATCCCAGATATTCCGGTTCGTTTACCACTTACGACCATAAGTTTCTGGAAGAGGCTGTTGAACAAGTTCAGCCTTATAAATATTCTTTTGAATTTAATCCCCAGTATGAATTCGGGCATGGATTAAGCTATACGACATTTAGTAATTCTGATTTGAAGTTTTCTTCTGATACACTAACTTGTGAGAAATCAATCATTATAAAAGTGAGGGTTACAAACACAGGAAAAAAGGCAGGGAAAGAAACCATAGAGATATATAGCGCTGATCTTGTCGCTTCTATTACCCCTTCTGTTAAAAGATTACGGAAGTTTCAGAAAACATCGCTGCTTGCACCGGGAGAAACTAAAGAGCTTGAATTTACTATCACTTCAGAAGATCTGGCATTTATCGGGAAAGACCTGAAAATGGTTACCGAAGAAGGTGAATTTGACATTATTATTGGAAAAGAGAAAAAGCGAATTTTTTATAAGAATTGATATCAATCAATTCCTTTTTCGGACAAAAAATATTTTGCCCAAAATGAAAATAAAATGAATAAAATCTTCAGTACCTTTTTATTAATTCCAATACTAATTGCCATAATTTTTTTATCTGCATGTTCAGATAAAGATATTTATCGATCAAGTGTACCATGGAATGATTTGATGCAAGAAATTCCCGGAAAAATTGAATGTGAATTTTATGATAGAGGAGGCGAAGGTGTTGCTTACCACGACACAGACAGTATCAATAATGGCAGTGGCGGCCTTAATCCTGCCAACGGTACTTTCCTGAATGAATTCAGAATGAATGAATCTGTGGATATTTCCTATACCAAAGGGAGAGATATTGACAACACTATCTTTAACATTATCTCTCCTGCATTGGATCAATTATATGTAGGGTGGACAAAGCCCGATGAATGGATAAACTATACTGTTGATATAAAACAAACTGGCACCTACAGCGTTGGACTGATGTACACCAGCAATAAAATAGGTGGAATAGCTCTTTTTATTGATGGCAAAGACGTTTCCGGAACGATCACAATTCCTACCACGTACCATCCGCAAGATACTGTTGCATGGAGGCAATGGCATCATTGGAATTATATTGATACTTTAACGAAAGTACATTTACCAAAAGGAATTCATGTCTTAACACTTCACACCATAGTGAATGGAGATATGAATTATGATTTTTTGGATTTTAAGTTTTCAGAAACTAAATCACTTTAAACATGAGAAAAATCAATTGGTTAATATTTACTTTTAAAGAAAGCATTTAAAATGAAATTTAGAAGGTTTGGAAATACATCATTGCAGGTCAGTGAAATTGGATACGGTATGTGGGGACTCGCCGGGTGGAAAGGATCAATCGAAAGCGAATACAACAATGCGTTGGATCTGTCAGTTGAAATGGGCTGCAATTTTTTCGATTCTGCTTGGGCATATGGCAGTGGTATAAGTGAACAGGTATTGGGTAACGTTATAAAAAGACATCCCGGCAAACGAATGTATGCAGCAACTAAAATTCCTCCCAAAAACTTGCAATGGCCTGCACACGCTGGTTCGAAATTAGAAGATGTTTATCCATTTGATCATATTATAGATTACACAGAAAAAAGTTTAAAAAATTTACAATTAGAAACTATTGATCTTCAGCAATTTCATGTTTGGGATGACTCTTGGGCTGACCATGACGAGTGGAAAAATGCGTTGCAAAAACTAAAACAAGATGGAAAAGTGCTCAACTTTGGAATAAGTGTAAACCGATGGGAGCCTAATAATTGCTTAAAAGCATTAGCCACCGGACATTTCCAATCAGTTCAGGTGGTCTACAATATTTTTGACCAATCGCCCGAAGATCAACTATTTCCATTATGCGAAAAGTTAAACATTGGAGTTATTGCCAGAGTCCCTTTTGATGAAGGTTCGCTCACTGGAATGCTAACAAATGATACAGTATTCCCCGAAGGAGACTGGAGAGCATCTTACTTTGTTCCTCAGAACCTGAATCCCACGGTTGAAAGAGTGGAACAGTTAAAGCCGATTCTTCCTTCTGATATGAACTTACCTGAAATGGCGTTACGATTTATTCTACAAAATAAAAATGTATCGACAATTATTCCGGGTATGAGATCCGCTAAAAATGTAAAAGCAAATATGAGTACTTCCGATGGAAAAAGATTGGAAGAATCGTTAATTAAAAAACTAAAAACACATCGGTGGGATAGAATGCCGACAAAATGGAGTCAATAATAACATCAATGAATACAAAACGTTTCGGCACTTCAATCATAGTTTTTATTCTATTTATACTAATGTCTTGTTCTAAGGAACAGATAACTGAATCCGTGAAGAACATTACGGTGATTGATACATCATCTGTACTAACCGCATCAACAGTGATTCTTTCGATGGGAACTGGCTTCAACTTAGGCAATACATTTGATCTTGCCCAAAATTCAACGACACCTGAAAGTATACAACCGATCATTGATTTGTATTATAATGCTGGACTGCGTCATGTTCGAATTCCGGTTACCTGGAGGGAAGGATTTAGTGGTAACACTCTAGCAAATACCAGCGGTACTGTCAATTATCTTCATCCTCGATTTTTACAATTGAAGGCAGTTATTGAATACGCGCTTGAACGGAAGATGTATGTAGTATTAAATATGCATCACGAACATTGGCTGAAAGATAATTATGATGGATCAGCTCTTCATGATTCTATCTTTACAAATCTATGGCGGGGAATTGCAAATTACTATAAAGATTATTCCGATCATCTTATTTTTGAAATTCTCAATGAGCCGGATGGAGCATTCGGAGATTGGAATGGTGGAACTACCCCGAATGATCCAATAGCTCTTGCGCTGACCCGAAATATCAATTACATCGGCTACAAAGCTATTCGGGAAACGGGTGGGAAAAATGTTACTCGAATAATAATGGTTTCAACAAATGGACAGGGGAATCAATCGCAAATCGAAGAAGTTTATCCCAACAAAGCAACTCTTCCTGGTGGTGGTTCAGATTCGTATTTGGCAATTCAAGTTCATACATATGACCCCTGGTCATTCTGCGGTGAAAATGGCAGTAATGCATCATGGCCGGGAGGCAATTCTTTAATCAACGCGGTTGGCAAAGTGGCAGTACATTCGAAATTGATTGGCGTTCCAATAAACTATGGTGAGCTTGGAGTTGGGCGTGCATCAAATACAGCGGAGCGTAATACCGACATTGTACGGGAATACTATCGGACAATGCGTATTGCTGCCTTGAACGAAAAAATGTCCATTACATTTTGGGATGACCGCGGGTGGTTTGGTCTCATTGCAAAAGATGGAACAGGAACTTACAACTTTTTGTATAATATTATTCCGACGGTGATGGATCCATAATTTTTCAACTATTTAAAATAAGGACTCCAACTCTAAAGGGCTTTCACACATCCTTCTATTTTCGTCTGTTTTCATGATTTCCAAAATATTCTTGAATGGTGGTTAAAACAGGAAAAGGAATCAAAAAGAGTTTTATACTGTAAAAACCTATTCTAAATCACACCCATTAGTTTTCTGTCTCTGAATTAAATACTTTTCTTAAATATTGTTAAAAGTCCCAAATAAAATCATTATTTCCATACGTTTATTGTGGGAATAATGATTTTATTTGGTTAAGCGAATATTTTCCCAAGACAATATCAGTTGTTTAAAAATATTATCAATTTAGTAATGTGTAATTATCAATTTAATAATTATCAATCCACTTTTTGACCACAATATCGTTTTTTCGTCAAATTAAGCCCTCATGTATGTGGCACATAATGTGCACAGTTATGTAAGACCATACTATGCAAATATCGCACTATAACAGTCTTCTCTATATTTTTGTCGGAATTGTTGCTTCCGCAGCCATTTATTTTTCCCATGCATCAGGTGAAGGAAAATCAAGTTTCTTTTATGGAGGAAAGTCATCTTTTTGGCTCATTTCAGCGTTATCATTCTTTGCCGGTTCTATCGTTCAATTTTGGATTTTGTTATTACCGGTATTGTCACTTTCACATCCTGCAATTCTTGTCATACTTTCGTTGATTATTTCTGTATTTGTTCCAATCTTTCTGTTAAAGAATAGAAATACGATCCTCAATCGATTTATGGAATTATTATCACAAAAATTAAAAACGATCATTTTTATTGTTGTCGTTATTTTTTTTGTATTCATTCAGCCATTTGCACTTTTATATCTTGGAGAAAAAATCATTGCTCAGTTTTTTGGTGGATCATATCATTTTTTGTTAGTGTTTTTAATTGGCATATCGGGACTGACAACCTTGATCGGCGGAAAAAAAGTTGTTGCCTTTGCCAATGCAATGTTTGGTGTTACCGTTATTGTGGCGGCGCTGGTGATTATGTATCTGGGAAATTCAGTTTCTGCACCGTTGATGTTCTTGCAAATGCTCTTTACGGACGGGGCTCAGTATTTTCAAAATAATAATTTTGTTGAAACGAATTGGATCATAGGATTTATTGGATTCTCAATTATCACATGGTGGATGTGGTGGATTGATAACAGCGCGTTTCACCTTCAAGGGAAACAAAGTGAACAACGAAATTCCAATGCTGTAATGTTCGCCTCGTTTTCCTTAATAGTGATCGCGCTTGTTGTCTTTCCGGAACAAAGCTTTAGTGGAACAGCGCCGGCGGATGCACGTGTCTCAACTTCGGTAATGGTGAATAATGAATTGCTATCTTTCTTTTTTGTGCTCGGAGTTGTTTCGGTAATGGTTTCAGCTTTTTCACATTCATTTCAAAACATTGCATCAATTGTTATCGTTCAGTTCTTTCATGAACAGGTTCAGCAGAGCGTTGAAGAAAAACATATTCTTGTTGCTCGACTTGTCATTGTCCTTTCTGCACTTCTTACTATTCTCTATATTCCTTTTGCTCAATTATTTGGAGCGATAACGCTGTTGGTGTACGTGCAATATCTTGCCTGTTTTGCCGCATCAATTGTTGGTGTCTTCACAGTATTTGTGCTTTGGAAAAATTATAATAAAAGGGGAGTTGCAACGGGTATTATCGGTGGAATGACTGCCGGAATTATCGTTGTCGTCTTAACGTACAGTGGTTCAGAAATGCTTACCCCGTTGTTGGCAACACCATATGGAGCGGCTGCGGGTATATTTTTATTTTCGATGGTTTGTTCTGTCGGGGGTTCTATTCTTGTAGAACGAAAAATTACGAAACGTTCGGTAGTAGTATAATGATAGTATGTTTTACAATACAATCCACTAATCCACAAATCAATTCACAATAAGTTAGGAAGAAAATATATGAAGAAGATTTTGTTACTTCTCGTAGCTTCCATAGTTCTTGCTTTACCGCTTTCTGCGCAATGGGTCTTTAACAGCTTAGAATCAGCTGCGAAAGATTCACAGATGGTTATAACAAAAAACAACAGCGCAAAAAAATGGTATATGCTTCTATATGATACAGCGTATGCTGTTCATGGAGCAAAAGCATATAAAACATCATGGAAACTGCATGCAACAGAAAGTTACGGCGGAAACAACGGGTTTGAATTTAAAATGCCCCGTGCAAAAGATTCATCGTTCTATGCAAAAAATAATAAAGGGCTGTATCGTGACAGTACCTATATGAACTTTGGTACTGCAAAGTTTATCAGCATTTGGTTCAACAATTTGAAAAAATCTACTGCGCCTGCCGGGACAGTTCAAATGCGTATGAAACTGCATGACGCCGGTGCCGGCTCTATGTATTGGGGTGGAAGCACATCCGATGTTGAAGATTGGTATTTCCAATCCGCCAACGTGTTCGATCAAGATCCAGGTTGGAGACAATTGCTCATTCCGTTGAAAGAATTGACCGCTGGTCCTAGTGATCTTGGCTTTAATCTTCCCGGATGGAGCGGTACCCAGAACGATGGTAAATTGAATCTCGATAAAATCATCGGTTTTACGATCGAATGGACATCTCCAGTTATGGGTGGTGATTCAACTGCGATGGGAGAAATTGTTTGGGATAAAATGCAATTATTGGATTATGCTTATAATCCAATATATTTATTCAATGATTTTACAACTGACACAACGAACTTCAAAACTGGTTTCTGGGGCGCTCTCGGTGGAATTACATTTGCAAAAGAAACAGTTGATACGCTTATTTCTCCTTCTGCATTAAGTGTTGCATACAAAGTCAATATATCAGAAAGCTGGGGAGGATATGCAAATATGGTGTACAATTTACCGGCGGGAACAATCGTTCCGGATCTGTCGGGAAATACCCATATCAATATGTGGGTGAAGGTTGTCGATCCACTCGTATCATCATCAGGTAAAGTTGAAAATGTTATGTCTCTCCGATTTGTGCTTCGCGAAGGTGTATTGGGAGATGCTTCAGCAGCAGGAGATGAATGGTATACACGCGGTGATGTTCGATTAGATTCCATCGGAAAAACTCTCGGATGGCAGATGGTATCAATGCCGCTCAACGGATTACCGGGCAGTTGGGGTGAATTTGCTGGAAAACCATATGCTGGTTTCTATGCAGTCAATGGTTCAGATGGTGTTATGAATCTTGATAAAATCAAACAGATAAAAATTGAATTTTCCGCAAGTAAAGATGCTGGTCAGCCAAATGCAGCTGATTTAGTTCATTCAGGGAAAATTCTTCTGAGCACGATCATTCCATCAGGCTTCAGAAGCACCGATAAAACTGCACCGGATCCTGTTACCGGGATTCTTGCTACTCCGGGTACGTATGCTAACCTGATCACGTGGTCAGATGTTCCAAATGAACCAGGTTCGCTCTACAATGTTTATATGAGTGAAAAAACATTTACGGAATCTGATGCTCCGGAAGTTGAAGATCTGCCGCCATATGGTTTACCGCTTGGCACGCAGTTCGCAACACACGTATTACGTGCACCGGTTACTGACCAGAATGTTTCGTATTTTTACGGTGTAACGGCAACAGATAATTCCGGAAACAAAAACAAACCGGCAGTTGTTGGTCCATTCGTAAACAAAGCGCAGGGTGTTCCAACAATTTCGAAAACAGCACCGGTCAACTTTAAAGCAGATGGTGCAATTGGAGAATGGGCTTCCGTTTCACCAATCGTATTGAATGCATTCCGTGCAACACCAACGGCGCATATGGCTCCAAACGGAAAAATGAATGATAGTCTTGACATTTCCGTAAAAGCATATCTTGCTGTTGATGCCAACAATCTCTATGTAGCATTTGATGTTGTTGATGATACCGTTTCCATTGATACTGCTGGAACAAGTTATCAGCAAGATTCACCGGATCTTTTCATCGGTCTTTATGACTGGAGAGGAAAGAAACATGGCGGCTATGCTCATGGAAAAACACCGGATTATCATCTCCGATTCAACTCGAACAAAATTTTCCTTGATAACGGAGCAAAGGATATCATGTTCCTGGGTGCGAACTACAGTTGGAAAAAGAAAACTTTGAGTTCGGGATATATTGTTGAAGCAATGATTCCGTGGACACGATTTAAGGAAACAGTTGCTGATGACAGTCTCTTCTCGCCAAAAGAAGGAATGCGCATTCCGATCGACTTCTCGATCAATGATCGCGA
>JFJP01037561.1_pt1 | contig 25794 bp, 16 predicted proteins | sample 431651 | NCBI WGS metagenome assembly JFJP01 (sample SAMN02602958, study PRJNA72255) | Microbial mat metagenome, whole genome shotgun sequencing project. | biome: fresh water; feature: sink hole; material: water; isolation source: purple microbial (photo- and chemosynthetic) mats found in...
ACGGGGTAACGAGGTAACGGGGTAACGGGGTAACGGGGTAACGAGGTAACGGGGTAACGAGGTAACGGGGTAACGGGGTAACGAGGTAACGGGCGCCGCCATGAGCTTGCCGAAGGGGTATTGATGAATTGCTATAGTAAAGAAAAAACACAGTAAAATCAATTAAAATGCAAAATCTTGGAAAGTATTCTTTTGGAATCGGAGATCGATTCGCACAGCAGGGCAAGGCGCAGCTCAAGGCTTTCTTCATGGCAGCCGAGGCCGGCATTGAAGTGACACCGGTGTGGAACAAATCAAACCGAGAACATCAGATTATACATACCGATCCTGCCGATACGCGTTATGAGGCCGACGTTGCCGTTAAAGAAACAGGTTGGAAAGGAAGTTATTTTGTAGATGCGGATCACATCAACCTTGGAAATGTTGACCGGTTTATCGATCACTCAGACTTTTTTACAATTGATGTAGCTGATTATATCGGAAAAGAAGCTGATAAGGAGTCCGTAGATCGGTTTCTCAGTGACAACTCGAAATATCAGGGCGATTTGAAAATTCCCGGAATTGAAAAACCATTCCCTGTTAGTCCGGAGCTGCTTAAAATCATCGCCAATAAATTTCTATACGCAACGCAGGAAGCTTCAAAGATTTATATGCATATTGCCTCAAAAAAGGGAATAGGTAATTTCATTACCGAAGTTTCGATGGATGAGGTTGACGAGGCTCAGAACCCTGTTGAATTGTTCTTCATCTTATCCTCACTTGGCAAACTCGGGGTTCCTGTGCAGACCATCGCCCCGAAATTTACGGGTCGTTTTAATAAAGGTGTGGATTACGAAGGCGATGTTGAACAGTTCGGCAAAGAATTCGAACAAGATCTGTTGGTGATCGATTTCGCCATCAAAGAGTTCGGCCTACCCGCAAGCCTAAAGCTCAGCGTACATTCGGGGAGCGACAAATTCTCGATTTACCCGGTAATAGCAGAACTTATAAGGAAGCACGACAAAGGCATTCATATAAAGACTGCGGGCACAACATGGCTCGAAGAGATGATTGGACTGGCTCTTTCCGGGCCGGAAGCCCTTTCACTCGCCAAATCGATTTACGCAAAAGCCTATGAGAGACGGGAAGAACTCTGTGCACCCTACTCTACTGTAATCGACATAAAAGAATCGGAACTCCCCTCCCCATCTAAGGTTGAGACCTGGAGCAGCAGTCAGTTTGCCGACAGTTTAAGGCACATACCGGGTCATCCTCTCTACAATCCATCGTTCAGGCAACTTATACACGTTGGGTATAAAATCGCTGCGGAATACAGCAATGTTTACATCAGCCATTTAAATCAAAACGCCGGGATTGTGGGAAAACAGGTTACGGAGAACCTTTTCGGGAGGCATTTTGGACGGTTGTTTGGGGTATAAGGGGGATGACGTGACGGGGTGACGGGGTGACGGGGTGACGGGGTGACGGGGTGACGGGGTGACAGGGTGAAGACGTGAGGGGATCGCCTCCGCTAAAGTTATGCTGATTGAAAGGTCACGATTTTTGGAACTTTGAAATAGATTAAATTAAAAAAGATAGGATATGAAACAATTTATGGATGAGAATTTTCTGCTGCAAAACAAGACGGCGGAAACGTTGTACCACGAATTTGCGAAGGATCTGCCAATAATTGACTATCACAGCCATCTGGGGCCGGATGAGATCGCAGCAGACAAGCAGTTTGCCAATCTCACCAAAATCTGGCTGGAAGGGGATCATTACAAATGGCGGGCAATGCGCGCAAATGGTGTTCCGGAGGAATTCTGCACCGGTAGCGCATCCGACGAACAAAAGTTTATCAAGTGGGCCGAAACGGTTCCTTATACTTTGAGGAACCCCCTTTATCACTGGACACATCTTGAACTTAAGAGATATTTTGGGATAAGCGAAGTTTTGAATCCTTCCACCGCAGATCGCATTTACAAAGATGCCAATCAAAAACTGAGCACGAAAGAATTCAGCGTTCAGAGCCTGATGAAGAAAATGAATGTTGAAGTGGTTTGCACAACCGACGATCCGATTGATTCACTCGAAAACCACGCCAAAATCAAGTCGGGACATTTCCTCACCAAAGTACTCCCAACCTGGAGGCCTGACAAATCGATGGCAGCGGAGAGTCCTGAGATTTACAATACCTATATTGACAGACTGTCGGAAGTATCAGGGATTGAAATTCTGAAATATTCCGATCTCATACTAGCGCTTCGCAAACGGCAGGCGTTCTTTAATTCCATGGGATGCAGGCTGTCCGATCATGGTCTGGAAACATTTTACGCGGAAGATTTCACCACTGCTGAAACGGACAGGATTTTCGCCAAAGTAAGATCGGGCAAAAACCTCGATCAGAAAGAACTTATGGTTCTGAAATCAGCTCTTCTATATGAGCTGGCCATAATGGACCATGAATCAGGCTGGACGCAGCAGTTTCATATTGGTGCTCTTCGCAACAACAACGGTAAGATGTTCAAACTTCTGGGACCTGACAAAGGATACGACTCCATCGGCGATTTTGAGGTAGCCCGCCCGATGTCGAAATTCTTAAGCCGACTCGCAAGTGAAGACAAACTAACCAAAACGATAGTCTACAACCTGAATCCCCGCGACAATGAACTTATTGCCACTATGGTAGGGAATTTTAACGACGGAATAACTGCCGGCAAAATGCAATTTGGCTCAGGCTGGTGGTTTCTGGACCAGAAAGACGGAATGGAAAAGCAAATGAATGCCTTGTCTAGCTTGGGATTATTGAGTCGTTTCGTGGGAATGCTAACCGATTCAAGGAGTTTTATGTCGTTTCCAAGGCATGAATATTTTCGACGGATTCTCTGCAACCTGATCGGTAAGGATGTTGAAAACGGAGAGCTGCCCAATGACATGAAACTGTTGGGGAAAACCGTGCAGGATATAAGCTATTTTAATGCAAAAAAATATTTTGGCTTTTAACGAATTGCAAAAATGAAGGGGATACCCGCACAATTCTAAATTCAATCAAACATGTCTATAAACTATGAAATCCGTTACTCAAACCACCCCTCAGATGCCAAGCATTACGACACTGAGAGAATCCGCAAGGAATTCCTGGCCGGTGGAATTATGAAAACCAATGAGATCAATATGGTGTACTCATTCAACGACCGCTTGATTGTGGGGGGAGCCGTTCCCACGCGCGCTCCGCTTGAACTGACCACTATTGATCCCTTAAAATCGAAACATTTTCTCGATCGCAGGGAACTGGGCATCATTAATGTTGGTGGAACCGGGCTTGTTACTGCCGATGGAACCGCATATACCCTGAGATACAAAGAAGCGCTTTACCTCGGGTCGGGCACAAAAACGCTTTTTTTCAGCTCTTCAGACCCCACCAAGCCTGCGCGCTTCTATTTCAACTCGGCACCTGCACACAAAAAGTTCCCGGATAAACTTGTTACACTCGATAACGCCGAAGTGGTTGAGTTAGGTTCACTTGAAACTGCCAATGCTCGAAAAATCAACAAATTGTTGGTTAACACTGTGGTTGAGACCTGTCAGTTACAAATGGGCATGACCGAGCTCAAAACAGGAAGTGTATGGAATACCATGCCACCTCATGTGCACAACCGACGGATGGAAGCTTATTTTTATTTCGAGGTTCCCGAGGGCCAGGCAATTTGTCATTTCATGGGAGAGCCCTCTGAGACCCGGCATATCTGGATGAAAAACGAAGAAGCTGTTATCTCACCTCCCTGGTCTATCCATTCGGCAGCAGGCACATCCAATTATTGTTTTATCTGGGGGATGGCCGGTGAGAATATGGACTACGGTGACATGGATGCGGTGAAACCGGATAATATAAGGTAGAAGAAAAGTAGAAGGTAGAATTCAGAAGGTAGAATTAACACTTCTGGTTAATAAGGAATCTGTCGCTAAATTCTAAACTCTGAATTCTACCTTCTAAACTCTGAATTCTAAACTCTAAATTCTACTTTCTAAACTCTAAATTCTAAATTCAACATATGTCTATAAAACTATTTGATTTAACTGGCAAAACAGCCCTGGTAACCGGTGGAACCCATGGTTTGGGGATGGCTATTGCTACGGGTCTTGCCAATGCAGGAGCCACCATCGTGATTAACGACTACTCCCCCGAAAAACTGGTGACGGCAAAAGAGGAGTATGCCAAGGCCGGTATAAAAGTGCATACCTATAATTTCAATGTCACGGATGAAGCTCAGGTAATAGAAGCGGTAAAGAAAATTGAACAAGAAGTAGCGCCTATTGATATACTGGTGAATAACGCAGGCATTATCAAGAGAATCCCCATAGTTGAAATGCAGGTTCAGGATTTTAAAGATGTTATTGAAGTGGATCTGGTAGCCCCCTTCATCATGGCCAAAGTTATTGTTCCAGGGATGATACTCCGCGGACACGGGAAAATCATCAACATGTGTTCCATGATGAGCGAATTGGGAAGGGATACGGTTTCGGCCTATGCTTCGGCAAAAGGAGGCTTAAAGATGCTCACAAAAAGCATGGCTACCGAATGGGCCAAATTCAACATCCAGACCAATGGAATAGGGCCGGGATATTTTGCTACTTCGCAGACTGCCCCCATCCGTGTTGACGGTCATCCCTTCAATGAGTTTATATTGAGCCGCACGCCGGCAGGCCGTTGGGGCGATCCGTCGGACCTGGCAGGAGCAGCAATCTTTCTATCCTCTCAAGCATCCGACTTTGTGAATGGAATAGTTCTCTATGTAGACGGAGGTATTCTTGCAACAATAGGCAAACCCTCGAACGAATAATAAAACGATATGAAAAAAAATATCTTACAAGCAACATTTATTTTACTTGCATGTTCAGCGAGCATTGTTTCATGCAGTAAAAAAGAAACCCCAAGTATCAGGTTTCTAAACCCATTACAAGTCGACAGGAACAATGAGGTTGTGACCATCAATTGCAACGAGTTAGGCAATAAGACAGGCGACCTGCCAAAAGGAATGCTGCCATTGTTTTTGCAAGGATCAGACACCCTGGTCTCGCAAAACATCGATCTGAACAAAGACGGCATACCGGAAGAGATTCTTGTTGAGGTTTCGCTACCTGCAGGCGGCTATAAAGACATAGCTGTAATTTTTATTTCTGCGGATGAATTCCCTAAATTCAAAGAAAAAACAAATCTTCATTTTGCACTGATCAAAGAGATCGGGAAGGAAATCGATTCCATGAGCCGGGTTCAGTCGAACAAGACAGAAATTACCTCAAAGGTACTGCAAATGGAAGGTCCGGGCTGGGAAAATGACAAGGTCGGGTTCCGTAATTATTTCGACCTTAGAAATGGCATGGATATTTTCGGAAAGATCAAACCTCTCCTGGTTCTCGACACGATTGGTATAGGAGTACACAGCTATCACCTTATGAGCAACTGGGGCATGGACATTCTGAAAGTTTCGAACTCACTTGGAGCGGGAGCTATCGGAATGGAAAAGGACGGTAAGCTTTACAGAATTGGCGATAACGGTGAAAGTGGGTTTGAAAGGATTTACGAAGGACCGTTGAAATCTGAATTCGCGCTGCATTTCAAAAATTGGGTTGCAGGAAACGACAGTTTGGATATCATTCACTACATCAGCATTACGGCAGGAAAATACTGCTATGAAAGTTCTGTTTTCGCCAACTTTCCAGACGATTCTTATCATTTAATTTCAGGCTTCGTGAACAAATATGCCGACAGTCTGATTTTCATAAACAGTCTGGATAATCATGTTGTTCTCGCAAGCCATTCCATACAGTCGGAAGACAAATCAATCCTGGGCATGGCCTTACTAATCCCCCGTGAAAATTACTTGAGCCACACAGAAGCCCCTAAAGCAGGGGATGGAATCACAGAGACCTATTACGCAACTATGCCGGCAGAGGCAAAGTTTTTCTTCTATGCCGGATGGGCTTTGGGGAATTCTGATTTTGTGAAGGCTGATGGATTTTTGGATTTGATTGAGGAGGATGCGCTTAAACGCGATTATCCGATTCAAATTCAAAAGGCAATTTTGTAACCGTGAATTTCAGGTAGTGTTCTTAACTTAATAGACCATAAAATGTCAAGATTTACAAGGATACAGGTAGCATTGCAAATGAAGGAATCGGGTATTATCCCTGTTTTTTACCATCCCGACCTTGAGGTTTGCAGATCGGTAATAAAAGCCTGTTATGAAGGAGGGCTGCGGCTTTTTGAGTTTACCAACCGTGGGGATTTTGCTCATGAGTTATTCTCGGAGCTCAATAAAAACGCTATTAAGGAGATGCCTGAAATGATTATGGGTACCGGTTCTGTGGTTGATGCGGGAACGGCTTCGCTTTATATACAACTGGGCTCCAATTTTATTGTGTCGCCTGTGCTTAAAGAAGAAATCGCCCTGGTGTGCAACCGCAGGAAAATCCTTTGGTCGCCCGGATGTGGCTCGGTCACCGAGATTTCTCGTGCGGAAGAGTTGGGTGCCGAAGTAGTAAAGATATTCCCGGCGCCCTCTGTTGGCGGGCCGGAGTTTGTCAAAACCGTTCGGGGTCCGCAGCCCTGGACCAACATCATGCCGACGGGAGGGGTTGAGCCCACCGAAGAGAGTTTAAAAACCTGGTTTGACGCAGGCGTATATTGCGTTGGAATGGGTTCGAACCTGATCACCCATGAAATCATCAAAAACCAAGACTGGAATCAATTAAAAGAAAAGGTTACCGCTTTAGTATCCCTCTATCACAAAATCCGCAAATAAAAACCAAAACCAACCAACTATGGAGCATTTGAATCAGGTTAATGAAAAAATCGGCAAATACCGATGGACGATATGCACGCTCGTATTTTTCGCGACAACGATAAACTACCTCGACAGGCAGGTAATTAGTTTGTTAAAGCCAATCCTTGAAAAGGAATTTAGCTGGACAGAAACAGATTACTCAAGCATTGTAATTGCTTTCCAGTTAGCCTATGCAATAGGTTTGTTGGGGTTTGGAAGGATTATAGACAAAATTGGCACCAAGATGGGGTATGCTTTGTCTCTGACGGTTTGGAGTTTCGCGGCTGTTGCGCATGCCTTTGCAAAAACCACCTTTGGTTTTGGGGTAGCACGTGCGGCTCTCGGCTTAAGTGAGGCAGGAAACTTTCCTGCAGCCATTAAGGCCGTTGCAGAGTGGTTTCCAAAGAAGGAAAGGGCCTTGGCTACAGGAATCTTTAATTCGGGAACTAACGTTGGAGCGATACTTGCGCCAATTGCCGTTCCCTGGATTGCAGTTAAATGGGGCTGGCAAGAGGCCTTTATTATTACAGGAGCCATTGGACTGATCTGGCTTGTGTTTTGGTTTATCTTTTATGAAATTCCGGCAAAGCAAAAGAGGCTTTCAAAAGCAGAGTTCGACTATATCCACAGTGATGCTGATGAAAACCATACAGATGAGAAGCAGGAATCGGTGAGCTGGGCAAAACTTCTTGGTTTCAGGCAGACATGGGCGTTTATTTTAGGGAAATTCATGACCGATCCTATTTGGTGGTTTCTGCTCTTCTGGCTTCCTTCGTTTCTCAAATCAGAATACCAGATGGAGGGTATGCAGGTGAGTCTTCCTTTAGCATTGGTCTATACTATGACAACTTTTGGAAGCATCGGCGGAGGATGGCTTTCCGGACATCTCATAAGAAAGGGCTGGCCAGTGTTCAGAGCCAGAAAAGTTTCCATGCTTGCTTTTGCTTTGGCCGTAATACCTGTAATTTCAGCACAGGCTCTCGGAAAAGTGAATCCATGGATTGCTGTAGTAGTAATCGGAATAGCAGCATCTGCACATCAGGCCTGGTCGGCAAATATCTTTACAACAGCATCAGACATGTTTCCAAAAAAAGCTGTAGGCTCAATTGTTGGTCTCGGCGGTATGGCAGGAGCTATAGGAGGAATACTTATAGCCCGTATTGCAGGAGTATTGCTGGACCATTATAAAGAACTTGGGCACATTGAAATTGGCTACTACATAATGTTTTTCATATCCGGGTTTGCGTATCTTTTTGCCTGGTTTATAATGCATGTGCTCGCACCAAAAATGAAAAAAGTCGATCTATAACAATTAACATCGTATTTCCGGAAAGTCGCTAATTGTTAGCAGCTTTCCGGAAATCAATATATTCTGCAAGCAAGTAAACTCGTTAATAAGTTCATTAGGGTAAAACTTTTTTCAATTAAGAGCCTAAATTAATTTAATTAAAAATATATTTGCGAAGCAGAGGTGAAATTTGGAAATACGAACTAAAACATTCTACTTGAAAACTCTTAAATTCAATAATTTTCTTAGCCTACGGAGATTATTGATTTCCTTGTTTTCCACCATTCCCTTTACGTTTGTTTCCGCCCAATCCAATATTGGCCAGATTTCCTATAAGCCTTTTAGCGTCAACATTTTTGAAATCGTTCTTTTCGTTTTGCTACTTATTTCCATCGGACTGCTAATCTATTTTATTATTTTAAGGAAACAGTCGATTTCCAAACCAGGCACAGAACCTTCCGAACCTATTCCCGACAATGCATTGCTTTATACCTTAATAGATTCCATGCCCGACCGCATCTACATCAAGGATCGGAAAAGCCGTTTTATTGCTGGCAACAAACATGTTGCAAACATTATGGGATCAAGATCCCCAAAAGACCTTATAGGAAAGACCGATTTTGACTTTTATGCTAAAGATTTGGCAGGTGAGTACTTCAGGGATGAGCAAGAGTTAATGGAATCAGGCAAATCTCTCATTAACAAGGAAGAGAGGGGTCTTGATCTCCAGGGTAATGAAATAACAATCTCAACTACGAAAGTCCCTATTCGAAATGATAAAAACAAAATAATTGGTATCGTAGGAATCGGAAGGGACATCACCCCTCAGAAACTTACTGAAAAGACATTGATCCTTCAGCAGGAAAATCTGCAGGAGGCAAACACGCTATTGGAAGAAAGGCAAGAAGAGATCAAACAGCAATCGGAAGAGTTGCATTCACAATCCGAATATTTGGTTCAAATGAACCAGGAGCTTGAAAAACTTTCACTGGTTGCCAGCCATACCGATAATGTGATAATAATAATGGACGACCAGGCCAATATCGAATGGGGAAACAATGTTTTCAAAGAACACTTCGGTATAGAAATCGATGAACACAGAAACAATCATTCTATTAACCTGCGTGAAGTATCTGGAAATAAAGAGATAAACGAGATTCTCAAAGAAATCGCCAGAACAAAAAAAGGTGTTTCTTATGAAGGGAGAAATTTCAATAAAGCCCGAAACGAGGTATGGTCACAAACGACAATCTCCCCAGTGCTGAATGAGAAAAATGAGATCGTCAAGCTTATTGCCATCGACAGCGACATCAGCAAACTAAAAGGTGCTGAGTTGGAAATAAACAGGCAGAGAGACAAGATTGAGAAAACTAGTGAGGAACTGAAAAAACTGAATGCCACCAAGGACAAGTTCTTCTCCATCATTGCCCACGATCTCAAAAACCCTTTCCATTCCATAATGGGATTTTCCGAGTTGCTTATACGCAGCTACAATTCAATTGAAGAAGACCGCAAAAAAGAGTTTCTCCAGCTCATCAACGATTCCTCAACCTCAGCATACAATTTATTGGAGAACTTGTTGGACTGGTCAAGGTCGCAGACGAATCGCATTCGTTTCTCCCCCGAAATCATCGGAATTTCTCAGATATTGCAGGATAACATCCATATGCACAGCGTGATAGCGCAGAATAAGGAAATCGAAATCGAATACTCTGTTCCGGATCAGCTAACCTGCTATGCCGATGCAAACATGGTAAACACCATCGTGAGAAACCTTCTTACCAACGCATTGAAATTCACTCCCAAAGGAGGCAGGATAAACGTTACTGCCTTTGAAGAAAAGAAGCACATTACAGTTAAGGTTTCCGACTCGGGTATTGGGATGGACAAAACAGGAATCGAAAAACTGTTCAAAATCGACGAATTCCACAACACTGCAGGCACTGCAGGCGAAACTGGCACAGGACTGGGTCTTATTATCTGCAATGAATTTATTTTGAAGCACAACGGAACAATAAATGTTCAAAGCGAGGTTGGAAAAGGTAGCACTTTCAGCTTTTCCCTTCCATTAACAAAAGAAGTCCTCAATTAAGAACCACTCACTTTTAAAACCCATCCTTTTATCACAATCGCAGAAATCTTCGGGTAAACACTATGCATATTAGTCCCGTACTCAGTTTCCTCAGCTTTCCTGTACCACAATTAGGTTGATTAAGAAATCATTTTAAAAACCCTCCCGAAGACAGAAAATGGAGCAACAAGAAATCCACTCGGTTGAGCCATTATACCAATATCTGGCCTAAGCTTCAATATTCATTCGCTTATGAATATTCATTCGCTTATGAATATTCATTCTAAATTAGGTGCGTGTCTTGACTTAACGTATTTTTTACGTTAAGTTTGATCCGACTAAAGAATTATCTCTTGCTAAAACTAAATCCACATTTGTCTGTTGACTGTGTAATTTTTGGGTTTGACGGCCAGAACCTAAAGGCTCTGCTCACCAAAAGGAATATTCCCGATCCGGAAAACGCCAACAAATTCATCACCGATTACAAGTTGCCAGGGGATTTTATAACCGATGAGGAGGATCTCCAGACTGCCGCAAACAGGATTCTAAAGGAACTTACAGGACTCACCAATATATTTCTCAAACAGCTTTGGGTGTTTGGATCCCCGAGACGAATAAACAAAGAGAGGGATATAAACTGGCTTAGGGAAACCACGGGTCTGCCAATTGAGCGGGTGGTTACTATTGCCTATTACTCCCTTATAAAAATCGCCGAAAGTCAGCAGGAGAATGCAAACATAAACAATGCACTTTGGATAAAAGTTGAAGAAATTTCCGAATTGGCATTTGACCATTTCGAAATTTTGCAGCGCGGTTTAAAAACCTTGCGCACACGTCTTCAGATCGAACCGGTTGGATTTGAGCTTCTTCCCAGACAATTTACCCTGAGGCAGCTTCAGAACCTTTATGAGGTAATTCTTGGCCGGGAACTGGACAACCGGAACTTCAGGAAGAAAATCCTGAAAGCCGAATACCTGGTAGCTACGGATGACAAGGAAAAGGAGGTAGCTCATAAACCTGCGCGCTTATTCATGTTTGACAAGGATATTTATGAAAAATCGGAAATGAGGGATCTGGGCTTTCAGTTTTGAGGGTTCGAAAAGTTATCAAAGTTTAGAAAGGTAAGAGAGTATCATAAGGGAAATGGGTTCCCGGAAATGCGAAATATCGAATCACAAAGAAGTTTTGGCATAAAGCGTTTCAGACAATGTAATGAAAACAACTAATTCACACATAAAAATGTATCTACTCGGTTACGACATTGGAAGTTCCTCGGTAAAGGCAAGTATCCTTGATGCTGCCACTGGCAAATGCATGGCTTCGGCATTTCATCCCAAACAGGAAATGGCTATCAAAGCACTTAAGTCGGGATGGGCAGAGCAGGATCCCGAAGAGTGGTGGTCTAATCTAAAACTGGCTACATCAGAGGCTATCGGACATTCGGGTGTGGATGCCTCCCAGATATTGTGTATCGGCATTTCCTATCAGATGCATGGTTTGGTTTTGATAGACAAAGACCAGAATGTGCTCCGCTCCTCCATTATTTGGTGCGACAGCAGGGCTGTGGCTTATGGCGAAGCAGCCTTTGACTCCATCGGGCATGAGAAATGTCTTTCGGGTATGCTCAACTCCCCTGGCAATTTCACCGCATCGAAACTCAAATGGGTTAAGGAGAACGAGCCCGCTCTCTACAGCAAAATATATAAAATAATGCTTCCGGGGGATTTCATCGCTATGAAACTTACGGGTGAAGTAAACACCACTGTTTCGGGTTTGTCGGAAGGTATCTTCTGGGACTTCAAGGAGAACAAATTAGCCTCCATATTGATGAGCCATTACGGTTTTGACGAAGGGCTTATCCCGGAGATCGTTCCCACATTCAGCAATCAGGGTACCCTTCTCAGATCGGTAGCTGATGAGATGGGGTTACCTTCAGGCATTCCGATTTCGTATAGAGCCGGTGATCAGCCAAACAATGCTTTTTCGCTCAACGTGCTAAATCCCGGGGAGATCGCTGCCACAGCCGGAACCTCAGGTGTGGTATACGGGGTTAGCGGAGAGGTTAAGTACGACACCTTATCCCGTGTTAACACTTTTGCGCATGTGAACCACGGGATCGGCAAAAACCGGCTTGGTGTGTTGTTGTGCATAAACGGCACCGGGATTTTGTATTCCTGGCTGAAAAACAAGTTTGCACTTCCCGGTCTCAATTATGCAGCACTGAACGAAATGGCTGCAAAAGTACCTATTGGGTCCGAAGGGCTTAGCATCCTGCCTTTCGGCAACGGTGCAGAAAGAATGTTGGGGAACCGCGAGGTGGGTTGCAGGATGAACAATATACAATTCAACACCCACAGTCATGGGCATCTGATTCGAGCTGCGAAGGAAGGGATCGTGTTTTCTTTTTTCTATGGCATGGAGATAATGAAGACGACTGGCATCAACCCATCGGTAATCCGGGCAGGGAATGCCAATATGTTTTTAAGTCCCGTTTTTCGGGATACCCTTGCGGGGATCAGTGGGGCAACGATTGAACTCTATGACACCGATGGCTCTCAGGGAGCAGCCAAAGGAGCAGGAATAGGTGCCGGAATATACTCAGGGCCTGAAGAAGCTTTCAAGAATCTGGAAAAACTAGGGGTAATAGAGCCTAATCTCTCGAAACAAGGAGAATACCTAACAGCATACAATCGATGGCTTGCACAATTAAATTCAATAATTTAAAACAAATACTATGGATTATTCAAAAGGTGACAAGGAATTCTTTCCAGGGATTGGGAAGATCAAATTTGAAGGCAAAGAATCGAAAAACCCTCTTTCCTTCAAGTACTATGATGAGAAAAAAGTCATAGCCGGTAAAACACTCAAAGAGCACATGCGCTTTGCAATGGCATATTGGCATACGATGACAGGAACCGGTGGGGACCCCTTTGGACCCGGCACAAAAAAACTCCCTTGGGATGCCAAGTCCGATGAGGTAGGGAAAGCTAAAGACCGCATGGATGCAGCCTTTGAGTTCACCTCGAAAATGGGTATGCCTTTTTATTGCTTTCACGATTTCGATCTTATTGATGAAGGCTCCTCAATAAAAGAAACAGAGAAAAGGTGGCAGGTCATGATCGATTATGCCAAAGAAAAGCAAAAACAAAGCGGCATCAAATTGCTCTGGGGAACGGCTAACGTCTTCTCGCATCCCCGCTACATGAACGGGGCAGCCACGAATCCCGATTTCAACGTTATTGCCCACGCAGGCACACAGGTGAAAAACGCAATTGACGCCACCATTGCTCTCGGAGGCGAGAACTATGTATTCTGGGGAGGAAGAGAAGGTTATATGAGCCTTTTAAACACGAACATGAAGCGTGAACTCGACCATATGGCAAAATTCCTGCAGATGGCGAGGGATTACGGAAGAAGAAACGGATTCAAGGGTGATTTCCTTATCGAACCCAAACCCATGGAACCCACCAAGCACCAGTACGATTTCGATACAGCCACGGTTATAGGGTTCCTTACCAAACATGGATTAGCAGGGGATTTCAAAATGAATATCGAAGTTAACCATGCCACCCTTGCAGGTCACACATTCCAGCACGAATTGCAGGTAGCCGCCGACGCCGGCCTTTTTGCCAGTATCGACGCAAACCGTGGTGATAACCAGAACGGTTGGGACACGGATCAGTTCCCAATCAATATTTACGAATTGGTTGAAGCCATGCTGGTTATCATCGAAGCCGGTGGCATGAAAACCGGCGGCATCAATTTCGACGCTAAAACCCGAAGGAACTCAACCGACCTCGAAGATTTGTTTATCGCGCATATCGCCGGCATGGATGCTTTTGCACGCGCTTTTGAGATCGCACACAAAATCCTCGCGAATTCAGATCTTCCTAAAATGAAACTGGCAAGATATGCATCTTTTGATTCGGGCAACGGGCAACGTTTTGAGAAGGGTGAGCTAAAGCTCGAAGACCTTCGCCGCTTGGCAGAAGAACTGGGTGAGCCCAAGCAGATCAGCGGAAAGCAGGAATTGTACGAGGCTATTATAAACCAGTACATTTAGGCGAACTCGATTCTAAACAAACACAGGCTAATATCGCAGATTCGCAGTGCAATGCGCACATAATGTGGATCTGCGATATAAATAATTCTTTTCAACTAATTAAAAAAAACTAAAATGACTAAAGAAGCAAGCTACAATAGCTTATATATTCTGGCGTTAACAATGGTTGCCACACTGGGCGGGCTTCTGTTCGGATACGACACCGCAGTTATCAACGGAGCCATAAACGCCCTGGAAAGCTTTTTTATAGGCCCACTGCGAGAACACCCCGAGCTTGCCGTTAAAGTGATTATACAATTCAAATTTGCCGCGGGTATATGCTTCGCCATTGTAGCCCTCTTGGTAAACTCTTTCTTTTTCAAGCTCTTTGGCGCGGTTAAAGGATCGGTTTATAGTATGATCCTAATTGTCGTCACCGGTTTGGTGGTGTATTTTAAATTCCTTTCCCTTCCAAATATTCTTACTGAAAACATGGCGAACTCCATAAATGGGTTTACCATCTCCAGCGCGCTTCTGGGATGTATTATCGGGGGATCGGTGGCAGGATATCTCAGCCAGACCATCGGCCGGAAAAAAGGTTTGATCCTTGCAGCCTTACTTTTCTTAATTTCAGCAGTTGGTTCTGCTATACCTGAGCAAATGAATTTTCTTCACGCACATGTGATCAGCTCTTTTATTTTTTATCGGATTATCGGAGGCATCGGTGTGGGTTTGGCATCCATGCTTTCCCCAATGTACATTGCTGAAATCGCCCCCTCCAACATCCGCGGAAAACTTGTATCATGGAACCAGTTCGCCATTATTTTCGGTATGCTTCTTGTGTATTTCGTGAACTATTTTATTGCCAAAGGCCAGCCTCAGGAATGGATCGACACCGTGGGCTGGAGATGGATGTTTGGTTCGGAAACCATTCCTGCAGTTATGTTTCTGGGGCTCTTGTTTTTCGTGCCTGAGACCCCCCGATTCCTCGTAATGAAAAACCAGGAGGCAGAAGCGCTCAAAGTTCTTACCAAGCTTTCGGGAGCGGGTACTGCAGGGGAAGTTCTGCGCGACATCAAAGGAACGCTGGTGGAAAAGAAAGTTCCCTGGTTGAGTTACGGTGGACTTATTTTAATGGTCGGCATTCTTCTTTCGGTATTTCAGCAATTCGTAGGAATCAATGTGGTTCTGTATTACGCCTCTAAAATATTCAGCAATATGGGGGCAAACACCGACACTTCGCTGTTGCAAACCATTATTGTTGGGGCGGTAAACCTCACTTTCACCGTTGTTGCCATTTTCACCGTTGACCGTTTCGGCCGTCGCCCCCTGATGATTATTGGTGCTCTGGGCATGGCTTTCAGCATGATTATGTTGGGCTTCACTTTTTATCTGGAGCGGTTAGGGATGACAGCATTGGTATTCATGCTGCTTTATACTGCCTTCTTTGCAATGTCGTGGGGACCAGTTACCTGGGTTTTACTTTCGGAGATCTTCCCGAACAGCATCCGCAGCGCAATGTCGATTGCTGTTGCAGCGCAGTGGGTTGCAAACCTTGTTGTTTCATGGACCTTTCCTATTATGGACGGAAACCCCACCCTTACAAACTTGTTCCACCAAGGATTCTCATACTGGATCTATGGGGTAATGGGGATACTTGCTGCATGGTTCGTTTGGAAGTTTGTTCCTGAGACCAAGGGCAAGTCGCTCGAAAACATGGAAAAAATGTGGAAGAAATAATAATTCCGGCACGATTCCTCTTAGGTTGGAATCGTGCCGGAATTTATTGTTATCCGGTTTAGATCTACTAAGAGGAAATCTGTTTCTGTCGTGCAAAAGCAGCCCGAAGTGGCAGAACGATTCGTTCAAGCAATCGTCTGTCATTTGTGATGATTTCCGCAACCCCCTCCATGTTTTGATTAAAGGTGAGTTCTGTTCCGTATCCGGTCTTCAAGCCTTCCGGAAGATCAACGATTACTGAATATTCGTCATCGCTCGGCACCAGCGAGATGCTACGGATGGATCCTTTTACCATCCCGAACTCGAGATAGGGATAATTCGCAAATTTTATGTTTACCCCTTGTCCGGACTTTACTTTTCCAGCCCCAGTTAGTGGCAGGCTAAGTTTTCCAATCATCTCTCCCGGATTTTTGGGAATAACCGACATTACCAGATCGCCCTCTCTAACATCCTGGTTCTGACTCCATATTCGGGTAAAACTAACAATTCCTTCCACGCTCGATTTGAGCAGATATTTTTGTTCCCAGTCGGCAATAGCTGCCGAGAGCTTGTTGGCCGCCTCATCGAGAGCCGACCTGAGTTTTCCCGCATCTTCACTCCTTCTGAGTTCCAGATCAAGAATTTCCTGAGAGAGTTTGGATATCTGGATTTCATTTGAGGCAAGGGTTATACGGGACTGTTCATAGGCAAATTGCTTTTGCAGATACAAGCCTTTTGACTTTTCATAATCCGATTCAGGAATCACTCCCTGTGCGAAAACCATGGAATCTCTGGTAAACTGCCGACCTGAGAGAGTTTCCTCCTGTTTAAGAATCCTGCTTTGGCTATTGAGTCGTCGGGAATAGTCTTTATATTTTAGTATTTCAGAATTAAGCGAATTGATTTTCTGGTTATGGTAATCCAATCCAACGAACTGAACCAAATCGTTAAACTGCTTGTGGAAATTCGCGAAATAGGGTTGAATGTCACCCAGTACGGGCTTGCCTGAAAATGCAAATCCCCCGAGATCAAGAGTTGCTTCAATTTCGGATCGGAAAGAATCGAGTTCAGCTTTAAGCTGAGCAATATCCTTGAGGTTTCCCGGATTTTCAATCACTGCCAATATTTGGCCGGATTTAACTTCCTCATTATCCTTTACAAACAGTTGCATAATCTTCCCATTGGTGCGTGCAACAGCATTTGAAGGAGGATTTTCGGTTGTAACCAGAATAGAGGCGTTAACCATATCTGGATAGGTAAACAACCAACTGCCAAGAACAATAAAAGCTATGATAAAGAATACCAGGATCGTTCCCCAACGGATGATCCAATGCGGGACATGCCCAAGAATTTCCTTTACCTCCTCGCTTTTCAGTTCAATTTCAGGTTTAGCAAGTTCTTCAGGTGTCATGGGTTGCAATTAAAATTATTTTATTAATCGGATAATTAAAGCACTCGTCCCATTCCGTCAAAAGCTTCGCTCAAAAACTAATCCGTTTCGCGTTTGTGTTAAACATCAATCCTGGCGTATTTAGCGTGTTTTTCGATGAATTCCCTGCGAGGCGGAACATCATCGCCCATGAGCATGGAGAAAATTCTATCGGCTTCAGCAGCACTTTCAATTGTAACCTGGCGCAATGTACGTTTCTCGGGATTCATGGTTGTTTCCCATAGCTGCTCCGCATTCATCTCGCCAAGACCTTTATATCGCTGGATGTGTATACCGGCAGGATTCCCCTGACCAAATTCTTCAACAACCAATTTTCTGTCGTCCTCGTTCCAGCAGTAACGTTCCTTGCTGCCTTTTTTCACAAGGTAAAGAGGGGGAGTGGCAATATACAGGTAGCCGTTCTGTATCAGCTCCATCATATAACGAAAGAAGAATGTCATAATAAGGGTTGTGATGTGACTTCCGTCAACGTCAGCATCCGTCATGATAATAACTTTGTGATATCTGATGTGTGTTAGATTCAGTGCCTTGCTGTCTTCTTCGGTACCAATTGAAACACCCAGGGCAGTAAATATGTTTTTTATCTCTTCGTTTTCAAAGATTTTGTGCATCATGGCTTTTTCCACATTAAGGATTTTCCCCCTGAGTGGCATAATCGCCTGAAACTGACGGTCGCGGCCCTGTTTAGCCGTACCACCGGCTGAATCGCCCTCCACAAAATATATTTCTGTAAGCGCGGGGTCTTTATCTGCACAGTCGGCCAATTTTCCAGGAAGACCCGCTCCCGAAAGCACATTTTTCCTTTGAACCAGCTCTCTTGCTTTTCTTGCTGCATGACGAGCTGTTGCGGCCAGGATTACTTTGCTGACAATGATTCGCGCATCCTTTGGGTTTTCCTCAAGATAGTTTGAGAGTTCGGAGCTAACGGCCATATCAACCACACCCATAATCTCAGAGTTACCCAGCTTGGTTTTTGTCTGACCTTCAAACTGAGGCTCCTGCACCTTTACTGAAATAATTGCGGTCAATCCCTCGCGAAAGTCATCTCCGTTGATATCAAACTTCAGTTTGGTAAGCATTCCCGATTTCTCTGCATAGGTTTTCAAAGTACGGGTAAGGCCTCTTCTGAAACCTGCAAGGTGTGTTCCTCCCTCGATGGTATTGATATTGTTTACATAGGTATGGACGTTTTCGGAGAAGGAAGTATTATACTGCAATGCTATTTCCACCGGGACTCCGTTCTTTTCGGTGTCAAGGTAGATTATATGCTCAATAAGGCGTTCACGGTTCTCATCAAGGAAGGCAACAAACTCTTTGAGGCCTTCGGTAGACAAAAAGCTTTCGTGCCGATATCTTGGTTCCGTGCCACCATGGTTTTCAACGCTTCCGTTAGCTTGATCCTCGAGTTCGCGCTTGTCAACAATACTCAAGCGGATTCCCTTATTCAGGAACGCCAGCTCCCTAAGTCGTGCAGAAAGTATCTCGTAATGATATTCTGTAGTGGTAAAAATTGTATCGTCAGGGATAAAATTGATGATTGTGCCGGTTTTTTCGCTGACTCCGATTTCCTTTACGTCGGCAACAGGCTTTCCGCGTTCGTATACCTGCTCATATATTTTGCCATCGCGGTGAACAGTGGCTGTAAGCCTTGTAGAAAGGGCGTTAACGCAGGAAACACCCACGCCGTGCAATCCGCCTGAAACTTTGTAAGATTCTTTGTTAAATTTACCTCCCGCATGGAGAACTGTCATTACAACTTCCAAAGCGGATTTCTGCTCCTTCTCATGCCAATCGACAGGAATTCCACGACCATTATCGGTAACAGTTACGGATCCATCTTCGTTGATAATCACATCAATGTCGGTGCAATGCCCTGCCAACGCCTCATCAATTGAGTTATCGACAACTTCATAAACCAAGTGGTGCAAACCTTTAACACTTATATCGCCAATATACATGGCGGGTCTTTTTCGTACTGCTTCCAAACCCTCCAGAACCTGGATATTATCCGCAGAATACGAATTGCCGTTTGAACCTACATTACCATTCTCCATTGCTTCAATCTCTTGTTTGGCCATTTTTTCTCTTTTTACAATCATAATTAATGAGCCTGATCTTGAGGAAATCAAAATCAGGTTTCTTGTTTTTATCCCGTTTATCGATTAAAAATTATAGTTTCCGGAAGAAATGTTTCGGAAACATAAGCGGAAAAGGAATACCCTCGTTTCGGACTACGTAAATTACTGAATTTCAAATTCATATAAATAGTTCCAACTTCTCGTTTTTCAGACACAAATATAACCAAATATGGCGGTTATACCATTTAAAAACCTAATTAATTAGTGGGATTTTTCAACAATTTTTTCATCTGTAATAAACAAATTTTTAACACCAGCCAAATCGTTGGAATATGAAATTATTTCAGATTGTGCATCCCGGTATATCGCTTCGCACTGCTCATGTGAAACGTATGGATTTTATCGGATAGTATCGCACAACCTAAACACCTTCGGATAAATAGAAATAGACTCCGGGCTCTTATAATGCATATGAAAATCCGGCCAAAAACTGAAGTCTTTGTGCAGGATACTGATTCCAAACCTGATAACGTGAAGCTGAAAGATTGTTTAGCCTCAGAAAAAAGGCCATGGTCTTTGTGTATCGGTACTCAACCGACAGGTTTATATCCGGGTATCCTTTCAGCTCATTAACGATGCCTAATGTACCGGGAGCATATCGCTTTCCTGTATAAAACACATCCATGCCAACCAGTATTTTCTCTCTGAGGTTGTAGTCGGCAGCGAGCGAAGCCTCAAAGGAAGGCCGGTGCCAGGGATGCAATAGACTGGAGAGCTGATACTCGCTATAATTTGCCTTCAGGAGAAATTCCAGCTTCTCCGACTGATGCCAGCTTACCTCTGCATTAAGGCTCATGATGGAGACATTGTCGTAATCGGCCACAAACGTATGACGAAGCACATTGCTGCTATCGTTTCTGAAGAAATACATACTATCGATTTTCTCAAAAGAACCCTTTAGGTTGAATGCCATTTTGTTGCTGTAGCGGCCTTTCAAACCGGCAAAGACGATCATGGTGTGATTTGAATTGCTGATTGCCGTTCCGGGGGTTAGGTAGGGATTTTCGAATAGGATCTTCCCGAAATTGTTGATCTCGCGGTAACCGTTGATTCCCATATATGGAATCAGCACTTTGGGAACGATATTGAACTCAAAACCGGCACGGGGGAATATGCTGACTTTCCCTTCACCGCTTTGGTCAACGTTCAGATCAAGCCCCACCAGGAACTTCCATTCGTCGGTATTTTTGGCATACCAGGGATTCACATCCACAACGGTATAGTCGGCTGTGTCCAAGCTGCCTGTCTGGCTGAAGTAGCGAATTCTCAGATCACCGCCAACAACCTGATCGTTGATTCTCTTATTCATTGAGGTTGAAAAATCAACATTGTGCTCGGTGTTTTTATAAAAATCGTTCACCAGTCCATAGTTCAGCCCTGTTTTGTAATTCAGATGGCTACTGTCGGAATAAGCGGAATAATATTTCAGTCCGCCTCCCGCTGAGAGAATCCTCTGCATGTTTTTTTTCCTCTCCAGAATCGTGTCTATCGCAGCGTTATAGCCATAATAGTCTGCCGAATTGAATCCCCCGTAAACATCTGCCTCCAGGACCGAAGATTTGAATATTTTTTTTCCATAAAGTTTCATAAGGTTATCGTTGTAACCGGCATTCACTTTCCTGTTGTTTTCAAGTTTAATCCTCCCGGTAGAAGACTGGTGGTTAAAATAAAATCCCAATTGGGTTGTTTTGGCTCTCAGCTGATTAATGCTAAGTTCCATATAAGGGGTTTTGTAGTTTCCGGCCCCGAGGGTAAGCTGGCTCTTGTACAATTTCGAAATAGGCATCCCCACCATTTTTGCGGGTTTGATGGGATCTATTTTGTAATCCGTCTCAAAACGCTGGGGAAAAATCACATAACCGAAATCGGGGGTTACGCGGATTGTATCGTTGAACACCGGGAGAAGGCTAATTTTGTTGGCATCCGAAAGTGTGGGTGTATAAGGCTTAACCACTCGCACATCCTTCTGGATTTCAGCTTGTCCGGACACCTTGGTTTGAGAGTAAAAAAGCAAAACGGCAATCAGTACTATCAGAATGGAATTTCCTCTTCGCATATTTCTTTTGTTTATAAGCATAACTAAATCATTTTCAGGGATGTCAGCAAGGAAAATCTTCCCTTGCAAATCCCTCTATTGCAGCCCGATTTCCAGAGGTTCCTGCACCGGCGACTTTTCGCGGGCGTTCAGCTTGTCTGTAATCACTTTCTTAGCTTCAACGGCAGCCGTTTTAATCCCGTCGTTCTCCTCGGTGTAATAATCAATAACGCTCTGAAGAGTTTGCAGTGCCTGGAAATCATCTCCGTTAGCCTGAAAGATATCCGCTAAAAGAAGGAAAGATTTGCCCATCCAGATGGCATGAGGGGTATTCATGTCGATAAACTCATAAATCACTTCCTCCGACCTTTTTTTGTCGCCTTGGATGAATAAAAGTTCGGCAACCCTGAATTTTGCCTCAGCCCCTTCCCGGCTGTTTACCTCAATGGCAACTTTGCTGAACCAGTCGAGTGCCGCAGGCGAATCGTTCTGTTTAAGGTAAGCGTTTGCTATGGCAAACAAGGCTTCGCGCTTAATTTCAGCCTGGATTTTGTCCTGCAGCAGTACTTGGTTTGCAGCAAGAATGGTGTTTTGGTATTCGTCAAGTTTGACATAGCAGCGCATAAGGCCTATTTGGGCTTCCCCGACATTGGCTTTTTTCTCGCCCAACTCTATCAGTTTAGCATACAGTTCCGCAGCCCGGTTGTAATCGGCATTTCCGTACGAGATGCGAGTTGCGGCAACCAGTGCCGGTTCAGAGAACATATTATTAGGTTGGGAAATGATATATTCGAGGGAGGTAAACGACTCCTGAGACATTTTTTGTTTAAGGAGACAGTCGGCCCTGTAATAATGAGCGTTTAAAAGAAAGTTCCCCTGAGTAAACCGGGCAATATAGTTATCAAGGCTCTGCACCGCTTTTACGCAGTCGCCTGCAAGGTATGCATTTTCAGCAGCCGAGTACATCAGCGAATCCTGCTCCATTGTGCTGATGGCTTTACCAATCTCCTGAACATACGACAGGTATTCATCAACATTGCTCTGGTCGACGTAAATATCCTTAATCGATTTCAAAGCATTTGATGATTCGGGTGTTCCGGGGTAATCGCGAACCACTTGTTTGTAAAAAGCAATCGCTTCGGTCGAATTGCCCGAGTTATTGGAGATAAGTCCCAACTGCGATAGTGTGCGGCTCATGTAATTGCTGTTTGGATATTCGTTATTCAAACGCTGATAGCTCTTAAGCGCTTCGCCAGCCATATCAAGCTGGGCATATGTTTTACCCAGTTCAAAGAGAGCATCGTCGACGTATGCCGATTTCGGGAAATCGCGCAAGAGCTTGTTATAGGTCTCAATTTTCTGTTTTGGCTGATCCACAAGTCCCTGGCAAAATCCTTTCTGGAAATACGCATAATCCACATCTGCCTTATTGATCTGTATCACCTTGGAGTAAAAATCGATGGCATCGGCATACCGGCTATCGATAAAACGCGTGTCGCCAAGGCGGTTATAGGCATCGGCCATGGTAACTGCACCTGAATTCTTCTCCAGGTTGGTGTAAGCCGAAAACCATTTCTGGGCATTGCTGTAATCTTTTTTTGCAAAAGCCACATATCCCAGACTGTAATTTAGCATTGGGTACTCTGTTGCTTTGTAGGAAGTGGGATCGGCCTTAAACATGTTATAATAATCCTCAGCTGTGGCCGGGTCGTTCATGCGAAAATAGGATTCCCCAAGCCAGTAGAGTGTCCTTGCCCCAATAAGCGGGTCGTATTTCGAGTATTTGAGACTTCGGTCGAAACTGGCAATGGCGTCGGTGAATCTGAGGTTGGTAAACAGTTCCAATCCCCTGAAAAAAGAAACCCTCTGCAGGGCTTTTTCCATATTCGCGTCTTTTTCTTTTATTTTCTCGAGGGATTCCATCGCCATCTTATAGTTACGGGTATTCAGATAAGCAGCCACCAGAAAATTGTAGGCCTCGTCGCTTCTTTTGGATGCGGGATAAAGGCTTAGATAGCGGTTGAAAGCAAGAATCGCCTCATTGAATGGCGAATATGACAATTCGTAGGTGACTTTTGCATAATTGAAGAGCGCGTCTTCCTGTATAGTAAGATTGAAATCCATGCGGGCAGCAGCACTAAAGGCTTTGCGGGCTTTGTTCTTGTCGCCCGTTTGGAGATAACAATCAGCCAGGTTGTACATGGAACTCTGACTGATCTCGCTGTTGGTATAAGCGATACTCTCGAACAAGGCCGCGGCCTCCTTGTACTTTCTTGTTTTATAATAGATAAACGCAAGCTGGTATCGGTCGCCAATGGTAAGGGACTTATTGCGGTCCCTGTATTTCTCGAGGTAGGGCAAGGCCTCCTTGTATTGCTCCAATGCGAAGTAGGAGTCGCCAATGATTTTCGACATCTCCCCTACCCTTTTTTCGGAAATCGAATCCATAAGTGGCGGGGCAAAAGCGATAATCTCCTCGTATTTCTTCTGCATGAAATAAATCTGGGTAACATAATACGGTGCTATGGAAGAAAAAGTAGGATCGTCGAGCAGACGCAAAAAACCGTTAAGAGCTGTCTCGTAGTTTTTCTGATCATAGGCAATGTGAGAATAATAATACAAAGCAGGCGAGGAATACTTGCTGTCGATATCCTTTATTTCGTAGAAACAAACCCTTGCCTCTTCAAAATCATTGCCCATGTAGTAACTGTATCCCTTCTGAAAATAATACTCAGACAACTCATCTGGCGTTAATACGTAGCGATCGACTTTGTTGTAGTAGGATATGGCCCGCGAATATGTTTTTTTGCTGTACATGTAACCAGCCAAACGAAAATGCGCATTATTGATCAACTGGCTTTCAGGATTCTCGTTCACGAACTCATAGACCTTGTATTCCGCATCCAGGTTAAAAAGCTCAATAGCGCACAAGGCTGAATAATACATTGCCCCAGCCCTGAGTTCTGATTTTTCGGTACCGTAAGTGTCAAGTGCCTTTGAGAAAAACTCCTGAGCAGCACTGTACTTTTCCATTTTATAAAGTTCCAACCCCTTGTAGTAATCCCTATCGGCAAATGTGTTGATGCTGGTCTTCTGTGCCTGCAAGGCTAAGGTAAATGCTATTAAAAAAACGAGAAACCAAGTTCTTCTGATTATCATGTTCGCAATTTTGTTAAATCGAGTAAAGTTATGAATTAAAAAAGCAGTGCTTTTAGCTGAATAATCTTTTTAATTAACATATTGGTGTTAATATGAATCTGCAAATTCATGTCTTTGTATAGAGTGTCACTGTTGTCCTTTAAAAGATTTAAGATTCCTCTCTGCCTAAGGCAGATCGGAATGACAGGCTATTTCGAGTTTTATGAGTTGTTTGAGGTTGGTTGGCAGCTTCGCTGCCAACCAACCTCAAACAACTCATTCCAAGGCACGTAATTGACTGTCATTCTGAACGAAACGAAGTGAAGTAAAGAACCTATTCATCAATATTGTTTTTTATCGGACAACAATGATTAAGTATCTAAGAAAAACAAAGGCAAAGCTCAAAACGATCAGTTACAATGTCAGTGTTTTGCCAGGAAATATTCTTACATCATCAATTCCAAAGATTAATAAAAAACATGATCCTTGCTTAGCAATTTTATTACCAAAACGTTTACCTTTCCCAAAAATTGCATGGCTATGTCACTTGATAAAATTATTGAATTTCAAAATGTCTCTATCGCAATAAAGGATCACCTGATTCTTTCGGATATAAATTTCGAAGTTGAAAAGGGTGAATTGGTATACCTTATCGGGAAAGTGGGCAGTGGAAAAACCAGCCTCATAAAGACCATTAACGCGGAGATTCCCCTGAAGTCGGGAAATGCCCAGGTTGCCGATTTCAAACTGGAAGAGCTAAAAAAGAAACAGGTTCCTTTTCTGAGACGCAAATTGGGTATAGTTTTTCAGGACTTTCAGTTGCTGATTGACCGATCGGTTCATGAAAACCTTGAGTTTGTTCTCAAGGCAACCGAATGGCGGAATAAGGATGAAATCAACACTCGTATTGGCGAGGTTCTTGAGAAAGTAGATCTGGGATTCAAGGGATATAAGATGCCTCACCAATTGTCGGGCGGTGAGCAGCAAAGGGTGGTTATTGCCAGGGCTTTGCTCAACAGTCCTGAGATTATCCTGGCCGATGAGCCTACAGGAAACCTCGACCCAAAGACATCAGAAGATATCATGCAAATTCTTCTGGAGATTAGCCGA
>JFJP01012165.1_pt1 | contig 25790 bp, 26 predicted proteins | sample 431651 | NCBI WGS metagenome assembly JFJP01 (sample SAMN02602958, study PRJNA72255) | Microbial mat metagenome, whole genome shotgun sequencing project. | biome: fresh water; feature: sink hole; material: water; isolation source: purple microbial (photo- and chemosynthetic) mats found in...
CCCGCGAACCTTTGTGGGTTACACGCTTTCCAAGCGTGCGCGCTAAGCCAGACTACGCGACCTCTCCATTTTCAGCGGGCGAATTATACCATGTGTTTTCAGGTTGGATGAAATATCGTAACTACAAAAAAATTGAAGGTAAAAGATCTTGATTAATCGGCGTTTTCGGCACAGCGAAAGCCCCGGCTCAATCCGGCCGAATCGGGTTCATGTTTATAGCGGCGGAAGGTGGTGATGTCATCTTCCTGGGCATCGTAGGCTCCTCCACGGAGCGAGCGTTCGGTTCCCGTTTCCGGCCCAGTGGGATTTTTATAAGGCGAGTTAAGGTAAAACTTGTTTAAGAACCAATCGGACGTCCACTCACGCACATTGCCGCCCATATTCAACACCCCGTATGGACTTGCGCCCAGCGGATAGCGATAAACAGAGAGCGGTTCGCCGATCAGCGCTTCTGCAAAATTGGCGAGGCGGGGAGTTGCCCGGGAATTTCCCCAGGAATAGTAGCGTGCATCAGTACCACGTGCTGCTTTTTCCCATTCTGCTTCGGTGGGCAGGCGTCTGCCTGCCCATGCACAGTATAGCTCTGCACCATACCAGTTTACATACACAACAGGCAGGTTGCGATAAATCCAATTGCCGTAATATGGATTTAACCGGGGCACGGGAGGAAAACATTCACCGCTGTTTACACAAGTTTCATACATTGCATTGGTGACTTCGACCTGATCCATCCAATACCCATTCAGGTATACAGGATGCAGTGGATACTCCCTGGATTTGGGGTCTCCATTGTCTCCCATCATAAATTCCCCGGCGGGAACGTATACCTGTGTCATGCCGTCCACGTTTGAGATTTTTACATCCACCGGAATATTTGAACTGGGCCTTCCAATATTAAATGCCGCGAGCTCATAACGGAGAAACAGGGTGGAAAACCTTTCCTCTTGAACTGCGCGCCATGCGCGAAGAACAAGATCAAGATTCGTAATTGATATGATTGAGGTGACGAGGAAGATAATTATCAGCACCCAGAATGATATTTTTCTTTTGGTCATGGTTGTGTTTGTTTGATGAGAGGTTACATTTTTCACCCTTTGATTGGGCATTTTATTTTACTCCAACTCTAACAACATCAAATGCCCTGGCATAATATCAGTTAAACTATGAACGGCCGATGGTGGTTTAAAATGTGATTCCACACTGAGTGCTGTCAAAAATATATCCTTAGATTACGATCAGGATAAAAAAACAAGGTTGAAGGAATTAGATCCATGAAAATTTTAGCAGTAGATGTTGGCACAGGTACACAGGATATTTTCCTGTACGATTCAAATCTTGATGTCGAGAATGGTTTTAAACTTGTTTTGCCTTCCCCAACGATGATGATTCACCATCGCGTGAAGCGGCTGCTTCAGGAGCGGACTCCGCTGCTATTCACGGGACACCAAATGGGCGGTGGCCCCTCGTCGTGGGCAATTGAAGAGGCTGCGCGCGCGGGGATTGCTGTGTACATGACTCCCGGCGCGGCAGTGACAATCAATGATGAATTTGAGAAAGTGGAGCGGTTGGGGATCAGGATTATTTCAGAGGATGAAGCGAAACGTCTTAAGTTCAATGTACACCGTTTGGTTTTGAAGGATTTTGATTTTGAATTAATTACCAGGACCTTTATGGATTATGGTGTTTCATTGGCTGATTTGGGGGCGGTTGCGGTGGCTGTATTTGATCATGGCAATGCGCCTGCGGGAGTTTCAGATAGGCAGTTTCGATTTGATTATCTGGATGAAAGGATCAAAGAGAAGAATTCACTTTCTGCTTTTGGATATCTTTCCGATAATATTCCCGAAATTATGACTCGCCTGCAATCGGTTGCGGATTCGGCACACGATTTACCCTGTCCGCTGGTGGTAATGGATACCGCCCCCGCGGCAATTTTAGGAGCGAGCTTCGATCCAGTTGTTGCAGCCCGGAAACAAAAGATCATTTGCAATGTGGGCAATTTTCACACGCTTGCCTTTCGCTTGGGGGAGGGGGGGATTGAAGGGGTCTTTGAGCATCATACGGGCGAGATCGACCTGCCGAAACTTGAGTCATTGCTGCATAGGCTGGCAGATGCTTCGCTCAGGCATGAAGATGTCTTTGATGATATGGGACACGGTGCATTGATGTACACTGATGAAATCCTTGAGTTTGGGAAAGGTGACTATGATGTCTATGTAACAGGTCCACGCAGAAGCCTGTTTAATCATCAATTAATCGGCCCTTCATCCAGCGTGCGAAGCATTCAACCATATTTTGCTGCTCCCTTTGGCGACATGATGATTGCAGGGTGCTTCGGGTTGCTGGCGGTAACAACTGCGATGCTTCCGAATTTGACCGAAGTAGTCCTGGATCCGTTGCGCAGCGGAAATGCACGGGGAGTCGCTCCGTGGGATGGTTGAATTTAAAAAAACAAATCAAAAAGGTAGAATTCTATCCTTTTTACTTTACATGTTGTACAATAAAGATGGTCGCATTCCACAATTCACGAAAGGAGTCAAAATGACTGAACAACCACAAGGATGTGCGCGAGTTACAGGTACTGTAGCCGGTGACAAGCCAAACGACCAACCAACATCCAATCCAATTGAAAAAAAGGAGATAGCCATGACAGCACGAGTTGGGCAAAAAGCCCCAGAATTTACAGCACCTTCCTATTACAAAGGCGGATTTACTCCGGTGAAACTTTCCGACTTTGCGGGAAAGTGGGTTTTAGTATGTTTCTATCCAGGTGATTTCACCTTTGTCTGAGCGACAGAAGTATCGGCGGTCGCCGATCAATACAGCAAGTTGCAGGAATTGGGGGTCGAGGTTATCTCTGTCAGTGTTGACAGTCATTTTGTTCACAAGATGTGGAATGACCATGAATTAACGAAAATGGTGGAAGGTGGTGTGCCATTTCATATGGCATCTGACCAGGCAGGAAACGTTGGCCGCGCCTATGGCGTGTGGGATGAGAATCAAGGCATTGAATTACGAGGACGATTTATCATTGATCCCGATGGCGTGATCCAGGCGATGGAAGTGATGACCCCGCCCGTAGGCCGCAAACTTGCGGAGACCATCCGCCAGATCCAGGCTTTCCAGCATGTGCGCGCAAGCAAAGGCACAGAAGCGACTCCCGCTGGTTGGGAGCCAGGTCAATTGGTCTTGAAGCCCGGTCCCGCGCTGGTTGGAAAAGTTTGGGAAGTTTGGAATCCCAGGATGGAAAAATAAGATCGCGTAAATTTGTTTTGTAAGACCTACAAAATCTAAATTCAGCAGTTCCCGTCGAAAGGCGGGAACTGTTTTTTGATCAGTTACTCCTCGCTTCCGCAAGAATGTTGAAAGGGTGAAATATTCCTTATGAAGGATATTCCTCGCGCACGATCTCAATAAATTTTTTTGCGAGAAAGGATAGAGTCCGCTCGACATGGGTTGCCGCTGCGATTTTTCGCTGCGGAGCGGCGTCGCTCAGGTTGCGGTAGACAATTTGTTTTGATTTATCGCTCTTTGCCAATGCTTTTGGGACGAGGGAAACACCCAACCCCAGTGCAACGCAGTTTTGTACAGTGGTCAGCTGTGAGGTATGACAGACAATCTTTAATTCCAGATGCTGTTGGTAGCAAAAAGATTGGACTTGCTCACCGAGACAGTGCATTTCGCTGAGCGCGATAAACGGGAAGTTATCCAACTCTTTGACAAGGAGGGTCGCGCCTGTAATGATATCGTGCGCTTTAGAGGATGCCACCAGCAGTGGTTCGCTCAATAATTCCTGGGTGCGGATCATTTTGTTATGGATGGGCGTGCTGGTGATGCCGACATCCAGCTTTCCATCCACCAGATCGTGGACGAGAGCTTGCGTCAGGTCTTCATGGACAGACAGGCGCGCGTGGGGATACTCACGGCCAAAGCGTTTAATGACGCGCGGCAGGACAAAGGGTGCGATGGTGGGGATGAACCCAACGGTCAACATGCCGCGGCTTGAATCCATCTCCTGATTCATGGAATGTTTGATTTCCTGTAATTCGGCAAGGATGGTTATTGCGCGCGGGAGCAGGTTGCGCCCGGTGTCGGTCAACACTACGCGGTGTCGTAAACGATCAAAGAGCGGATCACCCAGCTCCTGCTCCAGTTTGATGATCTGCTGGCTGAGCGAAGGCTGGGCAACGTTACAGCGCTCGGCGGCACGGCTGAAACTGCCAGTCTCAGCGACTGCCACAAAATAGTTCAACTGATGAATTTCCATTATTGCTCTCTTTTGGTTGATTTTACAGGGGCGGTGTCACCATACTGGATAAAAATTCATTATAGCTATTGCCTATGAATGATATAGGCGATTTATATTTTACATCTATACAAGGAAATTATACAATGTATTTATAGGAAATAAGCAGATACCAATAAGGAGAATAAAAAATGAGCGAAGAAAGCAAATGTCCAGTACCTGGACACGCTGGCATGACATCTGCCAGCCGGGGAACATCCAACCGCGATTGGTGGCCCAATCAACTGAACCTCAACATCCTGCACCAACACGCGCCGGCGTCCAACCCGATGGAACCTGATTTCAATTATGCCAGGGAATTCAAGAAGCTCGACCTGGCTGCGGTCAAGAAAGACCTTGCCACGCTGATGACTGATTCGCAAGATTGGTGGCCTGCCGACTGGGGTCATTACGGCGGACTGATGATCCGCATGGCATGGCACAGCGCAGGCACCTACCGCACCGGGGATGGCCGGGGCGGCGGCGGCACCGGTAATCAGCGTTTTGCGCCGGTTAATAGTTGGCCTGACAACGTCAGCCTTGATAAAGCGCGCCGTTTGCTCTGGCCTATTAAACGCAAGTATGGCAACAAACTTTCCTGGGCTGACCTGATGATCCTAGCAGGCAACGTGGCGCTGGAGTCGATGGGTTTCAAGACTTTCGGTTTTGGCGGCGGTCGTGCGGACATCTGGCAGCCTGAGGAAGATATCTACTGGGGCAACGAAGAAACCTGGCTGGGTGATAAGCGCTACAGCGGCGAACGCGATCTTGAGAATCCGCTGGCTGCTGTACAAATGGGCTTGATCTATGTCAACCCTGAAGGGCCCAACGGCAAACCGGACCCAGTGGCATCGGGACGCGATGTGCGTGAGACCTTCGCCCGCATGGGTATGAATGATGAAGAAACTGTGGCGCTTGTTGCCGGTGGACATACTTTTGGCAAGGCACATGGCGCGGGCGACCCGAAACTGGTAGGACCCGAGCCAGAAGCCGCCCCGCTGGAAGAAATGGGACTGGGCTGGAAGAATAGCTTCGGTACCGGTGTGGGTGTTCATACTACCACCAGCGGAATCGAAGGTGCGTGGAAGCCAAACCCCACCCAGTGGGACATGGGCTACTTCGACATGATCTTTGGTTACGAGTGGGAACTGGTCAAGAGCCCGGCTGGCGCTCAACAATGGTCAGCCAGGAATTGCAAACCGGAACACATGATTCCCGACGCGCACGACCCCTCGAAAAAATTCCCGCCGATGATGACCACCGCTGACCTGTCGCTGCGATTTGACCCGATCTACGAACCCATCGCGCGCCGCTTCCATCAGGATCCGGAAGCATTCGCAGATGCCTTTGCCCGCGCCTGGTTCAAACTGACCCACCGTGATATGGGTCCCAAGCCTCGCTACCTCGGGCCGGAAGTCCCCACCGAAGACCTGATCTGGCAGGACCCGCTCCCCACTGTCGATCATCCCTTGATCAACGCCAGGGACATCGCCGACCTGAAAGCCAAGATCCTGTCTGTGGGATTGTCAGTGTCGGAATTGACCTCCACCGCGTGGGCATCGGCTTCAACCTTCCGCGGCTCCGATAAACGTGGCGGCGCCAATGGGGCGCGCATTCGCCTGGCTCCGCAAAAAGACTGGGAAGTCAATCAGCCCACGCAACTTGCAAAGGTTCTCACTGCGCTCGAAGGTATTCAGAAGTCCTTCAATAGCACCCAGAAGGATGGCAAGAAAGTCTCGCTGGCTGATCTGATCGTGCTGGGCGGCTGCGCGGCAGTCGAAGCCGCGGCTAAGGCAGCTGGTCACACAGTGGAAGTACCCTTTACTCCGGGCCGTACCGACGCTTCGCAAGACCAGACTGATGTGAACTCATTCGCCGTGCTTGAACCCGAAGCAGACGGCTTCCGCAACTACCAGAAGGCGGCCTTCACTGTCTCACCGGAGGAAATGCTGGTGGATAGGGCGCAGTTGCTGACCCTCAGTGCACCCGAGATGACCGTGCTTGTCGGCGGCCTGCGTGTGCTCGGCGTCAACGTCGGCGGGGCACAGCACGGCGTGTTCACCAGGCAGGCTGGCAAGCTGATCAACGACTTTTTCGTCAACCTGATCGACATGGGTGTCGTCTGGCACCCCACTTCGGAAACTGCCGATACTTTCAATGCTCACGACCGCAAGACCGGCGAAGTCAAGTGGTCCGGTACCCGTGTGGATCTGGTCTTCGGCTCAAACTCGCAGCTGCGCGCTCTTGCCGAGGTCTATGCCCAGGACGATAACAAGGAAAAGTTTGTGCGTGACTTCGTCGCTGCCTGGAACAAGGTCATGAACCTCGACCGCTTTGACCTTGCCTAACCATCTGAAAAATTTTGAAATATGGGTGAATCTGTCCCTGCATGAGTTGATCGAAAAGACAGCTGATTAAAGCCTTGAAATATCAGGAAATAAAAACATCCCTCACCAATATGGCGGGGGATGTTTCATTATTAAACCAAATTTGTATTATGCTGCCGGAGCAGCCTCGCCTTTGTTTCCTTCCATCGATTGCAATGCCAGGTATTGGTCACCAAATTTGTGGATCTTCTCCATTTCGAGGTCATACTGGCTGTAATGGCGTTCCTCGTCATCCACAAGTCCCTCGAAGACTTTTTTGGAACCAGAATCTGCATTGGCAGAACATTCATTTGCCCACTTGTTGTAATCCTGGACGCTGCCCTCCTCCAATTTTCGTGCCAATTCAAGCATGGCTTTCGGGTCATGGATCTTCTGGACGCCGCCCGAGGTGACCATTTCCACCTCGCCGCCGAGGAACAGGATGCGTTCGGCGCAGCGTTCGACATGTCCCATCTCTTCGACGGCAGTTCTCATGAATAGGTTCGAGAGCTGACCATAGCCCTGATTTTCGCAGTGAAAATGAAAGAACATGTATTGGTGTACAGCCATTATTTCATCGGCAATGGCTTTATTCAGTAATTCGATGCTTTTTGGGTGCATGGATAATCTCCTTATTGATTGTGAAATTTATCATATGTTTATTATAGCAGAATGGTCTTTTCTAAGTGATAATTTTGAGCTTGGGCGAATGAAGTAGGGTATGTTATTTACATGGTTCAAGACACTTCATTATTTATAAGCAATTGAGATAAACTATTCTCCTGGATTAAAAACTGGCTGTCTTTGAGCGGAAAGCCAAATCCATTAAAAAGGAGTTGAAGGTGAATCAATCTTTACATCTGATCACGTTGGGAGTGGATGACTATCAAAAATCACGCCAGTTTTACAAAGAGGTTTTGGGCTGGAAGCCAACCAATGTCAGTAATGATAATATTACATTCTTTCAGGCAAGTGGAGTTGTACTTGCCATTTACCCCCGTGAAAAGTTGGCGGAAGACGCGCTTGTCTCTCCAGCGCGAAGTGGGTTTGCGGGAATAACTCTGGCATATAATGCTCGTAGTGAAGCGGAAGTGGATGAGATCATCAAGGATTTAAAATCAAAAAAGGTGAAAATTGTGAAGGAGCCTCAAAAGGCGTTTTGGGGCGGCTATAGTTCCTATTTTGCCGACCCCGATGGTTATTGCTGGGAAGTGGCGTATAACCCGTTCTTTCAATTTGATGAAAATGGGAATTTGAAATTGGAGTAAAAGCAGGTCGCTTTTCAAACCTGACTCAAGGAGAAAAACATGTGCGGAATTTTCGGCTACGTTACAAGTAATGAAGAAGCTCTTGGACCGATCTTGATCGCCGCGGCAGAGCGGCTAACCTATCGCGGTTACGACTCGGTCGGTGCGGCCACTATCAACCGCGGGAAGATCGATCTGCGCAAGGATGTTGGCAAGGTGGATGCAGTGGCGGCGAAATATAACATCGCAGAGATGCGTGGACAGCGCGGTATCACCCAGTTAAGGTGGGCTACATTCGGTGAACCATCACAGGTGAACTCCCAGCCGCATTTGGATTCGATGGGTGACATGGTCGGCGCTCACAATGGCAATGTGGTGAATAATGTCGAATTGCGAGAGCAATTCATGGCAGAAGGCATGACCGTCCGCTCGCAGAATGATGGAGAGACCTGTGTGCATGCGGTGGAGCGTTATATCAGCCGTGGTTATCAATTCATCGATGCGATCCGTTTGGCGTATGGCGATTTGCAGGGCGATTACACCTTTGTCATCGGTCGGGCGGATGATGACAAACTTTATGCTTTTAAAAAAGGATCGGGTATGGTGGTGGGGCTTGGCGCAGGTTTTACCTGCGTTTCATCTGACCTCCCTTCGATCCTGCCTCTAACGCGCAGTGTGATCCGCCCGCATGATGGTGAGATCGTCACGCTTTGGGCAGACCACGTGGAAGTCCGCTCGGTGAAGGATGGCAAGTTGATCGATCGCCAGCCCGAATTGGTCACCGAGACGATGGACGCGGTGCAGAAGGGCGGCTATCCCCATTTTATGCTAAAGGAAATCCATGAGCAGGCGCAGGTTGCACGGGAATTGCTTCACCTGCTGGATGGCAGTTCAGACGTTCAGCCTTTAATTGAAAAGATGAAGAGCGCCCGTCATTTGTATTTCATCGGCTGCGGTACGAGTTATCACGCTGCAATGGCGGGGGCGGTGTATTTTGCACAGTTGGCGGGACGCGCTGTAATTCCAATTCTCGCGCCACAATTTATCGCACAGTATGCGCCAGCGGTTGGATATGAAGATGTGGGGATTTTCGTCAGCCAATCGGGCGAGACCAAGGATGTGCTTAATGCTTTGGAAGCAGCTGAAGTGCGCGGCATGACTTGTTTTGGATTGGCAAACGTGGTCGGTTCCACTTTGACGAAAGCCACTTCGTTCTGTCTCCCCTTGTGCTGTGGATATGAAATTAGTGTGCCTGCCACGAAGACTTTTACCAACCAGGTTGTGACGTTCCTGTATCTGGCTTATCGGATGGCCGGAAAAAACACCAGCGACCTTGCGCGTATCCCTGAATTAATGGAACAGACGATTGAAATGGTCGCCCCGCAGATCGAAAAAATTGCACAGGATATCAACGAGTGGAATGATATGTACTGTCTCGGTTATGGCGCGACCTACCCGATCGCGCTGGAGGGAGCGTTGAAGTTGAAGGAGATCACTTACGCTCATTGCGAAGGGATGCTCTCGACCGAGTTTAAGCACGGACCGCTCTCTGCGGTGAGCAAAGGATTCCCGATAGTCTTTATTGCGGGTCCCAACGATGTGCCGCTCATTATCAGCGGGATTAACGAGGTCAAAGTGCGCGGCGCACGAACCATCGTGGTTGCGGAGGATGATCCCCGCCTGCGCGCCAATGGCGACGATCTTGTAGTCATTCCCAACTCAGATCCACATACTTACGCCTTGCTTGCCGTCCTGCCTTTGCAGCTGCTCTCCTATCACATGTCCGTGATGCGTGGCTTTGATCCGGATTTTCCGAGGAATTTGTCGAAAACGTTGACTGTTGATTAATTGGGCACGGTCGGAGATGACACCTGGCAGATGAACTCTTAATTCGAGGAAGTCTGCTCAAAAGGGATCGTTATCAATTGCAGGCCTTTCAGGTGCTGGGAAGGGTTTTTGTATAGGTGGGAAAAGAATTTGTGAGGTATGTTGAAAATGTTATAGGGGTGGGTAAGGTCAAAACTTGACAGCTGGCAATCCTGGCGAAGGCGTTGTGATGTAAAAAGCCAATCAAGGTAAGATGGAGGTAGACAGATCACACAACTGTTGGAAGGAAAATTCTTTTCCCCCTTTTGCGCGTTTGATGTTCCATTCAATTAAATTTTTCTTCACCCATCTCCAAAAAGGATACCAAAATGAAAAAACGCCCCCTCCTAATTTTCCTGTCGATTTTAGCCGCCTGTATTTTGGTGGCAGTCTGTGGTTTGGTTGCAAGTTCCATGTTTGGAGAGGATTCTTCCACCGAAGAATTCACCTCAGAGGCAGAGAGTGATGAGCCCATTGCAACCAGCTCGTCAGACGATCTAACCTCTGATTTCAACTTCGATCCCCAAGAGAATGGGTTTAGTTTTCCAAATTATGGCGATGACATCCCGGCCACCAATTTAACTGCGGTTGAACTACGCCGCATGTTCGGGGATCAGGTTTGTGCGGATATAAACGGGGATGACTGCACACTAACGCCTCCCGCAGAGCAGTGGATGGAGCAGATCAACGGCGCCATGGCAGGTGGTCATTGCGAGGGCATGGCGGCACTCAGCCTGATGATGTACACCGATCAGATTTCCCCATCTGACTTTGGAGGATCATTGGCAAGTGACCTGGACATCAATGATGAATTACTCCAGCGAGAACTTGCGTATTGGTGGACGACTCAGGCCGTTGCCCCCACGTATACCAGTGTCATTAAAGGCACACCGATGGAAATTTTTGAAATTGTCCAGCAGATGAGCGCCAATGGTGAGACATATACCATTGGTATCTATAATGAGAACAGCGGGCATGCCATTACCCCCATTGGGGTTGCAGATAAAGGCGATGGTGTGTATGCCATCCTCGTCTATGACAATAACTACCCGGGCGAAACCAGGGAACTATATGTTGATTCCCGTGATAACTCCTGGACATACGAAACCTCCATTAACCCGCAAGTCCAGTCGGATGTCTGGTCTGGAAATGCAGACACCCAATCCCTAGACCTGACACCCACTTCGGCGCGTCTTGATACACAGGAATGTCCCTTCTGTTCTGGATCCGGATTCTCCAGCAAAGGTGGAACAAAGTTCGCTGCGCCCGATCAAAAACTCAACCAGATATTTCTTGATGGTGAAGGGCATATTCTCATTACCGATGAGAACGGCAACCGTCTTGGCTATGTGGATGGAAAGATCGTAAATGAAATAGACGGTGCCTCATTTACTGAATTTCGCATGGGCGCAAGCATGAATGCGCCAGAACCGGTTTATTCGCTGCCCGCCCATCTGGATGTGACTATCGAGGTTGATGGTTCAGCTTTGGAAGAAGAAACCCTCACCGACCTGGTCTTGATCGGACCCGGCTATAGTATTGGTGTTGAGGAAATCTATCTGACCCCTGGTCAAGTAGACATCGTCTATTTTTATCCTGTTGATGAGATGATCGCCTATGAAACACTTGCAGATGAAGGTCCCAATATCGTTTTTGGGATTGAAAATCCTGAGGCGGAAGCTGATTACTATTTCGAGATCTACGGCGCAGATATCACCGGCGGCGGCATCATCACAGCCTGGCTTGATAGTAAAGCAGGTGACCTGTTGATAAATACTGAAAAATTGAACAATGAAGGCGAATTCAACTTTTATATGACACGAATTACTGATGAGTTTGAAGAGGAATTTTCGGCTGAAGAAATTATCCTTGCGGAAGGTGCGCTTGTCTATATAAACTACGCAGAATGGACTGATGCGAACCCCGAAGGCGTTTATTTTGGCATTGACCTGGACGGGGATGGCAACATTGATGACGAATATGTGGTGGATGATCTAAGTGAGTAAATAAATTCCCGTATAGGATTCCGGGGTTTCACTTGACGATACAGGTGAATACCCCGGGATTTTTTTATTAGTTCCTTCATATGTCTCTGAAGGTTGCGGCAGCTCCCGATCTAAGCCATGTCACTGTCTAGCCTAGCATCAAGCAGTCACTTTGGAAAAGAATGGTGTCGTGGCAGTCTTTGATTGTTATTTCATTAATGCTATACTCGTTCAAACACAATGCCTCCGGAAATTTTCCTGCCTGATCGCGAAAGGAGATGAATATGAAAAAACTGCTGCCCATAGCCCTTGTTTCCTCCTTGATATTAATGGCTCTGGTCTCCTGCTCCCTGACCTCCGCTGCCTCCGAAGATGAAATTGCGATGGCAACCCCCACACTTATGGCAACCACAATTAAACTTGGCGTTCAGACAGATGCCTCAGCTCTTACTGCGGTTGGGCAAGTCATCAAATATATTCATACAGTCAAGAACAAAGGTGCAGCAGCTGTTCAGGGTCCTTTGACTGTCACTGGGGCCGTCTGCCCGGAGATTAACTCGATCGGGAATATGGATGCCAATTTTGATGTGGATGAGGTCATAACCTGCACCTCCGAGTACATCGTTACACAAGCTGACCTCGATAGAGGCTCAGTCACTACGATCATGATCGCCACCGCGAGCGGTGTCAACTCAAACACGGTCACCACCACCATTTCCAAGGCGGCGCCTGTTTTATTGAGCTTGAGCAAAACAGCGAACCCCGGCACGTATGATCAGGTTGGACAGGTTATTACCTATACTTATGTCATCTTGAATAACGGCACGACAAATTTGGGACCTGGCCAGTTTATCGTGACAGATGCCGGATTTAGTTCTCCCATTAATTGTGGCGAAGCAACAGCCAGCCTTGCTCCTGCAGCTACCCTTTCGTGTACTATAAATTATTCAATATCCCAGGCAGATGTGGATGCCGGCTCTGTCTCTACCAAGGCAACCGCATCCATCAGCGGCTTGGCAGACTCACAACCGGTCAGTGTTACCCTCACAAAAGGTTCTGTTGCTGCTCCCACAAGTTCAACCCTGATACCCGGCTCGACGATACAACATAAAGTAAAAAGCGGGGAATGGCTATTGCAGATCGCCCGTTGTTATGGCGCAGATACCGCCAAGGTACTTCAATCGAATTCCCAGCTTGATGATCCTGGTGATATCTCGCCAGACATGATCATTACTGTTCCAAATATCGGCAGCGCCGGTAAAATTTACGGACCGCCTTGTGTTACAACTCATACCGTTCAATCTGGAGATACTTGGGCATCCATTGCCCTCAAATACAATGCGGATGTTGCTGTTCTGAAAAAAGTCAACAAGAATGTCCTGGAAGTTGGTCAGGTGCTTAACGTGCCGCTAAATTCAGCCGGGCTTTCCCAATAAATGTGAACTGCTGTGCTGCCGCAGCCAGATTATCTTTGTGATCCCCTTTCTGACAAATGTGTTGTCTCCTTGACAAATAGACATTTATCTATATAATATCAAATAGAAAGTTGTCAATATGAAATTTAACCCTGTTCTCTTTGCCAAAGCGATCTCTGACGAAACCCGTCAGAAAATCATGAACCTGTGTTGCTGCAATTCTCTTTCAGTCAATGAGATCGTGGATAAGCTGGATGTCTCGCAACCAACTGTTTCACATCATCTCGCCATCCTGCGTCAGGCGGATTTGGTCACAGTCCGTGAAGAAGGCAAGCAGACTTTCTACTCCCTTAATCAGGAGAACGTCGCCATTTGTTGCGGACAATTAATGGTAAGGTTTGCGCCTGAAACTGTGACCACTGAAAATCTACTAAAAACCATTAAGGCTTGATCGGGGTAAGTTTCGGCGCCGGAACATCGCCCCGTTTTTTTTAGCAAAACACATAGACGAACTTCTATATAACATAAGGAGATAAAATGACTCAATCCCCCACGTCCATTCATGACACCGTTCGCGAGCATTATGCAGAGCGGATTAAAAATTCCGCCGTTTCCTGTTGCGGCTCTGATGGCTGTTGTACTCCTGAGAGCAATCTTTACCCTGTTGATCTACTCACCACGGTACCTTCTGATGTAGCTGGCACCAGTTATGGCTGCGGAGACCCGATCACACTTGCTGAACTAAAGCCTGGCCAAACTGTACTTGACCTCGGCTCTGGCGCAGGGCTTGATTGCTTTCTTGCAGCTCAGAAAGTTGGTGAGACAGGTCATGTTATTGGAGTGGACATGACCCCGGAAATGATCGAGCGGGCTGAAACTAATGCAAAGCGTGTCAACTTGAAGAATGTTGAATTTCGACACGGCTATCTGGAAAACCTGCCTGTTGAGAGTAATTCCATCGATGTAATCATATCGAATTGTGTCATCAACCTTTCACCTGACAAGGAAAAAGTATTCCATGAAGCATTTCGTGTACTTGCCCCGGGCGGCAAATTGTCAGTTTCAGATATTGTCACCAATGGTCCGCTGCCCCATGCGGTCAAGCAAAGCCTAAGCGCATGGGCGGGGTGTGTGGCGGGTGCAGTGGAAGCCGATGATTATATTGGCATGATGAAATCTGTTGGATTTACCGATGTGGCCGTTACCCCTGTTTTCTTCGACAAGGAAACTGTTGATGCAGCCCTGGCGGATATGGGCGATGCTTTGGATCTTCAAACTATTTCGCGGGATGATGTATACAAAGCGATCTATAGCGCAAAGATCACTGCCTATAAACCTGTGCAGTGAAATAATTCCATTTGTATCGTTGCAAGCCTCCGTTAATGTTGTCGGCGGCGTGGCAATCTCCAGTTGGTCAGAATTACCCCATGGAATGGGAGATTGCTTCAGAATAATATCCTTGCGAGGACAGTCATGTGATAAAAGGGAAAACGATAAACCGCTAAAGTTTTTGAATATTCTTCGGGTTGAATACTGAGATATGCTTGATGCCAAGCATATCTTGGTTTTCTTCGTTCAACTCGACCCAGTAGAAGCTGCGGTGCCCGGAGTATGGGTCTATCTTGATCACTTTGCCTTCGTACCAACCTTCCTGATCCCCAAATTTTGAATCAAGATGGACTTTTACCAGATCGTTAACTTGGATTGCTTCTGTCATATGATTTCAGCGGGTCCTGATAATGACCGCCCGATGGTGATGACCCGTCCACTGTAGGCTGCGGCAAAACGCTCCACCGTTAGCCGCGCACCAGCTTGCAGTTCAGCCCGCCGCCCTGACGGATTGTTGACGTAAAAGGCTTGAGGATGCCCATCCACACAGTCAACACCAATGATGACCATGAGATGTCCGCCCTGTTTGGTAATGCTCAGGCGGTCATCCCCCGCTTCGTAAGAAACAGAGGCAATCACCATCTTTCCTTGCCGTAAATAGCCGGGGATTTCTTCCAAACTGGCTGGATTGGCTTCTGCTGTCAGCCCAATTTCCTGTGCCATTTTAACCAACGTATGATGCACCCAGCCCACTTCGTGGCTGCTGCCGTCTGCCTCGTTGTGGTGGATCAGATATCCGCCGCGTTCCAGTCCCAGGCGTGCCCAATTTACCAGTGGATGTTTTGGCCCACCAGCCGCCTCCACACACATTTTCAGACAAGCCACTCCACAGGCGCGTTCAACCCAGTAGGCATATTCTTCCGGGGTCTCTGCTCCGCTTTCCTTCCAGCGCGGGTCTTGTACAGGGTCCATGCCATGCACAAAAATGGATTCGGCCAATTCCGGACTGGCAACCTGGGCGTAATAGGGGACGGGATAGGGCAGACGAATGATCTCAAGAATTGGTTTGGGCATATCCAAATTATAATTTACTCAATGACCGAAACCTATCCAACCTGGATCGAAATCAACCTCCCAGCCATAACCAGTAATTGTGCCCGCATTATCCGCGAGACAGGCACACGGTTGATGGCAATTGTTAAAGCGGATGCGTACGGACATGGGGCAGTGGAGGTAAGTTGCGCAGCAGTGGAAGGCGGCGCAAGCTGGCTTGGTGTGGCACGTTTTGGCGAAGCGCGTGTCTTGCGCCAAAACGGGATCCGCGTCCCGATTCTTGTATTAGGGATGGTCACTCCTGATGAAGTGGATGAAGCCCTTGCCAGTGATGTTACATTAACCCTGCATAATTTGGAGACGCTTCAACTATTTTCTGCCCGCGCCAGTGTTGCTCGTAAACCTGTGATGGTTCACCTCAAGGTGGATACAGGCATGGGGCGTTTGGGTATTTTTGCCGAAGAAGCTGTGCGTTTTGCACGTCAAGCGCAAGCGGCTGGCGGCATCCACATGGACGGGATGTACAGTCACTTGTCTGTGGCTGAGGAACAGCATCCCCTTAATGAATTGCAGCATCAACGTTTTGATCTTGCAGTTCATGCCATGGAAGATTCAGGCTTGCGTCCCCCCTGGGTGCATCTTGCCAATTCAGCGGCAGCTTTTTATCAGCCGCAAAGCCGCTATGACATGGTGCGGGTAGGCAATGTAGTGCTCGGGTTGCGTATTCGCGTTGACCAACCCCTGCCCGACGGTTATCAGCCGGCACTGACCTGGAAGGCTCAACTTGCTTCGTCTCGACTTTTGCCAGGTGGTTGGAGCGTGGGCTATGGCGCAGCCTATGTCACTTCTCATGAAGAAATCATCGGTGTTGTTCCGGTGGGATATGGTGATGGATTACGCCGCTTTCCGGGCAATCACGTTCTCATTGGTGGCATCAAACATCCAGTAGTGGGCAGCTTGTGTCTTGATCAATTAATGGTACGCCTGCCGCACCATTTTCCAATGGGTGAGGAGGTCGTGATTGTCGGACAACAGGGAAATTCAGCCCTATGGGTACACGACCTGGCTGCCCTTTACCAGATATCACAAGTGGACTTTACCAGTTTGGTCCATCGTCGCGTGCCGCGCATTTACATCCGTAATTCGTAGGATGTGATCCAAAAAATTACAGCCCATCCATCTTTGAATTTAGGATCCAATTACCTTGCCAATGCCAGCATGGCGCGAAATGCCAGGTAAATTGTTACCATGTCGTCAGCCACATATTCAACGCGGCGGTCTGTCGCCCTCTTTGCATAGGGCAGGTATGCGGCTTTATCAGCCATATCTGATTGTTCAAATTCAATGGCCATCCTGATCGGCGCAGAGACTTTGAACGGTTTGGGCGTTTTATGGTCCTTGAGTTTTTTCATGGCGCGGGCGGCAGCCCCTTCAATTAATTTAGCGGTCACGGAGGGTGTCAGGCATTCCGCTGACATTCGGCTTACAGCCTTCTTCACTTGCGCGGTTTCGATCTCTTTGCCAAAAAAATCCTGCACTTCCATGCACAGGGTTTGATCTCCCGAGGCCATGATGATGGGTACATCAAAGTGCCCACAGACTGCGCCATTCAATCCTGATTCGCCAAATGCCCGATCATTGATCCACAACCCTGAAACGCGCTCGTCTGACCATGTATGGTCGAGAATGGCGTTCATCGCGCCCATGCGTCCGTGATAGCCGATATACATCACGCCATCCACACCCTCATCCACACCATGCACCATGGAGAGGCGTGAGGGTGAACCGGAATTCAACGTGGCACGTACATCCAACTCTTCGATCAGAATATTTCTTCCATTGTTATGGCCGTCTGTCACCGCGACAGAGGTTGCCCCTTCTGCAAATGCGCCTCGAATGGCGGCATTCACATCCGCGGTCATCAATTTGCGAAAGCGGGAATATTCAGGGTGATTCGGGTTTACCTGGTCCCATTGCACCACCCCCGTGATACCTTCCATATCTGCGGCTATTAAAATTTTCATTGTTTCTCCTTTAATGTCAATTTTACCGCCCGAGTGGCAATATATGTTTCTATGTATTCACTGAGTTTGACTTGACTATGATGATCTTCGTAAAATCCGATGATCGCAAACCCGGCATCTGTTTGTCCTGCAAGCTGGGCGCTGAGCGAATGACCAAATTCAGCGGGACGGTCTTCCTGCAGTAAGCGTTCCGGACCATATGTTTCCATATCTGAAAATGGGATTTTGTGCTTTACTTCCATGATCCCTTTTTCCATATCTTCCCAGTCAAACAAGTAAAGGACCGGATTCATAAAGCCTGCCAGCATTGTGCCGCCGCGGCGTAACACACGATATGCCTCTTTCCATACAGATTTGATCTCATGGATAAATAAATTGGAGACAGGGTGAAAGATTAGATCAAAACTTTCGTCAGCAAATATTGAAAGATCCCTCATATCACCTTCCACCGTGCGGAGGTTCAAGTTATCCCGTGCTGCCACTTCCTGGTCACGCGCCAGTTGAGCAGGTGAGTTGTCGAAGATTGTCACTTCCGCCCCGGCTGCCGCCATAATTGGACCTTGCTGTCCACCACCACATGCCAGTCCGAGGACTTTGAGTCCCTGCAGAGGAGGAAACCATTCAGGCGGCACAGGTTTGTTCTCAGTCAGCACGATGGACCAATCGCCCATTCGAGCTCGCGCAATTAATTCGGGTGAGACGGGAACTGTCCACGGATTCTTTCCTGATTGCACCTGGCGATTCCAGGCATCGCGATTGAAAGAACGAATATCCATTAATTATTTTCCTTCTTAAGTTATTAAATAGGTAGGAAGTCTTACAAATCTTCCAACATTCCAAAGTGGTTTATTCAACCCGCCGTTTTCCGTTGATAATATTTTTCACATCCATCACATGTTCCATTTCATGCGGACCAAACACCTGGATAATATCCTCCAATGAACCTTCGCCGCCCCAAGGCAGGATGGACTTTTGTATCACCATGTCTTCTGTCATCTGACTTACTATCGCAATCAATTTTTTTCGGGTCCCCACATATTCGCGGATGATGTGATCGTATCCCAACCCTTCACGGGTGCTGACTGTTTCCTCGTTGTAAACATCAGGTCCCCGCGGAGCAGGGATCGGTGGCGTTTCACTCTTGAGCAGGGCGCTGACAAATCCGATTGCAGCATCATCCCAACCGGAGAGGTGAGCGACGATCTCACGGATGGTCCACAAGGGATAGATCATGTGTTGTTGGTCAACCTCATCAAGCTGAGCTAACATTGCAGTATGTGAGGTTTCAATTGCTTCGATAATTTCTTCCCGTTTTCCCATTTTATGTTTCCTTATTTTGATTCGTGAGATGGCGATACCCAAGATATCCAAAATTTTACTTCCTTGTAATTCTGTCTGCAACAGTGAAAACAATGTTAGTGTTCGCTTGGTTAGTTTATATAGCGGCCAGTTTCCATTTTTTTTTTGGTGTTCTTATGCCAAATTCTCATCCATGTATGTTGGCAGGTTTGATTAGGGAATAATAAAAACTCCCCGCCAATTTCCTGGGTGGGGAGTTGAGTGAAGCATGATGGATTATTTTCCGAGCCTGTCCTAGGGGTTTGGTGTACCTTCGACCGCAATGCCGACCCATGTGAAGACATGTTTCTCGCTGACAGCACCAGCTGACACCCAAATGGCTTGACCCTGGTCGTCGGTTCCAGCCTGCCGTACAGGGGTGATCCACCAGCGCAGGACGTGAGCAACGTTATCCTTTGGGCGGTAAGAGGTTGGCACGATGTACTTGGTGTCTGTTACATAATCTGTCAGTCGGCGAGTTTGGTCCGAGGTTATATCTTCCATGGTGATTTGATAAGCCTCGGCATCGCGTAACGTACCTACCGATGCCCATTGCAGTGTCACCACATCGTTTGCCAGGGTGAAGGCAGCGCCGTCCGCCGGCAGCAGCAAGTTGGGGGCCGGGTAGGGCGGCGGGATCGTTGCAGTGGGTGTGGGCCCAGGGGTTGCAGCGCGCATACAAAGCGGGATGAGCAAATTTTCGCCGATGAAAACGTTATCGGTCGTTTTTCCATTAAATGCTTTGATCGCTTCGGGCGGGACGGCATAATTAGCTGCAATGGTGGAGAGGGTGTCACCATCCTGTACAGTGATCGGGACGGTTTCACAAGCTTGCTTGGTTGCATCCACTGGCAGCGGGGTGCTGGTTGCAGGCGGCGGAATTGTTGGCGTAGGATATGGAATCTTGAGCACCTGGCCCACGCTAATTGGGCAACTGGCAGGCAGGTTGTTTTCGATGATAATGCTTTGAACAGAAACACGGAATTGAGCCGCAATGAAACCACAAGTGCCATCACCAGCGGAAACGGTGTAATCGAAGGGAGGCTGGAGTGTAGCAGTGGGAATGTCGGTTGGCGGGATTGTTGCTGTAGCAGGCAGGGTGGCCGTGGGTGTTTCGGTGGGAGTGGGCGTTTCCACAGTTTCAAATGTTCCTTCTGGGGCGCTTGCGCGCAGCGAGAAGAATGCGACGGCTGCAGCAATAATAACCACCACAGCAAGAATACCCACTGCGGCGGGTAAACTTAAGGTGATTACCGGCATACGGCTGGCTTGAACCGATTTCTCCACCTTTTTGGCGGCTTTAGGTTCAGGCTTGGCGGTGAACTCTGTGCCGCAGACCAGACAGCGTGCCGCGTTTTCACTTAGGCGCGTTCCGCAGGTGGGACAGATTTTTGTTTTACTGGAGTTGGTTTCTAGGCTCATACGGCAAAAATTATACCTTGATTCTAATGATGAAACTTGCAGGTCTTGTCTACATTCCCTCTACGACTACCATGTTTGTTTTCGCGTACTGATGGCGAAGTGCGCGGGCGGGCGCGTATTCGTCGGAGTTTAGCCACGTTTTGGCTTGTTCGGCAGATGGGAATTCAAGAATAACGAGACGGTTGGCCTGCCAGGTACCTTCCAGGGTTTCGTTCGCACCGCCGCGCGCAAGGTATTTTCCGCCATACAATTTAACCGCTTCGGGCGCCTTTTTGACGTATTCCCTGTACCCTTCCATGTCTGTGATTTCAATATCTACAATTACATAAGCTGTCATGGCTTGTTCCTGGTCCTTGAGCAGAATTTCGATACTCCGATTAAAAAAAGGATCCTGTGGGTTCCAGCACTGATGGGTTTTGTTCCCGTATTTATGCTGTTGCAGGAGGCTTGGGCAATGTGGTGACCAGCACCTTGTCCACCCGGCGACCGTCCATGTCCATTACTTCAAAGCGGTATCCGCTCCATTCAAAATTGTCGGCGGGTTGCGGCACACGTCCGAGCGAAGTCATCATGAATCCGCTTAACGTCTCATACTCATCTTCATGCGGAAGTGAATTGAACTCGAATAGTTCCTTGAATTCATCCACCTCCAACATGCCGTCCAACAGCCAGGAGCCATCCTGTCTTTGGGTGGCTTGCGGCTCTTCGAATTCCATCGCACCGACGATCTCTTCCAGGATATCGTTGATGGTAAGGATCCCCTGCAACCCGCCAAACTCGTCAACGACCAGCAGAAGTTCTGTGTTTTTTTCCTTGAATAATTCAAGGGCGCGGGATGCGAACATGGTTTCAGGAATAAAAAATGCCGGCTTGAGCAGGTTTTTTAGATCGATCTCTTTACCCGATAAACTTTCAACCAGCAGATCACGCGATTTTACGATGCCAACGATGGTTTCCAGCGAATCCTGTCTGACAGGGAAGCGCGAGTATGGACATTGTGCAATTTTTTCTCTGATCTCTTCAATGGTATCTGCGATGTCCAGCCAGACCAATTCTGTACGCGGCGTCATTAATGAATATACGCGTGAATCGCCAAGACTGAAAACGCCCTCCACCATATCCTGTTCGGCTTCCTGAAAAACCCCTGCTTGTGTACCCTGGCTGATAAGCATTTGAAGTTCTTCTTCTGTAATGGGCGGTTCAGAAGAGGCATTAACCCCGAACAGGCGTAGAACAAAATTTGTTGCTCCACTCATAAGTTTGATAAAAGGAGAGAAAACGTTTGAAAGAAAAAGCATTGGTCCCGCTACCATCTGGGATATTTTTTCAGGGCTATTAAGTCCCAGTCTTTTTGGTACCAGTTCACCCAGCCAGATGGTGAGGATCGTGATGGAGATAACCACAACGCCCAGTGCGATCGAAATGCTATACTCACCGATGTAGGGGACATTTAGCAGCGCTTTTGCCAATGATTCTGCGATTGTTGCCCCGCCGACCGCACCCGCCAGCACCCCGATCAGAGTAATACCGATCTGGATCGTGGACAGGAAAATATTCGGGTCCTCGATCAACTTGAGTGCCAAAGCTGATGATTTATTGCCTTCGCTTGCCTGTTGTTGCAGACGCGCTTTGCGTGACGCTACCAGCGCGGCTTCTGACATGGCAAGAAGTGCATTTACCAGGATCAAAATAAAAATCAATAATATCTCGTTTGCAATGCTCATGAATTCCTTAATTTCTTAATCTAAAGGTCAAAAGTATTTTTTGTTTAAAGCCATATAACGCGAAAATTGATTCGCGGCGGGATAACCCTCTCGTCAATTCGGATGAACGGAATGTATTTGGGGGAGAAACCTAGAGCAGGTTCTATGGGGATTTCTGACATGATGTTTGTAACAAAAGTATTCTTGGCCTTATTGTACCTGAAAGTTACTTCTTATTTTCGATTTTCTTTTCGATATTTTTCAAGCGCTTATCCACATGCACGTAAAACCTTCTAAGTAGCACAGGCGCAACAAGCAGCAGAAGTATGACGCCACAGGTGAAAGCCAGTTCCACCACGCTGATATGGAACATTATGGATGAACCTCAATGCCCTGTCCTTCGTGCACTTCACCCACGATCCAAACAGGCTGATTAAGTTCCTGGGCGCGTTTTTGAAACGAAGCCAGTTTTTTGCGTGGAACACCCACCAACAACCCGCCACTGGTCTGAGGGTCGAAAAGCAGCATTTCGGCTGGCTCATCGATTTTTTTGTCGAGCCTGACTGATGCGCCTGCATATGCCCTGTTGTCGAAAGCACCCCCGGGAAAGATTCCCTTTTCAGCAAATCCGCGCGCACTACCAAGAAGAGGGATCTGCGAATTTTCAATGGACAGCATTACACCCGAGGCTTGCGCCATTTCAAGCCCATGACCAAGGAAGCCAAACCCGGTGATATCCGTCCCGCCGCGCAGGTTGGATTCCACAGCCAGTTGTCCCGCTGTTTTATTCAAACGTGACATCCACTCAACGACTTCCTTCACGTCGTTCTCCGAGGCTTTCTCTTGTTTGAGTGCGGTGGTTGTTACACCGCCGCCCAGGGGCTTTGTAAGGATAAGTACATCGCCAACTTTCAGTCCACCCTTGCTTATCATATATCGCGGATCAACAAACCCAATTACGACCAGTCCGTATTTTGGTTCCTTGTCCTTAACCGTATGTCCGCCTGCGATCACCACACCCGCTTCGCGAGCTTTTTCAGCGCCGCCGCGTAAAATCTCACTTGAGATTTCCTGGGGCAGGTTATCGGGCAGGGCAGCGATATTCAACGCCAGAAATGGCTGCCCACCCATGGCATAGACATCCGAGAGACTGTTTGCCGCGGCAATTGAACCGTATTCATAAGCCGTATCCACAACGGGCGTAAAAAAATCTGTGGTAACAACGATGGCTTTGTCATCACTTAAACGCCAAACAGCTGCATCATCCGGTGATTCAAGACCGATCAACAGATCAGGATATGCAGCAGGGTCAAAAATATTTTGTAGTGGACGCAGGACCTGCGTCAGCGCATCCGCGCTTAGTTTGGACGCTCAGCCTGCGCAGGCTGAAAGTGTTGTCAACCTCACTTCACGCCCGGATTGTGGTATCGGCATAAATTGACTCCAAGTGCAGCCACCTCCAAGGTGGCTGCACTTAATTTAACTAGGGTGTTGTTGTTTGAGGAAGCGGTAGAATGAATTGATTGTCACTGGGGATAAAAATCGTTTGCACACCAGGGGCGAGTTTTAAAATATATTGATATTGCAGCAGTGTGGGTGTCAGGGACTGTGAGAGCAGCTGGTTGGCTTCCGCTTCTGCTTTCGCCTGGATCAAACGTGCCTCTGCTGCGCCTTTGGATGCGATCACTGCCGCATCTGCCTGGCCTTGTGCTGTTTGACGGGCTTGCTCTGCTTCCTGCTTCTTTGATTCCACAACGAACTTGGCTTGTTGCGCCTGTTGTTCTGCAACCTGCTTTTGTTCAACCGCTGCCGCATATTCATCGCTAAAGCGGATGTTGCGCATCAGGAAATCGGACATGATAACGTTATTCGCTTTTAGCTTTGTTTCGATCTCTGTGCGGATCGCCAGCTCCAGTTCTCCGCGTTTTGTACTAACCAATTCCTCCACCCCAAATTGAGAAACCGCATTACGGATCGCTGCACGAGATACAGGACGTACCACCATTTCTTCATAGCGATTTTGCCAGTTAATGTGTAGTTGTATGATCTGCGTCGGATCTGCTTTGTAAATAACCGAAGCGTCAATGAAAACCTGCTGACCATCTTTTGTGCGCGCCTGTATCGAATCATCACCAATTACCGTGCCTTCATTGGCCGTGGATGCCATGGTGTATGTTTGCTGTGCGACCGAATATTTCTGCACACTTTCAACGAACGGAACAATCCAATGCAAGCCTGGTCCCAATGCCTGTGTGCGATAACCGTTTGGCTGGAATGCAGAGATCACTACACCGTATTCATTGGCTTGCAGAAACACCAAGCCAGCGCCCGCAGTGGTCAACAGAATCGCCACAACAAGAAAAACAACCACCAGAGATGACAATCCTTTTACAGGCTGGTTTCGGCTGACACGCAGGAAAATAGTAACCAGGATGCCGATAAAACCGATCCAGGCAAAGGAAGCAACCCCTTGCAGCAAAGTCGAAATATTCATGATTTCCTCCGAGATTTTTATTTCAATATCTAAAGGTATTGAAGGCCATTAGTTTTTTTTGTCTCATGATTATAAACCCGCTTGCCTCCGCTCTCATTGCGTGTTAATATTTCTCCTATGAAGAATGGTCAGGGACAATTAACTGAAATTTATCTGGATTCGCGGGCACAGATTTTATGCCCCCCGCAGTTGATTCCCGCGCCTGGACAGTATCTACTTGCTCATGCTTCTACCTCAGCCGCTCCTTTGGCAGTCCCTGTTTTTTTTAGTGACTCTACCCCGAATGGTTTCTGTGCCGCGCCGTACCTGCCTCTTTCATGGACACCGGGTATGCAGCTCAACCTGCGCGGTCCCATTGGACATGGATTTGTAGTCCCCCCTGCCGCACGCAAAGTGCTTTTGGCTGCCTTCGACGAATCACCCGAGCGTTTGCGCGGGTTGATTTCCATCGCCTTCATGCAAGGTGCGGAAGTGGTTCTTGTCAGTGATGTGTTGGTGGAACTCCTTCCTGAAGCAGTAGAGGTGCAGCCCCTGCAGGCGCTGAAAGACATATATCAATGGGCTGATTATGCGGCCTTTGACGCCGCACGAGAAAATCTGCCTCAGCTGGGAAAAGTGCTTGGGCTGGGGAATGCAACCCTGAGTAAGTCGAGCAGCCTGCCCAAGAGTCAGGTTTTAGTCCGCGCTCCCATGCCCTGTGGCGCACTTGCGGAGTGCGGTGCTTGCGCATTGACGATCCACAACGAGTGGAAGATGGTCTGTAAAGACGGCCCCGTATTTGATCTGGATTCCATTTTTTAATGGGGTGTCAAACGCTTTCATCAACTTTTTTACCTCCAGCAAGTGGTATTGTTAAAATCCGGTATGTCCATAATTTTCGAAAGTTCTACACCCTTTTTACTGTAAAAAATTCTGTCCTCTTAAGCAAAACTTATGTAAACTATTTCGGCTGATTGTTGAATAATATTTTGTGTTGAGGGTTTATGGCCTTGTTTTTTTTCTGTATGTAATGATGATATTCGTACATCTTCCTTTATGACGCTTGGCACTATTCATTACTCCCCGGAAACGACATAATATAGGAAACGGTAATCCCGCTAAATATTGTCCGACTTCTCGTATAAAAAAGGAGAATCAATGCCTGCTAAAGGTTGGATCGAAGTCAGTGATGCCTATTGTAAAGGATGCGAACTTTGCATTAGTGCCTGTCCACAAGATGTGATAGAGCTGGACATGTCACGTCTTACCCCGAAGGGCTACCAC
>JFJP01002195.1_pt1 | contig 25777 bp, 23 predicted proteins | sample 431651 | NCBI WGS metagenome assembly JFJP01 (sample SAMN02602958, study PRJNA72255) | Microbial mat metagenome, whole genome shotgun sequencing project. | biome: fresh water; feature: sink hole; material: water; isolation source: purple microbial (photo- and chemosynthetic) mats found in...
GATGTCACGGCCTATGAAATCGACAGTAAGCTACTCGCCCATCTGGACGACACCCTCGCCGCCCATGCCGAGCACCTGTCGCTGGGCTGGGACATTCGCACCGAAGACTTCATCGAAGACGCGGTCAACCTGCTTCAGTTCGGCAACGAACGATACACCCATGCCATTCTGAATCCGCCCTACAAAAAAATCGGCAGCCACTCCAGCCACCGTCTGCTGCTGCGCCGTTTGGGTATCGAAACCGTCAATCTCTATTCCGCCTTCATCGCGCTCGCCCTGTCCCTGCTGGCGCCAGGCGGCCAACTGGTCGCCATCGTACCTCGCAGTTTCTGCAATGGCCCTTACTACCGTCCATTCCGTGAATTTATCCTGGCGCGGGCCGCGCTACGCCACCTGCATCTATTCACCGCGCGTGATAAGGCATTCAGCGATGACGGCGTGCTGCAGGAAAACATCATCCTGCTGCTTGAAAAAGGTGCCCGCCAAGGCGTCGTCGCCCTATCTCAAGCCACCGACTCTAATTTTGCCGACCATGCGACGCAGGCCTTTCCTTTCGAACGCATCGTCCTTGCCAACGATCCTGAACGTTGCATTCATATCCCCACATCCAGCCAGGCCGATCCGCTCGGCGATTCGCCTGTGTTCCGGCATTCGCTGGCGGACATCGGCATCGATGTCTCGACCGGGCCAGTCGTCGACTTTCGCCTGCGCAACCACTTGCGCGACGCACTCGAAGACGACGCGGTTCCCCTGCTCTATCCCTGTCATTTCAGCGGCGGCGCTCTCGACTGGCCCAAAGCCGACAGCCGCAAGCCAAATGCCTTGGCGCACAATACCGAAACCGTAAAGTGGCTGTATCCAAACGGCTTCTACACCGTGGTAAAACGCTTTTCGTCCAAGGAAGAAAGACGCCGCATCGTTGCCAGCGTGGTTTCGCCCCACGCCTTCGATTCACCGCTGCTGGGGTTCGAAAACCATCTCAACGTCTTTCATCAAAACAAGATGGGAATCCCGGAAGTCCTGGCGCACGGCCTTGCTGTCTTCCTCAATTCGACCGCAGTGGACGTCCACTTTCGCCGTTTCAGCGGACACACCCAGGTCAACGTCGCCGACTTGCGGCGCATGAAATTTCCCGACCGCGCAGGCCTGGCGGAACTGGGCCGCTGGGGCATGGAAACCGGTTCGCCGACGCAAGCGCAGATCGATAACAAGATGGCGGACATCGGGCTGGAATGCATGGCATGAGCGAACACAAACACATCGCCACCACGTTGCGCATTCTCGCCGAACTCGGCCTGCCTCGCGCCCAACAAAATGAACGCTCCGCGCTCTGCCTGCTCGCCCTGCTCGACCTTGCGCCGGACAAGCGGTGGACGCAAGCAGTGCGTCCCCTGGTTGGCATCACCCCCATCATGGACTGGGTGCGCCTGCACTACGGCAAGGACTATGCACCCAACACGAGGGAAACCATTCGCCGTCAAAGCATGCACCAGTTCGTCGCCGCCGGTATCGCCCGCTATAACCCGGACAGCCCCGCCCGTCCCGTCAATAGCCCCAAGGCGGTTTACCAGATTGAAGAGGAAACCCTGATGCTGCTTCGCACACAGGGCACGAAAAACTGGAAAGCCGACCTGTCAGCCTACCTCGCACGAAGGAAAACCTTGACCGAGCGCTATGCCCATGAACGGGAACTCAATCTCGTCCCGGTGAAAATTGCGCCCCGCAAGAAAATTCGCTTGAGCCCCGGCGAGCACAGCGATCTGATCAAGGCCATCGTCGAAGAATTCGCCCCCCGCTTCGTTCCCGGCGGCACACTCATCTACGCGGGCGACACCGGCGAAAAATGGGGATACTTTGACGCGCCCTTGTTGAAGGGGCTAGGGGTCAGCGTTGACCCGCACGGCAAGATGCCCGACGTCATCCTGCATTACCCTCGGGAAGACTGGCTGCTGCTGATCGAAGCGGTTACCAGCCATGGCCCCGTTGATGGCAAGCGCCACGCCGAACTCAAGCGCCTGTTTGCCGACTCGTCGTCCGGACTCGTTTACGTCACGGCCTTCCCCAACCGCGCCGTCATGGCCCGCCATCTGGGCAACATCGCGTGGGAAACCGAAGTATGGGTCGCCGATGCCCCGTCCCACCTGATCCATTTCAACGGCAGCCGCTTTCTCGGCCCTTACAATCCGGAAAACAGCGCCGTGAAGACTCGCCATCCATGATCAACAATTCACCCTACTTCCGCCAGCCGGCCAGTGTGCGCAGCGTCATGCTGCGCGTGCTGGTTGCCCTGCTGCCGGGCCTTGCCGCCTATGTCTGGTTTTTCGGCGCGGCCGTTCTTATTCAGATCGCGTTGTGCTCCGTCGCCGCCCTGGCCGGCGAATGGGCGATGCTGGCCATCCGCAAGAAGCCGGCGTGGCTGTTCCTCTCTGATGGCAGCGCGCTGGTCACAGCCTGGCTGATTGCGCTGACCTTTCCACCCATCGCGCCGTGGTGGCTGGGCGTGGCGGCGACGCTGTTCGCCATCGTCATCGTCAAGCACCTGTACGGCGGGCTCGGCCAGAACCCCTTCAACCCGGCGATGGCGGCCTACTGCCTGATGATCGTTGCCTATCCGCAACTGATGTCGCAGTGGCCGGCAGCCGGTTTCACCGATATTTCCGCGCAATTCACGGCGATTTTCGGCTCATTGGTCGGCGCGGAGCGCCATATCGACGCCATCGTCATGGCCACGCCGCTCGACGCCATGCGCACTCAATTGCACACGGCGGATGCCCGCACGACGGTGGCCGGCATCTTCGGCGCCCACGCCACCTTCGGCAACATCGGCGGCAGGGGCTGGGAATGGATCGCTTTCGGTTATTTGATCGGTGGCCTCTGGCTGATCCGGCAGCGCATCATCACCTGGCACATTCCCACCGCTTTCCTCGCCACGCTGGCAATCATCGCCGGCATCGCCAGCTTCGCCAACCCCGCCATCCATGCCGGGCCGCTCTTTCAGGTCTTCACCGGCGGCGCCATGCTTTGCGCTTTTTTCATCGCCACCGACCCGGTCTCGAGCACGTCCACGCCACGCGGCAAGCTGATCTTCGCCGCCGGCATCGCCATCCTGGCGTGGATCATCCGCACCTTTGGCGCCTATCCGGACGGTATCGCCTTCGCCACGCTGCTGATGAACATCCTGGCGCCATTGATCGATCTATGGACACAGCCGCCGGTTTTCGGTCACAAAAAAAGCACGCCGGGCAAATCATGAGCGAGCAAAACCAATCCATTCCCCCGGCACATGAATCCTTCGCCGTGCAGCCTGCGATGCCGTCGTCGGTCGTGCGCATTTCATCGCGCACGGCGGCGATCCTGATGATCTACACCGTCGCCTTCACCGCCCTGATGGCGGTGACCTATTTCGCCACCAAGCCAGCCATCGACGCCAGCGCCCTGGCCGAGAAACAGGCGCTCATCGGCGAGGTGCTGCCGAAAACCGCCTACGATAACGACCTGCTCGCCGACTTCATCCTGCTGCCACCACAGGCAAAGCTCGGCCTCGACGACACCAGCAAACTCTACCGCGCCCGCCGTGGCGGCCAACCGGTGGCGCTGGTGCTGGAAGCCGCCGCCCCCGACGGCTATTCCGGCCGCATCAATCTGCTCCTCGCTGTCGCCGCCGACGGTCGCCTGCTGGCACAGCGCGTCACCCTGCACAAGGAAACCCCGGGCCTGGGCGACTACATCGACCCGAAAAAGGACAAGAACAAACAAAACCCCTGGATCAAGCAGTTCGACGGCATCGGCTTCGACGCCGTGCTGGGCGGCACCTGGAAGGTAAAGAAGGACGGTGGCCGTTTCGACGCCCACACCGGCGCCACCATCTCGGCGCGCGCCGTCACCAACGCCTCGGGCCGGGCATTGCTCTGGGCGCACGAACACAGCCAGTCATTGTTCGATCTGCCAACCGGGACTCCGTTCGAGGAGGCGAAGAAATGAGCCTATACACCGACATCATCCGCAACAGCCTGTGGAAACAGAACCCCATCCTGTCCCAGGTGCTGGGTCTGTGTCCGGCCCTGGCCGTCACCACCAGTTTCACCAACGCCTTCAGTCTTGGCCTGGCCACTGTCCTCGTCATGGCCATGTCCAACTTCGCCGTTTCGTCCCTGCGCGCCTTTATCCCCTACGAAATCCGCATCCCGGTGTTCATCCTGATCATCGCGGCGCTGACCACGGTGGTCGACCTCGCCTTCAACGCCTGGCTGCACGACCTCTACCTCGTACTCGGCATCTTCATCCCGCTGATCGTCACCAACTGCATCGTGCTGGCCCGCGTCGAAGCCTTCGCCGCCAAGAACGCCGTCGCCGCCTCGACGCTGGACGGCGCCATGATGGGACTGGGACTCACCGCCGTCATCAGCGTACTTGGCGCGGCACGCGAACTGATCGGCCAGGGCACGCTTTTTTCCGGCATCGACATGCTCATTCCCGGCGCCCACGAGTTGCAAATCCTGCCGGCAGACTACCCCGGTTTCCTGGTCAGCATGTTGCCGCCCGGCGCCTTCATCCTGCTCGGCCTGATGATTGCCGCCAGCAACTGGCTCAACCACCGCGCCAGCCAGCGCATCCCGACCGAAAAAACGGTAGCGACGCCTGCCACCTGAATAGCCATGGACGGCCCCACTGCAACGATTTCTCCCGAGTCCCGCCAACTGGCTGAATTGATGGAAACGCTGGTCAAGGAAAATCGCGCCCACATGGCTGATTTCGTCGAGGCCATGCGCCTGCGCGACGAGTTCAGCACGCGCATCGGCCGCCGCACGACCCAGATCATCCGCTTCAGCGCCGCCGCCCTGGTCGTCATGGGCACCGGCATGATGGTCCTGATCTTGACGCTGATTCTCCACATGAACGAAATCACGCATCGCATGGACGACATGACGGGGCACATGGCCAGCATGCGAAACGATTTTAGCCAGGTCGCCGGCAACGTGAATAACATGGATAACAAGATCAGCATGATCAATAGCCAGTTCAGTGTCCTGACGGGCCAGATGAACTACATGACGCGCGACCTCAACACCATGTCCTCGCCCATGCGCCTGATGCCGTTCCGTCCATAGCGCAGCGGCGGGACCGGACGATTCTTCACCGGGCTTGCCATTCCGCCCGTGTGTAGGCAGGATGTCGGTGATCAACCCCATAACAACAACGATCAGTCGAGGAACTCCCCCATGAAACCCAGCATTCTCAAGACCCTGCTGATGTCATCCCTTGCCTTCGGGCTGACCATCGGGTTGATCTTTCCCTTCTACGCCAATCTCTTCGTCACCTGGAAGCCGGGCATGTATGGCTGGTTTTTCGCCTCCTGCCTGGTCGCTGGCGCGATGATCGGCCTTGCCAACTACTGGTTCGTTAATACCATCCTGTTATCCAAGTTGCGGCGCATCGCCGTCGTCGCCAACGAAATCTCGTCGGGCAACCTGACGCATAACTGCGCGATGGAAAGCCACGACACCGTCGGCGAGATCATCACCTCGTTCAACAAGATGAGCGAAAACCTGCGGACCCTCATTGGCAAGGTAGCCACCGCCGGGCATGAGGTCGAAAGCGGCGTCGGCAGCATCCAGCATCTGATCGGTGGCGTGCGGGAACAGTTCAGCGAACAGCATGAGAGCTCGCGGCAGATCGTCGGCGCGGTCGACCGGCTTTCCGTCACGGTTGCCGACATCACCGACACGGCCCGCCAGGTAGCGACGTCGGCGCAAACCGCGCTGGATATCGCCAACTCCGGCCAGCGCGTGGTCGAGCAGTCCATCAGCGGCATGGGCGAGATCGAACGTTCGGTGGCGCAGGCCTCCGGCGATGTACATCAACTCGGCCAGCGCTCCGAGCAGATTGGCGCCATTATCGCCACCATTCGCGGCATCGCCGACCAGACCAATCTGCTGGCGCTCAACGCCGCCATCGAAGCCGCCCGCGCCGGCGAGCAGGGGCGCGGCTTTGCCGTGGTGGCCGACGAGGTGCGCAAACTCGCAGAAAAAACCGGCTCGTCCACACAGGAAATCGGCCAGATGATCAACGGCATCCAGGATCAGGTGCGGCAAACCGTCGTCAGCATGGAAACCAGCCAGAGCCTGGTGCAGTCCGGCGTCGACCGCGCCCAGAAAGCCGGCACCTCGCTCAAGGACATTCTCGACAGCGTGCGCGATGTCTCCTCGATGATGGATCGCATTGCCAGCGCAGCCAGTGATCAGCACGGCATGGTCGGCGACATTTTGCAGCGCGTCCAGACCATCGACAGCGGCACCGAGCAAACGCTGGCCAGCACGACGAGTTGCGACAATGCCTGCCGCACACTGGGCGACAGTGCCAGCGCGCTCAACAGCGAGGTCCGCCAATTCAAGCTGGGATGACGCCAATCAAGCGCCGGGAGTTTTTCTCCCGCCTCGCCGCGGCCAACCCGGAACCGGCAACCGAGCTGGAATACGCCACGCCTTTCCAACTGCTGGTCGCCGTAATTCTCTCGGCGCAGGCCACCGACCGTGGTGTCAACCTCACTACCCGCCCGCTGTTTCACGACGCCCCCACGCCGCCCGCCATCGCCGCGCTCGGCGAAGCCCGCCTGGCCGAATACATCAAGACCATCGGCCTCTACAAAACCAAGGCGAAGAACGTGCTGGCGACGGCCACGCTGCTGCAAGAACGGCATGGCGGCGAAGTGCCGCATGATCGCGCCGCCCTCGAAGCCCTGCCTGGCGTCGGCCGCAAGACCGCCAATGTCGTGCTCAGCGTCATCTTTGGCGAACCCACCATCGCGGTCGATACCCATGTTTTCCGCGTCGCCAACCGCACCGGCCTCGCACCGGGCAAGGACGTGCGCACGGTCGAGAACAAGCTGCTGCGCGTCGTGCCGGCAGAATTCCGCCACCACGCCCATCATTGGCTTATCCTGCACGGCCGCCATGTGTGCAAGGCGCGCAAGCCCGACTGTCCGGCCTGCCCCGTGCGCGATCTCTGCCAATACAAGGAAAAATCCGCATGAACGCAATGGCTGTGCCCCCGCGCAGCGCCGCCACCGGCTTCGCTTCCAGCAGCGAAGCGCGCCCCGACAACCTCCACGAACTGGCCGCCCAGGCGGTCGGCATGGCGCTGGAGCGTTGCGGCACGGATGTCGCCCGCGGCATCGTACTGCTGCTCACGCCCCACTTCGCCCGCGCCCCGCAGGCCGCCGTCACCGCCGCCGCTCGCGCGGGCCGTTGCTTGCAGGTGGTCGGCGCCACCTGCCCCGGCATCTTTACCGAACAGGCCTGGACGCTTGACCAGCCCGCCGCCGCCGCGCTGGTGCTGAATGGCGACATCGCGCTGGTCGCGCCCGACCCGGCCGCCAACGCGCCCCGCCTCTCCTTCAGCATGCCCGACGGGCTCGATAGCGACTGGCTGCGCATCGCCCAGCCGCGCTTCGGCGCGCTGGCCACGGGTAACGAACATTACGCCATCAGCGCCGTCTGGAATCACGGCAAATGGCAGCCCGAAGGGCGGACCGAAACAGAACTGCGCGGCGCCACGCTTGGACTGGCCGTATCGCGCGGCATGCAGCCCATCTCGGAGCCGCTCGAAGTCAGCGAGGTCGACGGCTACGAACTGCTGCTACTCGGCGACGAAGCACCGCTATCGACCTTGCTGTCGCGCCTGCCGGTCGAACTGCGCGAGGAAGACAAGATTCCGCTCGGCCTCATCTTTGCCGCCGCCTTCGACAGCGACATCGGCCTTGAGCGATCCGTGGCCGAGGGCCGCTATTCCCTGATTCCCATTCTCGGCGTCAACGCCGAAGGCGGCACACTGACCCTCGGCGCCTCGCTCGATGCGGGGATGAACATCTTCTGGGCGCTGCGGCATCCCCTGTCGGCCGAGATGGAATTGCGCCACGGCGTTACGCATCTCCATGAGCAGCATGCAGTGGCGCCCGATTTTGCGGTAATGTTTTCCTGCATCGGTCGCGGCCCCTACTTCTACGGCGGCAACGACCACGACCTCGCCGTGCTGCTCAACGCCTATCCCGACTTGCCTGTATTGGGTGGCTATTGCGGCGGCGAAATCGCGCCGCTTAGCGGCGGCAATGCCGTCATTTCGTACAGCACCGTCGCGGCGCTGGCCTACCCCGAGCGGACCGGCGATGTTTAATCCCAGCCGTGACCAGGCGCGCCGCTTCCTGATCGACGCCTGGAAAAAACGCCGCGACGCCCTGCTGGCAACCCCCCTCGAAACGCTTGCCGCCGACCTGATTGCGCTGCACCCGGAATACCACGGCTTGCTCGAAGCCGGCGATGGAGGCGATGACGCCCTGGCTCGCGAGTGGACACCCGAGCACGGCGAGGCCAATCCCTTCCTGCATCTCTCGCTGCACCTTGCCGTGGAAGAGCAGCTTTCCATCGACCAGCCACCGGGCATCCGCGCCGCCTTTGAAAGTCGGCGCCAGCGGCACGGCGAACGTCACGCCGCACTGCACGACGTCCTCGACTGTCTCGGCGAAACCCTCTGGCACGCCCAGAACGCGCGCCAGCCACTCGACGCCGAGGCCTACCTCGACTGCGTCCGCCGGCGAAACTAACCCCACGCCATGAACGCGCCGCCGTCCGACCCTGTGCGTCAATTGCACCGATTGCGTCGACTGCGCCTGCGTACCCGCTTTTCGGTCACGCTGCTTGCGCTCTTCGCACTGACCGGCGTGGTCGCCTTCTGGGTCGCCAGCACCACGACCGGCGGTATCGTCGACCAACTCGCCCGCCGCTTCGCCTCGCGCCAGGTGCTGCTTGACCGCGAACGCATCCTGGCCCCGATCATGACCGAGGTCACGCTGTCGCTGCAAATGGCCGCCTCGCCGCTGCTGCGCTCCTGGGCACGCAATGAGAACGACGCCCGCCTCAAGCAGTTGGCACTGGCGGAACTTGACAGCTACCGCAAGTCTTTCCGCGATGGCAGCTGGTTCTACATCATCGATCCCTCCAGACACTATTACTTCAATGACCGCAACGACGCCTATCGCGGCCGCGAACTAACCCAAACGCTTGATCCGGAGCGACCATCGGACGCCTGGTATTTTGGCGTCGGCAAGATTCCGGGCCGCTACCAGCTCAACCCCGATATCGATGCCGTACTCAACGTGACCAAGGTCTGGATCAACGTGCCCGTGCGCGATGGGCAGGGGCCGGATGGCGGCGCCCTGCTTGGCGTCGTCGGCTCGGGCATCGACATCAGCGAGTTCGTCAGGATGTTGATCCGCGAGGACCAACCCGACGCCTATTCGCTGCTGATCAACGGCGACGGCGCGATCCAGGCCCACCCCAACCACGCGCTGATCGACCTCAATGCCGAAAACCGGGGCGCCGACCAGCGACGCACGCTGTTTTCGTTGCTGCCGGACGACGCCCAGCGTTTCGAGCTAAAGCAGGCCATGACGCGCCTGGCCGCCGCGGGCAACGACATCAGCGCCACGGAAACGCTGTATCTCACCCTCGACGGTAAACGGCAACTCGTCGCGCTGGCCCACATCGGCGAGATTGGTTGGTACGCCCTTACCGTGATGGACAGCGCCGGGCTGGTCGGCAACCGTCTGACGGCGCCCTTCCTGGCCGTATTCGCCTTCGCCGGCACCACACTGTTGTTGCTCGTCATGTGGCTGCTCAACCGCATGGTGCTACGCCGTGTCGAGCGCCTTGCCGCCGGTGCGGCAGCCATCGCCGCCGGTGACTACTCGGCGCGGGTGAGTTGCAAGGGTAATGTGGCGGGCGACGAAATCGGCACGCTGACCGAAGCCTTCAACCGCATGGCCGCCACCGTCGAGGACAGTACCGCCCACCTCGAAGCCCGCGTTGCCGAGCGGACGGCGGAACTGTCGGCAACCAATGCCGAACTGGCCCTTGCGCGTGACGCCGCCGAAGAAGCCACGCGGGCAAAAAGCGAGTTCCTGGCCAACATGAGCCACGAGATCCGCACGCCGATGAATGGCGTGATCGGCATGAGCCAACTCCTCTCCGATTCCGCGCTATCGCGGGAACAGCATCACTACGCCGAAGTGATCCGCTCTTCGGCCGAGTCACTGCTGACCATCATCAATGACATCCTTGATTTTTCCAAGATCGAGGCCCACAAGCTGGAAATCGAGCAACTCGACTTCAACCTTCGCACTGTGATGGATGACTTTTCCGACCTGATCGCCTTGCGCGCGGCCGAGAAGGGTCTCGAATTCAACTGTGTGATAGCGCCGGACGTGCCGGCCCAACTGGTCGGCGATCCCAACCGCTTGCGCCAGGTGCTGACCAACTTCGTCGGCAACGCCCTCAAGTTCACCGAGCGCGGCGAAATTGCGGTCAGGATCACGGCCATCGAATGCACCCCTGAAGCGGCCAAGTTGCGTTTCGACGTTCGCGACACCGGCATTGGTATCCCGTCCGCAATGCAGGCCAAGCTGTTCGCCGCCTTCACCCAGGTCGACGGCTCGACCAGCCGCAAATATGGCGGAACCGGTCTCGGTCTTGCCATCAGCAAACAACTGGCGCAATTGATGGATGGTCAGGTGGGTCTGGACAGCGAGCCTGGCCGGGGCTCAAGCTTCTGGTTTACCGCGCGCTTTCAACGCCAGCAGGGTGCCGAAGCCGCGCCCGTCATGGCGGTAACACTTTCGCCCGGGCGGCGCGCGCAACTGCGCATCCTTGCAGTGGACGACAACGATACCGCCCGTGAACTCATCGATATCCAACTGAGCCGGCTGGGATTTCCCCACCAGGTTGTCGCTGATGGCGCGGCGGCACTGGCGGCGCTTCACCAAGCCAGCGCGGCCAACCAGCCATTCGACGTTGCCATCCTCGACAAATTGATGCCGGAAATGGATGGCGAAGAACTCGGCCGACGCATCGCGGCAGAGCCGTCACTGGCCGGAATGCGCCTGATCCTGGTCACGGCGTCGCCCCTGCCGGGCGACGCCCGCCGCGCCGAAGCCGAAGGCTTTGCCGCCTATCTCACCAAGCCCATCCGCGACGCCCTGCTGCTCGATACGCTGGCGGCGGTGCTGGCCAAGGACAGCCACGGAGCCGGCGCGGGGCAGGCGCAAGCCGCCCACATCCTCATCCGCGACAACATTATCGAGACGCCACCCACGCGACACGCTCGCGTGCTGATCGCCGAAGACAATCGCGTCAACCAGATGGTGGCCCTGGGCATGTTGAAAAAGCTCGGTATCACCAACGCGAAAATTGCAGCCAACGGCCGCGAAGCCGTCGCCGCAGTCGCCACGGACGAATACGATCTGGTGCTGATGGACTGCCAGATGCCGGAAATGGACGGTTTTGAAGCCACCGCCGCGCTGCGCGCCCAGGGCTGCACGCTACCGGTGATCGCCATGACCGCCAACGCCATGCAGGGTGATCGTGAAAAATGTCTTGCCGCCGGCATGGACGACTATCTATCCAAGCCGGTATCGCGCGACGCACTCGAACACGTCCTGGCCCGCTGGCTCGACGACGCCCCCTGACGCTCACCCAAAGGAGATATTGATGCCCGCCCGATCCCGGCTTCCGCTGCTCGCCCTTGTTCTTGTGCTTGCCCTGCCGCTCGTGTCCATGGCAAAGGAACCCGCCAATCCGCCGGGCCGCCTCGACCGTGTCAAGGCGGCCAAGGCCGTGCGCGTCTGCATCTGGCCAGACTATTACGGCATTACCTACCGCAACCCGAAAACACAACAGCTTTCCGGCATTGACATCGATATGGCGGGCGAACTCGGCAAGGATCTCGGCGTTGCGGTGCAGTTCGTCGACAGCTCTTTCGCCAAGCTGATCGACGACGTCACCCAGGACCGCTGCGACGTCGCCATGTTCGCCATCGGCATTACGCCGACGCGTGCCGAGAAGCTGCGTTTTACCCGGCCGCACCTGGCCAGCGACATCTACGCCATCACCACCAGGACCAATCGCCGCATCAAGGACTGGAACGACATCGACAAGGCCGGCTCGGTCGTGGCCGTCGCCAAGGGCACGCTGCACGAACCGGTGATGAAGGAAAAGCTGAAGGCGGCGCAATTGCTGATTCTCGACACGCCCTTCGCCCGCGAGCAGGAGGTGCAGTCGGGCCGCGCCGATGTCTTCATGACCGACTATCCCTACAGCCAGCGCTTCCTCGCCAACGCCGACTGGGCGCGCCTGGTGTCGCCCATCGGCGCTTACCACATCACGCCCTACGCTTACGCCATGAAGCCCGGCGACGACACCTGGTATGCCCGTATCGAACGCTTCATGAGCGACATCAAGCGCGACGGCCGCCTGCTGGATGCAGCCCGGCGGCACAAGCTCGACGCCATCGTCGCCCGCTGAGCGTCCACTACATGCAGCGACAGGATGACAAAGCGATAGACTGACCCGATGAATCAACGCGCGCGGTTGCTGCGCCGCACCTTCCTTGCCGTCCTGCTGCTAATCGTCGGCAGCATGCTGGCTGTCACGGCCTACACGCTGTGGCGGCTGCGCGTGGATGCCATCGCCAACGCCCTTGAAATATCCGCGATGCACGCGCGCAGTTTCGAGGATTTCGTGACGCAAAACCTGCACGTCACCGAACTCATCGCCGCCAACACCCTGGCGCGGGAAGCGCGCCCGCCCGATCCGCGCCAAATCGAGCGCACCTTCACCACCACCCTGCGCCATGTGCCCTTCCTGCGCTCGATGTCGCTGCTGGGTGACAACGGCCGCATCGTCGCCAGTTCCAATCCCGCCAATGTCGGCGTCAGCGTGCCAACAGAAGGTTTTCTGCCACCCGCGATCGCCACGCCGGGCATCTTGCGCATCGGCCCGCCCTGGGTCGGGCGCGATTTCGCCGACGGCCGCCTCGCTACCGACCAGGCACCCGTGGCTGCCGATGTCCAGAGCTTCATTCCCATGACGCGAACACTGACGGACGCCGGACAGCCCGCGTTGACACTGCTCGGCACGCTCAATCCCGACTATTTCGTCAATCACTTTTCCCGCAAGCTCGATGCCGTGGAAGGTTCGGTCGACGTACTGCGCTACGACGGCACGCTGCTGCTGTCCACCGATCCCGCCAAACATCCCGGCTCGCGACAAGATTACGTCGTGCGCGACCTCCATCTGGACGCGGTTGAATCCGGCCAGTTCGAACGGCGCCATGACGACGGCCGTCACCTGCTTACCGCCTTCCGCGCCTCGCGTCTGTACCCTTTCGTCATCATCACGCATATCGATCGCAACCATGCCCTGCGCTACTGGCGCGCGGAGACCAAAACTCTCCTCGGCGTCGTCGTGCCGGTGTTGCTGGCCATCACGCTGCTGGCCCTGGTCTTTTACCGCCGCCAGATGCAACTGGCCGCCCAACGCGCCGAAGCCGAGCGCCTGCAACAGATCAACGCCACCGTGTTCGGCGCCAGCGCCGACGCCATCATCATCACCGATCTTGACGCCAACATCATTTCCACCAACGCCGCCTTCACCCGCATCACCGGCTACGGCGCCGAAGAAGCGCTCGGCCGCAACCCCCGTCTGGTCGCCTCGGGCCAGCAGGACAAGGAATTTTATGAGCGCATGTGGCGCGACATCATGCAAGACGGCGTCTGGCGCGGAGAGTTTGTGAACCGCCGTAAAGATGGCAGCCTCTACGATGTCCAGGCCACGATCACCGCCGCCCGCGATCACGATGGGCACGTGCGGCATTTCATCGGCGTCACCACCGACATCACCGAGCGCAAGCGCCACGAGGCCGAACTGCTCGCCGCCAAGGAGCGGGCCGAGCAGGCGGCACGGGTCAAAACGGTGTTCCTGGCTACGATGAGCCACGAAATCCGCACGCCGATGAACGGCATCATCGGCATGACCGAACTGGCGTTGATGGATTGCGTCAGCGACGGGCAGCGCGAACATCTGAACCTGGCCAAGGCATCGGCCGACGCCCTGCTGACCATCCTTAACGAGATTCTCGACTATTCCAAGATCGAAGCCGGCAAGGTGGAAATCGAATCCATCCCCTTCCACGTCGGCAACCTCATGCGCGAGGTCGCGTCGATCAACGCACCGCTGGTGGCAGGCAGGGGACTGACACTCCGGCTCGAACTCGACCCAAACCTGCCCGACATCCTCATTGGCGACCCGGTGCGCCTGCGCCAGATCATCGGCAATCTGCTCAACAACGCGATCAAGTTCACCCATCAGGGCGGCATCGTCATTGAGTGTCGCGAGTGTAGCCCGTTGACCATGACGACTGCGGCGACCGCGGCAACTGAGGCAACCGAGGCAAACGTGACCGATGAACGCCACCGCATCGCCTTCAGCGTCACCGACACGGGCATTGGCGTGCCGGTTGACCGCGCCGCCTTCATTTTCGACGCCTTCTCGCAGGCCGACAACTCGACGACCCGCCGCTACGGCGGCACCGGACTCGGCCTGGCAATTTGCCGGCGCTTGGTTGACCTCATGGACGGAACGATCAGTCTCGACAGCACGCCGGGCCAGGGCAGCCGCTTCACGGTCGAAATGCCCTTCCGTGTTCTTGCCGGCGAACCGGCCCGGCCCACGCCCACCGCGACCGTCACCACCACGCCTGCCGTCGCCACTATTCCGGTTGCCAACCATGCCACCACCACCCGTGCCGTCGCACCGGGCCGGCGTATTCTGGTCGCCGAGGATGTCGCCACCAATCAGGCCATGATGCGCGCGCTGCTCGGCAAGCGTGGCCACGCGGTCACCATCGCCGCCGATGGCGCCGAGGCCATCGCCGCTTTCGAGCGCGGCGGCTTCGACCTGATTTTCATGGATATGCAGATGCCGAACGTCGATGGCATCGAAGCCACCCGGCGCATCCGTCAGATTGAAACTCAGCGCGAGGCCAGGAACAAGGGTGTATCTCGCATCCCCATCATCGCGCTCACCGCCAATGCCTTCGAATCCGATCGCGAGGCCTGCCTGGCGGCCGGCATGGATGACTTTCTGGCCAAGCCGGTCAGTGCCGCCCGGCTCAACGCAATCATCGACACGCTCTCCTTCGGCAACAATGCCTGATACGGAAAGGAATCCGACCATGAACCGCCCCAATGCCGTTCCGCTAGCGCCGACTTTTTCAGGGCGGCCGTCACAGCCCCGTCGCCACCTGTTGCGCGCACTCGCCGCCGCCGGCATTCTCACCGCCGCTGACCGGCTGGGCCTCATTCGCGCCGCGCTGGCGGCGGGCGTCAACCCGGTACCGCCGGGCCTGCACAGGCTCAAGGGGACGGTAACGGTCAATGGCAAGACGGCGCGCGAAGGCCTGCTGGTCAAGCCCGGCGATACCGTAATCACCGGCCCTGGCGCCGAGGCGCTGTACGTGATCGGCCAGGACGCCTTCCTGCAACGCGAGTCGAGCACCGTCAGCTTCGGCCCCGACATGGCCAGTTTCATGCGCGTCATCACCGGCAAACTGCTCTCGGTTTTCAGCAAGGGCGAACGCAGCATCACGGTCAGCACCGCCACCATCGGCATTCGTGGCACGGCCTGCTACATTGAGGAAGGCGTCGCGAAAAAAGTCGGCACTAGCGGTACGGCAACCTACTTCTGCCTCTGCTACGGCGAAGCCAGGATCATTCCCGCGGCGGCGCCGCAAAAGTGGGAGACGGTGCTCACCACCCACCACGACCATCCATTGTGGCTACACGACGACAAGAACATGCCGAGCATGATGGTAAGTGCGCCGGTGATCAACCATACCGACGCCGAATTGACGCTGCTCGAAAACCTCGTCGGCCGCTGGCCGCCGTTCTACGGCAAGGTCGATACGGGCTACATTCTCTGATTACACCGATCAGGGCGCGCGGTAGTTGGACTGGGTCATGTTGTCGACGCCGCACTGTACGGTTTCCAGCCAGTCGATCAGGCGTTTGCACATCGGCTTGCCGACGAAGCGTTGCCCGTGCTGCGGCACGATTTGCTCGATGTCGAGGCCGCGCACCATCGCCGCCCAGAAACGCATGATCTTGTTCGATACCATGTAGCGCCGGTGAAAAGGCTCCATCAGCGGAATGTGGGCATCGAAATCGGTCACCGGCTGGGCCGCCCGCGTGTGGTCGACCAGCGAGACGCCGAGGTCGCCCGAAAAGAGAATTTTCGACTTGACATCGTAAAACTGGAAGTTGCCTTCGGCGTGCATGAAATGCGCCGGCAGCGCCTTGATCACCGAATTACCCAGCGTGATGTTCATGCCCGGGTCAGGAATGCCCAGAATACGACCGCTGATGTCGCGACCGGTGGTGAAATGGGGAATGAAGCGCGTCCATAAGGTAGAGATCAACAACTTGCAAGGCGAGGCGACAAACCACTTGTTGATCGAGGCAACGATGTCCGGGTCAGGGTGCGAGGCCAGCACGTAGTTCAGTTCCTTCGACGGAAAATACTTCTGCATCGCCATCAGCAGGGCGTTATAGGTCATGTTGCCGCCGGGATCGATCAGCGCGCCATGACCGGAATCGGCCACCAGGAACTGATTGCACTGCACGGCATGATCGTGTTCTTCGTCGACGAGGTCGTAAAAAGCCAGGCAGGTGTGCTGGCCATCGTTATAAAGTTCGACTGACATGGTATTCCCGGATCAAAGCCCCACGAGAGGCGGGGTCAAGCCGAATCTTACCGCTTGAGCCGAATCAATATCCAGAAAGTAATAGGCCGGCCGAAATTTTTGATTGATATTCCGGTCGTCGACAACGGGCATCGCACCATCGCGGTGGCGACTCAGCCGACTGCGTGAGGCTGGTCGGAAACGATTTCCCCGTCGATGAGTTCGATGATGCGGTCGCAACGCTGGGCCAGACGCGGATCGTGGGTGACGATCAGGAAGGTCGTCCGCAGCCGGACGTTAACCTCGCGCATCAAGGCAAAGACATCATCTGCCGAATGTGTGTCGAGGTTACCGGTCGGTTCGTCGGCCAGCACCAGCGAAGGGCTCATGGCCAGGGCGCGGGCGATGGCGACGCGCTGCTGCTGGCCACCGGAAAGGCGGTTGGCGAGGTACTGCTTGCGCTCGGCGAGGCCGACCTGGTCGAGCAAGTCGCCGGCAATGGAGAACATCGCTGCATCCGGTCGGCCACGCGCGACCAGCAAGGGCATGGCGACATTTTCCAGTGCGGTGAAGGCAGGAATCAGGTTGTGATGCTGAAAGACGAAACCGATGCGCTGGCCGCGCAGGCGCGTCAGGCCGGTGTCGTCGAGCTGGCCGGTTTCCTGGCCGTCGATGAACAACTGGCCGCCGGTGGGGCGGTCGAGCAGGCCGATCAGGTTAAGCAGGGTGCTCTTGCCCGAACCGGAAGGACCGATCAGCGCCGCAAACTCGCCACGCGCCAGGTGCAGGTCAATACCGTGGAGGATTTCGCTCTCGGTCTCGCCGCAGCCGTAACACTTGCGGATACCGACGAGTTGCAGGACAGGATCAGTCATCGAATTCAGCCGCGGATGGCCTCGACCGGGTCGAGCGCGGCAGCGCGGCGGGCCGGCAGCAGCGCGGCGACAATGCCGACCAGACTGGCGCCGCCAGCGGCGATAAGCACCAACCCCGGTTCGACGCCGATCACGAACAACGGCGTGCCATCCGGATTGAACCAAAGAAACCGACGATGCCTCCCTGCAACAGGAAAATGCGCCGCATTTGCACCTGCGTCGCCCCCATCGCGCGCAGGATGCCGATTTCCTTGCTGCGCTGGATCACCGAAACGACCAGCACGCTGGCAATGCCGAAGGCTACCGATAGCCCGATAAAAAAGCGGATCACGTTGCTCGAAACAGTCTGCGAGGTCAGCGCGGTGACGAACTGGGCATTGGTCTTGATCCAGCTATCCGCCGTCAGCCCGGTTTCGCCGGCGATGCGCTGGGCTAGCGCCTCGGCGAGATTGAGGTCGTGCAGGGCAAGGTCGATGCTGGAAACGCCGCCAACCAGGTTGAGCAGCGTCTGCGCCGTGCGCAGGCCGACATAGACATTGCGCGCATTGACGCCCTTGTTGCCAAGGTCGAACAAGCCGGTGATGGTCAGTGTTTCGCTGGCGCCGGCAGCGGTGGCGATGCGCAGCTTGTCGCCGACGTCGGCGCCCAGATCCTTGGCCAGTTCGATGCCGATCACCGTCTCGCCGGCGCCGACGCGCAACTCGCCGCGGGTGATGCGCTCGGCCAGCGAAATCACCTGGTTGTAGCGTTCCGGCTCGATGCCGACCAGGGTGACAGACTTGTTGGCGTCGCCGCGCACGGCAAACGCCGGGCCGGAGGCCAGCGGCGATACAGCAGCGATTTCGGGCCATTTTTGGAGGCGGTCCCGCACCTGCTGCCACTGATCGATCGAGCGCAGGCGCTGGGCCTGTTTTTGCAGGCGCAACGCCGTGTGATCCAGCGCCACCTGCGGCCGGGCGACTTCTTCGGGTGGCAGCAGCGTGATGTGCGCCTGGGAACTGAGGGTGCGTTTGATCAGATTGGATTGCAAGCCCGCGAGCAGGGCCGACATAAAAACGATGACGGCGACGCCCACCCCCACGCCGACGATGATCAGCAGCGACTGCATCCGCCCCTCGCGCAGGAAGCGGATGGCGGCAATCCACTCGAACGGCATCCAGGGTTTCATGGCTTGCCTGTTTTCAGTGGCATTGCAACGACATTTCAGCGATCAAGCGCCCGCACCTTGCGCCCTTCCGGCAAAGTTACGGCCGCCGGAACCAGCGCCTCGCCGTCCGCGATGCCGTCGAGGATTTCCACCTTGCCGGCGCCGCGCACGCCCAGCCGCACCGGCTGGCGCTGCGTACGGCCATCACGGACGACCATTATCCAGGGCTGCGGGCCGTTCGCCTCGCGCACGCTATCGAAGGGCGCGATGATGGCCTGCGCGCGGCGTGCGGACTCGATATCGATCGAGACGGTCATTTCGTGTTTCAGATAGCCCGGCGGTTGCGGCACGCGCAGACGAATCTCGACCGAGCCACGCTGGGCATCGACCGAAGGCGCGATATAGCTGACGACCGCCTTGAACCGCTCGCCGGGATAAGCGTCGGCCGAGGCCAGGGCCGGCTGGCCGAGGGTGAGCAGGCCGAGGTTCTTTTCGTCGATCTGCACTGTCAGTTCGGTGTCACCCGTTGGCGCCAGCGTCAGCAGCAGCTTGCCCGGCTGTGCGGTGTCGCCCGGCTCGACCGCTCGCGTCAGCACGGTAGCGGCCACCGGCGCGCGCAGCGTCGCATAGGCCAGCCGCGCCGCGGCAACGGCCAGCGCGGCGCGCGCCTGATCGACGTTACCGCGGGCAACGCGGGCATCGCCCCCGTCCGGCCGGTTGCTGGCAACCTGGAGTTGGGCCGAACGCCACTGGCTGTCGGCGACATCGCGGCCACGCCTCGCATCGTCGAGCTGGGCCGCACTGTAAAAACCCTTGGCGACCAGTTCGCCAACCCGCTCGAACTGCTTGCGGGCCTGCGTTGCGGTGGCTTCCGCCTGGCGCAGGCTCTGCTCGGCAACCGGTAGCCCGAGTTCGCCAACCTGGCGCAGGCGGACTTCGTTTTGCGTCAGCGTCGCCCGCGCCTGGGCGACACCGGCTTTCAATTCACTGTCGTCGAGACGCAGCATTATCTGGCCGGGCGTTAGCGTGGCGCCTTCCGGCACCTCGACGGCGATCACGCGGCCGGTGATCTGCGCCGCCACCTCGATGCGTTGCGGTGTCCGCACGCGACCGCTGGCAACCACGGACTGGCGCAATTCGCCCCGCTCGGCACGAGCAAGCTTGACGGCATCGCCGCGTAGCCAGACGAACCCGGCGACGGCCACGACAAGCGCAGCAATGACGAAAAGAACGATGGGACGTTTAAGATTTTTCAATGCGCGTGATCATGCACTATCAAGTGGCGGCGCCACCTTGACGATTTCGTCGATGGTGGTCAGCCCGGCCGCCACCTTGCGCGCGCCGGAGATGCGCAGTGGCTTCATGCCTTCGCGCGCGGCCTGCTCGCGCAGGCTGGCGATGTCGGTGTGGGCCGTCACCAGCTTCTTGATTTCCGGTGACATCACCAGTATTTCGTAGAGGCCCATGCGTCCCTGATAGCCGGTGTTGCGGCAATCGAGGCAGCCGACCGGATGATAGAGCGTGGAGGGCCGGGTCGATTTCCAGGGCGCCACCAGCCCCTGCCATGCGATCTCGTCTTCCGTGCGCAGGCCGCCGGCCCGCTTGCACTTCGGGCAGAGCGTGCGCACCAACCGCTGGGCCATGACGCCCAGCAGGGTCGATTGCAACAGATAGGCCGGCACGCCGAGATCGAGCAGGCGCGTGATGGCCGCCGGGGCGTCGTTGGTGTGCAGGGTCGTCAGCACCAGGTGGCCGGTCAGGGCCGCCTGGATGGCCATGTCGGCCGTTTCCAGATCGCGAATTTCGCCGACCATGATGATGTCCGGGTCTTGCCGCATCAACGCGCGAATGCCCTCGGCGAAGCCCATGCCGATATCGCTCTGAATCTGCACCTGATTGAAAGAGGCCTCGATCATTTCGATCGGATCTTCCAGCGTGCAGACGTTGACCTCGGGTGTCGCCAGGTGCTTGAGCGTCGTGTAGAGCGTCGTCGTCTTGCCCGAACCGGTGGGGCCGGTAACCAGCACGATGCCGTTGGGCCGCGCGGTCATTTCGCGCCAGCGCCCCGCGTCCTCGTCGGAAAAACCGAGATCGGCGAAGTCGCGCACCAGCACTTCCGGATCGAAAATTCGCATCACCAGCTTCTCGCCGAAGGCGGTTGGCAGGGTCGATAAACGCAGTTCAACCTCCTGCCCGCCTGGCGTGCGGGTCTTGATGCGGCCATCTTGCGGCCGCCGCTTTTCCACCACGTCCATGCGGCCGAGAATCTTGATGCGGCTGGTCATGGCGGTCAGCACCGTCATGGGGATCTGGTAAACCTCGTGCAGCACGCCGTCGATGCGAAAACGCACCAGTCCCAGTTCGCGCCGGGGCTCCATGTGGATGTCCGACGCGCGCTGTTCGAAGGCATATTGCCAGAGCCAGTCGACGATGCGCACGATATGCTGGTCGTTGGCGTCGAACTGTTTGTTGGACTTGCCGAGTTCGACCAGTTGCTCGAAGTTCGAAATACCGGACGTCGATTCGCCCTTGTGCAGCGCGCCCTTGACCGACTTGGCCAGGTTGTAGAACTCGACCTGGAAACGCGCGATGTCGTCGGGGTTGCAGATGACGCGGCGGATCTCCTTGCGCAGGATGGGCTTGAGTTCGGCTTCCCAGGCGCGTTGCCAGGGCTCGGCCGTGGCGATCACCACTTCGTGCGCCTTCACCTCCACCGGCAGGATACGGAAGCGCGTCGCGTAGGCGATGCTCATCACCTCGGTCACCGCCGTGAAATTGATCTTCAGCGGGTCGATGTGCAGGTAGTCGAGGCCGCTCCACCCGGCCAGCCATTGCGTCAGCGCATCGAGGTCGAGCAAGCGATTCGGCGGCAAGGCCGACTTCCAGCGCTGCTCGGCAATCACCGTCAGCGGATGGGCGTCGCCCTTGAAATAGCGCCTTTCCTGCTTGAAGCGCGCCGCCTCGGCGGCATCGACGAGCCCCTCGGTCGCAAGCGCCTCGATCACCTCGACGAGGGTCAGGCGCCGTTCTTCGGTCGGCGGGTGCGGGTGAGCTGGAGCGTGCGCCGGTGAATGCGCCGGGGGATGGGTGGGATTGCTCATGTTGCTGTTTCTCCCTGCACGGTCTCTCCCCGCGCGATCTCGTTTTCGGCCAGCACATAACAGCCGCGGCCAGACTGCTTGGCCCGGTACATGGCCTGATCGGCGGTCAGCAACAGGTCGTGGGGGTTGCCACCGCCGTCGCCCAGCGCAATCCCCACCGACGCGCCCAGCAGGCAGGTCTCGCCGAGAATGTCGAACGGCCGCGCCAGCGCCTCGATGCACTTGGCAGCCACCGTACCGGCCGCCACGGCGGCCAGATGCGTTTCCTTGTCCAGATCAGCCATCACCACCACGAATTCGTCGCCGCCAACGCGTGCCAGCGTATCGGACTCGCGCACTAGATGACCCAGGCGCTCCGCCACCTGCACCAGCGCGGCATCGCCCGCCTCGTGGCCGAACTTGTCGTTGATCGGCTTGAAACCATCGAGATCGAGGAACAACACCGCCAAGCGCGTGCCGTTGCGCTCCGCCCGCGCCAGCACCTGGCGCAGGCGATCGGCCAGCAGCAGGCGGTTGGGCAGGTTGGTCAGCGCGTCGTGATGCGCCATGCGCGCCAGTTCCGCCTGCGTGGCGAACAGCTTGGCCAACAGGCGGTTGAATGCCGCGGTCAGATGGCCAACCTCGTCGTCGCGCACCACCGTCAGCGGTTCCAGCGGCGCTTCGCCAAGCGTCATGCGGTCGGCGTGGCGCGCGGCCCTGAACAGGGGCCGAAACACGAGCAGCAAAGCCGCCGCAACAAACACCAGGAGGAACAAAATCACCCCGACGACATTGGCGATGACGTAACGCTGCGCCCGCACGACGGTGACGAAGACCTCTGCCGTGGGTAGCCGGGCGACGACGAACCAGCCGGTACTGGGCACCGAGACCATGGCGGAAATCTCTTCGACACCCTGGGCATTGACGGTGATGCCGCTGCCACGAAAGCCTGCCATGGCGCGGTCGTGCAGGGCATTTACGCCCGGCGGCGGCGTTGGCTTGAGTACCATTTCGGGCTGGGTGGAGGCCACGAACAGTTTGTCGCGCGGCGAGATCAGCAGGAAACCGCCCGCATTGCCAATGCGGCCCTGCTGCAACAGATCGATGAAGCCCGGCGCGGCTAGTGGCGTAATGCCGACCAGCACCGCGCGCACCTGTCCGCCGGCATCCTTCACCGGTACAGCCAGCGGCAACACCGGTATTTTCGCCACCCGTCCGACGACGGGGCGGCCGACAAAGGCCTCGCCGGCCAGGGCGGCGCGAACATAGTCGCGGTCGGCGTAGTCGATGCCCGCACGTTCCGGCCGCGCGGGATAGTCGGTCACCACCTTGCCCGTGACATCGACAATGAACACGCCATGTGAAAACAGGGGCAGCAGTTCGTGGCGCTCGCCCAACCATGCGCGCAGGGCCTCCGGCCGGGCCAGCAGTTCCAGCGGCAGCGTCGCCGCCAGTCGCCCAAGCATGGCCTGGCGCTCGGTAATCTTGTGTTCGATATCGCGCGCGACATAACTGGCCATCACCAGTTGCTGCGAGGCCACCACCGCGCCCAAGTCCTCACGCAGGAAATGCGTCAGCATGAAATAGCGCACGACCGAGCCCATGACCGTGATGGCGATAGCCAACAAGACCAGGCGGGTGACGATGCTATGGGCGACGAGGCGAAAATTCATGCGGGGCATGATAGCCCAAGGGCCCGTCAAAAAGTCGGCGCTAGCGGTACGGCAACAATTGTAAGAACATCTTGCAGCGGCCGGCCCGTCGGTCGCGATGCGCTAATATTCGGCCATTACCTCGACGAGGAGATTGATAGTGCGGCACAGTCAAACTTTGATGGTCGGCGGCTTGGTTGCGGCAATACTGTCTTTTACCGCCTTCGCCCAGACGGGATCGGTCGACACCATGACCGACATAACGACCGACACAATGGCCGGCAGATTGAGTACGGAAATGGTGGGCGTTGAATCCCAGTCAGACAAGTCTTACCCCGAATGCGTCACGGCGCGCAACCCGCAACGCTGCGAGATTCGCCTGCGGGCCATGGATACCTGCAAGGACAAGCGCGGTCGCGATCTTCGCGCCTGCATCGAAGACAACATGCCGCCGCCCGATTGCAGCCAGCATCCCGACCCCCAACGCTGCGAGTCCATGCAGGCGATCCGCGAAAGCTGCAAGGGCAAGGTCGCCGCCGAACGCAAAACCTGCATGGGCGAACTGGCGACAAAGAAGGCCAGCAAGCAGGTCAAGCAGACTAAGCAGACCAAGCAGACCACCAAACGGACCAAAGCAAAGCCAACCAAGAAAAAGGCTTCAAAAACAAAGGCAACCAAAGCAAAAACGAACAAAGCAAAGCCAGCCCAAAAAAAAACCACGGATAGCGGCAAATAAGTGGCAGCACGCCCCAGCCACGGCGAGCAGCGGACACCTTGAATCTCTCACCCGAACGTGAACGTCTGCTGCTGCTGACCCTGGCCGGCATACAGTTCGCGCACATCGTTGACTTCATGGTGATGATGCCGCTGGGGCCGATCCTGATGCGCGAACTGGCCGTGGGCACGCACGAATTCGGCCTGCTCGTCTCGGCCTACACCTTCACGGCCGCGGTTTCCGGCGTACTTGTCGCCACCTTTGTCGACCGTTTCGAGCGCAAGCGACTGATGATGGTCATGATCGGGCTGTTTGGACTGGCAACGCTGTTCTGCGCGCTGGCGCCCGGCTTTACCTCCCTGCTCATCGCCCGCGGCACGGCCGGCGCTTTCGGGGGCGTGCTGGGCGGCATGGTGCAGACGATGGTGGGCGACCTGATACCGTTCCAGCGGCGCGGCCGGGCCAGCGGCACCATCATGGCGGCGTTTTCGGTCGCCACGGTGGCTGGCGTGCCCGCCTCGCTCTACCTCGCCAACCATTTCGGCTGGCGCTTCCCTTTCCTGTTCATCGCCACCGTCGCCTGCGGCCTGCTGCTGCTGGCCTGGCGCGTGCTGCCGGTGCTGCGCGGCCATCTTGCCACCGATGGCGAACGCCCTCACCCGCTGGCGGCAATGGCGGCCGCGCTGCGCGACGGCAACCACCTGCGCGCACTGACTTTCATGGCGCTGCTGGTGTTCGCCAGCTTCATGGTGATTCCATTTATCACCATCTTCATCGTCGGCAACGTCCGCGTGGCGCAGGCCGACATCCCGCTGATCTATCTCTGCGGCGGTGTCGCCTCGTTCTTTTCGTCGCGCTGGATCGGGCGACTGGCCGACCGTCACGGCAAGGTCCGCGTCTATCGATTCGTCGCCGCCGGATCGATCCTGCCGCTGCTGCTGGTGACTCACCTTGGGCCAGCGCCACTGGCCGTCGTGCTGGCCTGCACCACGCTGTTCTTCGTCCTGGTGCCGGGCCGCATGGTGCCGGCCATGGCCATTGTCACCTCGGCGGCGCAACCGGCGCTGCGCGGCACCTTCCTCGCCATCAACGCCGCCGTCCTGCAATTCGCCTCGGGCCTGGCCGCGGTTGTCGGCGGCCTCGTCATCGCCACCGACGCCGCCGGCGGCATCGTGCGCTACAACTGGACGGGCTACCTGGCAACGGCCATAACCCTGCTGGGCATCTTTGCCGTAGGGCGGATCAGGATGAAAATCTGAGTCAGCCCGGGCCGGAACCAGCCGGGCGCACTCGGGACGGGAAGTGCGACGATTGACCATTGTGCTACCGTGTACTAACCGTGTAATACATCAAGGTGCTGTCATGAGCGAAGCAACGTTTACCTTTCGCGTCGACGAAGGACTGAAAGAACAGTTTTCCACGGCCGCGAAGTCCCGCGACCGTACCGGCGCACAACTCTTGCGCGACTTCATGCGTGACTTCGTGAAGCAACAGCAAGAGGCCGCAGAGTATGACTCCTGGTTCCGGCGTGAGGTTCAAATCGGCCTCGACGCGGCCACTGCCGGCGATTTGGTTTCATCCGAAGAGGTTGAAGTTGAAGCAGCTGCCTGGCGCGCAGAGACACGGCGAAAGATGGCCAGCGCCAACTCATGAAGCTGGTTTGGACGCTGCCGGCGCGAGAAGATCGAAAGGCAATTCGCGAGTACATCGCCTCTGATAGCCCGAGCGCCGCGCTCGATCTC
>JFJP01005674.1_pt1 | contig 25777 bp, 28 predicted proteins | sample 431651 | NCBI WGS metagenome assembly JFJP01 (sample SAMN02602958, study PRJNA72255) | Microbial mat metagenome, whole genome shotgun sequencing project. | biome: fresh water; feature: sink hole; material: water; isolation source: purple microbial (photo- and chemosynthetic) mats found in...
CCTTGGCTTTCTGACCAGCGATCCGGTTGGCCAGGGCGCAGCACCGGGCTTCAAGTCCGGAGGCCACCTTGGTGGCGACCTTGGCAACCGGTACGGCGGCCACAGCAAGGGGTTGCAGCTTGACACCTGTGGCTTTTTCGAAGCGGGTGGCGTTGGCGGCAACCTGTACCACACCCTTGCCCGCCAGTTTGACGGCCTTGTTGACCGCCAGATCAGCGCCGTCAGAGGTGAATTCCACGCCACGGAAATACAGCCCGGTGACTTTCTTCTCCGCGGCCAAGGCATTGCCACGCGCATCAACACTCAGACGGCTGCCGGCTTTCTTGACAGCTGCCGCCCAGCTTTGATCGCAATAGCCAATGGCGCGCTTGTTGCCAACGCGGTAGGCATTGATGATGTTCTTGGCCGTGTTGCCATAAGACTCAATGAGTTCCTGGGTGACGGCGGTGAGGTTGTTGACTGACATAAAGTACTCCTGAAAAATAATTGCGTTTGGCGCTGGCCGAATTTTCGCGATTCATCCTAGTGACAGCACCTTAATCTGGCGTGTTTCCCTAGAGCAAGCGGTCTAGGAAAACGTCAGCGATGACAGAAGGCTTGCAAAATCGCCAGTTTTGGCACACGATGCGTGCCGCTACTTCATTTCAATCGGTCAACCACCATGAGCATTCGTTACACCAACGTCATCAACCATTTGCCAGAGACCAAGATGCGGCTGTACCCTACCAAGGTCATCAACATCATCGGCGGCCCGGGCAGTGACAAATCGCTGTTTTCGGCAGCCATCGTGCTGTATCTCAGCCTGCACGGCAAAACCGTGGAAACCATCCCCGACTACGCCAAGTCGCTGGTCTGGCAACAAAATTTTGAAGTGCTGAAAAACCAGTATTTCATTGCCCAGCGCCAGTTCGAGATGCTCAATCTGATTGATGGGCAAGTGCACTTCCTGATCACCGAATGTTCGTTGCCACAAGTGCTTTTTTACAACGAAAACTACTCCGACAACATCTGCGATGTGGCCAAGACCCGCGAGCAGATTCTGGAGTGGTACCGGCAAAACGACAACATCAACATTCTGGTCGAGCGTGGCGACAAGAAATATGTGCGTAGCGGACGCTTTCAGGACGAAGAACAGGCACGCGAAGTCGATCAGGGTCTGCGCGAAATTCTCGACCGCGAAAAACTGCCCTACACCGTGTTGCCCCCTGATGTCAAAGCCATCCATGCGTTTACCGAGACATTGTTGGCCTAGGAGCCGGTCCGACTTGTGGAACATTGGCTGCGAATCGCTATCGATGTCATCAGTCCGACGGGCTTCTAGTACTGCTCGGGTGGCGGGCACCATCCACCCGGCAGCAAGGCCGTCAGAAAACGGTTGATGCGTGTCTCATGGCGCTGCCACCAGATGCCCAACCCGACCACCCCCAGACCCAGCAGGGTCAGCACAAACGGAAACAGCAAACTGTCACCAAACACCTTGTGTGACAGATAGCCCAGGTAAATCGCCACGCCCAGGCCACCAAAAACGGTAAACACGCGCCGCCCAATGGCAGCCCCGACAAACACCAGGACCAGGTTGATCAGGCAATACAGCGCCTTGCCCAGTTCCGATTCTGAGTCGCGCAGACTTAGCCCTCCCCAGAACATCAGTGTGCCAAACAGGTACAGCCAGAAAGCATAGTCCTGGTGCCACTCGGCCTCACGGGCCCGGCGGCAACGCACATCCACCCACAGGGCGATAAACACGGTAGCGATGCCAAACACCAGCGACACGTCACGAATCAACTTCCAGTCCCAATGGCCGGCCTCCGTCCACAGCGCGTGCGCAACGTCCATGTTCATGTACCACAGCGTCACGGCAATCGGCATCACCATGAAGGGCAGACGGTAGCGCCACAGCATCACCACCCCAGCGGCCAGCGTGGCCAATTCGAGCGTCAGCCAGCGCCAGTTGATGTGAGTGTGATAGGCCGAATAGCTGCTCAAACCGCCCGGAGGCCACCAACCCAGGCCGTGTTGCACACACCACACCAACAGCGGCACCAGCACCACCGCCAGCGTGGCCAGAATGCCCGCTGGCACCGCCAGACGGTGCTGCTTCAGATGATCGGCAACCTTCAAACACGCCAGCAGATAACCGGCGCTGATGGTGGCCAGGCCCCAGGCGCCAAAAGTCTGCCAGCCCAGCGTCATGAACAGCGACATGGCGCCAATGGCGATCATGCCGCCAAAGTAATACAGGGTGTTGGTGAAACTGAAGCGTGGGCCAGCGGGCACGCCTGCCGCAGCAACTCGGGCTGACGCTGCGCCGGGCTGACCCGATGAGTCCATCTCGCGCCAGCGCAGCCACAGCATGTGCGCCTGTTGCCGGGTAATCAGTCCATCCTGCGCGGCGGCTTGCAAGTCGGCCTGACCCAAAGACACCCGCCTTCCATCAGGGCCGGCCGGGTCGCCGGGGGAGATTGAGATTTCAGACATGGTGGACTCCGAAATAGCCGAACGCTGGGCAAGGCACAAATCATAGCGACAACCGGTCAATACCCAGCCCGGTGAGCCCACTAAAATCAGGCGCATGAGCCACCCTACCCCACACCACAATATGCCTGCCGCTTCGGTGGCCGCCGCAGACATCGTCAAATCCAGCAATTTCCTACGCCAGATCATTGAAAACGATCTGAGCCAGGGGACTTACGCCCAGCGCCACTGGGCCGGCACACCCGGAGACGCAGCCCACCACGCTGCTGGCGCACCTGACCCGGCCAAAATCCGCACCCGTTTTCCGCCCGAGCCCAACGGCTACCTGCACGTAGGTCATGCCAAAAGCATTTGTCTGAATTTTGGTTTGGCGCGCGACTACGGTGGTGTCTGCCACATGCGCTTTGATGACACCAACCCCGAAAAAGAAGACACCGAATACGTCAACAGCATTCTGGACGCGGTGCAATGGCTGGGCTTTGACTGGCAGGTCAATGGCCAGAGCCATCTGTTTCAGGCCAGCGACTATTTTGATTTGATGTACCGCGCTGCCGAGTATTTGATTGAATCCGGCAACGCCTACGTGGACGAGCAAACCCCCGATCAAATGCGCGCCAACCGAGGCGACTTTGGCAAGCCCGGTGTCGATAGCCCCTACCGCAGCCGCAGCCCGGCTGAAAACCTGGCACGTTTTCGCGAAATGCGCGATGGCCAGCACGCCGACGGTGCCATGGTGTTGCGCTCAAAAATTGACATGGCCAGCCCCAACATCAACATGCGCGACCCGGCCATCTACCGCATACGCCGTGCCACCCACCACAACACTGGCGACAAATGGTGCATCTACCCGATGTACACCTTCGCCCACCCGATCGAGGACGCGCTGGAGCAGATCACGCACAGTATCTGCACGCTCGAATTTGAAGACCAGCGTCCGTTTTACGACTGGCTGATGGCACGCCTGATTGAAGGCGGCCTGCTAGCCGACCCGCCGCCGCGCCAATATGAGTTCGCCCGACTGAACCTCACCTATGTGATCACCAGCAAACGCCGGCTGGCCCAGTTGGTCACCGAGAACAAGGTCAACGGCTGGGACGATCCCCGCATGCCAACCATCGTGGGCCTGCGTCGCCGTGGCTATACGCCGGCTGCGCTGCAAACCTTTGCCGAGCGCATCGGTGTCACCAAAAGCGACAGCTGGATTGACTATGCCACCCTGGAGGGCTGCCTGCGTGAAGACCTTGACGTGTCGGCGCCACGCGCCATGGCTGTGCTCGACCCGGTGAAACTGATTCTGACCAACTGGCATGAGGTGATGGGCCAGGGCATCCTGGACGACTGTAGCGCCCCGGTCCATCCACACCACCCCGAACTGGGCAAACGCCACTTCAAGATGGGCCAGGAGGTCTGGATCGAGCGCAGCGACTTCATGGAAGTGCCGAGCAAGGGCTTCTTCAGATTGTTCCCAGGCAACCGGGTGCGCCTCAAATACGGCCACGTGATCGAATGCACAGACGCTATCAAAGACGAAGCTGGCAGCGCAATAGCCATAAGGGCTACAGTCATAAAAGATACCAAGAGCGGGACACCCGGGAGCGACCGCATCAAGGTCAAAGGCGTGATCACCTGGGTCGGTGCAGATGACGGTGTGCCAGCGCAGGTGCGCCTGTACGACCGTCTGTTCCTGGACCCCCAGCCTGATGTCGGCGGCAAGGACTTTCTTGAGAGCCTCAATCCTGACAGCCTGAAAGTGACCACCGCCATCGTCGAGCCCTCGCTGGCAATGGCCCAACCCGACGACAAGTTTCAGTTTGAGCGGCACGGCTACTTTGTGGCCGATCGGGTCGATCATTCGCAGGGCAAACCGGTGTTTAACCTGGCGGTGGGCCTGAAAGACTCGTGGGGCAGGTAGCCCCTGGCCGTCAAATTCACCTCAAGGCGGCCTGGTTGGCAACCGATAGGGGGCAGGGTGTTTTAAAAGGCCCTACCATGCTGGCAAACTTGATCTCTGTCGCGCCAAACACACTACGCAACGCCTTGGGAGGTCCGATGGGCGATTCAGCCGGTGGTGGCAAGGCCTGCGAGTTGGGAGCCCGGCAACGCGTTGACCCGCGCGGCTCGACCCCAGCAAGACCGCACCACTTATAGTCCTGGCCCAGCACCAAAAAGCACTGAAGACGTTTACACATCCAGCGGACGACTTCAGGGCACCAGTACCCTCTACCAGTCAGTCAGCGTTGATCGGAACGCGTCTTTTGACCTGTCCATCAAAACAGCGCAGGGCGACATTGCCAGCATCCGTCTCACCCAACAGCAGCGTTACAGTGCTGCCGGGTCCGCACAACCAACCGACCAAGGCCTGGCGCTGCAAAACAGTGACTCATTGCGCCTGAATGTGCAGTTCAGACTTCCTGATCAGCATGCGTAAAAGCACAAAATGGATGGAATTTGAAGTAGCACTAAATAGAAATATCGGCTACGATAGTGAAACGAATTTCAGCCATAGATCGGCTTAGGGGGTCCCCCCGCAATGGAAGATGCCCCTGCCACACCACCTGGCATGCGAGTCCGCACCGGGCGATTCGAGAAGTTGAGGTCATGTGAATCTGGATATGCCAGGACTATCGAAATGAGCCACTGTTAACACCTGATGCAGCGTAGATCGGCTGCCATGGCCAATACTCTCCTCTTCAAAGGCGCAGCGATCGAGGAACTCGATCGCTTGAACGGTCTCAGAGCAAGGATGTACATCGTGTGGCAGCGTTCAATCCGATGACTGCGCAAAACATCGCATTGTTCAAGGCATTTTTGAGCGGCGAGTGTGGGCTAAACGGGTTTCGCCATCACCACCTGCAAAACAAGCTCTTTGACTCAAAGCCCAAAGATGCGGCCGTGGTGAAACGGCGCATCCACCGCACCAGCCGACTCATCGCCAAATTGCGGAGCCACTGCTCGATCAACAAAGTTCAAAACATACGCCGCTATCGTGTCAGCCATCATGGCTATGGCAGCATGTGGGCGGCTGTTTTGTCAGACTTGGACACCAGCGCATGCGCAACCAGCAGGTCAGTTCAGCAGGTAGTGGTCGAGCAGCAAAGCGGCAAATAGCGCGCTCAGGTGAATCAGCGAAAACCGGAATGTCTTGCGCGCCAGCAGGTCGGAGTAATCACGCCACAGCCACCAGCCATGCAGGCAAAAACCAGCACTTAGCACCAGCGCCACGCCCAGATACAACCACGAGCTCATACCGTAGATGAAAGGCAGCATACAGGCTGCAAGCAAGAGGGTGGTGTACAACAGCACCATCAGCCGGGTGAATTGGTTGCCATGGGTCACCGGCAGCATCGGCAGGCCGGACTTGCGGTAGTCTTCCACCCGGTAGAGTGCCAGCGCCCAGAAGTGGGGCGGTGTCCACAAAAAAATGATCAAAAACAGGATCATCGCCTCAGGGCCGACTTGGCCCACCATAGCAGCCCAGCCCAGCACCGGCGGCATGGCTCCCGAGGCACCACCGATCACAATGTTTTGCGGGGTCAGGGGTTTTAAGATCACTGTATAGATTACCGCATAACCAATGAAGGTAGCAAAAGTCAGCCACATGGTCAGCGGGTTGACCACCAGATAGAGCAAGGCCGAGCCCAGCGCGCACAGGGTGGCGGCAAACAGGGCGGTGGGCCGCCAGGCGGTGCGCTTCATCTTGGCATCGATGTTTTTTTCGATGATGCAGTTGAAAGCGGCCGCAGCACCGGCCACCAGCCAGATACCCAGGCAGGCGGCCAAGGCCACACCGGCCTGATGCCCCGACGGCAGGCCCGGCACCGCCAGCACCATGCCAATCAGGGCACAAAACACAATCAGTTGAATGACACGAGGTTTTGTCAGCGCATAAAACTGTGCCAACACTGACAACGTCGAGTTGAGTGGCCGCGTAGGGGTGCTCATGCTTTGGGCCCCGACATTGGCACGGCACTGGCAACCACCCAGGTGAGCGTAAGCAGCAAGGCAGCGGCACCCCCGGTGTGCAGCAAAGCGGCCAGCAGCGGCCAGCCCAGCACCACATTGGCCAGACCCGTGACCAACTGTAGGCCAATCAGTACAGCCAACACGCGCGAGGCAAGCCGCCAGACTCTGCTACGGTTCAACTGCCAGGCCAACACCATCAACAGGCAGAGCAGCCCATAGGCGACCAGGCGATGCACATAATGAATCGCTGTCAGTGCAGCAAAGCTGACAGGCTCACCGTCGGCCGTCAGGCCCAGGCCGCGCCAGACTTCGAAACCTTGGGAAAAATTCATATCCGGCCACCAACTGCCTTGGCAGGTTGGAAAATCTGCGCAGGCCAGTACGGCATAGTTGGCACTGACCCAACCTCCCAACATGATCTGCAACAACAGCAAGGTGAGCGACCAGACCAACCAGCGGCGTGTGATAGCGGGTAACACAACATCATCAATAACGCCAGCGCGCCCAACAAATGCAGGGTCACGATGGCTGGGAACAATTTCATGGTCACCGTCAGCGCCCCAAAAGCGCCTTGCACGCAAACCCACACCAGGGTCAAACTTGTGAGCCAGGGCCAGGGCAGCTCGGTAGCGCCAGCTTGCTTGCGCTGGTGCAACCAGTCGCGCCAGCTGACTGCCGTGAGCAGGAGAATCAGCGCGCCAACGCCGGTGGCCATATAACGATGCAGCATCTCGATCCAGGCTTTGGGCAAGGTGACTGGACCGTCGGGCAACAGGGTTTGTGCCGCAGCAATCTGCTGACCCGCACCCAGGGGCGAGGTGTTGCCATAACAGCCCGGCCAGTCGGGGCAACCTAGCCCGGAATCAGTCAATCGGGTAAAAGCGCCAAAAAGCACCAGATCAAAGGTCAGAAAAAGGGTGAACAGCCGCAAGGCCTGAATCCGTTTGAGCGGCGTGCCGTGCCGATGGCGCAGCCAGACCCACAGCACCGGCCCCAGCGCCAGCAACGCGCCGACCAGCAGCAAACTGGCCAATGGTGCCAGATCGTAGCTTGAGGTGTGCTGGAGCAGTTGCAAACTCATGTAGGCCGTTCAGATGTCAGGCAGCCATGCTACGGTCGCCCGGGCGAGTCCCAGGACACGGAGGCACGCAACAGGTGTTCCATGTCACGCTTGGCTCGGTTGGCACCCGCGCTGTCAAACACTGCAGGCAGGCGCATCATGGCGTTGCCCATGGGGTCAACTACAAAAATATAGTTATGCAACGACTTACCCTGGGGCACGGCCAGCCAATTTTGCAACGCGCCGGATTCAACCCGTGCGACGGTGGCATGGTCTTTCTCCAGGCCCTGACGCAACGTGGCATCGACACCGGCCTGGTCATTGATCAGCCAGACCCAGTCGACCCGTTCCATGTCTTTGCCGAGCATCAAGCGCAGCTGGCGCAGCAACAGCAACTGTTTCTGACAGTCCTGCACACAGGCACCGCCATCGACCTTCACCAATAGCCATTGCGCCTTGAGGCCCGAGAGCACCAGGGGTGTGCCGTCCAGCCGGGTGGCAACGGCGGCTGGCAGGGCACGGGCCGGCGTGATGAACTCACCCACCGCCGTTGTGCCCTGAGGTCGCAGTCCATAAAACGCCAGATATGACAGTATGACCGGCAGCGAACACACCAGCACAATGGCCAGCAGCTTGAGCCGACTACGGGCCAGCTCAGGTGCCAGCGCATCACCCGGACTGGGCAACGAGACCACCGTCAGGTCCAGTAACTCATCGGTGGTTGGCTGGCTCATGCTGGATGCCTTTTGCGCACGCTCGCCACCAGGTAGAAGATGATCAACGCGGCGGCCATGCCAAACCACTGAAACGCGTAGCCACGGTGCATCCCGACGCGGTCTTCAGGCGGGTCCCAGCGTCGCACCAGTCGATCCCCGTCTGCAGCGCTGGTCTGCAGCAACACCACCGGCTGCAGTGGCTGCTGGAGTTGGCTGGCGGCACGCGCCATGTCCAGGCGTGACCACAGCTGCGCAGCGACCTGTGCATGCTCTGGCATCAGAAAGAATTTTTTGTCTGACGGCACAAAGGCCAGACCGGTGATCTGTACCCGTCCGGCTGGTGTCGCCACCACGGGCAGCACAGCACGGCCCTGCGTTGTCCAGCTGATCCAACCGCGATTGACCAGGATACGGGTGGCACTGCCTTCTATCTTGAGCGGAGTCATCACATGCACACCCGGCTGCCCGTTGTGCTGACGGTTGTCCAAAAAGAACTGCTGCTGTGGCTCGAATTCGCCGATCACAACAATCGGCGCATCGCGCAATTGTTGAGCGTCCACCAACGCAGCGCCCACCGGCACCGCACCCAGTTGATGGCGAGCCGCGCGCTGAGCCAATTCAGCCTGTAGCCGGTCGCCCTTGCCGGATTGCCATAGGCCCAGGTAGACAAAAAGCACCAAGCCGGTCAGCACGCCCAGCAAAGGAAGCAACTTGAACTGAAAACGCAAAGGGCGCATGGGTAAATGATGAAAAGCAGGGGGCCTGCATTGTCTGTCAAGCGCGGGCCCGGGCGTTCCCGGATAATGGCGAAAAACTCTGTAGAAAGACGGCGATGCTGGCAAAAATACTGATTCTGTTGACGCTGGCCATGATTCTGGTGAGCCTGTTCAGTGCACTGGCTTTGTTGTTCAAAAATGACGATGCCAGCAAACGCAAGCGTGTGGTGCAAGCCCTGACCATCCGTATCGGGCTGTCGATCGGGCTGTTTGTAACGCTACTGGCAAGTTTGTACTTTGGACTGATTCCTGGCCGCGGCTGAAGAGCCGCCGATTGCTTTAAAGAATATACACAAACACGAACAGAATCAGCCACACCACGTCAACAAAGTGCCAGTACCAGGCCACGGCTTCAAAAGCAAAGTGATTGTGTTCTGAAAAGTGACCTTTCAAACCCCGACCCAGCATGACCATCAGCATGATGGTGCCCAGCGTCACGTGAAAGCCGTGAAAACCGGTCAGGATGTAGAACGTGGCTCCGTAAACGCCGGCACCCAGCGTCAACCCCATCTCGGAATAGGCGTGGGCGTATTCATAGACCTGAAAACCCATGAAGGTCGAACCCAGCAGCACCGTCAGGGCCAAGCCCCAGTTGAGCTGGCTACGCTTACCCTTGATCAGACCCCAGTGCGCCCAGGTCAGCGTGGCACCTGATGTCAGCAGCAACATGGTGTTGATGGCAGGAATACCCCAGGCGTGCATCGGAGAAAACGGGTCACCCAGTGGACCGGCACTGGGCCAGGCGCTGGTGAATTTTTCATACGGCGTAAACAACGCGTCATAACCACTGAGTTCGGGCAATGAAATGCGGCGGATGTAATACAGTGCACCAAAAAAACAGGCAAAAAACATCACTTCCGAAAAAAGCGAAGGTTCTCGCTGATGAGTTCGCCAAACCAGCCCGTCACCACATACAAAATCAGCGCAGCACCTACCAGCATGCTCCAGATGCCGGCCGGCGTACCATTGATGCGAAAGATAAAGCCCAGTGCCGTCAGAAACACGCCCACCGACAGGTAGGTGGAGTAACGACTGGCCGCTGGAACAAAGTAGTGACCCCGGGCAGCAGGTGATGAAGCTTGCGTCATGGTTGTTTCTTTCTGGATCAATTGGCCTTGGGGGCTTCAAAAAATGTGTAAGAGAGCGTCACTGTGCCCAGATCGCGATCCATCTTGGGATTGACCACAAACACCACCGGCATGCTGCGCGACTCGCCTGGTTGAAACGTCTGCTGGGCAAAGCAAAAACACTCAAGCTTTTCAAAATATTGCGTGGCTGCCGCAGGCGTGACGCTGGGCACGGCCTGCCCCACAAAAACCCGACCACTGGTGTTTTTGACGGTGTAATTGATGTGCGTGATTTCACCCGGGTGCACCCGCATCGAAAACTGCTCGGCCTTGAACTGCAGGCCCACACCCGGCATGGTGTGGCTTAAAAACTCGACCTTGACGGAGCGTGTCAGATCGACCTGGGTATTCTGGTCTGCCGCCAAGGGAGCGCTGTTGGTTTTGCCATTCAAACCGGTCCACTGGCAAAAGGCATCGTAAAGGGGCACCATGGCAAAGCCAAACCCGACAAAAAACAGCGCCACCAGTCCCAGGCGCAAAGCCAGACGCTGATTGTTGTTCTGACGCTCTTGCGCGGCGGTCAGGGTTGTCATAGCGGACGGTATTTCCACAGCGCACCCAGAAACATCAGCACGACGATCAGCCCAACGACCAGGCCCAGGCGAATATTCGCGGCCTTGCGTTTGTCCCACTCTTGCGGGTCAAAATCGGGTTTGGAGGACTCGGGCAAACTCATAACAAGCGGCCAGCTACTTGATTTCAGGAGGCGTCTCAAAGGTGTGGTAAGGTGCTGGAGACGGCACGGTCCACTCCAAACCCTCGGCACCTTCCCAAGCCTTGGCTTCCGCTTTAGGGCCACCGCGGATATTTTTGATGACGTTGTAAACAAAGATCAGATGCGAGGCGCCCAGAATAAAAGCCCCCACACTTGAGATCATGTTCCACTCGGCAAACATCAGCGGGTAGTCAGGGATACGGCGTGGCATGCCGGCCAGTCCGACAAAAAACTGCGGAATGAAGGTGATGTTGAAACCAATCACCGCCACCCAAAAATGCCACTTGCCCAGGGATTCATCCAGCATGTGGCCGGTCCACTTGGGCAGCCAGTAATAAATGGCGGCCATGGCCCCCATCACGGCAGAGGGGTAAAACGCGTAATGAAAGTGAGCCACCAGAAAGTAGGCGTTGTGGTACTGTGGGTCAGCCGCGGCGTCAGACAGCGCCAGCCCGGTCAAGCCACCCCAGCCAAACAGCACCAGAAAACCCAATGCAAACAGCATCGGCGTCTCAAAGGTCATGGAGCCTTTCCAGACCGAGGCAATCCAGCAGAAAAACAGCACAGCCAGCGGGAACGAGATTGCCATGGTGATGTACATGAAGTAAATCTGGCTGCCAATCGACATGCCGCTGGTGAACATGTGGTGCGCCCAGACGATCACGCCCAGGCCTGCGATGGCCCAGAACGCATACACCTGCGCCTTGTAGCCATAGGTGGGTTTGCGGGTGAAGGCTGACAACACGTGCGGAATGGCGCCGGCAATGGGCAGCAGCAGCACATACACCTCGGGGTGACCCATGAACCAGAAGATGTGTTGCCACAACACCGGGTCGCCACCACCGGCGGCATTGAAGAAATGGGTGCCAAAGTGGCGGTCCATCAGCACCATGGTCACGCCACCGGCAAACACCGGCATGATGGTGATCAACAGCACCGCCGTCATCAGAAAGCCATGGGCAAACAGCGGCATTTTCATCAGCGTCATGCCGGGTGCGCGCATGTTGACAATGGTCACAATCACGTTGATGGAGCCCAGAATGGACGACACACCGAGCATGTGAATGGCAAAGATGGCAAAGTCCATGCCCCAGCCGCTCTGGATCGACAGCGGCGCATACAAGGTCCAGCCGGTGTCGACCGCACCCGGTCCCACACCAAAAATACCCAGAAAGAATGGTAAGGTCAGCATGATCGCCGCCGGCGGCAAGATCCAAAAACCCCAGTTGTTCAGGCGCGGCAAGGCCATGTCGGGTGCACCGATGACCATGGGCAGCATGTAATTGGCCAGACCGGTGGCCACCGGCATGGCAAACCCGAACACCATCACCAGACCGTGCAAAGTGATGAGCTGGTTAAAAAATTCGGGTTGCATGAATTGCAGGCCGGGCTGAAACAGCTCGGCGCGCACCGCCAGAATCATGGCACCACCAATGAAAAGCATCACAAACCCGAAAATCAGGTACATGATGCCGATGTCTTTGTGGTTGGTGGTTTCCAGCCAACGGATAAATCCGCCCGAATAATGCCCGCCGTGCGAATCACCGTGCGGTATGCCATGCGACATATCGTGTGCCATTGCCTGCTCCTTGATGCTCAAAATCTGAAATGGGGGTGTAACGGGCAAGCACTGGTTTACAGCGCGGCCTTGGCAAGTGCCACAGTTTTGTCTGAGGTCTGGACGAGGGGTGTCACAGCGACAACGGCAGGCGTGGTGGGTGCCGGTGTTGCGGCAGCGGCTTTGACCGCAGCCGGCTTTTTACTGGCCAGCCATTTGGCAAACTCGTCTTGCGTGACCACATTGACCACCACCGGCATGAAACCGTGCTCTTTGCCACACAGCTCGGAGCACTGGCCCCGGTAGGTGCCGGTTTTTTCCACCGTGGCCCAAAATTCACGCAAAAAACCCGGCACCGCATCGCGCTTGACACCAAACGCAGGCACCCACCAGCTGTGAATCACGTCATTGGAGGTGGTGATAAACCGCACCTTTTTACCCACCGGCAACACCAGCGGGTTATCTACCTCGAGTAAGTAGTGCTCGCCCTTGGCTTCGCTATTGTCGATTTGGGTCCGTGGCGTGATCAGACGGCTGGTGTAACTGATGCCCTCCGCCGGAAACTCATACTGCCAAAGCCACTGGCTGCCCGTGACCTTGACCACCAGCTCGGCATCGGTTTTGGTGTCTTCGTACATCATCACCGCATGAAACGCCGGAATGCCGAACACCGCATAGTCGATCACAAACAGCAGGGCAAACGGCGACAGCACCCAAAGCCATTGCTTGCGGCTGGTGGGTGCCGAAAAATTGACCGCTTTGAAGCCTGCAGCCTTGCGATGGGTGTAAAACGAATACATCAGCAACGCAAACACCAGAAAAAACAAGATCAGGATCACTACCATCACCAGGTTGTGCATGTGCAGCGTTTCGTGGGCAATGGGCGTGACCGGGGTCGGAAAGTTGTAGGCATAGCCCGCCCCAACAGCCACCGACCCGAGAGTCGCCAACACCAACAAGCCAAACTTGGTCAAACTACGCATCATTTGCTGTCCTTGCCATGGAATTTCGTTCATCATTTGATAATTGTCAAACGATTTTAGTCGATGATGTGGCGATAAAAGCCACTCAGTACACGGGGAAAACCCGTACCAGCACGGTTTGGCGCGCTCGGTCACGAGCCAGTCGGATTTTCAGCCCAAATTGACAAGTTGGCGGTCAAAAGCTATATTAATAACCGATTAGTCATTAATTTATGTCCCTGCCAACTCAACTTGCATCCACCCTCGATGTCACGCCGGATGAGCACGCCCGCCGCGAACGCCGCAAGGACGCGCGGCCCGGCGAACTGCTGGCCGCTGCACTGGACCTGTTTGTGGAAAAAGGTTTTGCCGCAACCCGCGTGGAAGAGGTAGCCCGGCGTGCCGGGGTGTCAAAAGGCACGCTGTTTTTGTACTTTCCCAGCAAGGAAGAGCTGTTCAAAGCGGTGGTACGTGAAAACATCTCGGGCCGCTTTACCGAATGGAACGAAGAGTTTGAGCGCTTTGAGGGCCGATCCGCGGACATGCTGCATTACTGCCTGCACAGTTGGTGGGAGCGCATTGGCGCGACCAAGGCATCCGGCATCCCAAAACTGATGATGAGCGAAGCCAGCAATTTCCCTGAGCTGGCCAACTTTTACCAACACGAGGTCATTCAGCCCGGCAGCGCGTTGATTGAGCGCATTCTCAAGCGAGGCATCGCGCGCGGCGAGTTCCGCCCCATCAACCTGAAGTATGGCATCTACATGGTGCTGGCACCTTTGTTGTTTTTGGCCATGTGGAAGCACTCGCCGGGCAGTTGCGGCAACCATCTGGCGCAGCTGGTGCCCGAGGAGTACCTGGCGGTGCAGTTTGACATGCTGATGTCGGGTCTGTGTGCCATCAACCCTGATCCATACCTTGCGATGGAGCCATCAACTTCATGAAACTCTGGCAGAAATGGGCCGTCGCCGGCCTGGTCATGACACTACTGGCAGCCGGTTCGCTGCGCACCTTGTCGGCGCGCAGCACCAAACAGGCTGCATTGGAGGCGCAGCAACTAACCCAAAAAACCGAGGTCTCGATTGACCTGATGCCGTCAGATCTGGTTGAAATTCGAGTCCGCGAGATGCCGCAGAGCGTTGCCATTTCCGGTGAGATCAAAGCCATCAACACCGCGTTTGTCAAGGCACGAGTGGCTGGCGAGTTGCAGGGTCTGGTAGCACGTGAGGGTGATCGGGTGCAGGCCGGACAAATACTGGCTCACATCGACCCGACCGAATCAAGTGCCCGTTTGAGCCAGGCACGCCAGCAGGCCCAGGCGGCCAAGGCGCAAGTGGATATCGCACAACGCGCCTTTGACAACAATCGGGCGCTGGTTGCGCAGGGCTTTGTCTCCAGCACAGCACTGGAAACCGCACAAGCCAACCTGACAGCGGCCCAATCGAGCTTCGCAGCAGCCCAGTCCAGCGTATCTGTGGCAGCCAAGACAATGGACGACACCGTCTTGCGTGCGCCCATTTCAGGACTGATTGCCCAGCGTCTGGCGCAAACCGGCGAGCGGGTTTCGGTCGATGCGCGCGTCGTTGAAATTGTCGACTTAAGCCGACTGGAGCTTGAAGCCGCACTGAACTCGTCAGATGCGCTTCAGGTCAAAATCGGCCAAACGGTGCAACTGCGAGCGGACGGCGTGACGCAGGCTTTTGCTGCCCGCGTGGTTCGCATCAACCCCAGCGTTACGGTCGGCAGCCGTGCAGTCAAGGTTTATCTGGCCGTTGAATCGGCAACGTCGTTGCGACAAGGACAGTTTGTTCAGGGCAGCTTGTTGACCGGTTCACGCAGTGCCCTGGCAGTACCGCTGACGGCCGTACGCACCGACAAGCCCCAGCCTTACCTGCAAACAGTCCAACAAAATCAGGTCCAACATCTGCCGGTGGCACTGGGTGAACGCACCGAGGTTGATCAGCAAACCCTGGTCGCCATCACGGGCGTACCCGAGGGCACTCAGGCGATTGGCGGAGCTGTGGGTAGCTTGCGCGCTGGCACACTTATCAGACTTGGTCAGAACATCAACGGATCACGCTGAATGTGGTTCACCCGCGTCAGCCTGCAAAACCCCGTGTTCGCCACCATGGTGATGCTGGCCCTGGTGGTGCTGGGGCTGTTTTCGATGCAGCGCTTGCAGGTTGATCAGTTCCCCAACGTCGATTTTCCGGTGGTGGTGATCAGTACCGATTACCCTGGGGCCTCGCCCGAGATTGTCGAGAGCGAGGTCACCAAGAAGATTGAGGAAGGGGTCAACGCCATTGCCGGCATCAACGCGCTAACATCGCGTTCCTACGAAGGTCAATCGGTGGTCATCATCGAATTTGGCTTGCACATTGACGGCCGCAAAGCCGCCGACGATGTGCGCGAAAAGGTGGCATCGGTCAAGCCACTGCTGCGCACTGAGGTCAAGGAACCCCGCGTGATGCGCTTTGACCCTTCCAGCCGGGCCATCTGGTCGGTGGCCGTGCTGCCGGACGAACAGGTGGCTGGCGGATCGGCCCTGAACGCCGTGGAACTCACCAGCTGGGCCGAGCAAAGCCTGAAAAAGCGTCTGGAAAATGTGCGCGGCGTGGGTTCGGTGACGCTGGTGGGGGGCAGCAAGCGCGAGATCAACCTCTATCTCAATCCGCAGGCGCTGGAGGCTTTTGGCATAGCACCCGAGCAGGTCGCCAACGCGGTGCGCAATGAAAACCAGGACTTTCCGGTCGGGACCATCCGCTCGGCCGAGCAAGACCGCGTGATCCAGATTGCTGCGCGCATCCAGCGCCCAGAGGACTTCGGCCGCATCATCATCACCCGTAAGAATGGCGCAGCAGTGCGGGTTGAGCAGGTGGCCAAGGTGATTGACGGTGCCCAGGAAGTGGAGAGCCTGGCACTGTACAACGGCCAGCGAACGCTGCTGCTCAACGTCCAGAAGTCGCAGGATGAAAACACCATTGGCGTGGTGGATGGGCTCAACAAGATGCTGGCTGAGCTGCAAAAAACCTTGCCACCCGGCGTGAAGCTGGCGCAGATCACTGATGGCTCACGGCCTATCCGTGTATCGGTGGCCAATGTCAGGCAAACGCTTTTTGAAGGTGCAATGCTGACCGTGCTGATTGTGTTTTTGTTCCTGAACTCGTGGCGTTCCACCGTGATCACCGGACTGACGCTGCCTATTGCACTGATCGGAACTTTTTTGTTCATGAACCTGCTGGGCTTTACCGTCAACATGATCACCATGATGGCGATGAGTCTGTGCGTTGGCTTGCTGATTGACGATGCGATTGTGGTGCGAGAAAACATCGTGCGTCATGTGCAAATGGGCAAAGGCGCTTACCAGGCATCCATGGACGGCACCCGCGAGATCGGTCTGGCGGTGTTTGCCACCACGCTGTCGATCGTGGCGGTGTTTTTGCCGATTGGTTTTATGGGTGGCATCATCGGCAAGTTTTTTCATGAATTCGGCCTGACCATCGTGGCAGCAGTACTGATTTCAATGTTTGTCAGCTTCACGCTCGACCCCATGCTGTCAAGCATCTGGCATGACCCGAGCATCGAGGCCCATGGCCAGCGCCACCCACCCGTCACGTTTTACGACAAAACGATCGGCCGTGTGACCGCGCTCTTTGATCATGGTACGGACTTGTTGGTGGATGTTTATCAGGCAATTTTGCGGTGGGCCCTGCAACACAAACTGGGCACAGTGACGCTGGCGCTTGCCATTTTTATCGCCAGCATCTTCATGGTGCCGCTTCTGGGCACCGAGTTTGTGCCGAAATCAGACTTTTCCGAGACCACCCTGAACTTCAACACGCCGGTGGGTTCGTCGCTCGAAGTCACCGAAACCCGGGCGCGTCAGGTTGACACCATCATCCGATCCTTTCCCGAGGTGCGCTACACGCTGACCACCATCAATACCGGCAATGCACCCGGAAAGATCTACGCCAGCGTCTATATCCGTCTGGTGGATCGCAAGCAACGCCAGCGCGGTGTTGATGAGATGTCGGCCACGATGCGCCAGCGCCTGCGTCAGGTACCCGGCATCACGGTGACACATGTGGGACTGCTCGACCCGGTAGGTGGACAAAAGCAGGTGTCGTTTTCGATACAAGGTGCGGACATGGGTGAATTGTCTCGTCTCACCACGCTGGCGCTGGAGAAAATTCGCGGTGTGCCCGGGCTGGTTGACCTGGACTCCAGCCTGAAGCCCAACAAGCCGACGCTTGAGGTACAAGTGCGCCGCGATGTAGCGTCTGACCTGGGTTTGAGCGTGGCCCAAATCGGCACCGCACTGCGCACGCTTGTCGCCGGTCAAACCGTTGGCAACTGGCGCGCACCGGATGACCAGACCTACGACGTAAACGTGCGGCTGTCACCACAATCGCGCAACCAGTCAGATGACCTGAACGCCCTGCCCTTCGCGCTGGGCAACAACGCCGACGGTAGTGCCCGTATCGTGCGTCTTGACCAGGTGGCCCAAGTGCTTGAGTCCACCGGCTCCAATCAGATCAACCGCCGCGACCTGACGCGCGAAGTCGCCATTTCGGGCAACGTGGCAGCGCGCTCAGCCGGTGAAATATCGGCCGACATCAAGGTGGCCATGGACAGCATCGCCATGCCCGCGGGCTACAGCTACAAATTCAGCGGCTCCACCAAAGATATGGCCGAGGCATTTGGCTACGCGCTGTCGGCTCTGGTGCTGGCTGTCGTATTCATTTACATGATTCTGGCCAGCCAGTTCAAAAGCTTCTTTCAGCCGCTGGCCCTGATGACAGCACTGCCACTCACCTTGATCGGCGTGGTACTGGCGCTGATGATGTTCAACTCCACTTTGTCAATGTTCTCTGTGATTGGTGTTGTCATGTTGATGGGCCTGGTCACCAAAAATGCGATTTTGCTGGTGGACTTCGCCATTCGTGCACGGGAGCCCTCGCTTGACGCACAAGGCCAGCCTGTGCCGGGACTAACACGCCATGAAGCCCTGCTGATGGCAGCACAGGTGCGCTTACGCCCCATCTTGATGACCACGCTGGCCATGATATTTGGTATGGTCCCGCTGGCTTTTGCCCTGTCTGAAGGATCTGAAATGCGCGCCCCCATGGGCCAGGCGGTGATTGGCGGCGTCATCACCTCATCGTTGTTGACGCTGGTGGTGGTGCCGGTGGTGTATTGCTACATGGACGATCTGGCGCAGGGTTTGCGCAAGTTCTGGCGACATCCGAGTGAATTGACCCGGCAAAAATAAGGCATTGTCCGCTGTGCCAGCTAAAATTGGAGGATCCCACTACCATACCCCCTGGAGTAAGCGAATGAATTTACACAACGTCGAACAAGCGCGTTTCAACATGATCGAACAACAAATTCGCCCATGGGATGTGGCTGATGGTGCAGTGCTGGAACTGCTGTCTCTGGTGAAACGTGAAGATTTTGTCCCCGCCAATTACAAAGCCATGGCGTTTGCCGACATGGCCATTCCGCTGGCGGGTGGACAGAGCATGCTGCCCCCTCGTTTGCAAGCCAGACTGTTGCAGGACGCGGCCGTTCAGGCCGGCGACAAGGTTCTTGAGATTGGTACCGGCTCGGGCTTTATGACGGCCCTGCTGGCGCATCAGGCGCAGCGCGTCGTGTCGCTGGAGATCAGCGCCGAACTGGCTGACTTGGCAAGGGCCAACCTGCAACGGGCTGGCGTTCACAACACCGAGGTGCGTCAAGCTGATGGTGCCCTGGGCTGGCCCGCGCAAGCACCCTTTGATGTGATCGTACTAGGCGGCTCAGTGGCTGAAGTGCCTCAGGCTTTGTTGACTCAGCTCAAAATCGGCGGGCGACTGGTGGCGATTGTTGGCGAAGAACCGATCATGCACGCCCAAGTGATCACCCGCACCAGCGAAGCCAATTTCAAAACCGATGAAAAGTGGGACGACAACGCACCGGGCTTGCTGAATTTTCCAAAACCATCGGCTTTTGTCTTCTGAACATGTTAGCCCAAATTCGTCCCTCCGAATTGGCCAGCTGGCTGGAGTCTGTGCGTGAGCACGGACATCCGGTGGTACTCGATGTTCGGGAGCCGTACGAGTTAAAACTCTCCAGCGTCAAGGAAGAGGGCTTTGAACTTCGCGCAATCCCCATGAGCGTGATTCCACCGCGCCTGCACGAACTCGATACCAAGCGACCAATCGCCTGCCTGTGTCACCACGGTGGACGCAGTATGCAGGTTGCCGGGTTTTTGAAGGCGCGCGGGTTTGAGCATGTCGCCAACATTGCCGGCGGCATCTACGCCTGGACATCTGAGCTTGACCCAGCCGTGCCCCGTTATTGAGAGATTCGAACACTGCGTCGCCCCTACGACAGCCCCTAGTCAAGCGCCCCCCTTTCCATTCAGGCAAACCATGAACCCATTTCGTCTTATTCCCGTTTCATTAGCGTTCACTGCCTTGCTGCCTTGGCCAGCCCAAGCTCAAAACTTGTTGGAGCTGTACCAGTCTGCCAGGGGTTTTGATGCCAGCTACCAGTCTGCCAAGCTACAGTTTGAGGCCAACTTGGCCAAGGCCGAGCAAGCGAACGCCGGACTGCTGCCCAGCGCCAATCTGGCAGTGGGCATCAATCGGGTGAACATTGGCAGCGATGTGCCAGCTTTTGATCGGGGCAGCTACGGTAACCAGAGCGCAACACTGAGCGCATCACATCCGCTGTATCGCCCGGTGAATGCGGCCACGGCCCAGCAAGGCAAAAAACAGGTTGAACTGGCGCAAGCCCAGCTCAATGCGGCGGAACAAGACCTGATTATTCGTGTCGGCCAGGCTTACTTTGATGTGCTGGCCGCTGGCGACAGCTTGAATTTTGTCCAGGCACAAAAAACTGCGGTGTCAGAGCAGTTGGCCTCTGCCAAGCGTAACTTTGAGGTAGGAACATCCACCATCACTGACACGCGTGAAGCACAGGCCAGGTTTGACCTGGTGTTGGCGCAAGAAATTGCCGCAGAAAATGACTTGCGGGTCAAAAAAATTGCACTCGATCAACTCACCGGCAAAACCAACGCCAGCCCTAACCCACTAGGTTCCGCAGTGCAGATGGCTGCGGTGTCACCCGATGAGGTACAGTTTTGGGTGACTCAATCAGAAGCCATGCACCCCAGCATTCGCCAGGCCAGCGTGGGGCTAGATATTGCCCAGCTTGAAACCCAAAAGGCGCAAGCCGGCCACAAACCGACACTTGACCTGACCGGTAGTTACAGCGTCACACAAAACAATGGTTCTTCCAGTACTGCGCTGGACTATCGCAGCAACGTCGCAGCACTGGGCCTGGCCCTCAACCTGCCGCTGTTTGCCGGATACGCCACACAAAACCGCATCAAGGAAACCCTGGCACTCGAAGACAAAGCACGCACCGATCTGGAAGGTGCCAAACGAACGGTCGCCCAGGCAACGCGCACGGCATTTTTTGGTGTGCAATCAGGGCTGGGGCAGGTGAAGGCACTGGAAGCAGCAGAGGCATCCAGCCAAAGTGCGCTGGATGCCACCAAACTCGGCTACCAGGTGGGGGTTCGCATCAACATTGACGTGCTGAACGCACAAAGCAGTCTTTTTGACACCAAGGCCAAGCTCGCCAAGGCGCGTTATGACGTTTTGCTGGGTGGGTTGAAGCTGCGTCAGGCCAATGGCACACTGAAATCAGAAGACCTCAGTTCGGTCAATGCCATGCTGGCCAAATAGCCTGTTGTACGGTGTCCTGCAGTAAGCTATATATTTTATAGCAACTTATGCTTTATTCATGAGCACTACAGGCCAAAATAGTTCAAACCAGATCGGATCGTCGTCTACAAGGAGTATTTTGGATTTCATGGCAATGTGCTGGGCCACAGATAGCCCCAGCCCAGTGCTACTGGTACGCGTGGTGAAAAATGGTTTGAACAGCTTGGCAGCGTTTTCGTGGTCAAAGCCGGGGCCTGCGTCAGTCACATCGAGCTGAATGCCCGGTACACCTTCCCGCTCCAGCAGGATCAGCGCAACATGCACTTGTTTGTCGGGTGCGGCCAAAATGGCGTTGTGAATGAGGTTGAACAGCGGCTGGCGAATCAGCACCGGATCGACATCCAGGGTTACCAGCGGGTTGTTCAACTGGTGGGCAATTTCACCCACCAGCTCACCCATGGCCGACATCTTCTGGATCTGGACGATGCGTTTCATGCTCAAGCATCAATTTGCTGAACTTCGACTCAGCCGTCTTTTGTCGGCTGTAAACCATGCTGAAAAGTTTGTAGAGCGCCAGAAACAGCACCAGACCACCGCAGCCAATCACAGCCCACAGCAGAAATAGCCCTTGCTGAATGGTCTGGTTCAGGTCTTTCGGGTCCCGGTACAGTGACAGCACCGCAATGACGGTTGACTCCGGCACAGCGGCGTTGTGGTCAAAGACTGGCACATAACATTCAATCGATTCCGACAAAGGGTGCCCCGGTCCGGCGGTTTCAGTGGCCGGCCGGGATGGATTGAAAACCGCCTGCACTTCACCAAGCATGGCCTGGGTCAGGTGATCCAGATGGCCGGTGCGTTGGGTTCCCACCAGCGTCGGATCGTCAGACCAGACGATCACGTTGTCATGGTTGAACACTTTGATTCGCGTCGTCCACTACAACTTCTTTAAAGTGCCAAAACTGCGGTCAAAGCGGCGGGCGGCATCAACGTTGGTGTAGTCCCGAAAGTCAGCGGCATCTACTGCGTGCTCCATCGCCAAGGCGTTGACCATATCGCGCACGATCGCGGCTTCACGGTCAATAATCGACTGACGAAAAAACGGGGCTTGAATCAGACCCGTGGCAATCACCATGACGATGACCATCAGCAGGCTGACTATGGCAAACAGTCTGGGCGGGGTGCTTACTTTAAACATCGCTTGTCCTTGTTATCTCGCCGCATGAGGTGTTGTCATCCCGATCACGACAATCGTACCAAGCTGGCAAGCTGGAAACCGCACCGGGCGTTCCATGAAACCTTGACTTTGGGCCAGCATGACTATTGCACAATCAGGCTTGTGCACCCCAGCCCACCATTCGACGGGATTTCCAGCATGTCTTTGAATACTTCATCCACTGATTTCGAGCAATTGTTCGAATCTGCGCCCATTTCCCTCTGGCTGGAAGACTACAGCCTGCTCAAAACGCTGTTTGACCGCTGGCGCGCCGAGGGCATCACTGATTTCGAGGCCCATCTCAAAGCCTCGCCCGAACTGCTGCAGCAGTGCTCAAGCTGCCTCAAGGTCATCAAGGTCAACCAGCAAACACTACAGGTTTTTGCCGCCACCAGCCAGGAAGAACTGGTGTCGCGCCTGAGTGAGGTGTTTCGCGACGACATGCTCGACAACATGGTCAAAGAGCTGGCCCATCTGTGGCGTGGTGAGCTGGAGTTTTCCAACCTGACCGTTAACTACGCGCTGGACGGACGGCGCATTGACGTGCAGATTCAGGTGCGGGTGTTGCAGGGCCATGAGGCAGACTGGAGCCGGGTCATGGTGTCGCTGCAAGACATCACACCCCAGGTGCAGGCCCGCGCCGAGCTGCAGCGCAGCGAGCGCTATGCACGCGACCTTTTCGAGCATTCGCCGGTATCGCTGTGGGTGGAAGACTTCAGTGGTGTCAAAGCCCTGCTGGACGAAGCGCGGGCCAAAGGCATTCAGGACTTTCGAGTGTTCCTCAGCGTGCACCCGGACTTTGTGACCCGCTGCATGGAGCAACTCCGGGTGATCGACGTGAATCAGCAGACCCTGCGCATGTTTGCGGCCCACAGCAAGCAAGAGCTGCTGGACCGGCTGGGCTCGGTGTTTCGGGGCGAAATGCGCGACTCGTTTGCCGAGCAGTTGCAAGACCTGTGGCAAGGCAAGCTCAACCAGCAACGCGAAGTCATCAACTATTCCTTGTCGGGCGACGCGGTCAATATCCACCTGCAATTTGCCGTGCTGCAGTCACACGAAGCCCATTGGGACCAGGTGCTGATTTCGATGGTGGACATCACCGCGCGCAAAAAAGCCGAGGCCTACCTGGAGTACCTGGGCAAACACGACTCGCTCACCAGTTTGGGCAACCGCGCTTTTTATGTGGAAGAACTCAACCGCGTGTCACGCAAAGGCCCCTGGCCCCTGAGTTTGCTGGCCATTGACTTGAATGGGCTCAAGCTGGTCAATGACGGCCTGGGTCACGCTGCCGGTGATGCCATGCTGCGCCGCGCTGGTGAGGTGATTTCCAGCGCCACCAGCGGCCAGGCCGTTTGCACGGCCCGCATTGGCGGGGATGAGTTTGTCGTGCTGATGCCGGGTTGTGATGAACGAACGGCGCAATCGTTGAAGGCGCGTATCCAGACCATGACCGACCTGAATAACCAGTTTTACCCGGGCCAACGCCTGAGTATGGCCATTGGCATGGGAATCTGCACTGCCGCGGGGCAGGTGGATGCCGCGCTGAACCAGGCGGATCAGGACATGTTTGCCGCCAAAGCGCAGTTTTATGCCGACAACAATCTGGAGCGCCGCCGTTTCTGACCCTGGCGGCAAGCAGTCCTTTGGCAGTTCAACCTAGATTCCTCGGTTGGACGCGCCCGAATGGGCCACTGGCGGCGCGTCTGGGTAGGCGCGACGACGCAGCGGGCTCCTGCCCGCAACGGGTGAACGCCATCGAAGCTGAAAAAGTAAATGCTCATAAGGACTTACAGATGGAAACAAGCGGTCAACCGAGGAATGTAGGTTCAAGTCAATGACTGCGGTGATCCTGCGACAGCGCCAGGACTTGCAATACACCATCAACCAGCCTCTGCGCGGCACCACGATGAGCGCTGGCGAAGGCTTCACAGGCTTGCCGGGCCGAATTCAGACCAGGTCGGTCTGCCACCAGTTCACCAGCTACAGACATACCTTGGGTCAGGTCCGACACGCGCAGGGCGGCTCCGGCCTTTTGTGCCTGCTGTGCGGCTTCGGCAAAGTTAAATGTGTGGGGGCCCATCACCACCGGGCAGCCACAGGCCGCTGCCTCGATCAGGTTTTGCCCACCCAGTGGCTCAAAGCTGCCCCCCAGCAAACACACATCAGCCAGTGCGTAATACAGCGCCATCTCGCCCAGCGTATCACCCAGCCAAACGCTTGGCACGCCCGAAACACCTGGCCCCGCCGCACTCCAGGTGCTTCGGCGCGACACAGCAAAACCCTGCGCTTCGATCAACGCCGCCACAGCATCGAAGCGTTGAGGATGGCGCGGCACCACCAGCCATTGCACCTGATTTGCTATTGAATCAGTAGTTAATGACGCAATTCCAGAAAGGGCTGGAGACCAAATTGCTTTCAGATTCTGCAAAAACATCAGCTCTTCGCCTTCGCGCGAGCTGGCCAACAACAACACCGGCCGACCCAGGGCCAAGCGCCAGTCGTGGCCCAACTCAAGCTGGCTGACATCAGGTGTGGCATCAAACTTGAGATTGCCCAGCACCCCGCGAACTGGCGCGCCCAACTGCGCCAGTCGGTCCGCATCGGCCGGGGTTTGAGCCCATGCCGCCGTCAGCCCGGCATAGGCCGGACGCGCCAGCCAGGCCAACCGCAATGCCTGGCGCAAGGATTTTTCACTCAAACGGGCGTTGGCCAGCACCAGCGGCACCCGGCGTGCTTGACACACATGCACCAGATTCGGCCAAATTTCGGTTTCCATCAGGATGCCAATCGTCGGCTTGAAGTGTTGCAGAAAAGCCTGTACCGCTGCAGATGTGTCCCAGGGCTGCCAGACCTGCAAATCACCCGTTTGCAGCAGTTTTGCACCTTCTGCACGGCCGGTGGCAGTGCCATGGGTCAGCAGTAGTCGCATCCCGGGTAACTGGGCCCGTAACGCCGCGACCAACACCGCCGCAGCCCGGGTTTCACCGAGCGACACGGCATGAACCCAGACAGTGACAACGTTGACGCCCGACACCACCGCGTCGTAATGGCCAAAACGCTCCTCGACGGCCAACAAATAACCGGGCTCCTGAAGACCACGGCGCATCAACTTGCGCCTGAGCAGTGGCTGCGCCAGCCACATCAGCAACGAATACAGCCAGCGGATCACGAGGTCCGTGCGCCCACTGACACCAACAACCAGGCCTGCCAGACCTGGTCCACCGACGGTGTTGGCTCGGCAAAAACCGTGCACTGCCGCGCGACCGGCGTTGTCGCGACACCCGTTCGGAAACTGGCCACGGGCTCGGTCGGCCCCGGCACCAGGGGCCCGGTGCGCCAGCCGGTCGCAAAGTTGTAAATCTGCACATGCGGCAAATCCAGCGCCACCGCGATATGACTCAGACCACTATCGACACCGATCACGCCAAAACAATTGGCCAGCGTATCCGTCAGCGCATCCAGCGCCAGCAGCGGCCAGACCTGGGCATGCGGCA
>JFJP01037562.1_pt2 | contig 25774 bp, 22 predicted proteins | sample 431651 | NCBI WGS metagenome assembly JFJP01 (sample SAMN02602958, study PRJNA72255) | Microbial mat metagenome, whole genome shotgun sequencing project. | biome: fresh water; feature: sink hole; material: water; isolation source: purple microbial (photo- and chemosynthetic) mats found in...
ATGAGCCGACTAACGATCTCGACGTGAACACCCTGCGAGCCTTGGAAGAAGCCCTGGAAAACTTCGGCGGATGCGCTGTGGTCATCAGCCACGACCGCTGGTTTCTTGATAGAATTGCAACCCATATTCTCGCTTTTGAAGGCGATTCGCAGGTTGTATGGTTTGAAGGAAATTACTCGGATTATGAAAAGGACCGCAAAGCTCGGCTGGGAAATGAGGCAGATCAACCCCACAGGATCAGATACCGGCAGATGACTCGAGCCTGAGTCCAGAGGCATTGAACACTTCCTTACGGTAGAAAGGCAACATCCATTCTGTCGTAAGGAAGAAGAGTGCCTGTCAGAGTTTCTTCAACTCAGCAAGGAGTGCTTCCAGATCGAGAAGGCGGTTTTTTGCCACTTCTACCCCGCCTCCCCTGCTGTCTTTCTCCATCTCCAGAGCCACATCCTTGATACCCTCGAGGCCCAGGCTGGCAGCAGCTCCTTTTATCGAGTGGGCTGCATTAGAAACCTGGGCAGCGTCACAGTTTGTCACCCCATCTCGAATTAGATTAAAATCATTGGCGCAGGATTCCTTGAATATCTCGATAAGTTCTTTTAGCAGGTCTGTATCGTCAGCGGCCTGCTCAAGGGCAAAATCCTTATTCCATCTCAACCCAGCCATAACATATCCTTTCCCTCTGTCTCGAGGAATACCATCCATTTCGCAGCAGAGTACTCTGCACCTTTTATTAACTATTAAAGCATCCAATAGCACAAAAACACAAATTCAATTCGGGTATCAGTAAATTTAAATATGTATCGACAGATTTTTCTGTCGTACTCCCGGCACTTCCACTACACCGGAACGTAACAGGCGCAAGTTGCCATTTTCAATACCAATAATTGTTGAACATCGACCTGCCAATGTTTCTCCTCCTTCATCAAGGACGTAATCAACATTTTTTCCAAACACATCGACAATCTCGGAGGCCCGACGTGCCGAAGGCTGCCCTGAAAGATTTGCACTGGTTGCGGTAATAGCGCTGTTGAAGAATCTGCATAAGGCCATCGCCAAAGGATTGGGGGATATGCGTATGCCCACCGTTTCCGTACCACCGGTAAGATAGCGGGAAAGACCTTTTTGGGCAGGAAAAATGAGTGTCAATGGGCCAGGCCAGTAGGTATCCATCAACGATTTATATTTTTCGGGGATCGTACTGACAAGTGAATCGAGCAGTATACGATCATGTATCAGCAAGAGTACAGGTTTATGCGCGGGTCTGTTTTTTATCTGAAACAATCTTTGCAAAGCCGTTTCATTCCAAGGGTCTACGGCAAGACCGTAGCAGGTTTCGGTAGGAAAAGCTACGATCCCACCCTGTGCAAGTATATGAGCCGCTTGCCTGATCTGCTGTGCAAAAGGCAAGCAGATTTCTGCTTTATACTGCAATTTTTCGGGCTTTTTCTTCAACCTCTTGCACCATTTCCTGCTTGAACGCGATGAGTTTTGCGGCAAGGTCCGGGTCGTTAAGTGCCAAAATCCTCAAGGCAAGGACCGCAGCATTTTTAGCTCCTGCATTGCCGATGCCCATTGTTGCAACTGGTATTCCTGGAGGCATCTGAACTGTAGACAGAAGTGCATCCATACCCTGCAGGGGTGATGCGTCAAGTGGAACACCAATGACAGGAAGATCAGTATGGGAAGAAATTACACCAGCCAAATGGGCAGCCATGCCTGCCCCTGCAATGAGTATTTTCAAACCCCGCTGCTGCGCGGTTCTGGCCCACTCGGCGGCTCGATCAGGGGTTCTATGTGCTGACGCGACCGTCATTTCGTACGCAACTCCTCTTTCTTTGAGAAATTCTGCCGCTATCTTCATCACCGGCAAGTCTGAGTCACTGCCCATGACAATACCAACAACAGGGCCAATCAGATTTTTCTTACCGCGATTCAAGGCCTTTGCGCCTATGTCGCTGCGATAGTACGCCCCTGCAAAATCGATACTTCCAGCAGCCTTATAGGCTTTTTCGATGGCATCCTTGAGAGTCTCACCTGTGGCGGTAATGCCAAGTACACGACCACCGTGAGTGACTATTTTGCCATTTTTTCGGGCAGTGCCCGCATGAAAGACCTCAACACCCTCTACTTTTGCTGCGGTCTTAAGTCCTCGTATCACTTTTCCAGTGGTATATTCCCCAGGATATCCGCCAGAGGACATAACAACGCAGACCGTTGGCTGAGGATCGATTTCCATCTCAACCTGCTCAAGTTTTCCATCAATACAGGCCTCAAAGATATCTATGATGTCAGAATCAATCCGCATCAGCAAAGGCTGCGCCTCCGGGTCACCGAAACGGCAGTTGAATTCAAGCGTTTTGATGTTGTCCCCGTCGATCATCAAACCTGCATAAAGTATCCCTTTATAAGGACGTCCCTCGACAGCCATCCCTCTGACGGTCGGTTTCATGATCTTTTCCATGACATATTCTGCTATTTCAGGAGTTACGACAGGAGCCGGGGAATATGCTCCCATCCCTCCGGTATTCGGTCCCCTGTCACCATCATATATCGCTTTGTGATCCTGGGATGTCGGCATTGGCAAGACTGTCTTGCCATCTGTAAAAGCAAGAAAAGATGCTTCCTCCCCCTTGAGAAAATCTTCGATGACAATGCTGTTGCCTGCGTCGCCAAAAGCCTTGTCAGCCATGATAAGATTGACGGCATCTTTCGCTTCCTCAACTGATGATGCAACAATAACACCTTTCCCAGCTGCCAGACCATCTGCCTTAATAACCACGGGGAAGGCTGAACTATCAAGATATTTCAGGGCTTTTTTTCGATCTTTGAAAGCCTTGTAAGCAGCTGTCGGGATACCGTATTTCCCCATGAATTCTTTGGTGAATGCCTTACTGCCCTCTAGAATTGCGGCGCGTTGGCTTGGTCCGAAAATGCGCATTTTCTTTTTTTCGAAGGCATCAACGATCCCTGCGACCAATGAGGATTCAGGACCGACCACGGTGAGATCAATCTTCTGGATCAGAGCAAAGGCCAAGAGTTCTTTTATCTGAGTGGGTCCAATGTCTACGCATTCTGCTAATTCCTGAATCCCTGCATTGCCAGGGGCACAGTATACTTTTTCCACTCTCGCGCTCTGGCTGATTTTCCATACCAATGCATGTTCCCGTCCACCTGAACCAATAACCAGTACTTTCATGTGTTCACTCCGCGTGATTATAGAAAAAAGTTTTGTCGGTGATTAAGACACCGGAGAAATTCACTTGTCATAAGCTCATTTTTCCCCTGAATATTGACAAAGCAAACAAGAATGTTTAAATGAATGAATGGCCATTCAGTAATTTATTCTCTTTTAGTCACCTCAAACGTTCTTTAAACGATGAAAGACATACATAAACATTCCAAGATCATAACAGCAGCAACAAAGGTTTTTGCCAAGAAAGGATTCTTCAACGCCAGAATATCCGATATAGCTAAAGAAGCCAAGGTTGCAGATGGCACTATTTATCTTTACTTCAACAACAAATACGATATCCTCATCTCTGTTTTTGAAGAGGAAATCGGTAAGATTGTAGAACAGATAAAGAAATCACTGGCTGAAGAGACAGATCCGCGAAAAATGCTTGAAATATTCGCGACGAAACATCTTCAATCCATGAAGAAGAATAAAAATCTTGCTGAGGTCATCCAGATTGAACTGAGACAGACAAATAAACTGATAAAAGATTACCGAAACAACAAGTTCTCGGACTATACAGATTTGGTAGAAGAGATCATCAGGCTTGGCCAGAAACAGAATATATATTGTCTCGACGTCGAGCCTGGCATTGCCAAGCGTATTTTCTTCGGCGCGCTCGAGGAAGTCTCTCGAGTCTGGAACACCTCGATAGATGGCCATTACACCGTTGACGAGATTTCCGGTCAGCTCCTCAAGATTTTTCTTTCGGGGATACTGCTCCCTGAAAAAAATGCAGCACGTTGAGCTGTCATTGTGTGCCTAACCATTTCACTCTCGCTGGAATCTCCTCCCCTTCCGACGTCCCCCTGCTGTATCTTCTTTCAAGAAATCAACAAATTCCTCTTTTATGCATAAAGCAGGACTGAATCATGAGCAGTCTTTCAGCAGAAATCCGAAGACCTGATATCGATTATTTCAAACTCTCGTGTGCCGCCAGGAGTCTTTGCCTGAACCTCATCGCCTACGGTTTTCCCCAACATGCTTTGTCCCAGTGGAGACAAAACAGATATTGAGCCTTTTTTTACATCAGATTCTTCAGGACCAAGTAACTGATAAACAACTTCGTCATCCGTATCCAGATCAAGCAATTGCACAATAGTGCCGAAAACTGCAGTTTTTATAGATACCTTCGAGCAATCAATCACTTCGGCGCGAGAAAGCTTGTCTTTGAGCTCGAGGATACGTCCCTCAATATGCCCCTGTCTCTCCTTGGCTGCATGATATTCAGCATTTTCTTTAAGATCGCCATGTTCACGTGCTGTTTCTATAGCCTTCACGACCTGGGCCCGATCGATTCGCTCCAAGCGTGATAGCTCATCTCTCAGCTTTTTGTTTCCAGTCTTGGACATGGGAATACGTACAACCATTACAACCTCCATAATAAAAAATTCCTGCCAGGGTCAGTTACAACCAAAACCCAGACAGGAAATGATAATGTTAACAGTTTACCAACGATAAATCATAGAAATCAAAGCAGCTTTTTGTTCATAATCTTCCGAGGTGGAATAAGTTATGTCTCCTTTTAATAGAAAATGAGGTGACATTTCAAGAAAAATTTCGAAACCAACCATGTTGACCAAATTTTCTCCACTCTCAAATCCAATTGAGTAGTCGACAGTGTAGTAACTCGGCGTTTCCTTGAGAAGGCTGAAAGATTTAAGAAGGTGCTGAAAACTGAGAGTGGCTAAATGCTCCCAGTAGGTACCGGGACTCCAGTAAGGAATATTTTCAACAGAATCAGAAGATACCTTGTCTTCTGGGATAATTTGGTTTTCATCGCTATTCTGGATCAGTTTATAACTGTACTGAAATGAATAGGTATTCAATTCATTGAATATATTATAGCCGGACCACAGATAAAATTGATTCTGGGCATTGTCATCGCTGTACAATCGACGCTGATAATCACCTCCAAAAACAAGGCCTCCTTGCGGATCAATTACCAGGCCAGCCTTATAGTCCTGCGAGTAAACGTTAGCCTCAAGTGCTGCAAGTGTGTCGTTAACTCTGTCCTGATAAAATGCCACATACCCCTTGAGAAATTCATCAAGCCGCCTGCTTGCCTCGAAACCCGCAAGCAGGGTGGTATCATACTGATCAAAGTTTTCTCCCCCAAGACGGAAGAAAAGATCGGTATCTTTATTGAGTCCCTGTGAATATGAACCAACGAAACTGTGTCCCCTGAGAGTCTGTTCATCGCTGCTTGAAGAATAGGTATTCCGCCTGTATGAAAAGGCAGTTTCTTTATCTAAATCTGGCATAAACCACAATGAGGAACCCTGGCTGCTCCTTTTGGTATCAATATTTCCATTTCTTCCCTTTTTCTCTAATACTTCAAAATCACCAGACAATCGAGGCTTTCTGCGAATTTTATTCTGAGCAATTGCCTTGTCGAGTTCGGGATATACAGAGCCATATTTTTTCATTGTCTGGTAAAGTTCAGCCTCTTTGCCATAATCTCCAAGACGACCATAAATCCGAGCAAGATCATAAAGCCCTTCTATGTCGGTATCTTCTTCGATGAGCTTTTTATACTGTATTTCTGCAGTCTGGATATCTTTCCTTTTCATTGCCTTTTTGGCCAGATATTCATTCCTGATCAATTTCTGCCAGCGATATTTTTCATATAAATTTGCGGTAATCTTATCAATTGGCTGACCGATATGGCGTCCTACAAACTCTGGTTCCATGTAATAGGCAAGAGGATCAGCGACATCCGATGAAGTGAAAGAAAGCATATTCCAAATGCTTTCTTTCAATGGAGGAACAAATATCTCAACGCTCTGCTGACTGACAGCCTTTTGAAATTCCTGTTGCAAAGGTTCAGCGAGGAGCATCTCATAGACCTTAAGGCTGGCATCCCATTGATTATCCAGCCACAGAGACCGGGCAAGCATAAGTTTGCTCCAGTAGTCTTTGGTTGCGGCAGGTGAGGACTGTTGTGTCTTACCAGCACTGCGAACCGGTTCGGCAGGCAGTGGGGCAGAATTTTTGACTATCTGGCGATAATTCCCTAATCTGTACTCGATTTCCAGGATCTGTTGTTTAAAATAGTCCTGTTCTCCCAGAGACTTGCTCAGATCCTGATATATCTGCAGGGCATTCGCCAAATCTCCCTGGGACGTCAGAAGCCTTGCCTTGAGAATCCTTGCGGAAATTGACTCCGGTAATTTCTGCATCATGTGTTCAATATGATGCATACCAACAGAATACTCCCTGTATTGAAGAGCGAGGACGGCTGAATCATAGGTTCGTACAAGTGATCTGTTCCCCGAAATTTCAAGTGCTTCGTCAATCTCGTTGTATGCGTTTGCTGCTTTCCCCTTCTTTTTGGCGAGTTGGTGCCAGAGAAGAGCGAGTACTAGATTTTTTGGTCTTTCCTCGCGCAATTCAGTCAGTAATCTCAGACACTTTTCGAATTCTTCCTGCTGAAGATAAATGCGACACAGCGAAATGCGCAGCGCCAGGAGAAGCCCATGGACCTCTTTTTGCGGTTTTTGCAGGAGTATTTTCTGCTGTGCAACCTCGATCTCCTTGATGGCTGCATCAAATGAATCACTTGCAATTAAAATCGCAATATGCAATTTGAGTATTTCCTGACTCAGAGAATCTTTACCAGCTCGCCAATCCAGATCTTTGTTTTTTTTCAATAAAATAGCAAACCAGTCTCTTGCTCGATTAACATCGTTGTTGTCAAGACTGAGTTGAGTGAGCCGAAGCAAGGTCTTTTCAACAGCAAGATTACGGGCAAGCAATTCCCGCAAAATTTGTTCAGATTGGTAATAAAAACCGATTTCTCTCAGTGTCTCGGCTTTGTGCAAGAGGATTTCTGCCTCTTTATCAGGATTATTTCCTGTTGCTGACATAAGTTCAGAATAGATGTCCTCAACCTCATGCCACATGCCATTTCGCCGCAATCCTTGGGCATACCGAAGTCTGAGGTTGAACGTGTCCTTTTCATTTAGGTTTGCCGGAGCATCAGCATAGAGTTTTTGCATACGCTCAACAAGACCCAGTCGAGATGCAAGCTCAAGGCTTCTGAGGCGGATTGCCATATTTTCAGGCTTGACATCAAGGAGCACTTCATAATGCTGTAAGGCATTCAAATCCAAGCCCAGCTTGTCCTCAACGCTTGCCCGTAAACGAAGATAAGCATACTCCCCCGTTGCATTGCTCTCAATTTTCTTTAGAAATGTCAGGCTATCAGCATATTTTCCAAGCTTGAAATTGAGTGCTGCGATTCGAAAACTATTTGCTTCATCTTCCGGATGGAAATGGTTAATGATCAGTAGGACATTGAGAAGCTCTTTGAATTTTTTCTTCTTTTCAAGCTGATCGGCCATTTCATTGTAAATGGCCAGCCGATTTGGCGTCACTTGCACCAGATCACGCCAAAGTATCCAAGCTCGATCGTTTTCAACGATGGACAGAAAATCTTTTGCAAGTACCTTCTGAATTCTTTTAATATCCTGCGAGATTGAAATATCTTCAGGATGCTTTGCGGCGTACTCCTCGAAATAGTGTAGAGCCTTGTCGGGCCTGCCCTCATCATCCAGAAATATCTTTCCTGCGACAAGTAATAAAGTGTCGTCTTCCACGCCGTTATCGATCATGAATAGAATGTGCGGAAGAGCTGCCTGGGGCTTGCCGATTTTCATGTAATAATCAGCAATTTTTTTATGAAATGGCAAATATGTCGGCTGTTTTTCGAGGTATTTCTGCCATATAGTAAGCGCCTTATCTTCTGTTTCAGGTTCATCAAAAACGAGAGATGCCTGCAGGAGAACCCTGTCATCGGTATTTGCTTGTGCAACAAGAGCAAGGTAGTATTCCCGTGCTTTTTTCAAATTACCCAGTTCTTGGGCAGTGCTGGCAAGGTTCTGGAGCAATCGGGTATCCTGGGGCGTCCTGAGATAGAGCTGCTCCATAAGTGGAAATGCCATGTTCTTTCTGCCCAACCCCTGAAGACCGGCAATAATTCCTTTCAGCGCCTCTGTGGCCTGCGGTCCGCCAGTATCAGCGGCATACACTCTGCCAAAATAATCAACAGCCCGTTTATACTCATGATTATTTAGAGCTACCGTGGCTGCAAGTTGCAAATATTCCTTTCTGTCATTATCCGTCTCGACAAGGCCTTCGAGAAGATCGGAGGCAGTCAGCCAGTCTTTCAATTCAACAAGGACCTTGCAATATTCCCATTTTGCTTCTTCGATATTAGGTTTATCCTGAATGAGTTCAGCATAGGCAGTTGCAGCGAGACTATATTTTTTCTGACGGACGTATTCTCGTGCTTTATCCCAGAGAGCTTTCCATGAGGGATTCGCCGATTCGTCAAGTATGACGATATCTCTACCAGAAACAACAGGAGCCGAAGATGCCGACTGCAGGACAGGCCAGCCCGACAGCAAAAGACAGCTAAAGAAAAGAGAGAAAGAAAGAACTCGGGTATACAGTCGAAGCCGTATCATCTGATGTGCTGTCAGCTATTGGAGAAACACGAAAAATTCATTCTCAGACTCAATCATTTCTACAGTGACAGCATTTGAGCCTGAGATATGCGTTTATCTTTGATAGAACTGCCTGATTGTGTCAACGACATACTCCTGCATGGCTGGTGTCAATTCAGGATAAATCGGTAGGGCAAGGGTTTCTGCTGCTGCTTTTTCAGAGTGAGGCAGAGACAACTGCTGCCTGTAATCACCAAGACATTCCTGTTTGTGCAGCGCAACCGGGTAATAAATTTCGCAGCCTATATCATTCTCCAGCAGCCAATCTCTCAAGGCGTCCCGCAAATCAGCCCGTATGACATACTGATTATAGATGTGATAATGCGCCTCATCGATTGGTTGTTGTGGCAATGACTCCGAGTAAACGGATACAGGCAATGTTACCTTGCCATCTGCAACAAGATCAGTATCTTGAAACAGCGCGTTATAGCGAGCCGCATTCTCGCCACGTTTACGGTGCCAGCCATCAAGATAGGGCAGTTTTACCCTGAGGGCGGCAGCCTGGATCGGATCGAGCCTGAAATTTCCCCCGACCAGACTATGATAATATTTCGGATGGGCGCCGTGGTTGCGCATCAGATTCACCTTCTCGGCAAAGGCCTTGTCCTGGGTGATTACCATACCGCCATCACCAATACCCCCCAGGTTTTTGCTCGGAAAAAATGAAAAGCAACCGCAAAGGCCCATTGTTCCTGCCCTCTCGCATTTCGGGCCCTTCTCTGTGGGAAACGGATATTCTGCACCTATTGCCTGAGCAGCATCTTCAATAACCGGAATGTTGTATTGCTCGGCTAACGCGATGATGGCACGCATATCGGCGCATTGGCCGTACAGGTGGACAGGAATTATGGCTTTGATCTTTCTCTGCTTGTCGGCATGAAGGATCTCCGCCATTTTCAAGGGATCGATATTATAGGAAACGGGGTCGATATCGGCAAAAACAGGCTTGGCCCCAACCCGCAACACTACGCCCATAGTTGCAAAAAATGAATAAGGCGTTGTCAGCACCTCATCGCCATGGCCGATTCCAAGAGACATCAAAGCCACCAGTAAGGCATCAGTCCCAGACGAAACCCCGATGCCATATTGTGCGCCTGAATAGGCCGCTATTTCTTTCTCAAGGCCCTCTACCTCAGGACCTTGGATATATCTCGTTGAAGTAAGGACATTGTTTACCGCCTTGATGAGATCATCCTGCAGATAAGCAAGTTGAGCATGTAAATCGAGAAGAGGTACTTTCATTATGGTTCCTGTGAAAATCTTTGATATGTTTGCTAAGATTTAAGACGTATATGCAAGGAATCAGGTCATTCCTTGGAAGGAGAGTTGATGGAGATTTTTTCTCCATCAAAAAAGTCGACTATATCAGGCATCTCATCCTCAAGATACTTTCTCATTTTTTTAAGCAGATTGACCTCAATTTGCCTGACCCTCTCGCGGGATATGACGAACATATCGGCAATATTCTGTAAGGTGAGTGGCTCATCGGTGAGAAGCCGCTTTTCAAGGATCATCTTTTCCTTGTCATTGAGTTTTTCTTTCAGTACTTCTAATAACTCTGAAAGTTTAACTCTCATTTCCTTGCCAGCAACCATTGATTCGACACCCGGTCCGTTACTGGGAATGAAATTCTTCTGTTCGTCGTCCGAATCTGACCTGACGGGACTTTCGAGAGAGACATCCCAGTTATCCATACGCTGGCTCATCTCGATGACTTCTCTTTCTTTGACATTCAGTCGATCGGCGAGCAATTTAGTTTCAGCACCGAACCCCTGAGACTCAAGAAGTTTACGTTCTTTGTTGAGGCTGAAAAAGAGTTTTCGCTGGGCCTGGGTTGTGCCTATTTTCACAAGGCGCCAGTTGTCCATAATAAACTTGAGGACATAGGCCCTGATCCAGTAGGCAGCATAATAAGAAAACTTCACCCCGCGATAGGGATCAAATTTTTTAGTAGCCTGAACAAGACCGACATTCCCCTCTTGGATAAGGTCCATGAAATTCTGCATCCAATACTTCTGGAAATCCATGGCGACTTTGACAACCAACCTCAGATTTGAAGATACAAGACGATAAGCGGCATCTTGATCTCCAGTCTCTCGGAAGCGGGTGGCTAATTCATCCGTTTCTTCGCGTGAAAGCAGTTCATACTGGCTGATTTCCTGAAGATACCTGTGCAGGGCAGGATTACTCAGGGCGGGGAGGTTTTCATCGTCAGACATTGCCACTAAGGGTTGTTCGACGATTTCATCCTCAAAATAATCAACCTCGAGATCTACTTCTATATCTATATCTTCTTTGCTCATTTGTGTCAGTCTCCAGACTGTATGGTATCACTCATTCCAAAAAATTCAGATTCTACTGGAGTTCATTGAAAGTGCAATCTTAATGTGCAGCTCAATTTCCATCATTTTTTTGAAAAGAATACCCTTGCTATAATATCACAGAGTTCTCCATGTGGAAAATTCTATTTAATTCTGGAGTCATTTATGCTAAACATCAGTACCTTTGCCAGTATGCCACCCAACGCCGCATCCCTTCCATCAGTCCATATTACAACAATTACATGAAACATTTACGTAACTTCAGCATTATAGCCCATATCGACCACGGTAAATCAACCTTGGCCGACCGCATGATCCAGAAATGCAACTGTATCTCTGACAGAGAATTCAAGGATCAGCTTCTAGACAACATGGACATTGAGCGAGAACGCGGCATTACAATCAAAAGCCAGACAATCTGCCTGCCCTATTTGGCCAAAGACGGCGAAACATACTATCTCAATCTCGTCGATACCCCGGGCCACGTTGATTTCAGTTATGAAGTTTCCCGTGCCCTCACCTCTTGCGAAGGTGCCCTCCTGCTCATCGATGCCGCGCAGGGCGTAGAGGCCCAGACCCTAGCCAATCTTTATCTGGCCATGGAAAATGAGCTTGATATAATTCCGGTCATCAACAAGATTGATCTCCCCTCTGCAGAACCCGAAAAAGTCGCTCTGCAAATTGAAGAAGACCTCGGTCTTGACAGCAGTCTCATCCAGTACTGCTCCGCCAAAACAGGCCAGGGAGTGGATGAGATTCTTGAGGCTATCGTAAAATACCTTCCCCCGCCTCAGGGCGATCCCAAAGCTGAACTGCAGGCGCTGATCTTCGATGCCCATTACGACGCGTTCCGGGGCACCATTATTTCCGTGCGAATTATCAACGGGACGCTCAAGACCGGGGACGTCATCAAATTTATGTCAAACGGCACCGAATACCGTGTTGAGGAAGTCGGCCTCTTCAAGTTCAAGCGTGAAGCAGAAAAACAACTTTCAGCCGGGCAGATCGGATATATTCTGGCCGGGGTAAAAACTGTGAAGGACACCCGGCCGGGCGATACCATAACCTTGAGGGATGCTCCATGCAAAAAGGCACTTCCTGGATTTAAAGAGGTTCAGCAGGTTGTCTTCTCCTCACTCTATCCGATCAGCACTGATGATTATGAGGATCTCGCCGCAGCTCTGGAAAAACTCCAACTCAATGATGCGGCTCTCAGCTTCCAGAAAGACTCCTCTGTTGCTCTCGGTTTTGGCTTTCGTTGCGGCTTTCTCGGACTGTTGCATCTCGAAGTCGTCCAGGAGCGGCTTGAACGAGAATTCGATGTCTCTCTCATTCTCACTGTTCCCTCGGTCAAATACATTTTTTACCTCTCCGACGGCACCACTAAGGAAGTGGACAATCCGGCCCATTTCCCTGATCCGGCCAAAATCGTCAAGGTTGAGGAGCCATATATCAAGGCAACGATTCTGATTCCGGAGCGATACATGGGCGCTGTCATGACCCTGTGCATGGAAAGGCGAGGGGAAAACACCAGCTACCATTATCCGATGCCCGGCAGAATCGAATTTAGCTGCGAACTTCCGCTGGCGGAGGTGATCTATGATTTCTATGACAGACTCAAGTCGATCACCCAGGGGTATGGTTCCTTCGATTACGAGATTCTCGATTATCGCAAGGGTGATCTGGTAAAACTCGATATTCTTGTCAACGGCGAGGTGGTTGATGCCCTTTCGCAACTGGTGCACCGCAACAACGCCCGCGCTAGGGGGCTACACGCGTGTGAAATGCTCAAAGAAGAAATTCCCCGGCAGCTCTTCAAGATCGCTATCCAGGCAGCCATTGGCGGAACTGTCATCGCCAGGACCAATGTCGCGCCGATGCGCAAGGACGTGACGGCTAAATGCTACGGTGGTGATATCAGCCGGAAGAGAAAACTTTTGGAAAAACAAAAAGAGGGCAAAAAACGGATGAAAACCGTTGGCAATGTCGATATCCCACAGACAGCCTTTCTTGCAGTGCTTCGATCAGAGCAGAAATAACCCCTATAACGTCAGATGAAGGATGCCTCCCACCGCACTGCAAGGAAACAGGCAGTTCCGATCAAACCACGACGCCGCGTGATGATGAACATCTCTTTATATATATTGAGATTTTTCGGCTGGCGTCTGCAGACTGATATTCCACCTGATAAAAAGTTCATCATTATCGGCGCTCCCCATACAAGCAACTGGGATTTTCCTTTAGCCATTCTGGCCCTCTCAGGCATGGGCTTGGACTTTAACTGGGTTGGCAAACACACCCTGTTTCGCTTTCCCTTCGGATTTTTCTTCAAGGCGCTTGGTGGCATACCGGTTGACAGGAACATCCGCCAGAGTTTCATTCAAAAGATGATTGAACTGTTTTCCACCTCAGATCAATTCATCCTTGCCATCGCCCCTGAAGGAACGCGGGCTAAAACCGGATACTGGAAAACAGGTTTCTACTCGATCGCGGTCGATGCCGGAATTCCCATAGCCCTCGGTTTCCTTGATTTTAAAAACAAAACCCTGGGAGTTGGCGCGACACTGTACCCGACCCGCGATATCGAGAAAGATTTTCACATTATCCAGGAGTTTTATGCCAATAAAACGGGGAGATTCCCAGAAAAGCAAGGCCCTGTTCAATTGCGTCAAAAAGAAATTCTTCGCTATCACAGCAAATTAAACGGATGCCTCGTTCAAAACAACTCAACTGTCGAGCAGACGGATACCAGGAGTGATTCATAACCAGCACTTTGCCCTGGCATAACGATATCTTTGCCACGTTCTTCAACCAAGGTTTAAAATGCACGTATCCCGCCCAATCCTGCATTTTGAAAAAACTGCCAAAAAAGATTTTCTCTTTCACCTCGCCTGCGGGCTTTTCTCCTCGATTTTTTTTGCCATTGATATCCTCACGCCAGCCGGTCTCGCTGATGGAATCCCGTATATAACGCTCGTTCTGATTTCTATCTGGTCATCCCATAAACACTTCACCATTTTTGTTGCCTTGAGCTGCACCCTGCTCATCATCATCGGCTTTCTCTACCCATGGCATGACGTACCTGAATGGCAGGCATTTACCAATCGATTGCTGGCAATCTTCACGCTCTGGAGTACAGCACTCCTCACGTTGCTGCGCAAGCAGACGGAGGAACGGCGGGAAAAAGCCGTCATGGAAAGGGAAAGAGCCCTGGAGGATATCAAGATTCTCAGGGGATTCCTGCCGATATGCGCATCGTGCAAGAAAATACGCGACGATCAGGGGTACTGGAGCCAGATCGAAGACTATATCATTTCCCATTCGGAGGCGGATTTCAGTCATGGTATTTGCCCGTCCTGCGCCCGTGAACTTTATCCGGAACTCTATCCCTGATTATGAAGAAACGGTGCAGTCCTTAAAGAGAGTAGTAGTCATGTTGATTGGTCATTGACTGCTGCTCTTACCCAAAGTTGAGCGTGACGGCAGTATCAGAAGAAGCAGGGCCGAGAGTACTAGAACGAGGCCGCACGTCGCCGTCATGTTCAAGCGCTCCCCTACTACCAGGACCCCAAGAATAGCGGCAGTCAGAGGCTCAGCCAAGGAAAGTGTGACTGCCGTCGACGCCGGCACTGATGCCAGACCGCTGGCAAAGAGCCAATAAGAAAGTGCGGTGGCTAGCAGTCCGAGATGCAGCATCATCAGCCAACCGTTCACCTCGGCCAGCCACTTCAAGTCCACCGTGAATAGAATGGGAGAGAGAAACAAGGCTCCAAGGCAAAAGACAACCGCCGTCACATCTTCTGCCGAACGACCAGGCAGAAGCATCTTTATGCCGAGGGCGTATGAGGCATAGGAAAAGCCGGCAACAAGCGCCAAAAGAATGCCCGAGCCATCGATGCGCAGATCGCCTGTTTGCAGGAGTAGCATGAGGCAGCCCCAAATTGCAATCAAGGTAGACAGATACCAGCGTCGCCCCGGTCTCTTCCTTCTCATCAGGTATTCAAGAATTCCGGCGAATACTGGGGAAGAACCTATAGCGACTATCGTCCCCACAGCCACCCCGGTTTTTGCCACGGCCCAGAAAAAACTGATCTGGTACAAGGCAATCCCTCCCCCGGCAACCAGAGGAAGGAAGATCGGCCATGATCTCAGTTTCAGTCCTCCACGCAAATAGGCGTAAACGGCCAAGGCCGAACCACCGAGTAGCAGACGCAGAGCGCCGATGGCAGCAGGAGAACTTCCCTCCGGCGCCAATGCCTGAGAAGTCCCGGTAGTTCCCCAGAGCATGGCTGCTGCCAGAATGAGCCAAGCACCTCTGCTGGCTAAAATACCTGTATTTTGTTTAATTTTGTTCATATGCCTGCGTATTGTTCATACCGTACTTTTTATCCACGGAATCTCCCGAGAAAACTCAAAGATTGATAAAAATGATATCATTTGAACTATTTCCGGAAAATATCTAGCACAGTGCAGAAGACACTACAAGAGAGTTATACTTAAAGATTGCACAGATTAATGATTTTCACAAAGACCATATAGTATGTTAAAATAACAGAATCATTTGACAGCAACCCATCCAGCGTAATGCCGATATGAGAGCAGATAACGTTATGGCCGACCAGCGTCTTGCATGTGGAGAGGTACATACCATTCCCCTCGAAATGCTCTGGTTACACCTCGAAAGCTCTCATGCAGGCCTCAGTGTGGCAGAAGCCGCACGCCGAAAGGCATTGTTCGGCCCAAATGAATTGGTGGCCGCCAAAAAAATTTCCGCACTTCTGCTTCTTCTTGAACAGTTTAAGAATACTCTCATCCTCATTCTCCTCGGTGCAACAGCAATCTCTGCCTTTCTTGGGCACGGCATTGAGGCCACAGCAATTTTCATAATCATCCTCTTTGCCGTAATTTTGGGATTCATCCAGGATTATCGAGCTGAACGAGCCATCGAGGCTCTGAAAAAGATGGCGGCGCCTCTTGCTACCGTCAGGCGAGAAGGCCAGGAAATTGAGATCCCCGGCCAAGATCTGGTGCCGGGGGATGTCCTGTTACTTCGTGCCGGAAATCGCATTGCCGGAGATGCCCGTCTTTTTGAGGCAATAAACCTCAAAACACAGGAAGCTTCTCTCACAGGCGAATCTCAAGCGCTTGAGAAAAACTGCCAGGAACTCCCAGATCCAGACATCTCTCTCGCAGACCGCCGAAACATGGTTTACGCCGGCACGACGATCGCCACCGGCCGGGGCCAGGCGATTGTCGTGACCACCGGCATGCAGACCGAATTCGGTAAAATTGCACAGCTACTCCAGACCGTGGATATAAGCCGGACTCCTCTGCAGGAGAATTTGGATAAACTGGGGAAAAAACTCGCCCAGTCGGCTCTTCTTATCATTACCCTCATTGTCCTGATAGGACTCTATCGAGATCAGGCATTCATCGACATTCTGGTGTTTGGTATCGCCTTGGCCGTCGCGGTAGTTCCAGAGGCCCTGCCCGCGGTTGTCACCATATCTCTTGCCATTGGCGTTCAGCGGCTGGTCAATCGCAATGCCCTCATGCGTCGACTCGCAGCCGCTGAAACCCTCGGCAGCACGACGGTCATCTGCTCGGATAAGACAGGTACGCTGACGAGGGATGAAATGACAACGCGTACACTCTTCCTGGCGGGTCAGTTTGTCCAAATTACCGGCGCAGGCTACGAGCCTGTCGGTAGTTTCATGCTGGGTGATGAAATACTCGACGTTAGCGCGTTATCTGGGCAGAAGGTAGCCGAAGATCCGCTGAGTCTGCTGCTGCAGGCGGCAGCACTTGTCTCGGATGCCAAGGTTGAGAGAGTTGACGGTGAATGGCGGATCAAGGGAGATCCCACTGAAGGCGCGCTGATCGTTGCAGCCGCCAAGGCAGGTTGGCACAAGAATGAACTCGACTCCGCCTTTCCGCGTATCGCCGAAATCCCCTTCTCGTCAGAAGCAAAGCGCATGACAACGCTGCATACTTCAAGCGATGGCATAATCGCTTTTGGTAAAGGTGCACCCGAGGTTATCCTGCGTTCATGCATTCGTCAGATGACTGGCGACGGTGAGAAGGAACTCGATCCAGCGATGCGTGAAACAATTCTGGAAGCAAGCCGCCGCATGGCGAAGGATTCGCTGCGAGTCTTGGCAATTGCCAGACGACCAGAGGCAAGTCTTGAGAATGCCGAGCACGATATGACCTTTCTCGGCCTTGCGGGAATGAACGACCCTCCTCGCCCGGAAGCTCTGGGAGCTATACAGACATGCGGCAGTGCTGGTATCCGGGTCATCATGATCACCGGGGATCATCCACTCACGGCAGAGGCTATTGCCCGAGAATTGGGGCTCTTGAAGTCTGGCGGAATTGTCACGGGCAATGAACTGGAAATGATGGATGAACAGACGCTCGAAGACCGTATTGACTCGATCGATATTTTCGCGCGCGTCGCTCCAGAACACAAGCTTCGCGTTGTCGCAGCTCTGCAGAAAAAAGGCCATGTAGTGGCAATGACCGGCGACGGCGTCAACGATGCACCGGCACTGAAAAAAGCCGATATCGGTGTGGCTATGGGTATAACGGGAACTGATGTTGCCAAAGATGCTGCAGCAATGACCCTTCTCGATGACAATTTTTCATCCATAGTGGCTGCTGTTGAAGAAGGCCGTGGTATCTTCGAGAATATCAAAAAATACCTGGCCTTCGTCCTCTCCTGCAATATCGGCGAGATTGGCCTGATGGCTGGTGCCGCATTTATGGGCCTTCCCATGCCGCTTACAGCCGTGCAGATTCTCTATGTGAATCTGGCCACCGATGGTCTCATCGCGCTGGCTCTGGCTGTTGACCCTCACGGTTCGGATCTCATGCGCTGCCGACCGCGAAAGCCTCGATCAGGCGTCCTCTCTCCCGCACTTATTGCTCTTATGCTGGTTGGCGGGATTTGGTCAATGGCCGTCAATCTTGCGCTCTTTTACTGGGTACTGCGATCAGGACGGCCCCTTGCCGAAGCGATGGCCATGACCTTCATTTCACTGGTACTCATTCAATTCATCAAAGCATACAACTTTCGATCGGACAAATTGTCGGTCATGCATCGTCCCTTTGCCAATCGCTGGCTTAATCTGGCAATTATCTGGGAGCTCATTCTTCTTGTTCTGGTCATCTATTGGCCATTTATGCAGGTACCATTCGCTACGTTCGATCTTTCAATCAGGGATTGGCTCCTGGTTGTTCTGGCATCGCTGACCGTCTCGCCGGTACTCGAATGCGCGAAATGGATGAAAGGGCGCGGCTGGTTGGGAGCAACAGATTAGCCGGCCAGATAGCGGCCTGTAATGGAACACATCTCTTTAAATTGTAGTAATACTTGATCTTCGAGGTGCTGATTTTTTATCTCGAAACGAGGGCAAGGCGCACACCCAGGCCGATAAAGAGAGAGCCTACAGCTGCTTTGCATACCTTACCGAGAGCAGTGTTCTGCCTGAGCTTCGCGGCAATTTTCGAAGAGAAAACAGCGAATATGACATTAACGATAGTGCCATTGAAATTAAAGACGCAGCCAAGAAAAAGGAAGGTAATCGAAGGGTGTGTCGCCTGCTGGGAGACAAATTGCGGCAGGAGCGCCATGAAGAAAAGAGCAACTTTCGGATTCAGAACATTGATCAGAATCGCCTGACGGAAGATCTTCCAGGGAGATAGCGGCACCACTGCTGTCGTTTCAATTGCAGTAGAGGATCTCAGAGAAGAGATCGTAGTCAGCCCCAGATAGATCAGGTAGCCGGCACCTGCATATTTCACCACAGTAAAGGCCATGGCCGAAGTTGCCAGAACAACGGAAAGGCCTAAGGCTGCAAAGACAATATGAAAAAGACACCCTGCGCCAATACCGAGCGCGGCAATTATTCCCGCGTTGGTCCCCTGACTGGCGCTGCGGTTGGCAATATACAGCATATCTGCTCCCGGCGTAATATTCAGTACCAACCCGGCCATTATAAAGACTGCAAGATCTACTGTACCCAGCATTATCTCTCTGCTTCCTCCAAGACTTTATTTCAGAATCTCTTTCACTCTACCGATCTCCCCGTTTTCCAGACGAACCTTGATACCATGGGGATGTGATGACGAACGGGTGAGGATATCCCTCACCCTGCCATAGCTCAGTGTTCCAGACTGCTGGTCTTTTTTCAGCACTATTGCAACTTCACAGCCCAGTTGAATATCCGCACGTTTTTTACCATCCATAGGTATCGTTCAGTTCCTTACAGCTGAAAGTAGAATTGTCGCCCAGAAGCTTTTACGCCTGTGGAGATCCATTACAAGTTGGTTATATATTTAACCGCCGCACCGTTTCACCACCCAACCCCGTTTCTGCAATTCTTCAAACAGTTGATCACGATGGTCACCCTGAATTTCAATGATCCCATTTTTTACTGTACCCCCAGAACCGCAGCATTTTTTCAGTTCCTTGCCCAGTTCCAGCAAACCGGATTGATCGAAAGGAATACCTGAAATCAAGGTCACGCCTTTTCCCTTTCTCCCCTTTGTTTCCCTGCCAATTCGGACAATTCCATCACTTGCCGTGAGTTGTTTCTTTTTACCGCAGATACAGCCTGCTATAGCTTTGCCGCAATCTGGGCATATCCGGCCTTGTTCAGTTGAATATACAGTGGGACTCTGACTGTTTTTGATATTTTTCATTGCGTACCATTCTCGTAGTATAAGCCCGCAGAGGATTGGCATAAAAATCACAACTGCTCATTCTCTTTTCACCAGAATGCCCCAATATAAGCAATTCTGGCAAGCTTTTCCTTGCGAAGCAGTACATGTTACCGTATGCATATGTCAGCTCACACATACCATGAACCTGCACATTCGCCGGAGATCTTTTCCATACCTCAATCATCGCCAAGTTCTGCCCTATCAGTAAACGATGGAAATTTTCAAAAAAATCTATATCGAAGTAACGAACACCTGCAACCTCTCCTGTAGTTTCTGCCACCTCAGCAAGCGGCCAAAAGCCTTCATGGGATCGGCTAATTTCGCGGATGTCCTAAAAAAGCTCCACGGTTACACCCGCTACATCTATCTGCATGTCCTGGGAGAGATCCTGCTTCATCCCGAGTTGAAGCTACTCCTTGCAATCAGTCATCAACATGGCATGCAGGTTAATATCAGCAGCAATGGAACGCTTTTTAAGGAAAAAGGGGAACTGCTGCTCGAGGCCAAAGCCCTCAGGCAGATAAATATTTCGCTGCATAGTTTTGAACGGGCAAACACGGCAGCACTTGATGAGTACATGAGCGGCATTCTGACATTCATCGCCAGGGTGCAGGAAGAGAAAAGTTCATTATTGATCAACCTGCGTCTGTGGAACATCCAGGAAGTCTGCAGTAGCCTGGTCGGTAAGCTGGATTCTGAAATCCTCAGAAGGATGCAGGAATTTTTCAAATTGCCAGATGGTTTTGCCTCTGGTCTGGCTCCAGGCAGAAGTTTTACTGTCGCCCCCGGTATCTTCCTGGGGCAGGAACAACAATTCAACTGGCCCCATCACGCTTCTGATATCGTCAGCCGAAAGGGCACATGTCGAGGTCTGCGAGACCATATCGCCATTCTGGTGGATGGCACTGTCGTCCCCTGTTGCCTTGATGCCGAGGCAGATATCCCCCTTGGCAACATTCATCAGCAGAGTCTTGGCCAAATACTCGATGGCCCGAGAGCCAGCAGAATGCGGGACGGTTTTAACCAGCAAAAGCTGGTGGAGTCGCTTTGCCAACGCTGCAACTTTCGCTCCCGGTTCCAATAAACCGACCGTTTTTTAAACTTCGCTGCGGCTTGGGGTTCGATAGTATTCCATCCAGGAACTATCCTTGCTGATAATTGATTCTTCTGCAGTAGCTCGGTTCGTGGATGTCAACAATCTGCACGGTGATACTGGTTTGCAGTTCTTCGAGAGTCCGAGGAAAGTGCGTTGAGAGAACCTTCAGACAATTTTCCGAGACGCTTTTTTTTAAACTGTCACTCCTGCCAGATAAAATCTGGATCGCCAGAGACACGAAGGCCTGCCGCTGTGCGCCATTCCCGATATAATGATTGTTCAATTCGATCGCCCTGCTTTTTATATCCGCGCTGTGCCACTCGCCTGTGGCAATAAGGACAGCGTGAATTTCTTTAAATATTGCTGACCAATTGGGCTCATCTGTAATGTTATCGGTATATTCCAGTATGCAATGCGGCATGATCATCACCAGTTTTATTTTTTAAAATATAGAATCAAGATCCCCTTTTGTTAGCCTCTTTTTAACCTCTCATTCCAGCAAAGGTCTTTTTCGATATATTATTCTAAATGATCAGGTCCTTCATTGTTACTCTCCTGATATTATATGCTTAATTGAGATAATCAGCGAATATGAATTGACTTTATTCTGGTCGACCAAAACCTTCCATGGTATAGCAGAGATGCAAGATTGAGACATAATAGAAAAAACTGACAAAAATCAGAAAAATTTTCGCTCAACATATTACATGAATTTTTCCCAACTCCGACTCTCACTCATTCTTTTATGCACTATCATCGCCAGTGGAACACTGTGCTATACCTATCTTGAAGGTATGACGCCGTTTGAAGCATTTTACATGACGATGATTACCATCAGCACCGTCGGTTTTTCTGAGATAAAACCGCTCTCGGATCTTGGGCGCCTTATCACTGTATTTATTATTGTATCAGGCATCAGCGTTCTTACCTATACCCTCGGCCAGGTCGCCCGGATATTTATCGAGGGAGAATTACAGGTATTATTAGGGAGGAGAAAATTGGAGAAAATGATTTCAAGTCTTCGTGATCATTATATAATCTGCGGTTATGGCCGCATCGGAAGCACTATTGCCCGCGAACTCGTCAAAGAGAAGATTTCGTTCGTTGTGATCGAACAGAATCCTACCCAGATCGAACAGCTGGAAGCTGAGCAGTTCCTCTATCTCAATCTGGATGCCACCGAGGAGGAAGTTCTGCTCAAAGCTGGCCTCGAGAGAGCCAGAGGTCTTGTAACAACAGTTACTTCTGATTCCGATAACGTTTTCATCTCTCTCACCGCCAAAGGCCTGCGTCCTGATCTCTTTATTCTAGCCAGGGCGTCAGACCCGAAAAATGAGACGAAACTGCTACGCGCCGGCGCATCCCGTGTTGTTTGCCCTTACCTCATGGGTGGACGAAGAATGGCGGAAATTCTCAGGAAACCAACTGTCGTTGATTTCATCGATCAAACCATGATGAATGACGAACTCGGCCTGAAGATGGAAGAGGCAGTCATCACTGCAACCTCGCCGCTGGTTGGCAAGACGCTTGTAAGCAGCAAACTGAGACAGGATTTCGGGGTCATAGTCGTCGCTATCAAGAAAATTACCAACGAGATGATTTTCAATCCTTTGCCGACGGCAAAACTTGATGCGGGAGATGTCATTGTCGTCATTGGCAAAAAAGACAATCTTGAAAGAATGCAGGCTGTCTTGACCTGATCTATCTGATGATTCCTTTGAAAAGCAATTGTGGAGCAAACGATTATTCTCTTTTGCCAACAGTTTCGGCTGACGGCAGATTGATTATTCCGGTTTGCTTATTTGTTCATGAGATTTATATTGCCCAATCATGAAATGACGAGTGCTTACATACTCTTCTCGTTTTTGCCTCGTTTCAATTTCCTTGAGCAATCTATCAATCACATTCCAGGCAGCATCAAACAACCCCTCCAGGATGAGCTATGTCCCCTCTAAATCTGGCACAAGAAGCCCACGTTTCCATTCCAACAGTAAAAGTTCCGCCACATCCCAAGTGGCCAGAATTATCAACTGAGCAGCGGAATCTGTTAAAACAACGCATTAAAAAGCTTCTTAAGGAGCAGGATGCGGTTCTGGTCGCGCATTATTATACTGATGGTTCATTGCAGGATCTGGCCGAAGAGACCGGCGGATGTGTTGCTGACTCGCTTGAAATGGCCCGTTTCGGCACAGAGCATCCGGCCCGGACCCTGGTTGTGGCAGGAGTCCGCTTCATGGGGGAGACTTCAAAGATCCTCAATAATGAAAAGCGCGTATTGATGCCTGATCTGAATGCCACATGCTCGCTTGACGAAAGCTGTCCGGCGGCGCTGTTCTCGGCATTCTGTGATCAATATCCGGATCATACGGTGGTGGTGTATGCCAATACCAGCGCCCAGGTCAAGGCCCGCTCAGACTGGGTAGTGACATCCGGGATTGCCCTGCCAATCATTCGTCACCTGACAGAATCCGGCAAAAAAATACTCTGGGCACCTGACAGACATTTAGGGACCTATGTGCAGAAATTGACAGATGCCGACATGATCTTCTGGCCTGGTTCCTGCGTCGTTCATGAGGAGTTCAAGGCAGTCGCGCTTGAAAGGATGCACAGATTGCACCCTGACGCAGCGGTACTTGTCCATCCTGAATCACCGGAATCGGTAGTAGCTCTCGCAGACGTCGTCGGGTCAACCACAGCCTTGATCAAGGCCGTTTCCACCTTGCCGAACAGGGAATTCATCGTTGCCACTGACGCCGGTATCCTGCACAAGATGAAAAAGGTGGCCCCCGAGAAGATCCTCTTAGCCGCACCGACTGCGGGAGAAGGCGCAACCTGTGAAAGCTGCGCGACCTGCCCATGGATGGCCATGAACTCGCTGCAGAACCTTGCGGAGGTGTTGGAGAATGGCACTAATGAGATTTATATTTCACCGGATCTGGCAGAAAAAGCCAGTATACCAATCCGCAGGATGCTTGATTTTGCCAAACAGATGAAGAAATGATTCTTTTGGGGAATAGCTCATTTCCTCTTTTTTCTTTTTTCTGACACGCAGTAAGAGACTATCTCTGAGGCAATCTGTTCGGCTGATCTGTCAGTCACTGAGATTTCCACATCAGCCACCCTGCGATAGAGGGGAACTCGTTCGTCATAGAGCATTCTCGCTTTATTCATATCCTGCAGAAGCGGTCGTTTGCGAAGCTTCTTTGCAGCATTGACATCTGTTCGGATGCGCTCCAGGATATCCTCGAATTCCGCATGCAGATAGACAATTTTACCAATTTTCCTCAGGTTCTTTACTTTGAAAAATCCACCGCCGGTGGAAATTATTGAAGTCCTTACAGATTTTTCGAGCCATTTTGCCGCCTTCTGTTCCAGTTTCCTGAAACACTGCTCACCCTGCTCTGCAAAAATGGTCTTAATTTTCTCATTGGCAAAACTCTCAATAAGATCATCACAATCTACCGCGAACATTCCTGTTTGGCTTGCCAGGGCCCTTGCGGTTCGGCCCTTTCCTACCCCCATAAATCCAATAAGTACAATGTTCTCTCTCATTTAATGCAATCCTTTGAATCGATACCCGCTATTTTTGCCCGATCACCAGCGATGGTTCAGGTGCCAAAGAGCCAATCCATATAATCTCCCCGGACTGTCTGCCAGGAATATTTTTCTGTCATTCCGATGCATTCCTTTGTTTCCAATCTGCAATTTTCAATGAGCAGTGTCGCCAACTTATTTTTGAAGTCGTTTTCTCTATACAGGTATTTCTGCTCAAAAATCTCAGGATAGGCAAGACGGTCAGGCAAGAGCGGCAAACACCCAGCTCTTACTGCCTCAAGGACTGCTATGCCAAAGAATTCATGCTTCGCCGTTGAGACAACGATTGAACCATTCTTCAACACGTCGGCATATTTCTGCAAATAGGAAGCATATCCGATATGCAGAATTTTTTCGGCCAGGGATGACCTGGCATTTCTGAAACACGCAGGCTCAGTGTCAAATTCCTGACCGAGAAGAATGAGGCGGAAATCAAGGCCATTGTTGTGTAAATCATGCAGGGCAGAAAAGAAATCATCAGGATTTTTATCATGTTCCCATCGATGATTCCAGACAATTACTGGCACTTGCCCTATGGAACAAGGATTAATGGCGGTCGCCTGGTCAATATGCGAGTAATCCATGCCAGGATGGAGAATCCGGCTCTTCAGCTCAATTTGCCGAGTCGTGGCCTGCACACCCATTTCTCGTGCTTTATCCAGATAGCGATTGCAGCCATCGAGAAAAGTGCGTCGATTATACAGGGAGTTGAATGCCAAACTGTCGGACGCCAGGGCTGTATTGAAATTGATGGCAGCAAATTGCCGATTGTCGTTACCATTGAATTGCTCTGGATAGGCGAACTGGTTTTCATGGAAATATGTGCAGAAATATGCATTGGGGTTCCAGCCTTCAAGACGTGTCACAAGAGCTCGCAGGGTCGCAACATCCATAAAGGTCGAACAGAGTACTGTATTAAAATTACGTTGGTCTTTAGGGAGCTTTTGCAGAGAGTTGAAGGCCCAGGGAGCGGAGAGTTGCATGCGCATCTTCCATTTTCGGGCTGGCAGGCTCAAGAGTTGAAATTGTGCAGGAATATGGCGGAGTAATCCTTTTATAAATACTGCATGAGAACCACCAAAATATGGTTCAAGAATGAGCAGACGTTTGCCGTTCATTGAATCTTCTTTTTCTCGCGCTCAAGAACTTTATCAAAGGGTATTCCTTCGTGAAAACGGTAACCGCAGCCTTCGGGCAGGCCACCGCCGCAAAAAACCAGCGAGGTTTCCGGGAAATTACGGCAGATGGCCAGTCTCCTCTGATAATCCTGACAACTCCCCTCCGAAGTAAGCCA
>JFJP01037563.1_pt1 | contig 25772 bp, 23 predicted proteins | sample 431651 | NCBI WGS metagenome assembly JFJP01 (sample SAMN02602958, study PRJNA72255) | Microbial mat metagenome, whole genome shotgun sequencing project. | biome: fresh water; feature: sink hole; material: water; isolation source: purple microbial (photo- and chemosynthetic) mats found in...
AAACATCTGACCCCGGCTGGGATCAAACATTAATTCTTAACTAAACGGCATTGAATTAAGTAGTTATAATATAATTCATCGTCATCTTTTGCTGATTCGATGTATGCTCAATACTGTATTAACCCTTACGTTTGAATATTAGTAGTGTTAGATTATTATTTACGAAAATAAAAAGCACAAAAAAACCCATCCGTAAACGAATGGGTTTTTAATGAGATATTTATCGTTATTCCTGTAATTTAAATACAACAGGAAGGGTAAATAACTGTTTTACCGGACGGCCACCCTGCTTTGGAGGAGTCCACTTAGGAGAAGAATTTACAACCCGGATGGCTTCCTGATCAAGCGAAGGATCCACACCGCGCAATACTTTAGCATCTACAACTGATCCTTTGGCATTTACAGCGAATTGAATGTAAACTTTACCAGAAATGCCGTTTTCGACAGCTAACTGTGGGTATTTAATGTTTTGTGATACCCAGATATTGAAGTTGCCAAGGTCTCCCCCCTGAAATGTAGCAGGTTCTTCTACTACAAGGAAAGCAGGTTCTTCTTTTTCAACAACTTCTTCTTTCTTTTCTTCTACAATAATTTCGGTAGGAGGAGCTTCAGCAACTGCTGCTTCCAGGTTTTCATCGAAAGTTGCGAGTTGAACTTCTTCCTTCACGGAATCAACTACAACAGGGGCAACAAATTTTACAGCTTCTACCAATGCTGCGGGAGGAGGAGGTGGTGGTGGTGGTGGAGCTGCTTCATCGACATCTTCCAATACTACCTGTACCGTTTTTTCCATCTGCTTACGCAGCTTAGTTTTATTGTAATAACTGTCAATTAAAGGAACCATTACAGCAGAAGCTACTACAAAGAAAGCCATAAAAAATGCAAGAATTACATATTTCTTATAGCGTTTTCTTATATAATAGGCACCGTATTCCTTATTTCGATGGCTAAATACAATCTCCTCAAAGCTGTTTAAAACTATAATGTCTTCTTTGGGCGACATAATTTTTTCTTTTAAAGGTTATTGTTGATTTTCAACATTCTTACCAGCAAAGGCATCGCTGAGCATTTTTTTCTCAACATAGTTTAAGTCGATCACAGCATAACGCGCAATACTAGCTATTGCCATTTCGTCCATTATATCGACCAAATTACCATAGGTAACCCCATCTGCTGCTTTGATAAGTACAATAGGTCCGGTTTTATCGCCTGTTCGTAAACGTCTTACCTGTCGGTCAATGGAGTCTTTGGGTTGATTGGCTTTATACTTACCAAGCCCACGGGTTAAGCTGTCGTTATAATAATAGATCTTCTCAAAAAGATCTTTATTCCGTTCCAGTAAGATCTTACGGACACCATCTTTGCTGTAATTGCTTTTAACTAGAGTGGGAAGAACTCCTTTGGTAGGGTCTGCCATTCCATTATAAACAAATATTTGATCGTTTTCAGCAAGGATAATATTAACAACTCGACTATCATCTACCTCAGGAGGCTTTTCGGTTTTCTTTTTGCTTGGCAAAACAATCTCCATTACTTTAGGTTTACTAAAAGCAGTGGTAAGCATAAAGAAAGTTAATAATAGACAAGCTAAGTCTACCATGGGGGTCATATCAATATGGGCAGGGTGTTTTTTCGCCCTTCGTTTACCTTTTTTGTGGCCACCACCTTCGTTTTCAATAATTTCTGCCATAACTTAATTATTTTAGTGGTTTTACTTCCACCTTATCCATGATCGTGGTAAGGTTAAACTTATCGATATTTTTATCCTGCACCATATCGAACACTTTCTTTACGGTTTTATATTCGCTTTTTGCATCTCCTTTTATGGTGACTTCAGCAGCTGGATTGTTCAAGCGTGCAAAATGCACCCACATAGCCAGTTGGTTATCAAGCGAATCCATTGGGATTCCGGTCTGCATCCTGTCTCTTGCACTACCTTCCGCATTAATCCACCCTTTTACGTCTTTCATAGGCATCCCAAAAGAAGCTAATTTTTCAAATTTTATAATTTCATCAGCAGTAAAAGGTACCCTAAAATAATCGCCCATATTTTTTAAGAGTGCAGCGCGCACGTGGCTGGTAGAATCCTGTCCGTTATCGATATTAAAAAAGGCTTTATTGTCTTTTGAAATATAAATAGTGAACACATTCTTTTCAGGAGCCAATAAACCCGAGATAGAGTTGGGTGTATCAACCTGAGCAGCCTCTTGTGGACGGAACGAAGTGGTTAACATAAAGAAAGTAAGAAGAAGAAAGAATAAGTCTACCATCGGCGTCATATCAATAGAGGGCGCTTTATGTGCTATTTTAAATTTTGACATATTCTAATATCCTTTCTAAAATTATTTCTTAAGTGTAGTTGCAAAAGTTTGTGTTAGACTAAAACCGGCCTCGTCAATTTTGTATGTCATATCATCAATTTTCGAGGAGAAGAAGTTGTAAGCAATAATTGCAATAGTAGAACCCGTAATACCAAAAGCGGTATTGATAAGCGCTTCAGCAATACCGGAAGCAAGAGCTAAAGCATCAGGAGCACCAGCAGTTGCTAACGCGCTAAATGCCTTGATCATACCAACAACAGTTCCGATAAGACCGATAAGCACTGAGATAGAAGCAATGGTTGATAGAATAACCAGGTTTTTCGAAAGAAGCGGTAACTCAAGAGCTGTAGCTTCTTCTAATTCTTTTTGCATAGCTATTACTTTCTGGTCGTTTGGCAACGTGGCATCACTTTGTAAACTTCTGTACCGGTGTAAACCAGCTTTTAATACATTTGCCAACGAACCTCTTTGTTTGTCACAAATTTGGGAAGCTTCTTCAATTTTATCTTCTTTCAATAATGTTTGGATATTGCGAACGAAAGTACTTAAACGTCCTTTACCATTTGCACGGGATAGGGTGATCCATCTTTCCATACAGAAAGTAAGCAGCACCAAAACAACGGTAATTAAAAGGGGTACTATAACTCCACCTTTATAAATCAAACCCAGGTAATTTCCTTGAAGTGGATGGCCTTTTGGATTGCCACCTTCGAAATTCACGGGGTCACCCATTACATACAAAAAGATTAAAATAGAAACTCCGAACGATAATAGAATTACCGAAGTAGCAAAAATAGATTGCAAAGCCTCCTTTAGTGATTGTCCTTTATTACTCATACCAAATTAATTTTTAAAGATTAAACATTTATAATTATTCATTAGTTATTCATTAATTACCCATTGCTTTTCTTGTATTGATAATAGCAGTTAGAGATTTAATCGCCTTTGTTGCATTTTCATTCGCAGGATCAACTTCTAACAATTTATAATACCAATTTCTGGCAGTTACTTCCTGGCCTTCTTTTTTAGTAAATAATATAGCAAGAGAAGTATACGCCGTTTTTAACCATTCTTTATTATTGGGGTCTAAGGTAAGTATTTTGTTATAATATTCCTCACTTAGTCCAATTTTGCTTTTGTCATCGTTAAAGAGGTAAAACGAGCCCATAAATTTATTGGCGTCATATATTTCTTTCATATATTTTTTAGGATCGGTATTGCCTAATGTAAGAATATCTTCGTATTTAGGTTTTGCTAAGCCCAGTTTTGATTCAGGATCCTGAAAAGCATAGGCATTGGCTCTTCGCATATATGCTTCCATGTTTTTTGGTTCTGCAATCACAATTTTATCATATATTTCGCCAGCCTTAATATAATCTTTCAGTTGCATATACGAACGACCAATGTAATTTAAATCGGTTGTTGTAGCTGTACCCGCGGTTACTTTTTTATTAAGGGTAATAATGCATTGATCATAATTATCAATATTATAGTATCCCTGTCCAATTTCTGTAAGAAGGTTCTCGTCTGATGGATTTAATTCAGAAGCCTTATTCAGCATTTCAAACCCTTTAACTATTGAAAGAGAGTCTTTTTTAAGCTTTAATAGAGTACGGCCATAATAAAGATAATCTTTCAGAATGATACTGGATGGTTTAGCATTTTTAAAGAATTCTTCAAGAAATTCGCTGGCTTGCTTGTAATGTGGTTTTTTCATATCGAAAGCGGAATAACCTGCAATGCGATTAAGGAAGTTGCGACTATTGTCAACAGCTTGTATTTCTTCAATAACTTCAATAGCTTCATAAAACTCTCTTGTTTTGAAGAGGGAGATTGCATAACTTACCTTAGCCGAAATATTATTCCCGGAGAAGGAAAGATATTTGCGGAAATTTTCTTTAGCCAAAGAATATTTACCGGCAATACTCCAGAGTTCTCCATAGCTCTTGTATAATGGTGCATAAGTTGAATCCAGTTCCTTGGCCTGATCGTAATAATTTCTGGCAAGATCGTAATTTTTAGCAGCTACATAAAGGTCGCCAATTTTGATTTGAGGAATTGGCGAATTTGGATTTATTAATAATGCTTTATTAAAATTTTGAATAGCATTTGTTCCATCCTTTTTATTAAGGTAAATATTCCCAGCATTTATATGAACCTCAAAATCGGTTGGGGCAATTTCTTTTGCTTTATTAATAAAATAAGGAATGTTTTTATCGCGGGTAACATTCCCCAGTGTATACCCCAATGCAATGTTAACACAGATAAGGGCATGATCCCTAGTAAATTTCTTTTTATTTTTAGGGAATGAGCCAAGCGCTTTATTGAAAAATTTATTTGCTGTAATAGTATCGCTTTGGCAGAGTTGGGCTAATAAGCCTTTACCAATATAGTTCAAATAATAAGTAGAGTCTTTGCTTATCCCGGTTTCAAAAGCTTTATTAGCCTCATCACAAACATCATTGAGCGAATTTGAAAGAGAATCGTTCAGATATTCTTTGATAATAGTTTGTCCGAGCAGAAAATAAGCACTTACATTGTTTGGCTCGTTTTTTATTATCTGATTAAGAACATCTTTTGCGTCATCGTATCTTTCAGATAAAGCATAACTCCGCGCATCTTCTATCTTTTGTCCAAAAATATTGTTAACTCCAAAAACAAGTGTAACAACAATGACAGCTAGTTTAATCCTCACCATAATACTCAAGTATTGAATTATTAATTATTCGTTTGAAATATGTATAAATCGAATTGGCATCGTTGCCGGTACCAGCTTAGATTTCAAAATTATTCGCTGACCCTGATCTCCTGCCAAAAAAGAAGCAAATCCAGAGCCTAGTCCCGAAAAAGTTTCGCGACTAATATAATACACTTCTCTGATAAATGGATACGACTGATCTGCAATATATGCCTGATAAGGGCGTACGTAACTGCTTTCGTCGTAAACAGGGCTTACCGCTACTACTTTCACTTTATTTAGGAAAGTATGCGATATAGAGTCGTGCTTATCACTGATCCAATTCACACTGACTACCCCAATTGCATTGGCATGTTTTTCAACATAATCTACAACATTAGCATTTGAAGTAACAGCTTTGCAATATTCGGGAAGAGAATCATTTAATCCTAATTTTTCTACCAGAAAACGAACATTTCCTGATTTTTTATTGTCGAACACTACGGTTAAGTCTGATAGAGAAGAGGTTTTACTTATTTTTTGCCAGGTATTATTCTCACCCGTAAAGATCTTCTTAAGCTGAAAAAAAGACAATAAGGAATCGGGATTTTGATTATTTACAATAAAGGCAATGCCATCAATTGCAATTTTGGTTGCTCTTGGCACTATTTGCTGACTATTCAGGTATTCTTTTTCTTTATCTGTCAGAGAGCGGTTTACTACTATGTTTCGGATCGAATCTTTTATGAACAATTCAAAAATATCTTGTTCATTCGAATAGATTGGATTAATCCGTGCATATTTATAAATTGATTGAAATGTATGGATTTCTGTATCTAATAATAATTGGTAGGATTCATCAACGCCCACTTTAATAGCACCACTTGTTGGGGTTTCTGTAACTGGTCTTGGCCCTTTTAAGGAACAACTTATAGCTAGTAGTGGTAATAAAAGTAAAAAGAGGGATTTGTAAGGTTTAATCGTTTTCATCGTTAATCTTATTAATTAATGATATAATTCGTATCAAACCATATGCCAAAAGAATAACTCCTACTATCTTTTTCATGTCGCGAGGGATGTAAGAAAAATAACTGCTAAACGCCAATATGCCCCCAAAAAGGATAAATAGGCTATTAATAGCTATTCCAAAGATTGTCAGTATTTTATTAAGGTTTAGTTTCATTCTTTAAAATGCGAACAAATGTAAATAAAAAATAGTCACATTCATATCGCATACATGTTAGTATTATGAATTAAATGTTAAAAACTTTATGTTTATTATTGTTTCAACTGTGTATTTATTTTTGTTGATAAGCAACAAATGATGTTTTATTATCAGTTAATACTTCGATATTTAAATTTGGCGAAACTATTAATTTTTTTAGTTAATAAACTGGAGCTACTAAAAAAATTTCAAAATAAAAGAAAAAAAAATTGCAATAATCTAGTATATATTGTGTTGCGGTGAAATTGATTAAATTGCGAATAATCAAAATTTGTTTTGGTTTATAAGATTAGTTTAGTTTTAAAGATATAATCGGAATTTTTCATCCAAAGTTTTATTAAATTTCGGCAATTGTTAAATATTCAACTTTAAATTTTTATTCCTATGAAAATTGCAATCAAACATTCTATGATGGCCTTTGTTGCTATCTCTTTTTTAGTCTTTACCGGATGTTCTTCAGCAAAAAAAACAGCATCTGCTAAGCCGGGTCAATCGGTGCCTGTTGTAAAGGAAGCTGCTAAGGTTCCTATTTATGTTGGAACATGGGCATTTGTTGTTAAGGGTACTCCTGATGGAGATTCTATGGGTGATATGGTTATTACCGAGGAAGGAAAAGTTTTGAAAGGCACTGTATCTGTTGCGGGTGGTCAAACTGATATTCAGGAATTGGTTATTACCAATAATGTGTTAAGTGGGATTTTCAGCTACAACGGAATGTCGATAAATATGTCCGGTACTTTTTCAGCAACTACTTACGAAGGAAAAGTGGAAGCTCAGGGATATGCATTCCCTATGACAGCTACAAAGAAATAAAAGGAAAAACAGGTAATACTTTTAAAATGTGAAGGCAATCTATTTCAGGCCAAAGGTCTAAAGCAGATTGCCTTCTTTTGTTGAAAGAGATTATTTTAAACCTCTTCGTTTTAAAAGTGGCTCAATAATGGGCTCTTTGCCTCTAAAGCGAACATAAAGTTTTAAAGGATCCTCTGTTCCACTTTTAGCCAGAATATTATCGCAGAAGGCTTTTGCTGTGGCAGGATCGAAAATACTTGTTTCTTTAAATGCATTAAACGCGTCAGCATCCAGCATTTCGGCCCATAAATAGCCATAATAACCAGCTGAGTATCCTCCACTAAAAATGTGCTGATAGTAAGTACTCCTGTAACGACTTACAATTTCTGGAATTAATCCCAATTTATTGAGCGATTGTTTTTCGAATTCTACAACATTGAATTCGCCTGGAACTTGGTCTAAGGTGTGGTAGTTCATATCCAGAAACGATGCTGCAAGGTATTCAGTGGTCGCAAAACCCTGGTTGAAATGTCCGCTTTTTACAATTTTATCAACCAATTCTTTTGGAATTACTTCCCCTGTTTGATGATGTTTGGCATAGTTATTTAACACTTCGGGCTCAACTGCCCAATTTTCCATGATTTGTGAAGGAAGCTCAACAAAATCGGGAGGTATTGGAAGGCTGTTATAAGTAACATCCGCTAGTAAACCGTTTAATGCGTGGCCAAACTCGTGGAAGAATGTAGTAACTTCATCGAATGTTAGTAAGGCAGGCGCATTTCCGGCAGGACGCGAAAAGTTGCAAACAATAGAAACCACCGGAGGAAGTTTTTTCCCATTACGTTTGTATTCGCTGCGGAAAGTAGTCATCCAGGCTCCTCCGCGTTTGCTTTCCCTTGGATGCATGTCCATATAAATTATTCCCTGATGTGCCCCGATAGAATCGAGTACCTCATATACCGATACTTCCTGATGATATTTCGGAACGTCTTTTAGCTCTACAAACGTTAAACCATAGAGTTTTTTAGAAACCCAAAAGATGCCATCCTTCACATTTTCGAGTTTGAAATAGGGTTTAACCTGTTCCTCGTCCAGATCGTATTTTATTTTACGTTGTTTTTCTGCATAATACCGCCAGTCCCAAGCTTCGAGTTTAAATCCGGCACCTTCACTGTTAATAATTTGTTGAAGTTCGGCAACTTCTTTTTTGGCGACAGGCAAAGTTGCTTTCCAAACCTTATTTAGTAAGTCAAAAACACGTTGAGGGTTTTTGGCCATGTTTTCGGTGAGGATGAATTCGGCATGATTGTTATATCCTAACAATTTTGCTTTTTCGATTCGCAATTGTAAAATCTTTTGGATATTCTGTTTATTGTCAAGTGAATCGTTATGATTTCCGCGGTTAATGTAAGCTTGCTGAATTTCCTTCCTTAAATCACGGTTACTGGCGTATTGAAGAAATGGAATTACACTTGGGTTTTGAAGTGTAAATATCCATTTACCGTCCATTTTATTTTGTTTTGCAACTTCGGCAGCGCCATCAATTGCAGTTTGGGGAAGTCCTGCGAGATCTTCTTTTTTATCTATAACAAGCTTGTAACGATTGTTTTCAGCCAGTACATTTTGTCCAAATTTTAGGGTAAGCAACGATAGCTCGCTATTTATTTTTTTTAGTTTTTCTTTTTGATCTGCAGGAAGGTTTACTCCGGCACGAACAAAGTTTTTGTAAGTGTTTTCGAGTAGTGTCTTTTGCTCAGCAGTTAGATTAAGAGAGTCTTTATTGGCAAATACATCTTTAACACGTGCAAAAAGTTTGTCGTTCATGTATATTTCATCCGAAAAAGCTGTTAGTTTTGGTGAAACCTTGCTGGCAATATTCTGCATGGTATCATTCGTATTTGCTTCATTCAGATTAAAGAATATACTTGAAACTTCATCTAGAAGAATTCCACTGTATTCCAAGGCTTCAACGGTGTTCTGGAACGTTGGGGGATTGGTATTGTTGATAATAGAATCAATTTCGAGCTTGGCAAGTTGAATGGCTGAATCGATGGCTGGTTCGAAATGTGTTAATTTAATCTGATCGAATGGTGGTAATTGAAACGGAGTTTCGAATGAGACGAGTAAGGGATTGACCTCTTTCATAGTTTTAGGTTTATTGCAAGATATTGCAATAAATACCAATAATGGCAGGGTAAGTAAAAGTTTTTTCATAGGGGTTTATATTATTTTAAAAGAGGGTAAGTTAAGGCATAAAAAAAACATGCAAAATGATAGTTTGCATGTTGTATAAACTTTTTTCCGAATGGTAGATTAGTGGATTTTATTCTTCTTTTTTAAAGATTTTTTTACGGAATGCTGCAAATCCACCAATTACTGCTAGCGCAATTATTTTCCAGAATTTCAGGAAAACAGCAAATAATCCCACTTTTGCTAGTACTTTGCCTGCAATTAGCCCACCAATGCCATATGCGGCTACTTTATCCAATTTCGGGTTAAATTCTTCGTACGTATACCCTTTATTAAAATTTACACTTGTCAGGATTTTGGATATATCTTTTTTAACTTCCGGAAGTACGGTAATATCTCCAATTGCATTTAAATTTAAGTAGCCTTTTCGACCAAGAATCCTGATGTTGTAATTCAGTGTATTCATTTCGGCTTCGCCAAATTTCAATTCTTTCGCCCAATGTAGCTTTTTGCTTGATTCATCATAAAAAGGGGTACTTGCCCAACCGACAAGTTCAACCGGTTCATAACCTGCTTTTACCCTATCAGGGTTCGCTTCCAGCGATTCTTTTTGCATTTGCTCCAGGAGTTCATCGTACTTAATTTTCTTAGCATCCTTATCTTTTATAAATCCTTCTTCGGAATAACTTATCTCCACCGCATAAGTAAAGTTCTCACTTAATGGAGAAATGTTTTCTGGAAAAAGTAACCCTAACACATCGCTGGGGGGATTTCCCCAAAGATTTGTTAATACATAGGTGCTTTGGGCTGCATCGAGAAATTTATACCCTTCCGGTACTACTAAAGAAGCAAATCCATCTCCCAATTGTACCGTACCATGCTGATATTTTAGGGATTGTTCAATACTATCCATTTTTGCCAACGCTGCCAGGTCCATACTTAAACTATCTGTTTGGGAATAGGCTAGAATCGGGAAAAATAATAGCAAAAGGATAATTTTTTGTTTCATAATTTTAAAGGTTAATTGGTTAGAGGTTTTAGATGATTATTGAATCATAGGGTTATGGAAGTTTTTATATTATTATGACTTTTATGTATTTAAAAAATAGTTGGAATGGTTATTGCTTTTTACGGCATTACTATTTTTTTGTTTAACGATATTTATATTTTCTTAATTTAATCGCGGTTTTCACCTAAATTTAATGATAGTATGAAAAGTATAATTCTGTTTTTTATTGGTACAATGGCTCATGCGAGCTTATTGGCACAGGCTCCTGTTGGTTTAAACGATTTAAGGCACATTGAAGTTAACGGTAGCGCCGAAATGGAAATTATTCCAAACGAGTTTTACCTCGAGATTTCGGCTAAAGAGTATATGGATGATAATAAGAAAAAAATTACCCTAGAAGAATTGGAGCGAAAAATCAAGGAGGTAGTTGTAAATACGGGTATTCCTATTGAATCGCTTGCTATTTCAGATATTGAATCGGCTTTTATAAAATACCGGCGGAAAAAAGAAAAAGATTTATTTTTGAGTAAAACTTATGTATTGAAGGTCTTAGATCCTTTCAAATTTGAACCTCTACTAAATAATTTGTCAGTTATTCAGCTGGAGGATATTGAACTTTCAAAAACAAGTCATACCGAATTGGAAAAATACCGGTTGCAAATAAAAGTTGCGTCAGTGGAAGCTGCGCGTAAAAAGGCAGAAAGTATGCTAGCTCCATTAGGAGCGAAAGTAGGTAAAGTTATCTATCTTCATGAGATAGCAGATGATTTTATCCCTGCCGCTTTATATTCAAATAAAAGTTATAAGTCGTCCAAGAGTGAATACTCAAATTCAATGGTTAGTTTCGAGGGAGGCTCGGTTGGGAAAGGAGAGATTGGCTTTCAAAAAATTAAGTTAAGGTACGAGGTAAATATTCGTTTTGAGATTGAGCAATAATTTTCTGCGATTTTTATAGTTGCATCTCTAATAACTCATTTTAAACACATTTCGACTCCGCTCAATGTGACATAACGTTTACATAATGAGATGAGTCAAAGTGTGTTTCTTTTAAAAAGTAATCAAAAATTCGAGTTTTTAGAGATGCCCAATTTTTAATCCAAAGGGCATTGGCATTTGCCTATTACCCTTTGGATAATAAATTTCTATTCTTTCTTTTTATTCAAAGGCGCGTACCAGTCTACTTTACGGGAGGCAACCATAATTCCTCCTAAAATTACAAACAGGCCGATACTACCAAACATTAATGAGTAATCTTCTAATTGAAGCAATACAAATAGGAATCCATAAAGCAGAACTAATATTAAGCCAATGATAATGCCGACTTTGCGTTTGGTAATGCTCATTGCGTATCCTGCAATTAAAGCAATAGTTGCCATACTTGCCGATAAATATGCCCAGTTAAACCCTATATACTCTGACAAGGAAACGAGAAGGGTGTAGAAAATAATTAAAGATAGCCCTATTAGCAGATATTGTACGGGATGGATTCGCGCTTTATTGATCACTTCGTTTACAAAGAAGGCAAGGAATGTAAGGAAGATGAACATTACGGCATATTTGGACGAACGGGTCGATTTCTGGTAATGGTCTATCGGGAAAATTAAATCAACGCCAAAAGCTGATTCAGTAACCTCATGATCATCCAAATTGGTCCATTGTTGCGGGTAATTGCGATTAAGCTGTAATACATTCCATTCAGCATTAAACCCATCTTTGGTAACTTCCCTTTTCTCGGGGAGAAATGCTCCCTGAAAACCCGGAGAGTTCCATTTTGATTCCATAGTAACATGTGTTTCTTTTCCAAAAGGGACGAAACTGATATTTTCACTTCCATTCAGGTCAATTGCAAACGAAAATTGGCTGGAGCCAGAATCGGGTTGTAACGCGACTTTAGTATTTATTCCGGAATTAACAATTTTTTTATCGAGCACTCCGGGATTGCCCTGCAGTTTCTTGCCATCCCAGTCAATTTCTACAGTCCTTCTAATTCCCCTTAGATCGGTGATCCCAACGGTTATAAATGCTTCTTCCCATTGAACATTCTCCGATGGAATATTAAGTGCCTCCAGGTTTGGCTTATCGAAATTTCCAGATACCTTGATGTTGGCATTGTAAAGTATCACTTTATAAATACTTCGGTTTCGGATTTCGGGATTAATTATTCCCGAAATGATTAATTTTTCAGGAAGAAAATGTGCATGCGTTATACGCTCGGTAGTTTTTCCGTTTTCTATTTCAATTATTTTATAGGGAATGGTGAGGATAGGGCCTGCGATAATCTGGCTTGTTCCCCATTTTCCGGTGACTTCTTTCACTACTTCGTTATGACTTTGGCTTCGTTCTTTAATGATGTCTTGCACCATACTAGCTGGTATTAGCAGCACTAGCGCCAAAAATCCAATAGTAGCCATTTTAATTGTAATGGAGTTTTTAATCCAATGAGTTGCTTCTTGTAATGTGTTCATAATGAATTGTTTTAAGGATTATTATTTCGAATATTGTATTGTGAGTAATTTCGGGTTGTCATATTCACAGGATAATTTTTTCTTATTTTTTTTAATCCGTAGAATGCATTCATAAAAAATATCAGGAAAAAAGCTCCTGGACGAAGCGTGAAAAGGCCTCTCAGTATGCGTTTTGAGGAATGTTTAAATGAGAACGCTTTTTTCCATAATGAGCGGTGAGCCTCCAGCAATTCATCCGGTGCTAGTTTATTAGGATAATATGCTACGTTGTAGCCGTTGTAAAAATGCCAGCCTCTGTCCGCTATAATTCGATTTTCGTTTTGAAGCTTGCTATAAATTTGAGTTCCTCGAAAGGGGGTCATGATGCTTAAAAAAGGCACATCCACGCCAATTTTCATGAGTTTATCGGCCATTTCAAGGATGCTTTTAATAGTATCGTGATCGAATCCCGAAATAAACCCTGCCATCACAGCAATTCCCCGCTGATGCAATGCATCTATAGCCTTCTTATAGTTTTCAATACTGTTCTGTTTTTTATTGGCATCGTTTAAGGATTCTTCACCAAAAGATTCGATACCGAAAAAGATACCAATACACCCCGACTCTTTCATCAGATCGAGTAATTCGGGATCTTTAGCAATATCGAGACTTGCCTGGGTTAACCACCATTTATTGAGCGGTTTCAGGGCAGTAAGGAGTTGCCGGATATAATTCCTGTTTACAGTAAGGTTATCGTCCCAGAACCAAACAACTTTGCGCTGCCACCAATGGGTAAAGTTGTCGTAGGAAGCATCGCGGATAACATCATTTACGGGCCTCAGTCTAAAACCTGGGTTTAAAGCTGGAACAGTGCAGAAAGAACATGAATATGGGCATCCCCGGGTTGCCTGAATAACCTTTTTAATAAAAAACCGGTTCGAAAGCATATCGTATCTTGGAGTTGGCAGATCTTTCAGATTTGTAGGAGTACCTTTATATATGGATTGAAGATTTCCAGTTTCAGCATCCTGAAGCAATGTTTCCCATACCGATTCGGCCTCTCCAATAACAAGCGAATCAAAGTATCCGGAGGATTCTTCTATATTGAATGTTACATGAGGACCTCCGGCAATTATAGTTTTCCCTCTTTTTTTGAATTCAGTGGCTAATTGAAATGCTGCTGGGGCAAAGCCGCTGAAAAAGGAAATAGCAATTAAATCGGCATCTGTTTCGAGATCTACTTTTTCAATTTGTTGGTGAATAAGATTAAACTTGTGCTTTGCAGGAGTTATGGCAGCCATATGAATTCCGGTAATCGGAGGGACGAAATCTTTTTCGTGCCCCATCTCGTAGCGCTGGATATAGGCGATAATAAAATCGATTTTCATAGTATGCGCCTCCCATGAATGAGTAACAGGATTATGAACAGTTTCATGCGTTGGAAGAATAGTTTTATTCTAATAAGGATTTGATAAATAGTTTTCATTTCATATAATATTAAAAGAACTTTGAAATACAAAGTAAATTGACAAAAAAATTTAGGACTTGGTCCGAATAATTTTTTCGAGAAAGTCTAAATGATCACGGAAAGCCTTTTTGCCAAGGGCAGTAGCATTATAGGTAGTGTTTGGTTTTTTACCTATAAATTGTTTTTTCACTTCAATAAATTGAAGTTTTTCTAGTGCAGATGTATGGCTGGCAAGGTTGCCATCGGTAATATTTAGTACTTCCTTAAGCATATTGAATTCCGCATTTTCGTTTACCATCAGAATTGACATTATGCCAAGACGGATTCGGCTTTCAAAAGCTTTATTCAATCCATGGATAATATCTTTCATCGTTCGTATTTATAGTACATTTTAATGCCATACACTATGTGGCATATTCCAAAACCAAGAGTCCAGAACAATAATCCCAACCCTGTGAAGTAAGCTGCAATTAAACCTAAAACTATCTCTGTGTAGGCTAAATATTTGATTTCTTCGAGGGTAAATTTGCTTCCGTTTAAAAGAGCAATGCCATAGAAAAGCAACGTAATAGGGGCAACGAGTTCAAAGTACCCTTTCGATATTAAAATAAGGGCAAAAATACCGCCGGCTGCCAAAGGAATGAATAGATTAACTACTAACCGTTTCGAAGTATTGTCCCACATTGGTAAGCCTTTTTTTCGGGCGCTTCGGGTGGTAAAGTATATTCCGGATATAATGGCACAAGTTAATACAAGCATGGCTACAACAATTGAAAACCAGGGATAGATATTGCCTGAAATATAATGTTCGTATTGCAGTGGACTATAATGCCCCACAGAATTATATTCGCCAAAAATCCAAACACATAATGCCCCGGCAACGGCAAAGATACCAGCGGAAACTCCAGATAAGCCGCTCAGGGAAATAAACCTGGATGACCGCTCCATCATGGTGCGGATTTCACTTAGTGTTTCAATAGGATCGTTTTTTGTATTCATGAGATTAAAGTACTTTGAGATGCAAAGTTAAATATTGAATTGAAATTACCAACTAATTTTAAAAAATTAATTTTAAGTGATAAAAAAGCTGACCAAGCAGAGATTCTGAAAAGTGCTATTGAATAACAACAAACTTCTTTTGGGAAGTAAATGCGCCAGCCGTAAACCGAATTATGTATGAACCTGCCATCAAATCGGAATTACTTAGCCGTAGGTTATAGTTCCCGGAGGGAGTGGGCCCTTTGTCAACAGTCTTAATTATTCTTCCCCGGATATCATATATCTTAATCAATACGTTAGAGGATTTTTTTATTTTGTAAGATACATTTATCGAATTTGTTTGTCGGTCAACCAATACGTTAAAGTTCGGTTTTTCATTTATTATTTCTTCCTGAATGGCTAAGGGCAATGATTTTTTTGAAAGCAGCACTGCCGTTGTGGATAAGGGAGGAAGAGAAGCGCTAAAAGCCCCGTTGTTTATTGTTATCATTTCATTCTTCAAGGCATTGGATGTATGCGAAACAAACGTTTCGTTTGAAGGAAGATTTTTTAAGGAATAGAAGTTATAGGCGCCATTTTCGGGAACGAAATTCGAAAGCGTCACATTTACTGACTTAGACTGAGTTGTCGATCGGTTTACCAGAAAAATCGAAACGGAGTCTTCTGCATTATTTATCGACGAATAGGCCGAAACAGTCTCTTCGGAACTGGAAATGGACTGGATTCTATTTGTTTTTGAATATTGGCTAAAAAGATGCAGTGTTTCCCACATACCTGTTTTCCAGGACCAGGGGGTGAATACTTCGACTCCTTCGTTGGCGAAAGTCCCAAGGGTAGAAGCATACCAGGTAGCTGTTACATTTGGGTCGTTTCCTTCTATACCTATTTCGGAAACGCTAAATGTAACGCCGTGGTTGGCACCAAGATACTTGACAAGCCACTCGCGGCAACGCTCGAAAATGTATTCTTTGTTGAGATTGGCATCCCATCCTCCAATGCGTTTTACTCCGTTGGCTTCCGGGAAAACATAGTTTTTATCGAAAAAGACCCTGTGCAACTGCACAATCTCCGAAGAAACAGATGTGCCAGGATAGAAATGAATATCTAGAACATCTAAAAGCCTAATTCCACTCGATTTTTGTTCGTCTGCAATCCGTCTGATAAAAAATTCAAGCCAGACGTAATTTGCACCATTATAGGATATTGCATTGTTATTCCAGTTGTACCATTGCCACTCGTTAGCCGGAACAGGTCCCATTAATTTAATTTCGGGAAATTTTGCCCTTGCTTTTTTGGCGACATTAAAATACAATTGCATAAATTCTTCGGCAGATAGCTGGCTAGGCATTACATCATCGTGTGTGCCGCTCCATATTTCTGCTTCGTTGTCCATGCTCCAATAGCTTATATTTTTCTTATTGAGTCCTAACCCATCATTCCCAAACCATTTATCGAGGATACCAACAGTAGAGTCGGCCGTCCAATTTTCGAGATAGAGATTTGGATTTCCTTCGGTGGTAGCTTTTGATCCTCCCGAAGCTTTTACGACTCCACCTCCAGCAAGATTCTGATTCACCCCGCTCCACCATTTAGATTGGTTGTAACCCCAATCGTTAAAATTATTACTAGTGTTTGATGCTGATTTTCCAATAAGCTGAAATGCCCAGATGCCATAGGCTGAAGGGATATTCTCCATCAAGCTTTTAGCCATATAATCCCAATCGTGTTTATAAACATTGTTGTACCAGTCGGGATGGCTCGTCATCTTTAGCCTCCAGTTATACTTTGTAGCATTGTTCCCTCCGTTTTCACGGAACATTTTTACTCCAGCGTCTTTAAGAAATTGCCAATCGGCAGCAGATAGTGGTTTAGTAGGATCGTCCGAAAGGCAATTGTTCTTACCAAAAATAAAGGGGGAAATAGGAATTTTACCAGCGGCGGCATCCACTTGAATTGTTATTGTCTGGCTTACCAAAATTTGGCAGAATCCTAAGAATAATGAAGCTAAATAGAAAATAATTTTTTCCATGGTTAACTTTTTATTAGAGTGCTAAGATATAAAAGAATGATGCATTATTTTATAGTCAAAATTGGTAGGGTATGCGACAAAATTCCCAAATGGATAATTTTAGTTTTTCAGTTATCAACTGTTTTTTTTTAAATCCTGAAAGGATTTAATGTCAATAGCCCCGGATGAAATCCGGGGTGAAATAGTGATAACGGACAACAACCCTGCAAGGGTTGAATATCAGAAATGAACAAATTCAACCCTTTGCAGGGTTGCAAAACCGATCTTTCCCGTACCCCTGAGTTTCACTCAGGGCTATTCACATTCAACCACTTCGTGGTTAATTTTTCAAAAAGGGAATTTTGTCGTACACCCCAAGAATACCTGGAATAGTTAATTTGATACTAAAAGCAATTATTGCTAAGCATATCAGATTTTGCTAGATTTGAAAATAAAAACCACTCCTATGAAAACTAACCTTCTTGCTTTAATTATTGTAGCTATTTATATGGTTACCGGATGTAAAAATGAAAAGGAAAATTCTCCGAATACATATTATATCAACAGCGAATTGGGTAATGATGCAAACGTCGGCACTTCTCCTGAAAAAGCATGGAAAACAATTGAAAAGATCAATATAACCGGATTTCATGCGGGCGAAAAGGTATTGCTGCAAGGTGGTCAAACGTTTAATGGAAGTATTCATATTTCTTCACTAAGAGGCACGGCGAAATTTCCTATCGAATTTAATACTTACGGAAAAGGTAAAGCAACTATTCTTTCGGGCGATTCACTTGCGTTTCTTGCTACCGATTGCCAGTATATTGTTTTAAAAAACATTATTGCAAAAGGGTCGGGTAGATTAAAGGGAAACAGAACCAATGGAATAGAATTTTTTAAGGTACATAATGGAACTATTGATAGTGTAGAAGCGTCGGGGTATTTGTGGAGTGGAATTCAAATTTCCGGAGGGGAGAATATTCGAATTACACATGCCAATGCGCATGATAATGGGTTTTGCGGTATTAATGTTGATTCGGGCGAAAAGGAATACGGCGAAGATGGATCTAAATACAAAACATTGCGAAATGTTTATGTTGGCCATTGCATTGCCGATAATAATCCGGGCTGCCCCGAAGTCAAAGATAATCACAGCGGGAGTGGAATCCTGCTGGGGGGAGTTGTAAACGGGTTGGTTGAATTTTGTGAGGCGATGAACAATGGTTGGGATATGCCCCGCGAAGGAAACGGCCCTGTTGGGATTTGGGCCTATATGAGCGATAGTATTATTATTCAGCATTGCTATGCCCATCATAACAAAACTTCTCTCAAAGGAAAAGATGGTGGCGGTTTTGATTTCGATGGGGGTATTACAAATTCGATCCTTCAGTACAATTTTTCGGCATTTAACGAAGGGGCAGGGTATGGAATTTTTCAGTATGCAGGAGCTACCGAATGGAGCAATAATATTGCCCGGTATAACATCAGTTATAACGATGGAAGTAAAAATAGTCAAGCGGGGATATTGATGTGGTGCGACCCTATTGCCCTCCCCATGAAAAAATTTCATGCTTACAATAATACCATAGTTAACAATTTTAAGTATGGCGTTAACTTTGAACCAGGAGTTTATAAAGATTTCCTTTTTGAAAACAACATCTTTTTGGTGACTCCTGAAACTGATAAATTTATTGGAGGAGATTTTAAGCTGGCGACTTTTCAGCGAAATGCTTTTTGGGCAATAGGAAATGAATCGAAAGGATTATATCAACCACAAGTCATTCTGGACAAAAGCGCAATTATTGCTGATCCGAATTTGAATCTGCCAACTATAGAAGACATACTAAAAATTGATATGAATGATGTTTCAACTATTCAATTTTTTAAGCTAAACCAAAACTCTGTTTGTTTGAAAAGTGGCAATGTTATTTCGGCAAATGGAGGGAGAGATTTCTGGGGAAAGGAGATTTCATCGGAGGCAAAACCCAATATTGGGGCGGATGGGGAATAAAAACAGCATTATTTAAGAAGAAAATAAGGAGAAGTAACAAACACAATTAATAAACAATTAATTTCTTGAATAAGCAAAAAGGCTTAATTCAGAGGGGATTGGTAGTTATCTTGTAAATAGTATTTATAGGTAAGACAGCCTATTATTTTCCGGCTTCTATAACCTCCTTAAGCTTTTTCTCCAAATCTTCGCCTAATAAATTCCTTGCAATAATTGTTCCTGAGGCATCTATCAGCACATTCGAAGGAATGGCGCGAACACCGTATAATTTAGCAGCGAAACAGTTCCAAAATGCCAGGTCCGAAACATTTGTCCATGTTAGATTATCGTCGTTAATACCTTTTAGCCAGGCTTCTTTCTTTTTATCAAGCGAAACCGAAAATATGGTAAAGCCTTTTTCCTGGTATTTGTTGTATATTTTCACCAAGTTTGGATTCTCGGCACGACAGGGAGGACACCACGATGCCCAAAAATCAAGTAATATCACTTTCCCAAATTGAGAAGAAAGTTTAACGGTGTTCCCTAAAGTGTCCGGTAGTTCAAAGTCGATAGCTTTATTCCCGGGTTGCACACTTTTAAGTACTCCTACCAATTCGTTCAAAACTTTCACATATTGGGTATTGTTTAACGACGAATCCAGTAAGCTGATGTTGTATTCAATTTCTTCGGGTGTTAAGCGATATGAATATTCCCGGTAAAGCACATACGCAGAAACGATAGATTTTGGATTCTGTTGAATAAAGGAGTCGATTTTGACTTCACCAGTTGATTGTTTGTAATTCTTGAATAAATCATTCGCAACAGAACCTGTAATTTTTATAGAATCCGGATTATTCGCATCCAATTCTACCTGAATTTTATCTCCCTTGCTTAGAAATACAAAGAAAGGATATGCGGTTGTATCAAGCGTTAAACCATATAATTCAGGCACCTTTAGGTCACTGGCAAAGCTGAAATTTCCCGATTCTATTTTACTGGAATCGATGGTGAAAAACATTTTATTATAAAACTTCTGCAAATAAACAGTACCTGAGGTAGTGCCCTTCACTTTTCCGTTAATCTCAATACCTGAATTATCCTGTTGCTTGCAAGATGCTGAAATCAGGACTGTAATAAATAGCAGTATTCCAATCCAACGATTGAATCGCAAAGAGGTAAATGTGAAAAGATTATTTTTCATATCCAGTATCATTAATTTATTTACAAACATAACAATTACTTTTAACTGTAATTAGTTTAGTTGTATCCTTTAACAATGTAATATTTACTGGAGAATTGACTATAACAGCTATTATGGTATCGGACTGAGGAATGATGGTAATATCTACTTCCCTTCGTTTAGGATTCTTTAAACATAGCATCAGATTTTTTAGATGATAACTTTGTTTCTCCTGAAAAAATGCATTTTATGGTGAAGGTAGTTTCAAACCTCAAATAGTCTTATTCTGTTTTCTCCTTACAGAATAGATTAGTATATCCTTCGATATCGGATTTATCGGGGTAATTACAATTTTTTGCTTTTTTTATATCGAAGCAGGCACCTGCTAAATCTTTTGTGAAATACTTACATAGCGCCCTATTAATAAGCGCGTAATTATAACATGAATCTTTGCCAATGATGAAATCCCAGTGGAGAATAGACTTTTTATAGTCAGTTTCGTTTACTAATTTATAATAACTCATTGCCAAATTATATCGCGTTTCCAAATTCAAAGAGCCTTTTTCAATCATTTTTTCGAAATAGGAAATCGATTTTTGGAAATCTTCTTTTGTCAAATCAAAACAAATGTTTCTTTCTGCAGTGGTGTCGGAGTTTGTATTAGTTTGGGAATAACTAACCGACATATTCAATAGTATGATTACAAGAGGGAGAAAATAACTTTTCATATTTGAGTTATCAGGATTTGTTTATGCAAGATACTAAACTTATGAGTTGAGAATAATTTTAAACCCTGATTTTAAAAGCAGTCCTACAATTACTTTAATTTTCTATATTTTTGGGAGGCAGGATTAAAATATTAAAGTCATAAACTCATGATAGAAATTATCCGTGTAACCAGCGAAAATAAAAATTTTCAGGATTTGATCCGGGAGTTGGATGTTGAATTGAATTTACGATATGGCCTCTTACAGAATCAATATAATCAATACAATGTGATTAAAGATCTGAATACGGTTGTTGTGGCTTATATAAATAAAAAAGCTGCTGGCTGTGGCTGTTTTAAAGAACTGGATCCAACCACCGTCGAATTAAAACGCATGCTGGTAAAGTCCGAACAACGAGGTTCCGGAATTGCCCAATTAATAATTACCGAATTAGAGCAATGGGCTGTCGAAAAAGGGTATTCGAAAATGGTGCTCGAAACAGGAATAAAACAACCCGATGCGATTCGGTTTTATTCAAAACAGGGATATGTCGTAATCCCAAATTATGGGCAATATATGGACAATGACAATAGTATTTGTATGAGCAAAGATTTGCAAAAGTAGTTTCACTTAATTTCGCAAACAACTAATCTTATAAAACCCTTCAATAATAATTGCCAGCTTATTAAAGCTTGTAGGTAAATATCTTTTTTACTCATAAAATGGAACCCGTGTTCCATTTGTTCGTAACAGATCAGGAATCTTAAATCAGGATTACTTTTTTTTGTGATCACGAGTCGAATAGTTATATAATAGTTTCTTTTGTATATGATCTCTAACTCTCGCTGGCTTATACCAACAATTTTGTTTTTCTGTCAATGTGTACTGGCCAAAAATTCGAATTGCGTTTTAATTGATTATCAGGTAAAATGCACGGTCAATGAACAAAAACTTTTTCAGGAGGAATCCGTGTTGCTTCAAATAAATTCGCGGCTGGGAGATGAGTTCGCTAAAGTTGAAATTCCCTATTCAAAAAGGATGAGGGTAAGTATACTAGGTGCACAAATTGAAACTGTTGAAGGTGTTGTAATCCGCGAATTAAAGAAAAGTGAAATTGTTGATCGAAGCGCTATTTCTGAGATATCGCTTTATGAAGATGATTTTGTAAAAAGTTTTGAGCTTAAGCACAATGTTTATCCTTACCGGATCAGGTATAGTTATAAATATCAGGAAGATGAATTTCAGGAAATTACAGCTTGGTATCCGGTAATCCACACCGATGTTCCAACACAACATGCCTCTTTAAAAATTAGTATTCCGTTTAATTATCCTGTTTACAAGTATGTCAGAGGCAATGTTTCTCAAATAGTCGACTCAACTGATACCGGCATTACTTATACGTTTTCTGTAGATTCGCTGCAAACAATGCAATCCGAATTTTATTCTCCTTTACTATCCTCGCTGCTGCCAATGGTGCGCGTTGTTCCTCGAAATTTTAAATGGATGTTTGCTGGGTCTCATGAAAACTGGGTCAGCTACGGAAATTGGATGTATTCACTTATAAAGAATACGGATGTGCTTCCTGAAACAGATAAACAAGTTATACTGCGCCTTGTAAAAGGGAAGACTGATACCATGGAAATTATAAAAGTTCTGTATAATTACTTACAGGACAATATGCGGTATATTAATGTGAGCATTGATGTTGGCGGTTTAAAACCTTATGCGGCGGAGTATGTTTCGAAAAACAGATATGGCGATTGCAAAGCTTTATCAATATACATGAAAGCTATGCTAAGGGCAGTTGGGATTAACTCGCATTATACGGCCATTTATGCCGGAGATGTTTTTCCTGATTTTATGCCCGATCTGGTGAGTCATCAATTTAACCATGCAATGGTGATAGTTCCCTTATCAAAAGATACACTCTTTCTCGAATGTACCAATAATTCCATTCCATGTGGTTATCAGGGAACATTTACTCAGAATCGGGCGGCTTTTATAATTAGCGAACATTCGAGTCAATTAATTAAGACTCCCTCTTTATCCATAGAAGACGTAAAAGAGACAAAATGCTTTTCGTTTGAAATTAGTTCTATGAATGACTGCCGGTTAAATATGAAAAACACCTTTCGGGGAAAAAACTTTGATTTGTTTAATTCCTTGCATTCCGATTATACAAATAATGATATTGAAAAGCTTATTCGAGAGCGTTATTTTCGTTTTCCGAGTTTTGATCTTATTGATTGGAGTCTCAAAAAACCTGGAAGAGATTCAGCCTATATCATTCTTTCTGCTAACATGAATCTTCAGAATTTTATGCAAAATTATGGGCAAGATTTTGGTTTTGCTATTAGTGGGGTAGATTTACCAAAATTTGAACCCCCAAGCGAGCGGAAATTGCCACTTTGTTTTGAGTATCCCATTTATCAGTCGGATACTTTTAAATTTTCACTAGCTGCAGGACACAAGCTTAAGGTGATTCCTCCTTCGGTTTCATTTCAATCCAAGTTTGGTGATTATTCCTATACGGCGATTCCAACTGATGGTGAAATAGTTATCAATCGTGAATTCAAGATCAGATCGGGAAATTATTCACTAGAGGAATATCCAGCTTTTTATAAATTCATATCCAACATTCAAAAAGCCGATCAACGTATTATACTGCTAACCAAAAACTAAAAATAATTACCGATGAAAAAGTTTGCAATTTTGCTGTCCGTCATTCTTTCAACACAACTCAACGCTCAAGATTATTTAGCTGGTTTTGGCAAACCGAATTTGAATGAAATTACGTTAACCGAGTTTTCTAAAGATAAAAATGCAGAAGCTGCCGTTTTGTACGATATCGGGAAGTCGGGTTTTACCAGAACCGATAATGGTTTTGAAGTATATTTTGAGAGATCGACTAAAATTAAAATATTCAAAAAATCCGGATTTCACTGGGCCGAAGTTGAAATACCTTTTTATTATGAAGGAAATATAGCCGAGAAAGTTTTTGATATTGAAGCATTTGCTTATAATATTGAAAATGGGGTTGTAAAAAAAACGCAACTAAATGAAAAGAATATTTTTGAGGATAAGAAAAACGAATACTGGCGACAAATGAAATTCGCAATCCCCGATGTAAAGGAAGGTACCGTAATTGAATATAAGTACTCAATTAGGTCGCCTTATTTGTTTAATTTACGCGACTGGGAGTTTCAATCATCTATTCCTATTGTATATAGTGAATATACAACCAGAATGACACCGTTTTATGAATATATTTATATTCTTCAGGGACGAAGCAGTCTGGACGTATTTGAATCGCATGAAGATACCGGTCTGGATAATCAATTTGGAACAATCATATACAAGGATATGGTGTATAAGTTTGGTTTAAAGGATGTTCCTGCATTAACAGATGAATCCTTTATTACCTCCCGGAATGATTATATCATTAAACTTGATTTTCAATTGGCCAAAATTCACTATCCCAATGGATCTAAAAAGGACATCATATCTACCTGGCCAGCATTAAATAACGAATTGCTTAAAACTACAGAATTTGGCAGGTATATCAATGCTTCTGAAAAAGCGGCCAAAGAATCATTTAATTTTTCGGAGATTGCAGGAAAAAATAAGTTGGAACAATTGGAATACATTGTAAACCAAGTCAAATCACAATACAGCTGGAATAACACAAATAGTAAATATGCCGGTAAATCTGTGAAAGAATTTCTCAAAGAAAAAACAGGAAATTCGGCAGAAATAAACTTGTTTCTTTTAGGTGTTCTTAGGGCTGCCGGCATTGAAGCTAATGCGGTTATTATAAGCACCCGTTCAAATGGGAAGATTAGCAGTGATTATCCATTTATGCATTTTTACAACTACGTAATTGTAATGGTAAATGTTGATGGAAAACACCTTCTTGCGGATGCCACCGAGCCAATGTGCCCGTTTAATAAAATCCCGCCGAGGTGTGTCAACGAAATTGGTTTAATTGTAAAGAAAGATGGTCAGGATTTCGTGAAATTGTCAAATTCCGATAAATCGTTTTTAGACAAAAGTATTACAATCCAATACACAGCTGGGTTGGATTCTTTAAAAGCGTCCATAAATGCTACCTATTCGAATTACGAGTCGTTCGATTTCAAAAAAGAATACCAGGACGACATTGAAAAAATTAAGAGCAGCATAGTGAAAAAAGGCTACTTAACTGTCGATTCACTCAAAACAGAGAATTATTCGGATTCAAAAAAGAACTATAAAGTGAGCTATAGCACATCCTTAGCTTTAGAATATCTCGAAAACAAAACCTACATTTCTCCGTTTTTAAATGAAGCAATTACTGAAAATCCCTTAAAACAATTGACCAGGCAGTATCCGCTTGACTTTATTTATCCGTATGGACGGACTTTTAAATCCATTATTACTGTTCCAAAAGGATATAAAGTTCAGTTCATGCCCGCGGGACTTAATATAAATAATAATCAGGTAACTATTTCGTATCAAATTACTGAAATTGAAGAAAATAAATTAATTGTTACAGGGGCATATATTTTTAATAATGGACTCTATACGGCAGAGGAATATCCTAAAATACGGTATTACTTCAATGAGATAATTAAGAAGTTTAATGAGAAGATTGTGCTCGAAAAGATTGCTTTGTAAAGCGATTGCCTTTAGTTTTTCCTGAGTTTGACACCTAAAACACCATGACATGCCTGTAGGCCTCATAAACATTAGGGTTATTTTTCAAAAACTCAAAAATGTAGTG
>JFJP01011140.1_pt1 | contig 25771 bp, 18 predicted proteins | sample 431651 | NCBI WGS metagenome assembly JFJP01 (sample SAMN02602958, study PRJNA72255) | Microbial mat metagenome, whole genome shotgun sequencing project. | biome: fresh water; feature: sink hole; material: water; isolation source: purple microbial (photo- and chemosynthetic) mats found in...
GCGGAGCGCGCGCACCTGCTCTACGTCGCGCTCACGCGCGCGCGCGACCGCCTGCACGTGCTCGGCGGCGAGCTGCGGCCGGAGGCCAGCCAGGAACCGGACAGTCCGTTGCGCGATCTGCGCGCCGCCGCAGCCCAGGCTGAGCCGCCGTGCCCGCTGGTCGTGACGCCGGAGCCGGGGAACGACGAACTGATGGCGTGCGAACTCGAGGTGGTGGAGGCCGCAGGCCGGACGGTTCACGAGCCGCCGCCGGCGCCGCAGTCCTGGCAGCCGCCGGTCCGTCGCGCGCGGTTCGAGATCGTGACGCCGTCGGCGTCGGCCGAAGACAGCGCCGGCAGCGGCGGCGGCGGAACCGCGGTGGTGCGCCCCGAACGCGTCGCTGCCGTCGATGCGCCATTGGGCCTGACGCCCGCCGCGCACGGCGAGCTGGTGCACCGGCTGCTGCAGGCGGCCTGCGGCGCCGGCGCGATGCCGCCGGGCACAGGCGCCGCGCACGAGGAAGCGGCCCGCGTGTTCGGCGCTCCTGGACTCGGCTGGGTCTTCCACGCGCCCGCCGACGGCACGGCCTGGAGCGAAGCGCCGGTCGTCGCGCGCCGCACCGGGTCCGCGCCCCGGGCGCGAACCGCCGCGGCCGCCGAACAGAGGATCACCGGCATCATCGACCGGCTGGTGGTGCGCCCGGGACGTGTCGACATCATCGACTACAAGACCAACCGCGGCGCCGCTGACCCGGCCCGGCGCGCCTGGCTCGCCGAGCATTACCGGCCGCAGCTGGCCGCCTACCGCGAGGTGGTCGCCGTCCTGTATCCCGACTGCAGCGTGCGCACCTGGCTGTTGTTCACCGATCCGCTCCTGGCGGACGACGCGAGGCTCCACGAGGTCGGCTGAACGCGTCCTTGAGCCATCCGAGGGTTGAAAAAAAAGACACCGGGGACCCCCACGGAGGGGATCCCCGGTCGCGCGGCCGCCTCGCCTCCTGCTACGCGGGCCGGCGGGTTCCGGTCCCTGGCTAGCGCTTGAGCTCCTCGCGCAGTTGCTGCAGTTCCTGCCGCAGCGCGTCCATCTCGGCGCGCAGGCCGTCCATCTCGCCGCCGGCCTGGCGTCGGCGTTCGATGACGATCCGCCGCTGGTCGCCGTCATCGCCGCCGGGGCCGGCGCCCGGATGCCGCGGCATCTGCGGCGCGAACACCTTCATGTCGCCCGGCTCGCCGTCGCTGAAGATTTCGATCCGACGTTCCGCCATGGCGTCCTCGGGCATCTCGCCGAGCTTCACGTCGAGCGCCTTGCGGCTGCCCTTGCGCACGACTTGAAACGCCAGTGTGTCGCCGGGCTTGGTGTCGGTCATGGCGTCGTGCAGGGCGTCGGGCGAATCGACTTCCGCGTCGCCGGCCTTGACGATCACGTCGCCGGCCCGCAGACCGGCCGCGGCGGCCGGACTGTCCTGGACGACCTCGGTCACCAGCGCGCCGGCCCCGTCCTTGACGCCGAAGTAATCGCCCAGCTGGCTGTTCAAGTCGTCCAGATGCACGCCCAGCCAGCCGCGATCATCGGCCATCTTCCGGATGATGAAGCGATGCGGACCGTCGCCTTCCTCGCCGTCGTCGCCGCCGCCGCCGTGCGGCAGCACCAGAACCCGGCCGTCCTCGCTGTCGAACCACTGCAGGTTCTCCAGTTCTTTCAGGTTCTCCAGTCCCTCGAGCTTGTGCAGCTTCTTCAGCTTTTCCATCTGTTCGGTGTAATGCCCGGGCGAAGGCTCCGGCAGGGCCTCGCGCTTGCCCATCTCGACTTCGAAGGTCTTCTGCTTTCCGTCACGAAGAACCAGCAGGCTCGCCTTCGTGCCCGGCGCCAGCGCCCGCACCGACCCGGTGAACGCGGCGTAGTCCGAGACCGCCTGCCCGTTCAGTTGAAGAATGACGTCACCGTCGAGCAGGCCCGCCTTCTGCGCGGGGCCTCCTTCGACCACCTGATTGATGAGCACGCCGGGGCGATCATCCAGTTGAAGCGCTTTGGCCATGCTGGGGGTCAGGTCCTGCAGCATGATGCCCAGGTAGCCCTGATCCTCGGCGGCCGCGGCGGGACCGGCCGCGGTGGTCACCAGCAGACACAGCAGCAGGGACGCGGCCAGTCCCAGGGGGCGTTTGGCGGAGGGAAACGCGAACATGACGCGATCCTTTCGGAGACGGTTCAGGGGGATCAAGGTGAAAACGCAGGGGCGGCCGGCAGGTTCCCGTCCTGCGGGCGGTCCGGCCACCAGAGGTGAAAGTGGTCAAGAATCTGCCGCTCCGGTCGATCATCCGGGAGCGCCACCGCCGACGTCAGCGGGCCGGCGACCGGAGCCCAATCCGTTACGCTGCTTGGCCTTGAAGGGGTTCGCATCCATGGCGCACATCGAGTGGAAGGACGAGTACCGGACCGGCGTGGCCCTCCTGGACGACCAGCACGCCCATCTCGTGGAGATCATCAACAAATTCCACGACGCGCTGCAGCGGGGCAAGGGCTCGCGCCAGATGAACGAGATCCTCAAGGACCTGATCGGGTACACGCAGGAACATTTCGAGACCGAGGAAAGACTGATGGCCGAGGCCGGCTACGAGCAGCTCAAGCTGCACCAGGCCCAGCATCGCCAGCTTCTGCAGAAGGTCGAGCGCTTCCAGTTCGAATTCAACGGCACCGGCAAGCGCATCACCAACGACGTGCAGGAATTCCTCAGCTATTGGCTGGTCACGCACATCCTGCGCGACGACATGTCCTATGCGCCGTGTCTGACCGGGCAGAAAGTGCCCGCAGTCGAGGATTGATCGCGCGTCAGGCGCGCAGGTGCGACAGCAGGATCTGCAGGCCGATCAGCACCAGCAGCACGCCGCCGGCCATTTCCATCCGCTGGCCCCAGCGCGCGTGCAGCACGCCCCCGAGCGCGAGTCCGGCCCACGACATGCCGGCGGTGATCACCCCGATGAGCAGGCACGGCAGCCAGATCGCGATGTCCAGCACCGCCAGGCCCATGCCGACCGCCAGCGCGTCGACGCTGGTGGCCACGCTGAGCGCGATCAGCGACCAGCCGCGCGTCAGGTCGCCCTGCGGAGTCTCGTCGTCATGCGGCCGGGCCCCGGCGATGATCATGCGCCCGCCGACGAATGCCAGCAGGCCGAACGCCAGCCAGTGGTCCACGTGGCGGAACAGTCCGACCAGGCCGCGCCCCAGCAGCCAGCCCAGCAGCGGCATCAGTGACTGGAACAACCCGAAGTGGAAGACCAGCCGGAACGCGGCGCGGCGGCCCCTGGCGCGTCCGGTGGCGCCGGCGCCCAGGCAGACCGCGGTGGCGTCCATGGCCAGACCGCAGGCGATGACGATGTACTGCGCGATGCCCACTCAGGCTCCAGGTGTCGGGGGGCGGGCCGGTTGGCGCGCCGCGCCCGGCGTGCTAGAATCAAGTGTCGACGTGCAAACTTGTCCATCACCAGCGATCGGCGCCAGTCCGGCGTTGACGGCGGCGCCCGGTGCCCTGCCGCCCGACCGGACCGTGCGCCCCGCAGAGAAGGTCTCCATGCTGCCCGCCGCACCTGTTCGCCGCCGGTTTCTCCGGCCCCTCCGCGCCTTCGCCTGTCCGGTCCTGCTCATCGTGGTCATGTGCGCGGCGCCGTCCGGCCTGCTCGCCGCCGGTCTGGCCTGGCTGCCCGGCGCGACGGCCTCGCAGACGCGGCCCGGCGGGCCGGACCTGTCGGTCCTGACCTGGGAACTGCCCGGCGGCCTGCTGGTGGCCGACCGCCTGGCGCCCGGGGCGACGCACCGCTTCGGCGCGCCGTTCGTCCCGGTGTTCGCGGGCTCCGAGTGGTTTCTGGTGCAGCCGAAAGGGCACGCGCACGACGCTGCCGTGACCACGGCCGCGCTCGCGGCCGTCGGCCGTGTGCACCTGGCCACGGACGTCGCCTGGGTCGTCGAGGTGGCGGCCTCCGGGCAGGATGCGTTCGCGGCGCTGGACCTGTGCCGGCAGCGCATCCGGCTCGACGCGCCGCCGGCCGGCTGGGACCGCGTGCCCGCGGCCGCGGCGGTTGCGCGCGCGGACAAGGATCTGGCGCTCAAGACGACGTTCGTCGATGCGGTGAGCCAGCCCGCGATCTTCCGGACCATCCGCGAGATCAGCGGCGACACGATCTTCGTGTACGGAGGGCAGCCGCGCACGGTGCTCACGCGCTTCTACAACACCAGCGACAAGACGCTCGTGGCCGACTATCTGGCCGCGCAGCTGGCGGGCTGGGGTTACGTCGTGACCTTCGATCCGTTCACGTACAACGGCGTGGCCTGCCGCAACGTCGTGGCGACGAAGACGGGTGCGACCCTGCCCGACGAGTACTTCGTCGTCTCCGGTCACTACGATTCCACCGCGCGGAATTCGGCGACCGTGGCGCCCGGCGCCGAAGACAACGCTTCGGGAACGGCGCTGGTGATGGAACTGGCGCGGATCGCCGCCGATCGCGATTTCGACCGCTCGGTTCAGTTCGTCCTGTTCGATGCCGAGGAACGCGGGCTGATCGGCAGCGACCACTTCGTCGATGACGCCGTGGCCGCCGGCCGCAACATCGTCGGGGCGCTGGTGCACGACATGGTGGCGTTCCAGGCCGGGAACTACGCCGTCCGCATCGAGGGTCAGACTCCCTGGGAATGGCTGATGGCGGCCATGGCGGCCAATGTCACGGCCTTCACCGACATCGGGTTCCAGAAGGACTACTACAGTTTCGGCAGCGACCACGTGCCGTTCCAGCAGGCGGGCATCGCAGCCTTCCTGGCGATCGACTTCGATTACGATGCCTACACGCCCTACCACACGAGCTCCGACACCTGGAGCGCGATCGAGGCCACCGCGCCCCTGGCCACGCAGATCTGCCGCGCCGGCGCCGGCACCCTGGCCGACGTGGCGGGGCTGCGGCCCCAGTACCTGGCGGCCGCGGACCACCTGCAGAAGCCCTTCCTTCCGGTGCTGACCGCGGCGCCCAATCCGTTCAATCCGCGGGTGACGGTGGCGTTCACGCTGGCCGCGGTCGCGAGCGGGGATCTGGCGGTGTTCGACCTGGCCGGCCGTCGCGTGCGTCTGCTGGCGGCCGGGCCCTTCGCGAAGGGAGCCCAGTCGTTCACCTGGGACGGCACGGATGACGGCGGCCGCGCGCTGGCCAGCGGCTCCTACCTCTGCCGGCTGAGCGGCGCGCAGGGGGTGTCGGCGGTGAGGATGTCGCTGGTCCGCTAGCGGGCTACTGGAGTTCGATCAGGCGGCGCGACGCCGTGGGCCACAGGTCTCTGGCCACCGCGAAGCGAAGGCCGCGCCCGCCTTCGACCACATAGGTCGTCGACGGCCAGAATCCCTCCGCGTGAAGAGCCACCAGCATCTGCAGCCGGTAGTCGTAGAGCTTCACCTCGTCGCGCGTGAAGATGAGCGCGTGCGATTGCCCGGTGTAGGCGAGGCCGGGGAAATGCTCCGCGAACAGGGGATTGGCGGGCATCACACTTTCGTCGCCGTTTCCACCGAACAGGATGGCGCCCTCAGGCGCGCCAGCGACCGCATCGATGGCCACGCCGACCTCCCCGGCCGCCTCCTCGTCGACGAAGCCGAGCCGCAGCCTTTCACCGGTCAGGCTTCCGATGCCCGGCGCCGCGGCGGACACATTCCCGGGCCGGATGCCGGACGACGCCGGCTCGGCCAGCCACCGCGCGAACGCGCCGGCCAGTTCTTTCCACGTCGTGTCCAGCGCCGTCGCGAGCTTCGCCTTGACCTGGTCGGCGCTCCAGGACGAAACGGTCGCGGCCTCGCCGGAGACCGCCAGACAGGCGGCGCGCAGGCCGTTGGGTCCATGGTTGCGCAGCAGGAAGCCCGCGAACACGCCGGCCGGCGCGTACGTCAGGTCGGCGGATTGCCGCCCGAATGCGTCGCGGGTGAGCAACGCGTCGAGCGTCACCAGGCCGTCGGTCAGCGTCGTGCGGCCGAGCCGCTCCAGGATCCGGGGATGGCGGCCCCAGCGGCCGCCCAAATGCACCGCCGCGCCCTCCTGCAGCAGCGGCAGCATGTACGGAGGCAGATCCTGCAGCCAGGCGTTGACGACCAGGTGCGCCAGTTCGTGGGCATGGCACGGGTGCGAGGTCACGACGACATCCTGCTGGAGATTGGCCACGCCCACGGTGGGGGCGCCGGCCAGGCGCTCCACGTCCGCGGGGTCCAGAAGCAGATAGCCCAGTTTGCCGCGCGACAGGCGCGCTGCGGACGGTTCCGTGAAGCCCAGGTCAGCGGTCATGCCGGCGACACAGGAATCGAGTTGCGCCAGTTGCGCCGGCGCAAGTCCGCCGACTCCCGGCCGGGCAGCCGACCGGCGATCATGCACCGTCAGGTACCGGGACGCTCGGCCGCTGTCCGGTGTGGCAAGCAGCGCGACCGGTGAGGCCAGCCACCACCGGTCGCCTTCGTCGGCGAAGTAGTAGGCGAAGCGCGTCGTGTCGCCGCCGGCGGCCAGCGTTACGACCTGGCTCATGACGCCGGCCAGGGCGCCGGAGGTGACCGGCGCCGGACGCTCGCGCCGGCACTCGATCGTTCCCGCACGGATCGCCTCCCGGTACGGCCAGAGCGGCGAGTCGCCATCGACCTTCAGCGGCAGGCCCCGGTAGCGGATTCCCAGACGGGCGGAGGCGGCCAAGTCGGCGGGGCGCCAGTGCCGCGCCGTCTGGTTGATGCCGTCGCTGTCGTCGCTGACCTCGGAGAGCACCCCCCGCAGGTACGATTCCAGCCGGCCGTCGCAGGCGTCCGCGGCGACCGGATCGTCCAGGCGCGGAAAGGCGCTGGCAGGGCCGACGAGGGGCAGCGAAGCCGTCAGAAGCAGGAGCAGCCGGTGCGCGATCGCCGGATTCATGCTGGAGCGCGCTCCCGTCGCCGTTGGAGTCAGGGGCCGAACCTCTGTGAAGTCGTTGGTTCGCTTTCAGTTCCAATCCCAAGGGGTGGGCTGGCCGGGAGGACGCCGATGCCGGAATTTCAATTTTTATCTCGTCGTCTTATTCAAAAAAGATTATCATTATCGGACAATTTTTGCAACGGGCCCGGAAGTGACCGGTCGCGGTAGGGAACTGCCGCGACGGGGCCGGGTTGCCCTGTTTTTCGGCCCGGGTTACCATCTGGGACCGGCCTGGGCGCTGTCGGCGCCGGCGCCGGTCCGTTCCACGACCACGGCAAGGATTCCGCGAAGAGATGTTTTCGCTGCCAGCCCTCGCATCGGTGACCATCGTCCCTGCCTACATCGGCCCGGGCGCCGGTTTCGCTTTGGGCGGATCGTTCCTGTTCGCGTTGGCGGGGATCCTGCTGGCGATCCTGGCGGTGCTGGCCTGGCCGGCGCGCGTGGCGATCCGCTCGCTGCGCGGACGCGGCCGCCGCCGCGATGCCCGCGCCCGCCGCGTGGTGGTGCTGGGACTGGACGGCCTGGATCCGGTGCTGGCCCGCCGCTGGATGGACGAAGGCGCGCTGCCGAACCTGGATCAACTGCGACGCGACGGCGGCTATCGACCATTGGGCACGACCTGGCCGGCGATGTCGCCGGTCGGGTGGTCGACCTTCGCTACCGGGGTCGACGCCTCGGGGCACAACATCTTCGACTTCCTGACCCGCGACAAGCTGACGCACATGCCCACGCTGTCGTCCACACGGTTGCGGCGCGAGGCGGGCCGCCGGCTGGGGCCGCTGCGGCTGCCGGGTGGCGGCCATCCGTTCGAATCGCTGAAGCGCAGCAAGCCGTTCTGGACCACCTGCGCCGAAGCGGGCGTGGCCACCAGCATCCTGCGCGTGCCGATCACGTTCCCGCCCGACCGGTTCGGCGGCAAACTGCTGTCGGCCATGTGCGTGCCCGATCTGCGCGGCACGCAGGGCACGTTCACCGAATTCCGCGAGCCGGCAACGGCGGCCGTCGATGCGGACCCCGCGGCCACGACCGGCGGGGTGCGTCTGACACTGACGCCGACCGGACGCGAGGGGGCTTTCACCGGCGCGCTGCCCGGTCCGGACGCGCCCGACGGTTCGGGTCCGTTGACGGTGCCGGTCACGGTGACCGTCGATCGCGACGCCGCGCGGGCGGTGTTCACTCTCGGCGGGAAATCGTTCACTCTCGGCGCCGAAACGTACTCGGAGTGGATCCCTGTCGGTTTCGGACGCGGCTCGCAGCAGGCCCACGGCATCTGTCGTGTGCGCGTGACCTCGTTCGCGCCGCGCTTCACGTTCTATGTGACACCGCTGAACATCGACCCGGCCAAACCGGCGGTGCCCATCAGCAATCCGCCGCACCTGGCCATGGCGCTGGCGAAGCTGCACGGATCCTACGCCACGCTGGGACTGGCCGAGGACACCTGGGCGCTGAACGAGCGCGTCATCGACGAGCAGGCGTTCCTGGACCAGGCCTATTCCATCCACGAGGAGCGCCGGCGGCAGTTCCTGCACGCGCTGGACCGCACGCCCGAAGGCGTGGTCTCCGTCGTTTTCGACGCCACCGACCGCATCCAGCACATGTTCTTCCGCTACCTGGATCCCGAACATCCGGCCAACCGCGGCAAGGATGTCGAGCGGCACAAGGACGCGATCCTCGACCTGTACCGGCGCGCCGACGCGCTGGTGGGCGAGACGCGCGCGCGCCTGCGCAAGGGCGATGTGCTGCTGGTCGCGTCGGACCACGGCTTCAAGCAGTTCCAGCGCGGGGTGAACCTCAACGCCTGGTTCCGCGACAACGGCTACCTGTATCTCAAGGGCGACCCGCAGGCCGGCCCGCTGCCGGTGATCGCCGAGGGCAAACGCTTCGAGTGCGGCGAGGTCGATTGGCCGCGCACCCGCGCCTACACCAACGGGCTGGCCGGCTTCTACCTGAACGTGAAGGGGCGAGAGCACGACGGCTGTGTGGAACAGGCCGACGTGCCGACGCTCAAGCGCGAATTGATCGACCGGCTGCGCGGGCTGCCCGATCCGGGCCGCGACGGCCAGGAAGCCATCACCGAACTGTGGGCCTCCGAGGACATCTACCGCGGGCCGTACCGCGAGAACGGGCCCGATGTCATCGTCGGCTACAAGCCCGGCTACCGCGCCGACTGGGACGCGGCGGTGGGCGCGGTTTCCGGCACGGCCATCAGCGACAACACGCGCAGCTGGTCGGGCGACCACTGCATGGATCCGCGGCAGGTGCCGGGCGTGCTGTTCAGCTCGGTGCCGTTCGCGGCGACCCGGCCGAACCTCGTGGACCTGGCGCCGACGGTGCTGGATCTGCTGGGCGTGCCGGCGCCCGCGCACATGACCGGGCGCAGCATTTTCTCCGGTGACGGGGAGGCGGCATGAAGCGGTGGCGGACAGGGGCGGCGGCGGCGCTGCTGGCGCTGGCTGGAACGACGGGCGCGTTCGCGGACGACGCGCGCGGTCCGCGCGTGATCATCCTCGGCTTCGACGGCATGGATCCGCAGCTACTGCGCCAGTACCTGGACGAAGGCGCGCTGCCGAACTTCACCCGCTTCCTGGCCCAGGGCTCCGCGGTGACGTCGTTCGGCACCTCCATTCCGCCGCAGTCGCCGGTGGCCTGGTCCAACTTCACCACCGGGCGCGATCCGGGCGGTCACGGCATCTTCGACTTCATCCACCGGGATCCGGAGACCATGCTGCCCCGGTTCTCGGGCAGCGAGGCCAGTCCGCCGGACAAGTTCTGGAAGCTGGGACGCTGGAAGATCCCGCGCGGCAGCGGCCAGGTGCGCAACCTGCGCGAGGGGAAAGCCTTCTGGGAACTGCTGCCGGACGCGGGCGTGGACGCGACCATCTTCAAGGTTCCGGCCAATTTCCCGCCGGTCGAATGCGAAGTGCGCTCGCTGTCGGGCATGGGCACGCCCGACATCACCGGGAGCTACGGCATCTCGACGCTGATCACCACCGATCCGCCCGTCGAACGCGATCTGGCGGGCGGCCGCATCGAGTCGGTGTACCTGCAGGACGGTCGCTTCACCGCGACGCTGGCCGGCCCGCGCAACACGTGGCGGCAGGGCGATCCCGAAGTGCTGGCGGCCGTCGACGGCGTGGTCGACCAGGAACGCGGCGCCGTCTGGCTGCGCGCGGGCGAACACGAGGTCGTGCTGAAGGAAGGCGAGTGGAGCGACTGGGTGCCGGTCGACTTCCCGATGGTTCCGCTGCTGAAGTCCGTGCACGGAATCTGCCGCTATTACCTGATCAGCACGTCGCCGCACCTCAAGCTCTATTCGACGCCCGTGCAGATGGATCCGATGCGGCCGGAGATGCCGATCAGCACGCCGTCCGGTTACAGCCGCGAGCTGGCCGAGGAGACAGGGCTCTTCTACACGCAGGGACTGCCGGACGACACCAGCGCGCTGGAGAACGGATTTTTCGCCGACGCCGACTACGTGCGCCAGAGCGATCTGGTGATGAAGGAGCACCTGGCGCAGCTCCGCTCCGAACTCGACCGGTTCGCGAAAGTCGAACGCGGCCTTCTCTTCTTCTACTTCAATTCACCCGACCAGACCTGCCACATGACGTGGCGCAACATGGATCCGAGCTCGCCCACGCACGCTCACGCCGATCCCGCCCACGCCGGCCGCATCCGCGACGTGTACCGGAACCTGGACCGCGCGCTGGGCGTGACGATGGATCGCGCCGGCCCCGACGCGCTGATCATGGTCATGAGCGATCACGGCTTCGCGCCCTGGAACCGCGCCTTCCATGTGAACACCTGGCTGTTGAACCACGGCTATCTGGTGCTGGAGGACGGCGTGGTGCCCGGCGACATCGACATGCTGCGCGGCGTGGACTGGTCGCGCACGCGGGCCTACGCCTTCGGCCTGAACGGCCTGTACCTGAACCTGGCCGGGCGTGAGAACGAGGGCCTCGTGAAGCCCGGAGCCGAGGCGCAGGCGCTGCTGGCCGAGTTGAAGGCCGCGCTCGAGGCGACGACCGACCCTCTGGACGGCAAGCCGGCCATCAAGTATGCCTACCGCGCCGACGAGGTGTACCACGGGCAGATGCGCGACACCGGGCCGGACATCGTCATGGGCTATTACCGCGGCTGGCGCGGCAGCAACGAGTCGGCGCTCGGCCGCATCACCGAGACCGAGTTCTCCGACAACATGCTCAAGTGGAGCGGCGACCATTGCATGGCCGCGGACGAGGTGCCCGGCATTCTGCTGGCCAACCGGCCGGTGCTGCGCAGCGAGCCGGCGCTGGTGGACATGGCGCCCACCATCCTGCGGCTGTTCGGACTGCCGATACCGGCGGACATGGTGGGCGGCGACCTGTTCAGCAGGTGAGCCGGGGTGCGGATCAGGGACGGCTGAAAGGGGACGTGATGTTCGGCGGCGACAAGCTGAAACTGGACAAGGACCTGTTGGCGAAGATCCGGAAGTATTCCGGCATCGCCGGCTACGCGACGCCCGAGGAATTCGTGCGCCACGTGCTGGAGCGCGAGATCGCCAAGTTCGAGGAAGGCGGCGACTCCGAAGAGGAGATCCGCAAGCGGATGCAGGGTCTGGGGTACATCTCGTGAACAGGCCGGCTTCACACATGACGCGTGTTCCGTCGGGGGATGCTTGAACATCGTCAACGGCATCGTCGGACGCGTCTTCGACCTCGTGCTGGCGCCCTTCGCGGGGGCGCCTGCTTGGGGTCTGGTCGTGGTGTCGCTGTTTTCGGCCGTGTGGGCGCTGTTGCTGTTCCGCGCCGTGACGCCGCAGGCGAAGCTCGCGACGGCTCGCGACCGCCTGGTGGGCCATATCTACGAGATGGGCCTTTACCAGGACCATCTGAGCGTGCTCGGGCGCATCCAGCGGGATCTGGCTCGGGCCAACCTGCGCTACCTGGCGACCAGCCTGCCGGCGCTGGTCGTGCTCCTGGTGCCCATGCTGCTGACCCTGGGACAACTCGAGGCGCGCTATGCGCGGCGGCCCCTGCTCGTGGGCGAGAGCGCCGTGCTGGCGGTCACGCTGGCGCCCGGATCGGCCGCGCGACTGGATGAACTGCAGGTGACCGCGCCCGCCGGCGTGACGGTCGAGGTTGGCCCGGTGCGCGACCGCGCCGGCGCCGCCGCGGCCTGGCGTGTGCGGGCCGACGCGCCCGGACGCCACGAGCTTTCGGTGACGCTGGGCGGAACGGCCGTGGCCACGCGCATGCTGGCGGCCGGCGGCGGCCTGCCGCGAACGGCCGTGAACGCCGAAACCGGTTTCTTCCATGCCCTGCTGTACCCGGGCGAGCGGCAACTGCCGGGCGACGGCGCCGTGCTGCAGACGCGCCTGCGCTATCCGCCCCGCAGCGTCAGCTATCTGGGAGTGGAACTGGACTGGCTGGTGGCGTTCATGCTGATCTCGATGCTGGGCGGACTGGCGCTCAAGGACGTGCTGAAGGTGGAGATCTGAGGTGCACATGAAAGTGGCAGGCAGGGCGATCCGGGTGTTGGCGGCCGCGCTGGTGTTGGCCGGCTGCGGCGGCGGGGATGTCCCTGCCGATCGCGCCGGCGCGACGAAGAAGGGCGCGGCGAAGCTGCTGGTGATCGGCATCGATTCCGCCGATTGGCGCCTGCTGGACCCGCTGATGGCCGCGGGCCGACTGCCCCATCTGAAGGCGTTCCGCGCGCAGGCCGCGTCGGGCCGCATGGAGTCGTTCTATCCGCTGGAGAAATCACCGCTGCTGTGGGCCAGCATCTGCACCGGCGTCGAACCCGCGGTTCACGGCGTCGACAGTTTCGTGAAGGGCTCGGACCAGAAGCCGGTGACGGGCAGCGCGTGGCATGCGCCGGCGATCTGGGACATCCTCGGCGCCGCCGGCCGCAGCACGCTGATCAGCGGCATGTGGACGACGTTCCCCGCGCGCGCGATCAACGGTGTGATGGTCAGCGACTACCTGCCCTACGGGCGTGAACGCGAGCGACCGTTGGCTGGACTGGTGCACCCGGATTCGCTGTCCGAGGCCGTGGTCGCCTGCCGCGTCGATCCGCAGACGTTGAGCCATGATCAACTGGCGCGCTTCCTGCCGGCCGGTGCCGACTTGGCCGCGCTCGAACAGACATATCCGCAGCAGATGCAGAAGCTGCGCGACATCTGGGCTGCGGATCTGGGCTATCTGAACGTGGCGCGGCGCCTGAAGGATCAGCGCGATTTCGACCTCTTCTTCTTCTATCTGCGCGGCCCCGACATGATCAGCCACGGCTTCTACCACTACCTGGCGTTCGCGCCCGCCGACTGGCACGGCGACCAGGCCGAACTGGCGACGTTCAAGGGCGTTGTTGAGAGCTATTACGAGTGGGCCGACGAAGTGACGGGCGAAGTCCTGTCCTGGTTCCCGGCGGATCACCCGACGATCATCGCCTCGGACCACGGTTTTTACGGACCGCGCGACGAAGGCAAGGGCACCGTCGAGCACAGCGAGTGGGGCATCTTCATGGTGCGCAGCCCGCTGCATTTGCCGGGCGTGACGTTCGGGCACCTCAAGTTGCTGGATATTTGCCCGACGATGCTGGCGCTGCTGGATCTGCCGCCGGCCGTTGACATGCCCGGGGCGGTGCTGGCCGAAGGGCTGACCGCGCAGGGTCAGGACCGCGTGGCGCACATCGAGAAGAACCGCGTGCCGTCCTATCTGGCGCTGCGGCCGGCCGTGGGCAGCGGGGTGGTCGAGACCGACGACAAGGTTGAAGAGGAAATCAGGCGGCAACTGCGATCACTGGGTTACATCAAATAGCCTGGAGCGACGTCGAAACCGGGAACAGGAGCGCCGGGACAACGGCGCTCCTGCCGTTTTTCGCGACGGTTGACGTGCGATTGTCAGGCCTGGAATGCCCGCGTATACTGAGATTCGGCTTTGCCAACGCGGGGAGGGCAGTCATGCGGCGGAGTTTCCTCGTCTTTTTTCTGATCACGGGTCTGGCCGCGTACGCAGCGGCCGACTGCGGTGAATGGGAGGTCGGCATTCCCGATCTCAACCAGAGCGTGTTGGCCTGGGGCCTGGCCGCCGGTGAATCGGCGACCCTGCTGGTCCTGCCGGACGGACGCGGCGCGCCCCTGACGGCGGCCCGCAGAGCGAACGGCGCGCTCGTGGACGCCACGCTCACGCTCACGATTATCGACGGCTGCGGCTATCCCGTGTCGGGTTTCCCGGCGGCGGACATGTGGCTGGAATCGTCAGGCGGCACGTTCACGGCCTGCGCGGGCGGTTCCACGGCTGACCGGAACACCGACACGTCGGGGCAAGCTGTCTGGGCGCAACCCCTGCTGGCCGGCGGCAACAGCCAGGGTCCGTGCATGGTCCTGATCAACGGCATGCCGGTCAATGCGGCATTGCCCCTGTCGCTGCACTTCAACAGCCCCGATCTCAACGGCGATCTCACGGTGTCCCTGATCGACGTGGCCGCGTTCGCCGCCGGCTATTTCGGGGACTACCTGTTCGCCGCCGACCTGCAGGCTGACGGCGTGGTCAACCTGGCGGACCTCAGTGCGCTGGTCGGCGGTTTGGGCGCGGTCTGCCACTGAAACGTCGCGCGCGCAGTGACGGCGCGCGCGACGCGGCGAAGCCCGGCCAGCCCTGAAGATTCAGGCGTCGTCCCGGTCAATCGTTGATGGTCAGATCCAACGCGATCTCCAGCTTCAACACCTTGGAAATGGGGCAGCCTGCCTTGGCGGCGGCCGCCGCTTCGTCGATCTTCGCCCGGTCCGCGCCGCGCGCGGTGACCGTGGTGGTCAGCGCGCTGCGGGTGAGCGTCAGGTTCTCGAAAGTGACGACGCACGCGGTTTCGATCGCCTCGGGCGTGATGCCGCGCTCACCGAGCTGCGCGCTGAACGCCATGCTGAAGCAGCTCGCATGGGCGGCGGCGATCAGTTCCTCGGGGTTGGTGCCGGGCTCTTCCTCGAAGCGCGTGCGGAAATCGTATTTCTGATTCTTGATGGCACCGCTGGCGACATTGAACCGGCCGTGTCCGGTCTTCAGGTTGCCGGACCAGACGGCGTTGGCGGAACGCTTCATGAGCATGTCTCCCTGAATGCCGGCGGCGACGATGCCGCCGTGCTGGTGGCCGCCCATCGGTTCCGCTTCCGCGGGTGGATGTGGTCGGCGAACCCATACTGTGCCGGACGCCGGTCGGGCGTCCACGGAAAAGCCGCAGGCGTCCCACCCATGATAGATGGGGCCCGCGGTTTCTGCGAGGCAACGGACGGGGCGGTACGCCGGTTGCTTGTCCGGGGACGGCCGAATGCCGCGAACCGGCGGCGGGCATTCCGACAGGCGGGCCAACCCGGCCGCAAGGCCGGCCTCCGACCGTTCGTCACGGCTCGGATAACGTTGCGGGAGAACACGTTGACGATGACCGCGACACCAGGCGGCACCACGGCGACGGGTGCGGTGGCCCTGCCGTCAGGGCCGCCGGCGACCGGCACGGTCACCGCCGGCAGCGACCGGGAAATGGGCGATCGTCGGCTGATCGACAGCCACGTCAGCGATTTCCTGAAGGACGGCGCCCCGGATCTCGTCTTCTTTTTCGGCTACGGTGACGGTCGGTATGCCCGGACTCTGCGCGATCAATGCGCGGCGCCCGTCATCGTGTACGAACCCCGCCCGGAGGTGCTGGCCGCGCTCGAGAGCGGCGCCGCCGCACCGCCCGCGGGCTTCACCGTGGTCGGAACGCTGGCCGCCGTGAGGGCGCATGCGGCCGCGAACACCAACCTGCTCTCCAGCCGTCTGCTTGCGGGCGCCATTCCCGCGTGGCGCGACGCGCACCCCGACGCGTTCGACCGCTTCGTCGAGGCAGTCCGCCAATCGCGCGTCGATGCGGAGATCCGCAGCGTGACCGCCGGCCGCTCGGCCGCGACCTGGCTGCGACATCTGGCGAGCAACCTGCCCCAGGTGGCCGCGATGCCGCCGTTGGACCTGCTGACGGACCGCTTCGCGGGGTGGACCGGGATCCTGGTCGGCGCCGGCCCGTCGCTGGACCGCAACATCGAGGAACTTCGCCTGGCGCAGGATCGGGCGCTCATCTGCACGGTCAGCACCGCGCTGCCGGCCCTGGCGCGTGCGGGCGTCGTGCCGCATCTGGTGGTGGTCATCGAGGGCAAGGACCTGGGTTACCACTTCGCGGACGTGCCGCATCTCGATCGCGTGACGTTGTTGCCGAGTCCGCTCAGCCATCCGTCGCATTTCGCGGTCCCGGTGGGGCATCGCCTGGCCATCGCACCTCAGGGCACGGTAGCCGGCGACTGGCTGCACCGCGCGCTGGGGAGGAGGCAGCTGGAAAGCGGCGGCAGCGTGGCCTGCGCCGCCTTTGCCGCTCTGCATCAGCTGGGCTGCGATCCGCTGGTGCTGGTCGGCATGGATCTGGCGCTGACCGAAGGCCGCACGCACGCCGGGGGTACGGACCAGGCCTCGCGCCGCTTCCGCTACGAGCCGGAAGCCGGGCGCGTCTACCACTGGTATCCCGACGGGAAGAGGACCGTGTCCGGCCATTGGCAGGCGTCCAACACGCCGGCCTGGGGCGGGCAGGGCCAGGTGCTGACGCGGCCGGTGTTCAACTCGTACCGGCAGTGGTTCGAGGACGCGGCCGAGACCTGGGCGCGGGACCGCACTCTGGTGAATGCGACCGAGGGCGGCGCGCGCATCCACGGCTTCGCCGAATCCACGCTGGCCGAATGGCGCCGGGCGCCGGCGAACGGGCCGCGGGACGCGCGGCAGGTCATCGATCTGGCGATCGCTTCCGCACCTCCGGGCGACGCCGCGCCTCTGTGGCGCCAGGTGGCGGCCGAACTCGCGGTGATCGAAGAGGCGGCCACCGCCGCGGGCGAAGCCGATCGTCTGGCGGCCCGCGCGCTGCGCGATCTGCAGTCGCGGCGCTACGGGGGGCTCGACGCGCTGCTGGCCCGGCTGGCCGCGGCCGAGACGCGGCTGCGCGAGCACACACGCTCTACGCGGCTGCTCAACGCGCTGGTCGGCGAGCGTTCGAAGGCCATGGCGCGCGAGGACGCCCCGCCGGCGGGCGCTTCCTCGGCCGTCGCGACGGCCTGGTCGCTGCGGCAGAGCCGGCGCATCAGCGGACTGGTCGTCGACGGCGCGCGCGAACTGGTGGAACTGTTCGGCCCGCTGGCGGCGCGGGCCGCTGCCGAAGCCGCGGCGACACCACGGACGAACGGCGCCGGTGTCGCCACCGGCGCCGTTGCGTGTGCAGCCGAGTCTCGGGATCCGGTCGTCAGCCCTTCTTCTGCGTGAGCGCCGCCTCGAATTTCGCGAGCTGCTCCTTGAAATACTCGCGGTCCGGCGCCAGTTCGATGGCTTTCCTGATCCGCGCGATCGCCTCTTCGCAATTGCCCCGCTTCAGGCAGATCTCGGCCGCGGTGTCCAGGTAGTTCGCGCGGTCGCCGTCGGCTTCCGAAAGTTCGACGGCGCGCATCACCAGGACTTCGGCCTCTTCGAGATTCACGTCGTTCTGCAGGCACCACCAGGCGAACTGGTTCAGGCGTTTGGGATCCTGCTCCCAGTTCTCGGGCAGCATCGCCTTGCGCAGCGCGACGGCCTTCGGCGCGTCCTTCTCGACCAGCAGGGCGTGGTCCACCTTCAGGCTCCTGACCGTACGGGCGGCCGGGGAGTCCTCGGGCAGCGTCGCGCCGGCTTCCAGGCCCTTCGTCAGGTAGGGGATGGCGTCGGCCACGCGGTCCTGCTTGCGGGCCACCTGCACGATCATCGAGGCGATGTCGACCCGGTCGCCGGCCTCGGCGTCGGCGGCGGCCAGCATGCGGTCGGCCTCGGCCCGGATCTCGTCGAACGTGAAGGCGCCGTCGTCGGCTCCGTAGTACATGTACATGAAGATGTTGCCGGTGTACTCGTCCGCGCGCGCGGGATCCAGTTCCCGGGCCTGCTTGAAGTACTTCACCGAGACGGGGAAGTCGTAGCCGGTGGCGGCGTCGTTGGCCAGGGACAGGGCCAGCGCCGCGGTCGGCGCGGTTTCGAACGCGGTCTTCTTGGCGACGAGCGTGCGCGTGTCCGCGCGGGCCGCGGCCACCGATCGGGCCCAGCCTTCGGCGCCTTCATAGCCGATCCAGCGCTCGACCGGCTCACCCTGGCCGTTGACGGCGTAGAACGTGGGGTAGCCGCGCACCGAGAATTTCGCGGCGATGGCCGGGCCTTCGCCCTTTTCGCAATCGACGGGCAGGAAGATGACGTCGGCGAGGGCGCCTTTGATGATGTCGCTGCTGTCCACCTCACGGGCGAACACTTTGCAGCTGGGTCACCAGTCGGCGTAGAAATCGATGACGAGCAACTTGTTCTGCTGCTGGGCCTGCGCCAGAGCCTCGGCGTAGGTGGCCGTTCCGTGGTCGTCGGCCGCGGTTGCCGCCGCGGCTGCGCCCAGGATCAGCACCGCCAGCGCTCCAGCCAGAAGAGGGCTGCGCATGTTCGGTCTCCTGTCGATGAAGTCGGCCGCGGCGCGGCCGCGGTTCGGTGAAATCCCACCGGGACAATAGAACTCTTACGGTCCACGGTCCACCGGGTTCCGGTGAACCGGCGTTTTCCTCTGCCGCCGTCGGGATGCGCCTGGATCGCGATCGCTGCGTTTGACCGGAATACCGGCATTTCGCGGAAAGACCTCCCGGGAACCGCTGGCGCTTGCCAAAGTTATGATCTTTGGGCAGGTTATGGTCCTTGATTCCGGCCATTCGGTCCCCTTGGGGCCCGGGACCGAGAATGCTGCTTTCAACCCGCTGATGCCCGGGTTACTTTGTCGGGGACCGAAACGGTCGAATCGGAAACCCTTCCGGGCGCGCCTCCTGGCGCCTGCGGGGCCTCCGGCCCCCCTTGCCGCTACGCGACCTCGCGCACTGAGGTCGCCCGCCAAACCCATGACGACGTCTCCACAGATCATTCAGGGTGGCATGGGTGCCGCCGTGTCGAACTGGCAGTTGGCGAACAGCGTGTCCAGGATCGGCCAGATGGGCGTGGTGTCGGGCACCGCGCTCGCGGTGGTGCTGGCGCGGCGGCGTGGTGTCGGGCACCGCGCTCGCGGTGGTGCTGGCGCGGCGCCTGCAGGTGGGCGACCCGGGCGGACACATGCGCCGGGCCCTCGAACACCTTCCGGTGCCGGCTGTGGCCCGCCGCGTGCTGGCGGACCACTACGTGCCGGGCGGCAAGCGTGCCGAAGCCCCTTTCAAGAATCTCCCGCTGCCCGGCCTGCATCCCGCGCGCGCACTCGAAGAGCTGACCGTGGCGGCCAACTTCGTCGAAGTGTTCCTGGCCAAGCATGGCCACAACGGCGTGGTCGGGATCAATCTGCTGGAAAAGATCCAGTTCCCCACGCTGCCGTCGCTGTACGGCGCGATGCTGGCGGGCGTCGACTACGTGCTGATGGGCGCCGGCATTCCGCGCACCAGGCATTCCGCGCACCATCCCCGGCGCGCTGGACCGTTTCTCCGAAGGGGAACCGGCGGAATTGAAGATCGATGTCGCCGACGCCGGCGCCGGCGAGGAGTTCACGTCCCGCTTCGATCCGCGCGCCTTCTGCGGCGGCGTGGCCGCGAAGCTCAAGCGGCCGCGCTTCCTGGGCATCGTGGCGTCGGCGGCGCTGGCGATGACGATGGCCCGCAAGGCCAACGGCCGCGTCGACGGCTTCGTCATCGAAGGTGTTTCGGCGGGTGGCCACAATGCGCCGCCGCGCGGGCCGATGCAGTTGAGTGATGAGGGAGAGCCCGTCTACGGCGAGCGTGATGTGCCGGACCTGGAAAAGATCCGCGAACTGGGCCTGCCGTTCTGGCTGGCCGGCTCGTATGGTGCGCCAGGTAAGCTGGCCGAAGCGCTCGCGTTGGGCGCGACCGGCATCCAGGCCGGAACGGCGTTCGCCTCGTGCGAGGAATCGGGCATCACTTCCGAACTGAAGGCCCAGGTCATCGGGCTCAGCCGCGAAGGGAATGCGCGGGTCTTCACCGATCCCGTCGCTTCGCCGACCGGCTTCCCGTTCAAGGTGCTGCAGGTCGAAGGAACTTTGTCGGACTCCGAAACCTACGGCGCGCGCAAGCGCATCTGCAACCTGGGTTATCTGCGACGCGCGTACAAGAAGCTCGACGGCTCGCTGGGCTACCGCTGCCCGGCCGAACCGGTGGCGGACTACGTTCGCAAGGGCGGCCTCGAGGCCGACACGGTCGGTCGCAAGTGCGTCTGCAACGGGCTGCTGGCAGCCATCGGCCTGGCGCGCGTCGATGGGGTTTCCGATGAGCCCGCGCTTCTGACCGCCGGCGTCGAAGTCGCCAACATCGTGCAGTTCGTCAAGCCGGGCAGCGAGACGTACTCGTCGGCCGAGGTTGTCGAACGGCTGCTGAAGACCGAGGATTAGTCCCGACGCTTCGGGCCCGCGCCATTGGCGCGGGCCCTTTTTTTATTGCCGAACGTCTTCCCGCTCGTCAGTTCCCCGTCGGCGCCAGCCGTTCCAGTTCCCCGAACCAATTCGTCGCGATGGTCAGGTGGCCGCGTTCGCCGCCCTGGGTGTCGGCGGACTGGATCATCAGGAATCGCTGACCGTCGGGGGCGACATCCCAGGCGGAGAACGGCGCCAGGTCGGCAAACGTGTCCTTGAACAGTTCGACCGGCGGCTCGAAGCGCCAGGCGCCGTCCACCCGCCGCACCTTGACCGACATGACCGCGGCTCCACTGCGGTAGAACAGTTCGTCGCCGGCGCCGGACCAGCGGGCGTACCCGCCGCCGCCGCTGGAAACCAGCCACTTGCCGCCGCCACCGGGGAAGTCCTGCACATAGATCTCGTTGCTTCCCGATTCGGTCGAGGTGTAGGCCAGCAGCGACCCGTCGGGCGAGATCGTCGGGCACCATTCGATCGCCGGCGACTGGATGAGCGGGGACGCCGGCCCGGGCTCGAAGCGGCCGTCGGCGCCGATCCCGAGCGGCATGGTCAGGATGTCCCAGTTGGTTTCATTGTCGAGCCGTTGGAGCACCACGGTGCGGCCGTCCGGCGAAAGGCTGCACGGCCAGCGGTAGTCCTCGAATTCGTACAACGGCTGATCCTCACCCGAGCCGTCGGCGCGGCGGGCCAGCACGGCGCCAGCGGACATCGTACCGTAGCTGCGGCAATACAGGACGTGCCTGCTGTCGGGTGTCCACACGGGCGCGAGGCAGGCATCGGTGCTGAACGTCAGCCTCGTGGAGGTGACCGCACCGAAGTCGTGGACCACGATATTGGGCGCTGTGTTGAGCCCCATCGCGATCGCCAACTTCCGGCCATCCGGCGACAGGCGCGGGTCGACGTAATCGGCCGCCACGGCGAGCGCGGGCGTGACGTTGCCCTGGCGGTCCACCCAGACGGCATGCCGGACGGTCGAGCGCTGGGAACTGCCCTGCCGGTAGGCGAGGGTGCCGTCGGGGCCCACCGAATATTCCGCACTGCCGTCGCCGGAGGTCTGTTCGCCCGTGTACGACAGGACGCCGTCGAGGACCATGGTCTCCGCCCCGGCGACCTCGAGGCGCTTCAGGTCGAAGGGCGCCGCGAACAGCTGGCCGCGCCGGATGAACAACAGGTGCCCGCTGGGGCTCCAGGAGGGCGCGGCGCCGCCGGCGAGTACCGTGCGGACGGTCTTCGTCGCCGGGTCCCAGACCTGGATGTCGGCGTTGTCGTAGTCCTGCCCGCGGACCTGCGCCATGAACAGGACGGCTCCGCCGGGCAGGGCGCACGGCCAGCGGTGCGAGCGCTCCCTGCGTGCCTCGTCCAGGTGCGTGAGGGGCTGGAGTTCGCCGCCGGCGGCGTTGACGCGCCAGAGCGGCGTCTCGGCGTTGGGGGCCAGCACGATGGTGCCGTCCGCGCACCAGGTGGCGCCGCGGGCTTCGCGCGTGTCGCAGATCTTCGAAGGAGTGCCTCCACCGACCGGAACTTTCTGCAGTTGTCCGCGCGCCATGAACCCGACCCACTGGCCGTCGGGCGAGAAGAACGGGCTGCGCGCGCCCTGGGTGCCCTCGATGCGGCGCGCCTCCAGGTCGTCGAGGCGGCGCAGGTACAGCCGCGCGTCCTGGCCGGCCCCGGCGACGAAGGCGATCGTCGCGCCGTCGGGCGAGATGACGGCCGCCGGCCCGTAGCCCGAGGGGAACGATTCCCCCTCCACCATGGCCGCCGACAACCGCAGCGTGGGCGCCGCCGTCGGGCCGGCCGTCCGGCTCCGTTGCACGAGCGTTACCGTCAGGGTCGCCAGGCAGGCGGCGGCCACCAGCCAGGGAGCAAGACGCGTGAGAGTGCGCGCCGGCGCGGGTGCGGACGCGGCCGCCGGTTCACTGGCGCCCCGCTCGAGCGCGATGCGCGCCTCGCCGATGTCGCGCAACCGGTCGCGCGGGTTCTTGGTCAGGCATCTTTCCAGGAGTCTGCGCACCGTCGGCGGCGTCGAGGCCGGCAGCGCGGACCAGTCTGGTTCGCGCTCGAGAATGCGCGCCACCAGGTCCGAAACGGTTTCCCCTTCGTAGGCCCGCCGGCCGGTCAGGCACTCGTAGAGCACGCAGCCGAAAGACCAGATGTCGGTGCGGCGGTCCACCGCCTTGCCGCGGGCCTGTTCGGGGCTCATGTAGGCGGCCGTGCCCAGGATGACGCCGGCGCCGGTGGCGGCGGCTGTCATCGTCGGCGAAGCCGAAAGATTGAGGTTGGACGACGAACCGTCGGCCGCGCTGGCCTTGGCCAGGCCGAAGTCCAGCACCTTCACCGCGCCATCCGGCTTGAGGATCACGTTGCCCGGCTTCAGGTCGCGGTGGATCACGCCGGCTTCGTGCGCGGCCTCGACGCCGGCGGCGATCTGCGCGCACACGGCCAGCGCTTCGTCCATTGCCAGGGGGCCACGCGCCACGTGCGCCGCCAGCGTCTGGCCCTCGATGTACTCGAGCACCAGGTAGCGATGACCGTCCGCTTCCTCGAGACCGAAGATGGATCCCACGTTGGGGTGGTGGAGCGAAGCCAGCAGCCGGGCCTCCCGTTCGAAGCGGGCCAGACGGTCGGCGTCGCGCGCGAACGCGTCGGGCAGCGCCTTGATCGCCACGTCGCGCTCGAGGCGTGTGTCCCGCGCCAGCCAGACCTCGCCCATGCCGCCGGCGCCGAGCGCCGCGGTGACGCGGTAGTGGTTGATGGACTGCCCGATCATCGGTTCTCCCGGGATGGGTGCCTGGTCGACGGCGCCTTCAGCGCGGCAGCAGTTCCGTCCAGTCCAGGATCAACTGCAGCGATGTGCCCGCAGGCGCGGCGATCGTGCGGCTGATCAGGAACCGCTCGCCGTCGTTGGTGGCGATGCCGGTCATTCCCTCCGGCTCGCGGAAGAGCCGTGTCGTCCGGCCGGGCCGGACGTCGCCGTCCACGAATTCGAGCGGGACGCTGACGAGGTCGCCCTGGGCGTCCACGTACAGCACCTCCCTGCCGTCGCGACCCCACATCGACCCGCCGCTGGTACCCGCGGCCATCGCGACACGCCGGCCGGGCGTCGGCCAGGTGTCGAGATAGATATCGACCAGCCCGCGCTCGAAGACATCGTACAGGACCCAGCGGCCGTCCGGCGAGAACTGGCCCCAGCGTTCGAAGGCCCCCGTGGCCAGCCAGGGCGTCGGGACACCCCCGTCGAGGGGCACGGTCCAGAGGTCCCAGCTGGAGTCCGAGGCCTGGCTGCCGACCGAACTGATGGCCGCCACCAACAGGGACCTTCCGTCCGGGGCCCAGTCGGCGACTTCCTGGAACACGGCGTCCAGCGCGCGCAGCGTGTCCGCGCCGCCGCCGCCCACGTTCATCATCACGATGCCGCTGCGGCCCCGGCTCGCGGCGTCGAAGGCCAGGCGGCGGCCGTCGGGCGACCAGGCGGTGGCCAGCGGCCACACCATGTCCGTGCTCAGGCGGGCGGGAATGGCGCGCTCAAGGTCGACCTGCCACAGGTCGCGGCCGTTGGCCGCCGAGGCCAGACGGCCGTCGTGCGACAGGGCACCGAGGCTCCAGTGGCCCTCCGGCAAGCCGATGGTCGCCGTCGACACACCGCTGCGGTCCAGCCACTCCAAGCGGGAAGGAGGAAGGCTGATCACCGGGTACAGCAGGCGGTGGTCGCGCGAAGCGGACGCCACGGGTTCGGCGGTGAAGTCGGACGCCGGCGGCGCCTCGGCGATCGCGAGCTTCTCGCCCACCGGTTCGTGGCGCTTCAGGTCGAACCGTTGCGCGAGGATCTTGCCGTCCTGCACGAACACGAGGTACCCGGGTTCCGCGTAGACGGGCGCGCAGTCGGCCGTCATGACCAGCTTGACCTTCCGGGAGGACAGCGAGCCGACGTATATGGGGAACCCCTCGGCGCCTCTCGGCAGCGCGGCGAACAGGAAGTGCTCGCCGTCGGGCAGGAAGCACGGGAAGCGATGGGCGGTTTCCCGTCGCGCGGCGTCGAGTTCCGTCGCCTCGGTCACGGCCCCGCCGCCGGCCGGGACGCTCAGGAGCGGGCCGGTCGCGTTGGGGGCGAAGACGATGATGTCGCGATTGCCCCAGCTGACGCCGCGACCCCAGGCCGCGGCGCAGATCCGGGTGGGCGGGCCGCCCGCGGCCGGCTGGCGGAACAGGCCGTCCACGTTCTGCCGGAAGTAGGCGATGGCGCGGCTGTCGGGCGACCAGGCCGGGAAGAACCCTTGTTCGGTGCCGGGCAGCTCGCGCACCGCCGCCGTCCGCAGGTCCCACGTCCACAGAACGTTTACGCCGGCGTCGCGCCGACCCCGCGCCACGACTGCGGCGCCGTCGGGCGAGATGGCGTGCGCCGACCAGAACTCCGAGAGGGCCAGGTCCGGCGGCACCGGTACCTGGACCGACAGGAGTCCGGAAGGTTGTGGACGGTGCAGGCTGACAGCGTAGGCCAGCGCCACGAGGCCGATGAGGCCCACGGCCAGCGGCAGCGCCGTCCGCAGAAAACGTCGTCCGCCCCGGGCGCGGACGCTGCCCGCGATGGCCGGCGCGCCCGCCTGCGAACCGCCCTCGGCGGCCCACTGCAGCTGCAGCTTCACGTCGTGCGCGCTCTGCACGCGGTCGGCGGGATCCTTGGCCAGGCAGGCGCTCACCAGCCTGTCGAGCGCCGGCGGGCTCATGGGCGCCACCTGCGACACCGGCGGCGGCTGGGCGGTCATGATCGCGGAGATGAGTGTGGCCTGGCTGCGCCCCTCGAACACGCGCTTGCCGGTCGCCATCTCGTACAGCACGCAGCCGAGGGCCCAGATGTCGCTGCGCGCGTCGGCCTCGACGCCCTCGAGCTGCTCGGGTGACATGTACTGGAAGGTGCCGAGGATGGTGCCTTCGGCCGTGAGCGGCGCCGCCATCGTCGGTGAATGCGTCATCGTCGCCATCGAGGCGCTGCCCGGCGGACCCGCCAGCCCGACGGCGCGCGCCAATCCGAAGTCCATCAGCTTGGCGCCGGACTTCGTCAGCATGACGTTGCCGGGCTTCAGGTCTCGGTGGATGACGCCCGCGCGGTGGGCGCGGTCCAGCGCGTCGGCGACCTGCGCGCCCAGACGCAGCACCTCGGCCGTGGGCAGCGCACCCTTCGCCAGGCGCTGCGCCAGCGTCTCGCCCTCGACGAGTTCCATGACCAGGTAGTCGGTGTCGCCCTCGCGGCCCACGTCGTGCAGCGTGCAGATGTGAGGGTGGTTGAGCCCCGAGATGGTCCGGGCCTCGCGCTCGAAGCGCGCGCGCACCTCGGGGCTGGCCGACAGGTGCTGCGGCAGCACCTTGACCGCGACCTCGCGGCCGAGGCGCGTGTCCTTCGCGCGGTAGACCTCGCCCAT
>JFJP01027088.1_pt1 | contig 25769 bp, 30 predicted proteins | sample 431651 | NCBI WGS metagenome assembly JFJP01 (sample SAMN02602958, study PRJNA72255) | Microbial mat metagenome, whole genome shotgun sequencing project. | biome: fresh water; feature: sink hole; material: water; isolation source: purple microbial (photo- and chemosynthetic) mats found in...
GCATCTTTTCTTGAAACACAATAAATAGGTTTATTTACAAGAATTTCTTTATTCTCAGCATCATCAGTCGAAAGTTTTCCATGAACTCGAGCCAAATAGGTCTTTTCAACATTCTTATTCTTTAATTCTTGATGAAAACTTGCGGCTAAAACAGGGTTTTTTGAGATTATAAGCAAGCCAGATGTTAATTTATCAAGTCTATGCAAAACTTTTTTTTTTAATATTTTTTAAGTTTTTAGAATTATAATGAGAAAATAGACTGTAGATATCCTTATAATTGAAGTCTGTTCGTAAAATCCCATGGATAGTATTAAAGGAATGATGCCCACAAACATGAACCTGAATTTTATATGAAATCATTTGTTTTATAAAATATGAAAGGTTAGTTTTTATTACTGGAATCGAGGGAGGTTTATTGACGACTAAGAGTTCATCATCTTCATAAATGATCTCTATTGGAAGATTATAAACAGGAGGTTCTTTTCTTATAGTTTCATGTTCAATCAAATCATTCTTTTGTAGGTGATAATCTTCAGTAATTTCTTTTCCATTAACTCTTATTTTTCCCAATCCTATTGCTTTTTGCTTTTGTTTTTCATTTTTTATCTAAATATTTAAAAAAAAAATACATAATATTCAAGTGGATCTCCACGGAATTCTTTTGAAAACACGTCGACAACTGTTCTATTTTCCCATCTTTCCTTCACGAAGGATTTATAGATATAGGGATAATCAGCAATGTATCGAAAAGGCCCTTTTAATAAAACTTTGGGTTTGATTCTCATAAGCAAATCCTCTTCTGAAGATATTTTTTTATCCTTTTTCTTTGATTTGTTATTAGTCTGAGTTTTGGATTCATTTAAAGGCTCCATTAATTTTTAATAAATATAGTTTTTTTTTTATTTATTTTAAAAATTCATGTTCTATTAAAAATTTTCTTAAATAAACTTTTGTCCTTATTAAAATAATAAAAAAAGAGCAATGAAAAGAAAATCATAAAAATTTGGATGAGGATTTTGAAAGAAATCTTTTCTTTTATTTTCAAAAGCAAAGCAGTTCCTGCTTCAAAATAATCGTAATTTTTCTCTTCTTGATGTGAAAAATATTCCATTTTTTTAGATAAGTCCTCTTTTCTTTTTAGCAAATCCTTTATGACATTTTGAAATATTTTTTGATTGAATTTGGTTTCTATTTAAAAAATTTAAATTTATTTATAAATTTTAATATTACTTGCAAAAATCTCCTTTGCTTTGATAAATTTCAAATGATTCAATTGGTAAATAACATTTTTCTTTTTATAATCAATTCTATCCATTATGTATAAAATTATGCTCATGTTTTAATTTATATTGAATTTATTACTTCTTTAGGTTAAAAACTTCCAAAAATATTTCATTTTTTTCTGATTCATCGAAATTTAAAGAGAAGAAAATACTCATTTCATTGATTATTTGAATTAAATTAATCATTTCTTTTTTTAAAATCTCTGCTTCTTTTACATCCTTTTTTTCGATTAATTCTCCGTAGTTTTCTTCATATTTTTTCATAATCCTTTCTAAATTTGAATTACAATTTTTTCTAAAATTTTACTCGAGAATCAACTCATATTCTTTAAATTCTTCTGCATTTTTCTCTTCGAATACATCAAATTTTTCAATTTTATCACATAAATCTACAAAATCCGTTACATAAAAAATTTAAAATAATGTATGTTTTACCAGCAACAATGTTTTTAATTTTCTCTCTTTGATATTTTACTCTATTTTCAATGAAATGAGCCTGTTCAATATATATTTTCTGTTCATTTTTTTCTTCAAACTGATTCAGATATATTGCCTTCTCAATATCCTGCTTCGCCTCCATTAATCTCTTAATATCTGAACACAAATTAGAAGCAACAGCTTGAGATCTTCTAAAATATAACAAGGAATTTCGATCATTTAATTTTCTTCCATCTTCAAGACATTCTAAAGCTTCTTTGAAATGCCCTTGTTTCATAAAACATATGCTCATATTCAAATAAGTAAGAATCAACATTGAATCTCTCAATTGTTTATCTTGTTTATTTTCGATTTCTTGCCCGTCATGCAAAATCACCTCTTTGTCAGTGAAATTTAGAAAAATGCTCTCTGAATCTGATTCATTTTCATTATTTATTGAATTTCTTGTATCTTCATAATCAAAATTATTGATATTCTGAGGTGTTTTATTTTTTTTTAGAGGAAAAAGTTCTAACCACTTAAAACAGCTCAATGCCTAAAAATAAATAAATTATAATAATTTTTTTTGTAGTTTTAAAAAATAGTTTGTTTGTTTGTTATTTTTTTTTCTAAAAATCTAAAATAAAGTTCTTATACACGTTCATAAAAAAATAAAGCTTTTCGATAATTTTCTTTATTGAAACTTTTGTTGCCATAAATCTTGTATTTATCCCATATAAAAGCTCTTTCAGTTATTGACAGGTCCCTCAGTTTTAATGTTTCTTCGTCATTGTGAAAAATGGTGTTTCGAAGATATATCGGATAAGAATTGAAGACTTTTCTCTTTTTTTCGGGAGTCTGGAAGGAGGGAGATGATTTGTTTTGAATTTCTTTGTAAAAAGAAAAAATTTCAGAAATATAGGGAAATCTTTGGCAAACGTTAAAAAAAAGAATATTATTTGTAATTTAAAGAAATTATTACTCAAAAAGTGGGTTTATATGATCAAGCGGTGGACTTTGAATTTTTTTGTCTAATGTTGTTGAGACTTTGTTCATTTGTTTAGGTTTTTTAGTTTGGGTTTATTGGATTTTACAAAAATTTTGTTTAATTGGCCAAAAAAAATTTTGTGAGAGAAAAAAAACTCAATATTTTTATTTTGTATAAACTTCCCAAAAATTTAAACAAAAAAATCGTTTCAATGCAAATTGAGTTGGCCACAGGCACAAAGATCATCTCCTCATTATGCGGGATAATAATAATAATTATGTCAATCTCAAGATTTACTGGTTTGAATCTGAGTAATCCAAGAGCTTTTATCTTGACAATCCATTTTATGTAAAACAATTTTAATTCCCTATTTCCTTATAATAATTTGAAAAGGCTCTTAGGATGTATTCTAGTTTTAGCTGAATTTAAAATTGGTTATGTAATTCGAAATTTCGGACTTGTTGGAAGTTTATTTGGAAGAGGCTTGTATGCACTTTTGTAATATAAATATTTGAAACATTTGAGAAATTTATTTTTTAGTTTAGGAACTTTAATGCTGACAACATCGGATACGTACTTATAGTTAAATAATTTATTATTATATATATTGTTTCTAAGGTTTCAATTAATTGTTGCTATTATTTTAATGTGTGTTGGAGTCCTTTATTTTATTCTTTCTTGTAAAGTAAAAAAAATATAAGAATTGTTTTTTATATAATTTTAGGACAAAAGCTATGATCCTGTTCAAAATCCACAAGAGATGAAAGATTATAAGAAAGCAGTAAGTTTAACTAGTAATGAGCCACAAATAAAATAATTGAGACCCATTCAAAAAACTTAATAAAATGTTTTGTTATTCAGTCTTAAAAAATATTATTTTTGTTTTGATTTTTTTCATTTAAAAAAATGCGTTTTTTTTTAATAATTTGAAAATTTCAAAACAATTTGCGAATGATTGAAAATTGTGAATTTCATTCCAAACCCTTCATTTTTCTTTGTTATGAATTCAGATGTCATAAGTTTTTATGTGTAAATTGCATAAATGATCACCAAAGAGTATGTCATTCTCCCAATAATACCTATCAAGATTTAATTCCGATGGAGGAAATCCCATCGATTTTAAATCAACGAATGCTAAAAATGCATGAGAAAATTTCAAACATTTTTCTTCACAAAAAGGATCTCTTGCTAAATTATTTCTTTGATCACATATCTGAAATCACTTCATATTATTTAGAGAATTTAAACAAAAACATTTCACATGAACCTTTGGAAATTATCCAAGTTTCAGGCAATGAATATCTCAATGAGTTAAAAGACAAACTCAATAATTTTTTGAATAATAAGAAGAAAAATCTTAAGGATTATTTATATATGTTGCAGGAAACTGATATAGATAATGTAATCAATAAAATTAAGGCAAAAGAAACAAGCTTGGCTCGTACAAAATATCCAGATTTAAAAAAATCTTTTGATGAAATTGGAATTATTCTCGATAGAATAGAACATTGTTTTCTCGATTTCAAGAAGAAATCCTTTATAGAAAGCTATGCTTTGGAAATGAGTCAAATGCTGAATTTAGTCGCAAATACTGAGGAAAATCAAATCGTTTTTTCCCAACCTGATTCAAAACAAGAGGATTTCAATTTGTTTGGTGACGTGGATATGAAACAAATTTTAATGGATCTGGAAAGTAGTAAATTTGAAGAAATTATCAAAGAAAACAGTTTAAATAAAACCCAAGAAAAAGACGACATAAAACCAGAAGTTGAAACTCAAGAAATAAAACAAGAAAAAAAAACAGAAATTATTGAGGAGATAAAATCAGAAGTTGAAACTCCAGAAATAAACGAAGAACAAAAAATTGAAAATCTTGAAAAAATTGAGGAGAATAAACAAGAATTTGAAACACCAGAAGTAAATCAAGAAGAATTAAGAGAAACTGTTGAAAAAAATCAACAAAATCTTCCAAACAATCCTGAAATTGAAATTAGTGCTGCTTTTGTTTCAGAAAATGAGAAACAAAAGAAAATTACAATAGATTATCAAAACAAATTAAATGAAACACATAACAATGCTTTTGAAAAAGAAGATGAACAAACATCAGATGATAAAAAAGAACAAATGACAAAAGATGATGGGGTTTTAATTGATTACGATCTCGAGGAATTCGAATATTCCTTAGAGTCTTTTAATCCAGAAAACCCCTATTTATTTTTACACTACATGCCTCAAATTTCGAGCGATTATTTCATAGATATATTAGATCTTGCATGTAAAAGGATATTTTTTGAAGATTTTGAAGGCATTAATTCTACTGTAGAAGGTTTTTTAAAATCAAAAAGCTTTTTTATTTTATCGACTTCAGGAAAATATATGAAAATAGAAAAAGAAGACAATGATAATCTAGAAGTTTATTTATTGAATATTCAATTAACAGATAAGAACAAATATGATATCATTATGACTAAAAAAGGCTTACAATTTATGATACCTTTTGAAAAAGACAATATTTTCAATTTCATGATTAATGAGAAAAAAGATAGTGAAAAAGATATCCATTATTCAGAAGAATTTCTAAATTTCTTGAAAGAAAAATATGCTGCTAAACTCGAAGGAAATCTGAATATTCGATGTCCTTTGTCCTTTGATTTCAAAAAATATTTGATTCAAATCAATGAAAGTTATGATAAAATCAGGATTATTGACAAATTATCTGGGTTTCGAGCATTTATAAGAAATTTCGGAAAGGGTTTATGTTTAAAAGATTTTGATGTAGATTTTATTTTCGAATACATCGCTTACAATAATGTTCATATTTTGCATCTCGAAGATCTTGATATATTTCTGAATATGTCCAATCATTCGAATTTCATTATTTTTAACAGAAAATATGAAGATTTATTTATTGTAAATCTAATAAACCCTGAATTGATGATTTATTATATGAATTTATTGTTTAATGATAGCAAATGCATAGAAGAATTGTCAATAGAACTGCTTTTGAAAAGCCTTTTGTTTAATTCTGATGTCAAATTCCGAAATTTTATTGAAGGTGAGATTTTTAGTGAAAGTTTTGAAGTTCTTTTAGAAAATGGTGACATTCAGGTTATTAAAAATGTTGAAAGATGCGGGGTTATTTGCTGCCATTTTACAATGAAAATTTATGAATCTGTAAAGAAAAAATGCATCTATGTTCTGAAAGCCAATAAACGTGTCATTTTAGCTTTTCATGAGAAAACTATTATAAAAACAAACCAGCAAAAAGAAAGCCATTTTTTTCAGGCTTATGATGAGGATTTGACTACAATACTAAGAATTGCTCAATATTTCTTCAAGATAAATGTTGAAATTTTTTTAGATTCTTTGCTTCAATTTGACAATTATTTCATAATTTCTGTTGTAAATGATAACAGCTCTTTTTATCTGAGAAAGCAGCAAGACAACTCCAAAAATGTTCTTTTATTTTATCAACAGTTTCACCCAAATCAATTAAAAAACCAGCAATTAACAGAACAATTCTTTCACCTTTTGGATAGTTTATCAGATGGTTTAATTTACAAAGAGAGCAATAATATTCAATTTATTTTTAAAATAAATACAAATGAGCTTTGGGTTCGTTGGAATGGTCATAATGTGAATTTATTATCACTGGAGAATAAAAAAAATGAAATAACTAAAAGCTCAAAACCTGTTTATCAGAAGAAAGATAAAGAGAAAAGACCGGAAATTAATAAAAAGCTTAATATACCTATTATTCCTGAGAATGAAATTTAAGTTATTAATGGCCATTTATAAATAAAAAAAAATTAAAAAATTGCCAGATCTTGTAAATAAATTTAATTTAATCAATAGAACGAAAGCCATCACCAGACTTTATAAATTAATTTTAAAAGTTGGGTATTTTAAAAGTTCCTCTGAAGGGGGTAGGTTTTTAATGTGCATTTATATGGTTTTGAGAACTAGCTCTGCATAAATGCTGATAATAGAAATTAGAAATAAGCAGGAAAACTACACAAAAGACCAATAAATCATCAATCAACCCCAAAACCCCAAAAATGCATTCAGGTATTATATCGATCGGAGACAAACAATACCCAATCAAAATGAATAGGTAGAAAGTTGAGTGTATTTGCCTCATTAGGAACCTGAATCCATCTCTTGTGAAAACATAGGACAAAGTTTTCATCACAAAAAAAGGTGTTTCCACAATAATTTGATAAAACTTTTCAAAAATTTTAAAAAAATTTTAAATAAAAAATGGTCAAATTTTACTGATCTCTCTTTGTTTCCATAAAGATAGTTGTAATGATAGATTTCATGTGTAATATTAATGATGTTTGATTCATTGTTTGTTTTAAAATATTCTTGAGAATCGAATTGAGTGTCATAATCAATGTGCAATAAACTGATCAATCTCCTGCAAATCGGGCATTTCAATTGTGAATGGTTTTGAGAGCTCCAATAATTCATAATGCAATGAGCTATATTTTGATTAAAAAAACAATAAAATCTCTTTATAAATTTAAATTTACCACAAAATCTGTGAAAACAACTCACTGAAACTTCGTAATCTATATTGTTCAGGCAAATTGCGCAATGATTGATTTCAAATTTGTTTTTGAACTGGATCTTAGTTTTTTCTGATTGATAAGACTTTGGAGGATGTGTGATAATTTTTCTCCAGATTCTACTGATCACATTATTAATCGTTTTCAAAACCTGGTTTTTGATGATCGAGTAAATATTCACAAAAAACAACGTTATCATCAGAAAAATCAGAAGAATTGTCTCATTGTTAAAATGCCTGAGGATATTAGGGTTATTTAAATTTTGTTGTAAGTCTGATAAGTTTGGTGCGTTTGAAGCTCTCATTGGTCTGGGATTATCGCTATGAGAAAGTAAAGAACTCGATTCAATTAAAAGTCCAGTTCGCATAATGGCTTGCTTCTATTTTTTTTTGTATTCTTTTTTAAATTTATTATAAAATATGAAGAAACTCAAGCTTATTTGAAATAAAAGCAACTATTCTTTAATTTTCTTAAATTTAATTTTTTTTTTTGAAAACTAAGATATATTTAATAACAATAGTTCATCATCTTTTTTTTTTTTGTTATCGCCATTTTATATCTTTTGGCCGTACTGTGTGTTATTCCTTTAATTTCTGAAATTTAAAATAAAAAAAAATTTAAGCAACAAATTTAAACAAAAAATTTTCTCATAAAAAAATTATTTTTTTCTTTCAAAGTTTTAAAAAATGCTTGGAATAATAATGATCAATGCTCTTCAATATTTCATATCATTGAAAGAAGAGCTTTTTGCTTTTAAATATTTTTTGTTTGTTTGTTTTCTCTCTAAGTATTTATTATAATGCAACTAAAATAAATACTTTCCCAGCAAAAAAAAACATTAAAATTTTTTATATATATATATATATTAGAGTTAATTCAACTTTTTTTTCAAAAATTTATTTTATAAATTCATATAATATCCTCATGAGTTTATCATAGCATCACCGCTTGCAGCATATTTCGCAGTATCCAGCTAATTATGAAAATATTAATTCATCAAATAAAATAAAAATTATGATAAAAACCATGTCCCATAAACTACATGGATATATATGCTTATTTCTTTCAAAACTTTTTCTTTCAATTACTTTTCCATCTTTATTCTATTTTTTAATCATTTTAGATTAAACATAAATTGGAAGAATATTTTAATTAGAAACCAAATTGATTTCATATTCGATTGTTTTTTCCCCATCTTTTTCTATTTTTTTCTGCAGATTAAACAATAATCCCGATCTTCCCACAACATTTTGTGATATTATATCATAGAAACTATAATTCTTTTTATTTTGTTAAAATTTATTCTATATAAAAAACAATAAAACTAATGGAATTATTGTGTCTTCCACAATATAAAGCAATCCATCATGGGTCATATTTCTTAATTCACTATAGTCTTTTGCTAAATCCCTTCTAATTATTTCAAGAAATTCTGAAATTTTGGTTTTCTTCTTAATCTTAAAAAAAATTAAAAATATTTTAAGGAAAGAAGATTTTTTAAAAACTCGAATTTTCTTTTTGAGATTTGCTCCATCCCAGTAAACAAACCCTATTTCTAATAATTCATCTGTGCTTAGCAAAAATAAATCTTAATTATAAATCATTAATAAATACTTTTTGTTTGTTTCTGTTCCTTTTCGAAATTTTGCAAGAACTCTTTTTCTAATTCCTTTTGCTTATCTTCTCGGTCCTTGTCCTAATATAAATAATTGATAATTTAAAAAACTAATGAATTTACAGGAAGAAAAGTTGTATCAATGCCAGGATTTTTTCCAAAATTTCTTTTTTTCATAATTTTATCACCTAAAAAAAAATTTATTCAATGACCAATTTTAAAATAAAAACCATATTTTTTATCATCATTTTCTTCTGAATTTTCATTCTCTTCATTTTTGGCAGAAGCTTTTTCTAGCTGATTTTCTTCATCTTCATGATCATAAAATGACAATTGAGCTGTTCTTGATTTATATTTTTTTTTCCGTTCAAGTTTTTCTTTTTTTCTTCGATCTATGTCTTCTTCTCTAAAAAAACATCAAATTTCATATATAAATTATCAATATTACAGTTTTTTTAAATAGTCTTCTCGAACAATGGAATCAATATTTTCTCTTTTTCTTTGAAACTCTTCTCTTGTCACTAGACCTATTGTGCTATTTTTGAACCTAAAAAAAAATTAAATTGGAAAGGAAAAAAAATTAAACTCTTCTTCCAAAATATCACCACTAGAACCTCCGAATTTGTCTTTTATATGTGTTGTTTGGAATGTATTTTGTTTTTGGAGATCGGTTTCGATCTGCAGCTTCTTTCTCTCAATCTCTGATTTATCATACTCTTTATGGTTTAGATTTTTCATAAGTGGAAATTTTAAAAAATAAATTTGTTTTATATTAAAGTTCCAGAAAAAACTAGACTTAAAATGTTGTTTTTCTTTGTTTTTATTTCCAATTTAATGAGAAGAAAATTTTAAGTGTGTTTTTTATGTTTAGCGATGATAATTTATAAATTCATCCAAGAAATTAAAAGTATTGCCCTGGAAAGAATATTTTTGATAATTTGATTGTTTAAATGTATGCAAAGGTTTCACTTCTATTTCCACAAAGCTCCAACAATTTTCCTCTAAATTTTCATAAAACAAAGATGAATTTTCTCCTTGAACTAAATTCCATTCTCCCAAATTTTCATAAACTTCTATTTTGCTTTTAGTCTTCATCATCCCTTTTTTGATAAAAAACTTCACATTTACAATAAAAAAATATGAAATTTCAACAAAAACCTTTGATTTTCCATGCACAAGTCTTGAATTTTAGGTTTTTTATGATAATAGAGGGATCAAGATCCAAAGCCTTATAGGGACATGCTGGGCATTTAAGCTTTTTTAAAACATATGATAAAGAAAAAGTTCCAACACCCAAAGAACAAACAACATCTCTCTTATAATAAATGCATTTTTTATTAATGCACATGCCCTCGGCATTCAATCCATAAGTCAAGGAAAGTTGTTTTGTTGGAAATTTATCAATATAGTCCAACATACTTAGATTATTATTTAAAGCCATATTTGAATTAAATTTGATATCAGATTCATTATAAATTGGTTTGGTAGTAATTGTATCTATATTTGCATATAATTCACAATTGTTTGTTGTTAATTTGTTTTGATTTAAAGTTGATACGGGATTCAATTTAATGTAATTATACCTTGTTTGGAACGAAATTTCCGTTCGAAAAATGTCTAAACCCAGAGTGTCAGCAACCAAAATTCCTATCTCTTTTATGGTCGTATGAATCGAAACATCGAATGCAAAGGATTTATTTGTATCAGAAACGTTAACGCGGATTCTAATATTGTAGTTTTTTGGTTTTATCATTAAAAAATTATTTTTTTTAATAAAATTTAATAATAAACCGATTTATTAGATTTTTTTTGGTTTTTCCTGATTTGTTTGATTTTTTGATTTTTTCGGATCAGTTTCGTTCATTTTTTAATATTAAAAAAAAAAAAATTCATTTATTCTTGAAAAAATTTGAAAAAAAAAATTTACTATTATGGTTTTTTTATAACTTAAAAAAAAAAACCACCAATTCATTATTTCATTTATTCTTTGAAAGAACAATAATAAATAAACTAATTTAAAAAAAGGTATTGTTTCAAAAACATTTTAAATTTAATATTTTCAATTCTTTTGATAGTTTTTTTGTTCAATTCGTAAAGCAAAAAGAAACTATTCAAAATTTCCTTCTAATTTCATCGCTATTGTGCTATTTAACATGAGCATTCGATCGAAGTTTAAATGAGCTAATCTATTGCTTAAATAAAGGTTCATATGCGTTTGAAGAAGTGTGTTGTAATAATTAAGATCTTCAATCGAAAAATTAAACGCAAAATTTTCATTTATATTAGGTATTTCTTTGGGCATCAGATTATTTTTTTCGCATTTGACTTCAATATCTTCTTCTTTTTTTATCTTGTCTTTTTTGATTCTTGATTTACCAGAATCCTGCTCTTTTTTAATTCTTTCAATAGCTTTTAAGACAAAAGGAATATAATCATTTTTCAAAATCTCATGCACTTCTTTTCTATCCTCACAAGAATAATTTGTCAAAAGGCTTACGACCCTATTTTTTATTGAATGTTGAGTCTGATGAGGAAAATGCTCTGCTGCAATTAAAGACCATTTCTTTTTGTGTTGAATTGTTAGTTCTAATAAATTTAAGTCATCTTCTGAGTCCCATTCCTCTCTATTAATCAAATTTTAATTTTATTAGAAAAATAGCATTGTTTTAACTTTTTCAAAAAAGGTGATAAGTGATTAAGCCATCTTTCTCGAATAGCTTTCGGGTTCTTGACAGGCTTATAGGGAAATAATTTGTGCATTTCAAATGAAAGAAGAGACCATTTAACATTCAGTTTATTTTGTGAAAATATTAGAGGATAATTGGTCCTAAATTTATGTTATGAATAAATTTTCTAGTAAAATAAATTTAGTAAAATTATATTTACTTTAAGAGATTCAACAATGAAGAGTCTTCTTCTTTACTCCATTTACGATTTCCCCTTGTGACCTTATAATTGGAGATGATTTTCCATTTGTACTTCAACTCTTCACCAAGAAGATAGGGCATGAAATTTGAAATACTCAACCAATCATAGAAATTCTAAAAAAAAATTGATTTTTTTCAATGAAAATGGGTACATTAAAAAAAAAAAGAATTCCGAAAAAAATTAAAGTATTTACAAAATTTGATTCTTTCGTTTCGTTTAAAATTTCATAAATGGAAATAATCCAGCATAGTATCAAAATTTTTTTCGTATTCCAATAACTTTTCATTGATTTTTCATAGCTATTACATATTAGTTTTTCATATATTATTTTGGAGAATTGATATTATTGATATTAATGTCAAAAAGACATAATTTTTTTTAAATTTTAATGAAATAGGAAAAAAAATTTGAATATATTTTTTTTTTAAAGAAAAAATAAAAATTACCCCATATTCTTGAAGGTTGCCAGGTAAAGATTCTTCATATCACCTTTAGACTGAAAAAATTTGAAATATTTTCCTGACTTTTTGAAAGGTTTTATCAAGTTTTTAAACTGAGAGTTGGCATCGATTTGAGATGAAAAAACGAATTGAATCAACAATAAAAAATTGTTTTTGCATTTTTCTGGGTTTTCTTTTTGGGTATTATCAACACCTAAAAATGTTAATATGTTTTTATACTTCATTGTTTCTTTAATTATTTTTTGTTAATTTATGATCGATTATAATGAAATAAAACAAATTATTTTAAATTTAGGCTTTGGCTGATTAAAATTTTTATCTGATCATGATTGGTTTATTGTTTCGTATTAAATGCGAAGGAATTTAAATTTTTTCGTATCAAATATTAAATTTAAATTAAAGAATCTAAAATTTCCAATTTTCAAAGTGAAATTTTAAAATAATTAGGTGTTTTGCAAAAATCCGACATAAAGGTCTAGAAAATATGAAAGCTAAAAGTTTCACTCAATCAACAATAGTAGAAAAAATTTATTACCGTAACAAAAAACAATAGCAAATAAAAAAATAGTCCCATATGATTTCAGAATATGCTTTTTCTTTCCAAAAAAAGATTGTCTCTTTGATCAGAAACAAAAAAGCAAGATTTTAATAGAAAGAAGGTCATTTATTTGAATAGAGAAGGAAAATTAAAAAAAAGAACAGTTTAATTCAATTTTCCTGTGGGTGGTATATTAGCTTAAAATCAAAAAATTTTTTTTTTACTACTTTTATTAATAAAAATTTAGCATTTAATTTTCAGAGAAATATTCATTTTTCTCAAGTGTTATTTTTAAAAATAAAGAATATATGGAGAAATGATGAAAACTGCTAATCATGGTTTTTTAATTTTTTCTTTTCTTAAACTTATTTGAGAAAATAAAATAAGAATGAATGAATGAAAGAAAGAAAGAAAAAAATCACCAAATATTGTCATTTTTTTTAAAAAATGCAAACAAAATTTTTTTAAAAGTAAATTTTTTCAGCAAATGCGAAAAAGACAGGAAGTATATTTAAAAAAAACCAAATGAACGAATTGTATTTCTCTACAAATTAAAAAATTAAGCGATCGACAAATTTAACAAAAAATTTCATTTTTTAAAAGGCAGTATTTAAATAATTCAATCTTTTTTTTTTTTTTTTAAAAAATACAAAAATTTCAAAATTTTCACTTTATGAAATATTATTTTTCGAAACGATGATAGAAAAAACGAAGAACAAAAACCTTGTCGAATTCCATTTCATATTCATTTATATTTAATTAAGGGCATAATTTTTTTAAGGATAATATAATATGCTTTTTTAATTTCCAATATTCTGAAAAACCAGAGACAAAAACAAAACGATTCATTCATCATTCCCAAAAATAATAGATGATTATTCATAAGAATTCATGCTGTTTCTTTTTCATCTGTATTCGCTATTTCAGGCGCTGAACCCATCAATCACTACGCAAGTAGTATATCCATTAGCTGGAAGCAAACAAAAACATATTAACATATGCAATCGTTGAATTTTTTTAAAAATAAACTGGCTGATTCTGATTTGTCGCCTTTTTTTTCGGTTTTTATTTTATTCTTGTGAATAATCCAAGTGATTTATAGTAAGAATCATGAATTCTGCTTCATTATTTAAAGCCTATCTCAAAACTACTATCATGAGATTTATTCAAAAAAACATTGACAAAAATCAGTTTTGTAAAAAATCAAAAACAGCAAAATAGTACTCAAAATCAAGATGTCAGCAACAATTAAATAAATTAAAGTTCCAAAATTATCGCATCCTGAATAAAACAATTAAAACCCCTTCAATTCCATTCGAAAAATATGCTCACACATTCAAAGGGACATAATGAAGCAAAGGCTATTGAACTGCTTTGCCAATGCTTATAGCACAACCTTTTATGAAAATTAGCAATAAGCAACATAGAAACCATTGATTTCTTGTTGAAATGATAATTAGCATTATTATTTGAACTATCAGACCAACAATTATTCTCAAATTCATGCCATGAAACGAAATAGATAATGTATGATATTATTAATGAGATTTGTGTCAATAAACATTGGAATAAAAACATAAAATGAGTAATTATATTATGGGAATTCCTTAGTGAAATAATCTAAACCGAAGAATGGCATTCCAACCAACCAAAAAAGAAACACCAAGGAAAAAATGGGAATTTTTTGCAAAAAATGAAATGTTTTCGTTATTGAATAAAACTTTTGGATTGAAATTTGATTTATATCATTAAGCTTTTGATCAAAATATTTTATTTTGAAGAAAAAAATTCATTTTCAAAGAGTTTCTTCTTTTAATTTCAAGAAAAAATTAAATAATAATTTCAAAATAAATCTTAATTTTCTTAATAAAATTTAAAAAAATGAACCCAAACGATGCCAATAATCAGGTAAATCTCTCTGATGGAGTGACAAATGCTCCTGATAAAGAAGAAGATATTTTTAATCGGTCTAAAGAAGAACAGCTTGCAGTATTTTCAAAATATGTTGTTAGTTGTCAAGACTTGGGCCAAGGGGCCTATGCATCAGTTTTCAAAGGCTATTTAAAGTCTAATCCTCAAATAATTGTGGCTGTAAAGAGCATTAAGATTTTGAAAAAACCAGGATTCAATGAGAAATTGAGAAGAGAAATGACCATTTTGATGAAATTCAATCATGAAAATATTGTAAAGCTTTATGATGTGTCTATTCTTGATGATAAGGTATTCCTTTTCTTGGAATATTGCGAAGGTGGAGATTTGAATATCAGAATATCAGATTATGGAGGAATTTTATCCGAAGCTGAGGTCTTGCCAATTTTTAAGCAAATATGTGAGGCTATGAAGGAATTGTACAAAAGTAACATCATTCATCGAGACTTAAAACCCGCTAACATTCTGATAAAGGAAAACACAATAAAATTAACAGATTTTGGCTTTGCAAGAGAAGTCTTTACTGGAATGAATCAAGCTAATGAATTTACGAGATTAGGAACTCCTATTTATATGAGTCCACAGATTCTAAATTCAATTCCTTTTAGTTCAAAAACAGATATTTGGTCATTAGGAATTATGATATATGAAATGCTTTATGGAAAAACACCATGGGCTGGCAAAACACCTCAAGATCTATTGAACCACATCATCAAAACAGCTTTAAAATTTAATGAAAATCAAGGCTTAAATCAGGGTTATAACAACTCTTTGGTTAAAAAACCACCTCCTATCACTAGTGAGATGAAAGAATTATTAAAAAAGATGCTGGAAATCACAGAAGAAAAAAGAATTAGCTGGGAAGAATTGTTTATTCATGAGATTTTTCAAGAAAAAATGATTGTACCTTTGCAGCCTGTTGAGGAACAAAAGGGGATTGAAGAAAAGAACAGCATTTTCGATAAAAAAAGTGTTGAACAGGATAATAAAATTCAAAGTGAAAGCAAAATAAAACAGGAGAATTTGCCTTTGGGGGAAATAAAGCCAGGAGATATGCAACCAAAAAAAAAAGTGTCAAAGCCTATGTCAAAATCATATGAACCAAAAAAAAAAGGGTTCTTATCAATGTTTTGTTGTTAACTTTTAATTTTTATTTTTTTTAATTTTAAAAAAAAAACATGAGGTTTTTATTCAAAAATGAATAATTTTTAATTTATATATTGTAAATTATTCATCAAATAACTTAATTTTATTTTTGACTGAAAAGTATTTTTAAAACTATGAATGCGTTGAACAATTAAAATAATTTTTTTTCTTTTTTTCTTCTAATTTATAAGATAATTTTTTTCCAAAAAATTCAAATTTTATCAGAATTTATCATCCTTGTTGTCAATGACTTCAGTGCGAAGCAAAAAATTTAGTTATAAAAAAATAAAAATATTTTTTTGTTAAAAAGAAATTAAATTTTTGAAAAAACTGAAATTAAAAATCCATATCGGATTTGCGACTTCAACATATTTTCTTTATTTTACTTTTTAAAATCAAAACTTTTTAATTAAAAAAAAATCAATCAAGAACAACATATAATTGAGATAATATAATGAACCCAGAAAATGATAATGAGTCTGATGAATCTGGAATTCAAAAAAAAAATCTTATTTTAGAAAAACCTCAACCAAAACTGAATATCTCAAAAAAAGTTAGCTTCACAGAAAAATTCAGTCTAGACTATATTTTTTCATATGACACAAACAAAGAATTGAATGTTTTAGATAGGTTCAAAATAACTCATTCTCCAAAAAATCATCAATATACATAAAATTTAGGCGGCTTGGTTATACCTATATAATATCTTTCCTTGTTGTTTTCTTTTATATTGTGATTTACGTAAAATATTTCATAAATAAATAAAAATTTTTTTTCTCCTTTATAGATATTTCTAGTTGAAAAACTTTATTTAGAGAAAGAAAACATTTTGGGAACTACAACAGCCCGAATTCTCGGTATTTTTAATTCACATGAAACATTTTTATTAAACGCCAAAAAAGGAAAATCTCATTCTATAACGAATGGGAAAACTTTTGTTTGGGATGAATCATCAATTGTTCTCAGTTACTCTGAATCAAACTCTGTAGTCAGTTTTCAATAAAATTTATTCATTATTTATAGGTATTTCTTCCAACGGTGATAAAAATCACAAAAAATCAAAAAAAAGGAGAATGCCCTTCTCATTCGTTACCTTGTTTCAATGACACAGACTGCAAGCCTAATGAATTGCCTATTTATTTAATGAAAGAATCATGCCAAAACATTACTTCTAATAAAAAGGTTTTATTTTAAATGAAATATATTTAAAAGATTTTAATGATTACTAAAGGGTTGTTTAATAAAACAATGGTGTCCAGCAGAAAATGATGAAGGTAATGATACTGAATTTCACTCATTAGTGGGTGTTTCACATCAAAGAATATTAATAAATTCACAAATGAATTTTCCTACATTAGCTTCTGAACGAGTCTTAATTTAAACTTTTTGTTTGGAAATTAATGAAATTTAAAGAATTTTACAACTTTTAAAAAAAATAAAGTGATTGAATATCCATTGTTAGGAGCGAACACGTTTACAGTTAGAAATAATTTAATATAATGCTCAAGATTTTTGAAGATTGGAGATTTAATCAAATCAAGTGGAAACAAATATGAAAATATAGAAAATTTAGGGTGCACATTACAAGTCAATATTGTTTGGGACTGCTATTTAGAAAGTGATGAAGGTTTTCCATAAATTTTTTTTGTTGTTGAAAATTTTCCTTCATATTTTTTAAAACAATGCAGATTGCAAACCAAGTTTTCGGGTTTTAAGATTAGATGATAACAATTCAAAAGGATTTAGTTTTCGTAAAGTTTTCCAAAAATATGATTGAATTTATTGGAAAATGGAAAAAATATTCGTTTTATAAATAGGCAGTATATTCAGATGATATGAATTCGAGAAATCATTATACTTATATCGGGATAAGAATTTATTTTTCGAACATTGGAAAAGGCTATAAAACATCAGTTTACAATGTAATAATTCAGATTTATACAGCTATGTATATTAAACATTCATATATATTTTAAATGAAATTTCATTATTGAAAAAAGTGCTTTGTTAGCAGGAGTTAAATTTGTCACAGATTTTTTAATGTTGAATTTCTATAGAGAGAAAAAACATTATACTATGATGAAGCAGATCGAAACGAAAGATATGAATGATTAAATAAACCAATCAATTTAGTATTATTAGAAAATTTAAAAGATAAAATCTTTCTTCTCACTTAATTAATCGCCATTTTAAATAAAAACATTTAAAGAATAAGTTATTCTCAATTAATTTAAAGAATAAGTTCTTCTCAATTAATTTAAAGAGTGATATAAAGCCTATTATTTTCGAAAGGATTTTTTATATGGGTTTATTTTTTTTAAAATTTATAAATTTTTTTTTTTTTTTAAATTCGGATTTCAAAAAGACAGCGAAAATGACTCTGCATTAAAAATATTTTTTTCTAGGAAATTTTTAAAAAAACCTAAAAATCAGTCTTATAACAATGTTTTGGGACAAAATTTTTTTATTTAAAAATTGAGATTAACAATTAAATTTCTCAGATCATATAAAGAAATGAGATAACATTGAATGTTTCTTATGGCTCGAACAAAACTATCATCTATTTCATCTTGTTTTTCTATAAATTGCACATGTGCAAAATCAATTAATTTGACTAATATTTCGTATGAGTCTTCTGATTTTTCTTCAGATTTTTCGTCATAAATTAGAAGTAAGCTAGTTGAATGAAAAACATAACCTTTCATTTCATTAAGACTCTCAATTAATCGATCTAATTTCTCGATAAATTTTTTTATTACATTTTTAAGAATATTTTCACCTAAGAAATTAGAAATCGAAAATTTTTTTTTTTTTCAAAAAAAAGTTACCATCATAAAAAAATAAAGAAAAAGCTTTGAGTATATCATTTTTTTTTAATTTAAAGCCCCACAAATTGTCTCGAAAAATTATTTCATCCTCTTTTTTCAAATAATTCTTTTATAAATATCAGTATAGATCAAATTTTTTTTTTAAAAAAAAACTTTGAGGCCTGAAAATCTGAAACCTTCACTTCCACAAGTGGATTCTTGATATTTTTTCGATTGTGTAATTATTTTTTTTTCATTATATGCCTGAAAACCTATTTTCAAATCTAAAATTCTTGGAGTTTTCATCATTTGTGTTAAGTCCTCCAATTTCATATAAACTGTTTAAATTTTTATTTAATTATATTCAGTTTTTTACAAAATGAAAGAAGTTTTACTTTGAGGATCAAACCTTTCAGAATAAAGTTTTTGTAGAAAACTTTTATGCGCTAAACTCTTTTTTATCAATTCAACTGATTGAGGATTCTCTTCACCTTCCTTTAAAAAAATTTTGTTATTTTTTTTTAAATCTTTTACTATCAAATTTTTTGCAAGTTCTGAGAAATATTTAATTTCCGAAGGTGTTGGACAATAAATTCCATAGTATTTAGGAATAAAATCTGAAAATGTTTTCGGTTTTTTTGATTGAATTGCCTCATAGAATTTTTGTTCATTTATTTGATGAGGTTTTAATATATATTCAAAACTGTTCGAGACCTTTAAAAAACAAGAATGACCACTGGTTTGATGTTTAAAGATAAAAAATTCCTTCAAATTTTTTGTTTCTATATTCGATTCCATTTAAATTTGATAATAATGATAGGTTGATTTTTTTAGTGAAGAGGAATTTTTGAATTTTTTTTTTTAATTTGATTTTTTTTTTTTAGAAATTTCAGTTATTATTCTTTTTTATGCTCTTCTTGTTTTGGCTCTTTTTTTCTCTCCTCGCATTTCATACATACATATTCTTGATCTTTGCTATCACAATTTGTGACTTTTACCTCAAAACAGTCATCAGATTTGCATTTAAAGATGAGATTATTTTGTTTTCTTGGGTCGAAAATCTTGTCAAGATAATCATCATAATTATTCATGATGCTTTTATCAACAAAGGTCCTTATCTCATCAAAAACTAAGGCCGAAATTTCACAATTTTTTACCGGACATGCAAATTCTCGAATATTCCCCTTTTTTTTTCTGATCAAATTCTCCAAAAAAATTTTAAAACATTGCTTGCAAAACCCATGTCCACAATGTCTTTCAAACATTTTATCGTATTTTTCTTCAGCAGAGCAAATTAAACATTTAACCTTTCTGTTTTTGAATTCTTCTATTCTTCTTTTTTCCTTTCGATAATCATCTTGTAATATTTTTTCAACTGTTAAAATTGAAATATTTTTTCTACAATCTCCACAAATTAGTTTTTCTAATTCTTCCTCATTTAAATCTTTAGAAATATCAAGACATACTCTCAATAGACAATTTTTGTGAAAAGAATGGCATTTGCAAGGGAATTCAATATGAGGGTCTTTGGCAAAATCTTGAAAGCAAAATCGACAAGTTTTGCTGCCATTAAGTTTGACTTCTAAACCAGGCTTTATTTTACACAGAACTTCTAGGATCTTTTTGGAAATATCGTTGTATTTTTCTGTATTTTCATTAAAATTTATCAAATTGACCAATGTGTTAACATCGTCCATTATCTTATTTTCCCATTCGAATGAAGACATTTTAAAAGACATTCTGTAGAAATTATTTAAAATTTTTAATTTTTTCTTATTAAAAATAAAATTCTTTTTTGATTTCTAAAGAAAGACATTTGTCAAAAAATTATATATTTATTAAGCCTTTTTTTATGAAATTTCAAATCCAATGTTCTTTGATCCATGCTGACGAACAAGAATCTGGTTTAGGATTTCTTGGGAAACAGACAATTCTTGCATCAACAGCAAGTTTTTCTTGACAAGAGCTTAAATAGTCAACTATTTGATTTGGAAACACTTCTTGAAGAAAATCTGCATTTCTAACCATCATTTCAAGCCAAAAATCAAATCTAACAATAAATTTATTTATGGCTTCGAAGTTTTTCTTGAGTTCAAGATAGATGGATTCCACTTGATAATTGCTGTTATCCCAGATAATAATGCTGCTGTTATAACCAGATTTGTTTTGTTTTTCACATGCGAAATCATCCGTTTTCAAGATGCCGAATGTGCCTTTGTAAGAAAACAAATCATCTATTTTTCCTGTGATAATCATATCCAAATCAATATAAAGCATTTTACCGGTAATCCCATAATCTTAAGAAAAACTTTTAAAAAAAAACAAAAAAAACAATAAAAACAATAAAAAATAGAAAATATTTTTTTTTTAAATAAATGAAAAATAAAACCTTGACTGAATAAAGTTGCTTTCCCCCACCACCCTTTCCAATCTTCTTTGAGTTTGATCACATTAATATCTTCAAGCAATCCATTAGCATCCTCAGTGAAGCAATAAAACTTAAACAGTTTGGTGGTATTGCGTTTAACCCCTCTAAACAATTTATTCACATACTCCGCATCATATAGAGTTCCCCATTTAACACATAAAACATTATAACATCCATCATTTTTTTCTTTTTCTTCTTCTTTTTCTTCATTATGATTTATTTTTTTCGAATTGCAATCTATTTGCAAAGGAATTTGATAAGTAATTTCAGGTTTGACAGAATTCGTATATTTAACTATCAAATCCCATGTATATTTTATGGCATAATCCTTTTGTCCGACCTTATTTTTTTATTTTTTTGATTTATAAAAGAAAAAAACATGAAGATTTTTCTCTTAACCTGTCTCAAAATGTCACCGAAATTGATCGCTGCCTCGTAATTCTCTTGTTTTAATTCGAGTGATTTTGTGCAAAATTTCAAAGCATTTTCAGCTTCATTTTTAGTTAAATACATAACAGCCAGATTTGTGTGAGCATCAACATAAGCATCGTATGAATTAATGCTTTTATCAAAGAGAATTTCTTTGGAAATCTCATCATATTTATTTTCGTTTTCGCTGTTATGAGGAGAAAAATCAAGCACCATTTGATAATATTTGATAGCTTCATGGTAATTTCTTTGTTGAGCGAAAACATTGCCCATATTTTGATAAACATTTGTGAAAAAGGTTTTGTTTTCAATCAAATCCAAAGCTTTTGTAAAATGTTCTAAGGCTTTTTTTAAAGAAGTGGCCTGTAAACAATAACATCCAAAGCGGTTGTGCAAAAGAGGTTTCGCAAAAATGGAATTTTTAATCAAAGAATTTTTAGAATCTTCCATTTTAAGAGTAAGACTCTTTTGAATAATAATACAGTATTACTTTTCTTAATTAAAAAGGGGAAAATCCAAAATTAGAATCCCACCTACAAAAACATAAATTCAAAAAGATTCATTTTGTTTTTAGGTCCTCCAGGATCTGGTTTAGGAACTTATGCGACATTGCTTTGCAGAGATTTGCATTATAATAGAATTTCTATTAGTGAAGAAATTCGAAAGCTTCTTCGTAATACATCCCAAATCAAAATCGATGAGAAAATACTGAACAAGAACCTTCCAGTGTTGACCCAGGGGAAAATAGTGACCAATGATCTTGCACTTGAGATAATCACTCAAAAATTAAAGGAACCTGCTTCGAAATATGGAGTGACAATTGGAGGTTTTCCAAGAAATTTGATACAAGCAGAGTCTTATGAACGGACATTTCCTATTGATTTAGTTGTTTATTTACGAGTGGATGAAGATATTTTGATGGAAACTTTGCTCGGAAGAAGATCTTGTTTTAAATGTGGAACTGTTTATAATTTATGTGAAATTTATAGAAATGGATATGAACTTGACAAGATTTTACCACAAAATGAAGGCAGATGTGATACCTGTAATGGAAAATTATGTAAAAGACCTGACGATAACATTGAGACGATTTATGGCAGAATTTATAACTATAGAAACGAAGGAAAGAAGGTGTTGGAATATTTCAAATCAAAAGGATTTGTTTTAGAATATGAGCCCAAAAAAGGCATTAAGGATTATTTGCCTTTCTATGAAAAGGTTACGAAAATCTTAGATGGGAGAAATTAAAATTTTGCTGTTTTTAATAAAGATTTGTTAATTTAATTTAAATTATTTTTTTGCTTTCCATGTTCTCCATCATTAATTTTAAATAAAATATGAGTCATTCATTTGTAAAACATTATCTCTTTAAATTTGCTGTCTTTCTTAGGCGAATGAGGAGGACTATTGCTCAGACAAGTGTTATTAATGTTGTTTATATCTCTAATAACATTATTTGAAGATTGAGAAGTGACTAAACTGTTATATGTGTTAGTATTTTTTATTTTTTGAAATGAATTGTTCTGTGTGATAATATCATTTTTACTTAAACTTCGAGACCCACTATTAAAACTAATGAAATCATCATTATTTTGACTTCCATATGGGCTTGGAACCATATTGAAGAAAGCACTCAAGAGGCTCTTATTTGATTCTGAAGCATTTGATAAAGGAGTGAACAAATATAGCTCTTTTTTTGACAAATTTACGACAGAATATAGACAATTTGCATAATCTGAAGGATTCAATTCTAATCCATTTTTTATTTTGAATTTGAAGTTTAAATCATCATGAAGATCACATTGTGAATTTATCTTTGGATAGGAGGGTTGGAATTGAGCAGTAGTAGGAACAGAATTTGAAAATGCCGTAGGATTTGGGAAATCCATGTTTGTGAAAGAATCAATAGAGTTGATCATCATTTCTTTGTTTTCATTCGTCTTTTCAACTAAAGGGTGAGCCGAAAATGAAGTTGGATCTCTTTTGAGATTCAGGTTGTTTTTCAAAGTGTGAGGGGTTAGGTTATAAAAATTATCGTTTGGATTCTTGAATTGGTTTTGAAACAAAGGATGATTCAATAAAACGTTATCAATTTTCTCAAAATTATCATATTGTGATGGCATCTGGGGAATTTGATGAAGCATTTCTTGGGACATTTGTTGAGGCTGTTGAGGCATTTGTTGAGGCATTTGTTGAGGCATTTGTTGTGGCATTTGTTGTGGCATTTGTTGTGGCATTTGTTGAGGCATTTGTTGAGGTATTTGTTGAGGTATTTGTTGAGGTATTTGTTGAGGTATTTGTTGAGGCATTTGTTGAGGCATTTGTTGAGGCATTTGTTGCGGCATTTGTTGCGGCATTTGTTGCGGCATTTGTTGAGGCATATGCGAAGGCTGATTTTGGAAATTATAAGGGTTATTAAAATATCCAAACGAGTTCATTTGGATGAATTTAGGAATGTTTTGCAAAATTATGTTTGAGAAAAAAGTGTTGTTCTTTGAATCAGGAAGGAAAGGATTACTATTTTGTTGCACGTTCAAATTATTTTGGTTTTGAGGGATATTATGCGAACTTTTTGGGATGTTATAATTGTTATTGATGTTAGTGATGTTTTGATTAAACAATGATGGGTTGCTTTTGATCATATATTGAGCAATAGGTGTTTTAGGCTCTTCAAAAACTTCTTTTTTAAGAACGAAATTCTGTTTTTTATTTTCCGTGTTTTCTTCCTGAACGTTGATTCTGGAAATTGTTGCCAATTTTATGCTTTCCATTGAACTTGTCAAATTCTTTAATTTTAATTCTTGAGTACTTTTGTTTTCTGTTTCCATTTTGTTCGAGCTTTTATCATTAAGAATGCAGCTGATGAGGCTGATTTCTTCAGAATTTGTTATGTCTTGATCATTGTTATTGCCAACGTTATTGTTTTCGAATTGAGATTTGCTTAGGTTTTGTTTTTTTCTCTCTTTTCTCAATAAACTAAAAAACCGATTTTTGACAGCATTCTCATTCCTGCCAGGCAATTGTTTTGAAAGTTCTGACCATTTTTTGCCAAGATTTAGCACTAATTTCATCAGAAGTCCATCCTCATCACTGCTCCATTCACATCTATAAAACAATACAAATTATAAGATGATAATTGAAATTGATCATACTTTTTGATATCTGGATTCAAATAATTGTTCCATCTTTCTCTACAAAGCTTTCCTGATCTAAAAATGGAAGAATTCGTCTGACTGTTGAGTTTTTTTGCAACATCACCCCATTTAATTTTCATAAAACCTTTTTCACTGAACAAAATGTTTAATAAATTTTTTGCTTATTTAAAAAAAAATTTTTTTTACTTCAATATTTGTTTCAAACATTTGTCCTCTTCTTTGCTCCATGGGTACTTGTAAAGATCTACTTTTTTCAAAGTAAGGAATTTGAATTTGCATTGATCCCTCGATTTCACAGGAATCATTTCACTGATAAGTTGCCAATCTTCATCCAACTTCATAATTTTAAAAATCATATGAATTTTATTGAATTTTATTGAAATTAATCTGGATTAAGATTTTAAAAATTATTTACGAGATTATCAGGATGCTTATTTTTATGAGAGCAAAATTTTTTGATGACCCAAAGCAAAAGAACTATGTCTTCTTGATACCAATTTCTTTTTTGTGTTTTGGCAAGAGTTACACTAAATAATTTAAACAAACAAAACAATCAAATCAAAATTAAATTTATAAAAAACCGCTTCAAAATTTTGTTAAAAGTTATAAGAATTTCATCAGTGTTTGGAAAGGTGGTAAAATTGATTTTAAATTTGGCTTTCAACTCTTTTTGTGAAAGAAAATTTTTTTCTTTGGTTTTTTGCGTCATTTGTAAGAAATTCATCAAGCAATTTTGAGACTTATTAAAAGCTTCACAGAAATCTTCTTCTTTACATGGCGCTTGGCTTTGACTTTGGCTTTCTTCTTCATCACCATCACAACAATCATCACTCTCTTTTTCTTCTTTCATTGAGTGATTGATAAAGTCAAAATAATTCTTTCCAGGACAATCATTATTATTGAGTTTTGCTTAAAATTCATGACAATAAACAAAAAAGTTCAAGAAAAAATTCACCTTGCTTTCCAAAAGGACTTTCTATTTCATCTTCATTAGATGAGGATTTAATTGGAGAAAAAGAACGCTTTGATAACATATTTCAAAGTAAAGAAAATAAAGAAGGGAAAAAAAGTTTT